>Ga0182024_10003935_pt1 | contig 34749 bp, 28 predicted proteins | sample P32metaG_FD_120480 | JGI IMG/M metagenome (GOLD analysis project Ga0182024, IMG submission 120480) | Permafrost microbial communities from Stordalen Mire, Sweden - P3-2 metaG (Illumina Assembly) | ecosystem: Environmental > Terrestrial > Soil > Wetlands > Permafrost | place: Sweden: Stordalen...
CCGGCTCCACCGCCGGTCGACATCGAGGAGTGGAAGCGCCTGGGTCACCTGGAGCGGATCAAGCCGCTCGCGCAGGACTGGGCGATCAACGGCTTCGGCACGCCCTCCTTCGTCTACCTGCTGTACATCGTCAAGTTGATCATCTACGCGGGTGGCGGGCTGTTGCTGATCTCCGCGACGACTAAGGGACTCGGTGGGCTCGGCGGCCTGAGCAGCTGGTGGACGCAGCCGATCGTGTTCGAGAAGGCGGTCGTATGGACGATGCTGTGGGAGGTGCTCGGTCTCGGCGCCGGCTCGATGCCATTGACGTTGCGAAACTCGCCGATGTTCGGCGGGTTTCTGTACTGGTTGCGCCCCGGCACGACGCGCCTGCCACCGTGGCCCGAGCGGGTGCCGCTCACGCGGGGAACGACGCGCACGGTGCTCGACGTGGCCCTGTACGCGGGCCTGCTCGCGGCGGCGGTGTATCTGCTGGTCTGGGGCGCCAGCACGACTGCCGGCGCCACGGCGGGCCGTCTGGACCCAACCGCGGTGGGAGTGTTACTGGCGCTTGGGATCCTGCTCGGTCTACGTGACAAGGTGCCATTTCTGGCGGCCCGCGCCGAGGTCTACGGGAATTTGATGATCCTATTTTTATTTCCCCTCTCCAACATGATCGTCGCCGCCCAGATCGTGTTTATCTGCATCTGGTGGGGCGCCGCATCCTCGAAGTTGAACCGTCACTTCCCGTTCGTCGTGACCGTGATGATCAGCAACACGCCATGGAATCGCTCGCGTGCGGCAAAGCGCAGGCTGTGGCGCAAACACCCCGATGATCTGCTGCCCTCCGCGACCGGCGCCCTGGCGGCACACATGGGCACCGTGATGGAGTTTACATTGCCATTGATATTGCTCTGCTCTCCGAGTGGAACGCTGCTCACGATCGCCGTAGTGGGAATGATTATTTTCCACGTCCACATCTTCTCGACGTTCCCGCTTGGGGTGCCATTGGAGTGGAACATATTTATGATCTTTGGGATTTTGTTTTTGTTTGGGCATTACGGAGGAGTGCCGCTGTCAACACTTGACGACCCGCTGCTGATTGCCATCATGGCGGTCACCTGCGTGGGAATTCCCGTGCTCGGTAATTTCTACCCGGAGAAGATCTCGTTCCTGCCGTCGATGCGTTACTACGCCGGTAATTGGGCGACGAGCCAGTGGCTGTTTCGCAAGGACGGCGCCGCCGAGGAGAAGCTCGATCAATCGATCGTCAAGGCGGCGCCGATCGCCGTCAAGCAGTTACTGAAATTATATGATCGTGACACAGTCGAGCTACTCCTCTACAAGGGTCTCGCCTTCCGCTCGATGCACGCGCACGGCCGCGCGTTGAACGGCCTGCTGTCACACGCAGTCGATGATGTCGAGGCCTACGACGTGCGCGAGGGGGAGGTGGTCGCCGGGGTGGTACTGGGCTACAACTTCGGCGACGGTCACTTCCACAACGAGCAGCTGCTCGAGGCCGTGCAGGAGAAATGCAAATTCACCGAGGGCGAGCTGCGGGTGATCATGCTCGAGTCCCAGCCCGCCCACTCCCAGCGCCAGCGATACCGCATCTACGACGCGGCGTCGGGGCTGATCGAGGAGGGCTACGTCAACGTGGCGGACATGGTCGAGCGCCAACCGTGGCTCGAGCAGACGGACGTGTTGCCGAGCGGCGCGTTCCCGGTCGAGGTGACCGGCCACGGCACCTCGCGGCCGCTGCGCACTCCGGTACCCCAGTGAGCGAGGCGATCGTCGTCGGGTCCGGCCCGAACGGGCTGACGTGCGCCGCGTGGCTCGCGCGCGCGGGCGTGAAGGTGACTGTGCTGGAGGCGCAGGAGAAGATCGGCGGCGGCACCGGCTCAAGCGAACTGACGCTTCCGGGGCTGCTGCACGACGACTGCTCCGCGGTCCACGTGATGGCGGTCGGCGCGCCGTCGCTGAACGAACTCGATCTCGAGTCCCATGGCCTTCAGTGGTGCTGGCCGGAGGTCGACCTCGCCCATCCGCTCGACGGCGGCAGCGCCGGAGTGATGGTGCGCTCGATCGCCGAGACCGGTGCGGGGCTCGGCGCGGACGGGCGCACGTGGCAGCGCGTTTTCGGATCACCGTCGCGGGGTTTCGGGGAGCTGAGCGAGGACATCATGCGACCGATCCTGCACGTGCCGCGACACCCGCTGCGGCTGCTGCGCTTTGGACTCCCAGCGGCGACGCCGGCGACGCTGCTGGCGCGCAAGTTCAGGACCGAGGAGGCGCGAGCGCTGTGGGGCGGCTGTGCCGCGCACGCCTTCAGCCCGCTGTCAGCGCCGATGAGCTCCTCGGTGGGGATGGCGCTGATCTGCGCCGGGCACAAGTACGGCTGGCCGGTCGCGCGCGGCGGGTCGCGCGCGATCTCAGACGCCCTGGCCGGCGTCATACGCGAGCATGGCGGGCGCCTGGAGACCGGGCGGCGGGTCAGCTCGCTGGCCGAGTTGCCCAAAGCCGACGCGGTCGTGCTCGACCTCGCGCCCGGCACGGTTGCCGAGCTCGCCGGCGAGCGGCTGCCCGCGCGCGTCGCGCGCGCCTACCGGCGCTACCGTCACGGCCCGGGAGCGTTCAAGGTCGACCTCGCCGTCGCCGGTGGCGTGCCGTGGACGAGCGAGCCGGCGCGCCGGGCGGGCACGGTGCACGCGAGCGGATCCTTCGCCGAGATCGTCGCCGCCGAGCGGCAGGTCAACCGCGGGCGGATGCCCGAGCGCCCGTTCGTGATCGTCTGTCAGCAATCGCTCGCCGACCCAACGCGAGCGAAGGACGACGTCCACCCAGTGTGGGCCTACGCGCACGTGCCGAGCGGCTACACGGGCGACGCGACCGAGGCGCTGCTCGACCAGATCGAACGCTTCGCCCCCGGCCTGCGCGAACGGATCCTCGCGAGGAATGTGCGCTCGACGAGCCAGATCGCCAGCGACAACGCCAACTACATCGGCGGCGACATCATCACCGGGGCAAACACGCCGCTACAGACAGTGATTCGCCCCCGCCTGGCGATCGACCCCTACAGCACCGGCATCCCGGGGGTGTTCATCTGCTCGGCGGCGACCCCGCCGGGGGCGGGCGCACACGGGATGAACGGCTACAACGCCGCGCGCGCGGTGCTCAAGACCCTTGGGTGAGGTCGAGCAGTAGCGCTAGGCTCGCACACCAATGAGCGACGTTGATCGAATCGACCTCGACCGGCCGCGCTCCGTCGGTGAGATCCTGACCGCGACGCTGCTTCTGTATCGCCGCTACCCGCTGCTGTTCGCGATCCTGGCGCTGGGGGTGATGGCGCCGTACGAGTTGGCAGTGCTGGCGATCACGGGCTACGGTCCACTGGCACACTCTGAGTCGGTAGGTATCTCCTACCTGCTCCTGCTGATCAGGGCGGTGTTGATCACACCGTTGATCTCGGCGCTCCACATGCATGCGGTCGTCTCGATCGGCGACGGGCGCAAGCCACGGCTGGGCAGCGTCGTGTTGCGCGGTGTGCAGGTGTTGCCGGTGGTGGCCGCCGCGGCCGTCATGTCGAGTCTCGGCATCGCGCTGGGGTACGTTGCACTGATCGTTCCGGGGATACTGCTCGGGCTGCGCTGGGCAGTCGTCGCGCAGGCGGCCGCGCTGGAGCACGAAGGGTGGCTTGGCGCACTTCGCGGCAGCGGACGGCTGACACATGGGCATTACTGGCACGTGTTTGGACTGATCCTCGTCGCCGGAGCACTGGCAGTCGCGGTCAGGCTCGGCTTTGGCGCGATCGCGCTGGGCAGCACCTCCGGGGTCGCCTCCGTCAGCGTCGGCATCGCCGTGGATACCTTCGTCGCGTCATTCGCGGCACTCACGCTAGCGATGCTCTACTTCGATCTCCGTTTCCGGCTGACGGCACCGGAACGATCAAGTCCCGAGTACCAGCATCTACGCGATCTGGACTGATACCCACTCCCATTCGGCCCTCCCTAACTGCGATCATCGCGGCGTGTCCGACGGATCGCTGATCTCGCGCTTTCGCCGCGCGCGGCGCGATGAGACGCTCGCCGTGCTCGAAGGGTTCCACGCGCTCAAGCACGCGCTGCGCTTCGATGCTCCGCTGCTCGAGGTCGTGGCCTCAGATAACGCCGCGCTGGAGCGGCTCGCCGCCGCGCTCGCCCCGGATCTGAGCGCCCGCCTGCTCACGCTCGCCCAGCCGGTGGAGCCGTCCGTGTTCGCCCAGCTCGCCCCGCTACCACCGCCGACCGGCGTGATCGCGCTGGCCGAGCGGCGGCCCGGCGATCCCGCCGCGATGCTCAACGATCCGCGCGAGGCGCCGGTGATCCTGCTCGAGGACCCGCGCGACCTCGGCAACATGGGCGCCTGCGTGCGTGTCGCCGCCGCCGCCGAGATCGCCGGCGTACTCAGCACTGGCAGCCATGACCCCTGGCATCCCGATGCGCTGCGCGGCGCCGCCGGGCTGCACTACGCAGTGCCCGTCGCGCGGCTGGAGGGGCCGGAGGCACTGGGAGCCCGCGACCGTCCGCTGCTCGCCCTCGACCCCGAGGGCGAGCCACTGGATCCCGCCGCGCTGCCCGCGCGCGCGGTGCTCGCGTTCGGCACCGAGCGCTACGGCCTGTCGAGCGAGCTCACCGCGCGCGCGGACGCGCAGATCAGCATCCCGATGGCGCCGGGTGTGTCCAGCCTGAACCTCGCGACATCCGTGGCCGCCGTGCTGTTCGCGTGGCGGCTGTCCGGGCGGCCCGCGGCGTGAGGGGGCTCTCAGGGGGAGGGTGCTCTAGGCTGCGGCTTCGACGCCGCTGAGCAGCTCCCAGTTGCCACGCAATGCTGCTTGCGCGCGCGCGAGCATCCGCTCGGCCTGCGCCTCGGCATCGTCGCAACCGCTCAGCAGCTGCTCGATCAGCTCACCGGCCTGCCGAGCGTGCTCGCGGTCGAGTCGCTCGTGCAGCGTGAAGTACTCCACCGCCGGACCCTCGGCCTTGTAGCCGTAGTGCTCAGTCAGGCCCTCGATCTTGGTCTTCGAAATCTCCGGCTGCCCCGCCTCGATCGCATACAGCACCGCCAGATGCTCGAGCAGGCTCTCGCCGGCCGTCCAGGCGCGCATACATGCCTGTGTCTCGGCGAGAGGCACGTGGGCATCCGTGGCCTGCTTGGCATCGGGCGCTCGCGGTGGCACCGGGGCGTCCGAGGTGCTTGGGGCGCCAGCGGCGTGGGTGGCGCGGGCGAAGTCGTCCCACAGCTCCACGTGCGCCGCCTCCTCGGCGGCGTGCGCGCTCAGCCCACTTGCGTGCGCCGGTCCAGCCTGCGCGGCCGCCAGCGCCGAGGCCTCCGCGAGCGCCAGCACCGCGTGGCGATACTCGCCCGCATAGCGCTCCAGCTCACCCGCGCTCAGCTCACCCGCGCTCCAGCGTTGATAGAAGGGATGCTCCAACACGTTGCATGCGCTGCGGGTCTGATCGAGTCTGGCGAGGATGTCCATGGTTTCCTTCTCTCTCGTTCTCTGCTTGATGAATATTCACTTGTGGCTAGTTGTTGCCGATCCCCCATGACCCTAAAGCTCTACGAGACAGTTAGTGTGCCTTCCATCCCTCCCTGGCGATGCCCGGGAACGGAGCAGTAGAAGGTGTACGTTCCGGGCTTCAAGTTCAGCGTAAGCGTCTTCGAGCCGCCCTGGAAAGTCGGGGTCGCCCCCAGGACGGTGCTCCCCTGCGCGACCGTCACGTTGTGTTCCTCGGGCGCCATGTTCGTCATCGTAATCGTCACTTTTCCGGCCTTCGCGCTCAGTTGCTTGGTGTTGTAGCTGAGCTGGCCTTCGGGGTTCGCGGCGAGCGTCAGCGAAGTCGACGCGGCCGCGGGAGAGGAGGGCGGCGCGGGGGTCCCGGTGGTGGCAGTGGGCGAGGTCGTCGCGGAGGAGGTCGCTGCGGGAGAGGTCGTCGCGGCAGCGGTCGCGGTCTTCTTTGTGCTGCCGCCCGAGGTGACCACAGCCATGCTGACGGCCGCCAGGACGAGCACAACGGTCACCGCGATGATCCCGCGCTGCTGCGAGGGGCCCGAAGGGAAGTCGGGCCTGCGCATGCCCAGACCCAGCGAGACGATCAGCGCCCACACCACCAGCGCGCCGCCCGCAATGAAGAACGGGACCTTGCTCTTCTCCGCGCCCAAAATGGGCGCCAGTTGAAGGACTGCCGCGTGCATTCAGCGCGAGCCTAACCGATGGACACGCGGATATGCTCCCAGAGGAGATGACCGACGCCGTGCGCACACCTGATGAGGTACTGGAGGGGCTGCCCGACTTTCCCTTCGCCCCTCACTATCGCGACGTGGACGGCCTGCGCCTGGCTCATCTCGACGAGGGCGAGGGAGCGCCCGTGATCTTCATGCACGGCGAGCCGACCTGGTCGTTTCTGTGGCGGCACGTGATCGTGCCCGTGCGCGACGCCGGCTTTCGCTGCCTCGCGCCGGACCTCCCCGGCTTCGGCCGCTCGGACAAGCCAATGGACATCTCCTGGTACTCCTACGACCGCCACGTCGCGATGGCCGCGACGCTGCTCGAGGAGCTCGACCTGCACGGCGCCACGATCGTCGTGCACGACTGGGGCGGCCCGATCGGCCTGCGCCTGGCGGTCGAGCACGCCGCGCGGATCGACCGCATCGTGATCCTGGACACGGGGCTCTTTACCGGTCATCAGCGGATGACCGACGCATGGATCGCCTTTCGCGACTTCGTGGCTCGTACGGAGGATTTGCCGGTCGGGATGCTCGTGCGCGGCGCCTGCAAGAACGACCCGGGCGATGAGGTGATCGCCGCCTACGACGCGCCGTTCGTAAGCATCGACGCGAAGGCGGGCGCCCGCGCCTTCCCGTTGCTGATCCCCCAGACACCCGAGGCGCCGGGGGCCGCCGACGGGCGGCGCGTGCTGGACGCGCTGCGTGAGGACCGACGGCCGACGCTGATGCTGTGGGGAGAATCCGACCCGGTGGTACCGGTCGCGGTGGGCGAGAAATTCGCGGCGGCGATCGGCCGGGAGGCTCCGAGGGTGATCGAGAACGCCTCGCACTTCCTGCAGGAGGATCAGGGCCCGCTGATCGGGCGCACGATCGCGGAGTGGCTCAGCCAGAGTTGAGCGTCGCCTGGTGTTGGGCGGGGGGCGTCGGGGGGCCGAAAGCCTCGTCAGGCGAGAGCATCGGGGGCAGGAAAGGCGAAGGCGCGGGCGCGCCAGGCGGGAAGCGCAGCGCCTACTTTGCCGCGTGCTCGGGGATCTGGGCCTGCTCGGGGGCCGGCGGGAGCCCCGGCTCCGAGCGCGCGGCGCGCAGCTCATACCCCGCACGGGCGCCTGTGTCGACTTGCGAGAGCACGTCATCGGCGTGGGCCAGGCGCGAGAGGGAGTCCTGCACGCCGATCGGCAGCAGCGCGGACGCCCGCTCGCTGATCGACAGCGCCTTGGGCACGTGCACGTCGAACTTCGGCACGTGCAGCGTCTCCACGATCGCGTCGGCGACCTGCTGGGGCTCGATCTTGCGGAACTGGCGCTGACGCGGTTCGGCCAGGCCGAGGCCGAGCTCGGTGTTGACCGCCACCGGGCTGATCAACGAGATGTCCACTCCAGAGCCGCGCAATTCCTTGCGCACCGCGCGGCTCAAGTTGATGACCGCGGCCTTGCTGGCGCAGTAGGTGGCGCCGCCCGGAAAACCGTACTTGCCGGCCTGCGAGGCGATGTTGATGACATGGCCGCGCCCACGAGTCCTCATCCGCGGCAGCGCGACCTTCATCCCGATGATCACGCCGAGGACATTGATGTCGAGGATGCGCTGAGCGGTCGCATCGTCCTCCTCGAGGAACGGGCCGATCGGCATGATGCCGGCGTTGTTGATCAGCACGTCCAGCGGACCCAGCTGCTCTTCGGTCGCGTCCACAAACGCGGCAAACGAAGCCCGGTCGGTCACGTCCAGCGGAAGGCCCACGGCGCTGTCTCCGAGCTCGGCGGCAGTCTCGAGGGCGGCCGGAAGGTCGACATCTCCAATCGCCACCTTCATTCCCTGGCGCACGAATGCCAGCGCGGTGACGCGGCCGATGCCGCGCGCCCCGCCGGTGATCGCGGCGGTCTGTCCAGCGAGGATACGGGGCTGCTTGGCCATAGATCTGCTCCTAACGTAGCGAACAGCGCACCTTTTGCGCAGCTCGCGGGTTCATAGAGAGGTCATCTGCTTGGACGGTTGCCTGCAGGCCATCCGTCAGACGGCCACCGGAGAGGGTCGGGGAGGGATACCACCGAGCCCGGGCGATCCACGGAAACCGCCCGGGCTCGCGTGGATCTTCATCCTGAGTCGGGAATGCAGAAGGGCGGCGTGAGGCCCGAGAGGGCGGGGATAGACCGGATTCGTGAGTGCCCGAAGGCAGGGGTAGAGTAGGGGGCCGATGCCGTCTTTTCGCCTGCAGAACCTCCGTATCGCCTACACCGAATACGGCGGCGGCCCGGCGGCGCTGACGGCAAAGGGCGAGCGCGGGCGGACCGCGAAGAGCTCCCCGTCGAGCGGCCGAGTGGTGATCCTGGTCCATGGGCTGCTGCTCTCGCAGGAGATGCATCGCCCACTCGCGGAAGATCTCGCGGCGCGCGGGAACCGCGTGATCACGATCGACCTGCTCGGCCATGGCAAGTCCGATCGCCCGCGCGACATGTGGCGCTACTCGATGAGCATCTTTGGCGAGCAGGTAATCGCCTTGATGGACCACCTAAGGATCGAGCAGGCCGTCGTGATGGGCACCTCGCTTGGCGCCAACACGGCGCTGGAGATCGCCTCGGCGGCGCCGGAGCGCCTGCGCGGAATGGTGATCGAGATGCCGGTGCTCGACAACGGGCTGCTCTCCAGCGCGCTGGCCTTCACCCCGCTGCTCGTCGCGCTGACGTTTGGCGAGCCGTTGATGAAGCTGCTCGCGCGGGGCACGCGCGCGGTGCCGCGCCGGCTGCTGCCCCACTACGGCAACGTCGCGCTCGATCTGGTGCGCCAGGAACCCGGCCCCAGCGGCGCGCTGCTGCAAGGACTGTTCTTCGGGCGGATCGCCCCGCATCGCAGCGAGCGGCACACCTTCCAGATGCCAGCGCTCGTGCTCGGGCACCATCGCGATCCCGTGCACCCCTTCTCCGACGCGGGGATGCTCGCAAAGGAGTTGCCAAACGCGCGTCTGCTGGAAGCCGACTCGCTCGTCGAGCTGCGCATGACGCCCGAGCGGCTGACGGACGAGATCGCCGCGTTCCTCGACGAGGTCTGGAAGTCGCCGCGCGCGGTCGGGAAACGCCCAGCGGCAAAACGTGCCACCGCGAAGCGCTCCTCCGCCAAAAGCCCGGTTAAACGCGCCGCCAAGCGGGCGGGGTGAGCAGGCCGGGCCGCGCAGGCTAGGTCGCGGGCGGGCTAGGTCGCGGGGAAGAGTTCGAGTTCGTTCACCGAGACGTGGCCGGGCGCCTGGGCGGTGCCGACCGACGTCGCGGGGGCCTTGCTGATCCACAGCGTGACGAAGCGAAACGCTTTAGTCGAGTCCCGAAGCTTGATGTGCACGTTGTGTTTGTGCGTGACCCGGTAGGGGCTGAGTTCAACCCATTCCGGATCAGTGATCGATGAGGGCAAAGTGTGGCCGTTGGAGCCGTACACCTGCACGCTCATCCCCGGGGTGGCGGTGATCAGCGTGATCGCCGACAGTCGCTGGGCGCTCTTCAGGTCGATCACGAGCCCCTCGGCCAGCTTCGGGGCCACCGCCGGGTTGACCTGCGCGGTCCAGGCCGTCGAGGCGTCGCCGTCGATCGCCAGGCTCGGGTCCCCGAATTCGCTCGCCGGGTAGCCATAGGGGTTGTAGGTGGCGGCCGCGTCGGTGTCGAGCACGATCGGGGGCGGCAACTGTTCAGCGCCGGAGCCGCCGCTGGATTTGGTGCCAGCCGAGGGGGTCGTCGTCGTGGAGGGCGTGGTGGTCGTGCCCGAGGATTTCGGCGTGGTCGCTTTGATCGGGATTTTCGGTGGTTTGGAGGATCCCGTAAACAACGGGTTGAGGGCGGGAGCCCCGGAGGCTTTCGGTGTGGGAGTGGCTCCAGGAGTCTGGGGAGTGGCCGCACCGGGGGTTGCGGGCGTTGATGTGAGGGGCGTAGTCGCCGAAGGGGTCACGGGGGTCGGAGTCTGGGCAACCGTGACCGTCGCCGGGCGGGCCTTGTGCGTAGCGCCCTTGGTCAGCGCCGCATAGGCCGCCGCGGCCGCGCCGAGCACGAGAACCGCCGTGGCGGCAAGGACCGTTGCGGCCGAGCGCCAGCTGGGGCCGCCCGCACCGAGGCTGCCGGGGGCGCCAGCGCCACATTGCAGGCACCAGTCCTGAGCGCTGTCCATCGGCGCGCCGCAATTTGCGCACGTCGGCTGGGCCGGCATGGCGGGGGCGGACTGCGGCGCGGAGCTGGGCGGCGGGGCGCCTGGGGCCTGGGCAGTGGACGGCTGCTCGGGGGTCGCTACAGCCGGCGGATCGGCGAGCACTGTGTTCACAGAATGTAGATTCTACCTCTGTCGGCAGCTACCTTGGCGCAGTTGGACCGCCGGGGACGATCTCGCGGCCGGTCGGAGCGAGCTGGTCCCCGCCAACCCCGTCGAGCTCCAGTTGCCAGTAGTAGCGAGTAAAGGTCATCCCAGAGCGGAACTCGCCGACATGGGGCACAACTGGATCGCCGGCCGCGAGCCGGAGGATCAGCTCGGGGTAGGTGCGGCCGGGCAGTGCGGCATAGACGGGCGCGGGGAAGGCACCACCGAAGCGCGTGTTCACGTCGGTGATGCGCAGCCCAAGCTCGGGATCGCGGAAGACCTGGATCGTGGCCGGCCCGCGAACAGCCAGCGCCTCCATCGTGCGCCGCCCGAGCTCGATCAGCTCGAGGTCGTGGAGGACGGCGCCCTTGATCGACTCACCGCCACGTGACTCGAGCATCGTGCGCGGGATCGCATTCAGGCAACGACCGTCGAGGTCGCCGAGACAGTCGATCGATAGCTCGGGACCGTTCATCGCGCGCTGAATCATCGTCGCCTCGGTGACGTAATCGACGAAGAAGCGCGCCTGGGAGGCGTCGTGGGCCAGGTGGATCGAGCGCGCGCCGGAGCCGCGACGCGGCTTGATCATCACCGGATAGGACAGCGCGGCGAGGTCCTCCTCGGGCAGCGCCGTCGGGGGGGAGGGCAGGCCGAGGCGCGCCAGCAGCAGGTGCGTCTCGTACTTGTCGTAGGTCGCGCGGGCGATCTCCGAGGACGGCACGAGCGCGGGCAGCCGCCCGTCCTCCCGGGCGCGGGCGAGCACCTCGATGTCGAGGTCGGTGAGCGGCAGCACCGCACCCACGCCGTGCTGTGCGCATAGGTCTTCGAGGGCTGGGACGTAGCCGGGATCGTCGATCAGCGGGACGGCGGCGCGGACGTGCGCGGCGTACTGGGCGGGCGCCAGCGGAGAAGGGTCGGCGACGATCGTCGTGGTGAGACTGGCAAAACAGGAAACGATGTCGTAGCGCTTGCCAGCACCGGTCAGGAGGATCGCGGGCCGGCCGGAGCGGGCGCCAGCGGGGTGGTCGGCCGGGGCGCTCACAGCTCGCCCTCCCAGCCCCCGGCGTGACCCTTGTACAGGCCAGAACCGCCGAGCACCATCGCGACGGTGCGTCGCAGGATCCGCAAGTCGAGCGCGAGCGAGCGGTGCTCGATGTAGAAGAGGTCCAGCTCGATGCGCTCACTCCAGGGCAGCGCCGTGCGGCCATTGACCTGCGCCCAGCCCGTGATGCCCGGCTTGACCGCGAGGCGCCCGCGCTGGCGGGGGGTGTATTGCTCGACTTGCACGGGCAAGGTCGGGCGGGGGCCGATCAACGACATTTCACCGCGCAACACATTCAGCAGGTTAGGCAGCTCGTCGAGCGAGGTACGGCGCAGCAACGCGCCCACGCGGGTGATCCGCGCGTCGTTCTCGTTGACCGCCAGCCCGGTGCCGAGGTGCTCGGCGCCGTCGACCATCGTGCGCAGCTTGATCACGTCGAACGGGCGCCCATCGCGTCCAACGCGCCGCTGGCGATAGATCGGATGCCCGGCGGACTCGAGGCGCACCGCGAGCATCGCGAGCACGAGCAGCGGGGAGCTGAGTAGGAGCACGAAGGCGGACACGAGGATGTCGAGGGCGCGACGGATCACCGGAAGAGGCCGTCCCGGCCGCCGGGAGAGATCATCGCGTGCCCTCCGCGGCATCCCAGCTTGCGTCGGTTCCGTGGCGCAGCCAATCCCACAGGCCCAGCGCAAGCGCAGCAGTATTGAGAACGTAGTAGCGAGCCACCAGCAGCGGGCGAACACGCAGCACACCGCCGAGGCCCGCGGCAGCGAGCAGCGCGAGCTGGAGATCGAGCGTCACCGTATAGAGCATGCCCGCCCCGCCGATCACGAGCAGGATGCTCGCCAGCAGCGCGACGGCGTGGAGGGCGGGGGTGAGGTAACGCAAGATCCGGTGGGAGAGGATCATCAGCCCGTAGCCGAGGCCGTAGCCGCGCGGGGAGAGCATGCCACCGCGCAGGACGATCGGCCAAGCGTGGCTCATCATGCGCCGCTTACGCGCGAACTCCCCCTCGATCGAAGGCACCATCTTCTCCTCGGCGCGGGCAGCGGGCACATACACGGCGCGCCAGCCGCGCTTGACCATGTTGAACGGGAACGACAGGTCGTGGCCCATGATCGGGTCCACCTCCAGATAGGTCTCGCGGCGGGTCGCGTAGATCGCGCCGTTGCCGGCCGTAATCGAGCGTAGCCGCGACTCCGAGGAGCGCACGGCCATCTCATAGCGCCAGTACAGACCCTCCTGGTTGGTGGCGGCAGTCCCGCGGGGTGGGTGAGGATTCTGAAAAAAGCGTACCTGACCGCAGGCGTAGCCCACTCGCGAATCGGCGAAGGCGCCAACGAGTGAGCGAGCCGCGGCAGGCTCCCACAGAGCGTTGGCATCGGAGAACGCGACGATCTCGCCGCGGGCGCCACGCACGGCCTCATCCTGCGCGCGGATCTTGCCACCGCGGGGCAGCTCCAGCACGACATCGGCCCCCGCGTCACGTGCTCGGGCCGCGGTCTCGTCGACGCAGCCATCACAGGCGACGATCACCTCGAGCAGCTCACGCGGGTAATCGAGCGCGAGCGCGTTGGCCACCTTCGCCGCGATCACCGACTGCTCGTCGTGCGCCGCGACGATCAAGGACAGCGAGGGTGGCGACGCGGAGGTCGCGGGAGTCGGGCGTTGCGCGCGAGCGAACAGGCGCGAGAGCAAGGCCAGCACGGCGGCATAGCCGAGCTGGGTCCACACGATCAGCGCGGCGGAGCACCAGAAGAGGATCTCGAGCGCAGTGGTCATTTGAAGTGATCCCCACCCGCCTTCTCACGAAGGAGGGACTCGTAGAGGGTCAGCGTACGCCGAGCGATCATCTCCCATGCGTACTCCCCCGCGATCGCATCCCGGGCGCGAGCAGCCATCGCCGCCAACGCCGCGGGATCACCCAACAGCTCCGCCAACACCCCGTGCAACGCGACAGGGTCACCGGCGGAGACGGTGCGGGCGGCGCCGGTGGCAGCGATCTCGCCAAACCCTCCCACGTCACTGAGCAGCAACGGCTTGCCAAACGCAAGCGCCGTGAACAGCACGCCCGACTGGTCGATCTCGCGGTATGGCAGCACGACCAGGTCGGCCCGCTGGAAGTAGGCCGGCAGCTCCGAGTCAGCGATGAAGCGCGGCACAAAGCGCACGCTCGGGGGCGCGATGGCGCGGAGGTGAGAGATGTCCATGCGCGGCATGCCGACGATCCACAGCTCTGCGTCGAGGGCAGGCGGGTCGGCAGGTCGGGTGGTGGGTGTGGTGTGGGGGTCGGCGAGTGGGTCGGCGGGCGGGGTTCCCAGCATTCGCCACGCCTGCAGCAGCACGTCAATCCCCTTGTAAGGGCGCATCAGCCCGAAGCACAGCACGACCGGCTTGTCGGTCTGGAAGGGAGACGGCTGTGGGGGTGCCTCGGCGAGGTGCGTAAAGACGCCATGGGGGATCACGTGGACGCGGTCTGGATCCACGCCCAGCTCGCGCGTCAGGCGCTCGCGGCCATGCTCGGAATGGACGACGATCGCGTCGAAGCGGTCGTACAGACGGCGCTGGGCGGAGAGCTGGCCCGGGCGGGGCTCGCGCGGCATGACGTCGTGGGCAGTGAGTACGAGCGCCGGGCGAGAGCGCCGTGGGGCGGCGGGGTGGCCTGTCCTCGAGGCGCGCCGCCCGCGCGGCAGCAGAAACCCGTCGAGGTGCTGGACAGCCAACCATTGGAAGTGCACGATGTCCGCCGCGCGCGCGGCGCGGCGGTAGCGGAGCATGTCCGGGACGTGCTCCGCGAGCTTGGCGATGCGTTGTGCACGTTGGCCGATCTTCGATCGGTCGGGGGCAAAGCGCGCGGCGCGGTAGAACAGCTCGCGGCGCCGATACCCCTCGGGAACCGCGACAGGGCCGTAGGCAAAGCGGCTCGTGAATAGCTCGACCTCCGCCCCCTCAGCCCCCAGCGCGCGGCACAGCGCATGATCGTACGGAGGCGTGTAGGCCGAGGGATCGACGACGTGGACGCGCATCGCAGGAGACAATAGGCGCGTGCCCGACATCGAGCTGAGCTTCTGCGTGGTCAACACCTCCCAGCGCGAGCTGCTCGTGCGCGGCTTGGACGCGATCGCGCGGGAGCGGGAGAGCCTCCCGTTTGCGACCGAGGTGCTCGTGCTCGACAACGGCTCGCGCGACGGGTCGGCCGAGGCGGCGCGGGCCCATCCCGCGGTGGATGAGGTGATCGCGCTCGATGAGCGCCGGGGCAAGGCGCTCAACGACTCCGAGCTGTTGCGCCGAGCGGCCGGGCGCTACGCGCTGTTGCTGAACGAGGACTCGGAGTTACTGGGAGGAGCTACGGGTGCGCTGTATGAGGCGCTGGAGGCGCAGCCCGACGTGGCGTGCGCGGGCGCGGCTCTGCGGCGGGAGGATGGGAGCAGCCAGCCGTCCGCGTGGCACTTTCCCTCCACCGCGACGGCGTTGGTGGGAGCGCTGTTCCTGCACCGCCTGTTTACCGTGCAGAGCAAGGGCGATCAGATCCGTGAAGTCGACTGGTGCCAGTCGGCTGCCCTGCTCGTCAGGCGTAGCGCCGCGGAGCAGGTCGGCTACCTGGACCCGGACTTCTTCGTCTACTCCGACGAGGTCGACTTCGCCCGGCGGCTGCGCGACGTGAGCTGGTACAGCGTGTATGTGCCGGCAGCCGTCGCGATCCATCACGAGCAGCTCTCGACCGACACCGTACCCGAGCGGCGGATCGTCGAAATGTCGCGCAATCGCGATAAATACATGCGCAAGCACCACTCCCCCGCCGCCGCGCGCATGGTGCGCTGGCTGACGGCCTGGACCTACCTGCTGCGCGCACTCGCCGCGCTCGTCCTACCCGGACACTCACCGCGGCGATACTGGAAACACGTGACGGCGACGCTGCATCCCGAGCGCGACGAAGGCCTGCGCGAGGCGGCGGAAGAGTACAACCGGCGCTCCGGCACCTGAGGGGACGATCGAGAAAACCATCCTAAACCCGGCGTGGCGTTCCGGGCACGCCGCTACTCCTCCGCCAGCTCCTGCACGAGCGTCTGCACAACGCGCTCGTCGAGCTGCGAGCCCGCGACGCGCTCCAGCTCCAGGAGCGCCTCGCTCGGGGTGCGGGCCGGGCGGTAAGGGCGATCGGTGACGATCGCGTCGTAGGTGTCGCAGGTCGCGATGATCCTGGCCGCGAGCGGGATCTCCTCAGCGGCCAAGCCGTCCGGGTAGCCGCCACCGTCCCAGCGCTCATGGCTGGCCCGCACGGCGGGGGCCAGATGAGCGAAGGCGTCGATGCGGCTCACCAGATCACCGCCAACCGCAGCGTGGCTGCGCATGATCTCCCACTCAGCGTCGCTCAGCGGGCCGGACTTGAGCAGAATCTCGCTGGGCACAGCAATCTTGCCGATGTCGTGGAGCATCGCCGCGTAGCGAACGTCACGGACCTCAGTGTTGGTGAGACCCATGCGCAGAGCCACGCGCGCGGCCATCCCCGCCACATCCTGGCCGTGGGCGGAGGTGTAGTGGTCCTTTGCCTCGACCGTGCTGGTCAACGCCGCCAGTGTGGTGGTGAAGGCGCCCTCCAGGTCGGCGATCAACTCAGCGCGGTGCACGGCGCCGCCGAGACTCGCGACGATCGTCTCGACGAGCACCGCATCCGCCTCGCGAAAAGCTCCCGGCTCGACCGCCTCGATGTTCAACACCCCCCACACCCGACCATCGACGACGATCGCCACGCTCAGCTCCGAGCGCGGGTCGGTCTGCGGATCGCGCGCGATGTAATCGCCGTCCTCGCGCGTGTCCAGCACGAGCGCCGTGATGCCCGTGCGAGCCACGCGTCCGTTGACGCCCTCGCTGACCGGCTGCTCGACGAGCAGGAACTCCGTCATCACCTCGGCCAAAGGGCCACGGCCGGCCACCAAGCGCAGCAGGCCGTCGTCGTCCAGCCGCTGAATCGCCGCCAGGTAGAACGCGAACGTGTGATGCAGCTCGTCGACCACCAGCTTGACCATGTCATCGACATCGCGCATCGCCGCCAGCTTCGCCGTGAGACGACCAGCCACACGGAGCTGGGCACGCAGGTAGGCGAGCTCGCCCGCCGTTGCCATCTTCTGGGCCCGCTTGTCCGAGCGCTGACGGTGCAGCGCCTCGGCGCGGCGCTCGCGCTCGCGATTGCCGGCAGGGCGTGCGGGCTTGACGGACAACTCTGGCATCTCTCTGGCGTAATCGGCCGCCTCGATGCCACGCTTGAGCCTTACGGGGGCGGACTCGACACCCTGTGGCAGGTGCGGAAAGACCTCGCTGCATGCAGCGAGGTCGCCTGAAAGCACATCAGAGGTCTTTGAGCGGATCCTCGGCGTACTCCCGCACCTCGCCACCGCGGGCACGGAAGGCCGCGACGCGGCGACGGCCGTCGGCAAGGAGCGTGCGTGCTTGATCCCACTCGTGGGGAGCGAAGAAGTGGGTGCCCAACAACAGCACCGGCACCAGTCCCAACCAGGCCGCGCGGAGTACCAGACCGGCAAAGCCGTGCGTCGGCAGCAACAGCTCTCCGGAGACCGCCACGCCGGCAAAGATCGCGGTCAGTTGCGCCAGTCGACGCCACTGAAAGCCGACACGGAAGAGCGAACGTGTGAGCAAGTAAATGACCACGATCATCGCCACGTAGGCGCCACACAGCGCGATCCCCGCGCCTTCGATTCCCAGCCCCGCGCCGCCGTGGGGCACAAGCAGCACGAGCAGCGCCACGTTGACCACCAACCCGACAGCAGCAGCAGGGAAGTTGCGCGAGGTCACACGCGCGCGGCCCGCGATCACGATGAACACGAGGTACAGCCCATACAGCGCCCAGCCGAGCGCCAGCCACGGCAGCGCCTTGTAGGCACCGAAGAATTCCGGGGCCGCCAGCAACCGCACCATCCAACGTCCGAGCAACGCGACACCGCAGACGACCACGCCGGTCGCGAGCGCGTAGTAGGTCGTCACGAGCGAGTACAGCCTCGCCGCCTCCTCCTCGCTCTCGATCGAGTACGCCAGCGGCGGCCACGCATACTGAAAGCCACGCACCGCCACGAACACGACTGTCGCGAGCTTGATCGCAATCGCATACCTGCCCGCGGCCTGGTGGCTGTAGACCCTGAACAGATAGAAGCGGTCGGCGACCTGCAGCGCGTACACGCTCGCGTCCGCAGGCACCGTCGGCAGACCGAAGCGCAGCATCGCCCCCAGATCCGCGACGCGCACGCGCAGCGACCGAAGCCAGGAGACACTCGCCTTTGGCTCGCATCCCCGTTTCGACCAGCGCCGGCGCAGCAGGAACCACAGCCCGAGCACAACCAGTGCCGAGGCGCCGAAATTGCCCAACAGGAGACCGCGAGCGCCTTGGTGCGCGAACACCACCAAGACAACCGTGAACGTGACCGTCATCGCCACGTTCGCGCCAGAGGCGTAGATGTACGCGCGCGTACGCTCATCGACGCGTAGCTGGGCATAGACCATCTCCAAGTTCGTGAATGCCCACAATCCGAGAATCGCGCAGTCGATCAGCAACGGGTCCTCGGAGCCGAGCAGCAGCTTCGAGAGAGCGCCGGCGAAGGCAACCGCGACCAGCGAGGCGACGGTCGTGGTCCACGCGACCACAGCCATCGCCGTGCGCGTGATCCGATCGCGCCGGACCTGATCGGTGTCGTTGAAGTAGAAGCGGATGAACGCCTCGCCCACGCCCCCGCGCAGCAGGATGCTCGACAGGATCACCGCCGTCAGCAGCGATTCGGCCGCGCCGTAGGACTTTGTGCCCACGTGACGCGTGTACAGCGGCAGCGTGATCAGAGCGAGGCCCTTGGCGAGAATGTCACCGAACTGATACGCCGCGCCGGTCGTGACGAGGCGCTTCAGGTAGTCGCGCACGACTCAGAACCTACCTCTCCAGGGCGGCCCCCCTGGCGGGGCCAGCGCTCCTCCTGGCGCGCTAAGGCCACGCCGATGCCGAGCAGCGTCCAGGTGAGCGGGTCCTCGAGGAAGTCGGCATACGTCCACGTGTGCAGCACGAGCGCCGCGAAGCATGCCGCGATCGCTAGCCGAAACGGGGATGCTGGCCGAACCGGAGATGCGAGCCGAAGGCGAGTGTCCCCCGGGCTCGGTCGGACGCGAGCGTCTCCCGGCTTCGGTCGCGGAGGCGAACGGCCAGTGCCCGTTAGCAGCACGAGGAACGCCGCAATCAGCAGCGCGAAATAGACGGCGAGGCCAACGATGCCCTGCTCGGCAGCGACCGTGATCGGAATCGTGTGCGAAGCCGACGTCGCATTTGCCTCGCTCGCTTTGCCATGGCGCTTGTACTCAGTTTCGAATGAGCCCGAGCCATAGCCGTAAAGCGGCCGCTGCGCAAACAATTCCAGACCGCCGGAGATCAGTTTCGTGCGCCCACTGGTGGCGTTGCTGGTCGAGCCACCCGAGCCGTTCAAGCCAAAGTGCAGGCTCGGCGGCGCCAACAGCACGAACACCGCCGCGATCGCGAGCAGCGCCCCCGTCACGTACACGGTCGCGCGAGCGTCCCAGCGATAGGCCGCGAGCACCGCCAGCCCCAGCAGCAGCGCCGCGATGCTCGACTGCGAAAAGCTCGTGATCAGCCCCGCCAGCAGCCACGCGAGCACGCACCCGCCGAGCAAGACGTCACGTCGATTGCGACTCCACAACACCACAGTCGTCAGGGCGATCATCACGATCGCCAGAAACCGACCATAAATGCTCGGATCGAAAAACAGAGAGTTAACGCGAAAATAATTACCGAATTGATTTGCCGCGAGAACTTTTGGATTTAGGAACAATGACTTACGGTAATACTCGATAAATCCAATCCCGGCAAACACCACGGCCAACACAACCGCCACCCCCAGGCACGCGAGCACGAGCTCCCGCGTCCAGCGCACGTCGCGCAACAGCATGAATAGCAACCCGAAGGGCACATAAAAGAACGCGACGTTCTCCGCGGCCTTCGCGTGGTCTGTCGAATAAACGCCCTGCAACGCATACAGCACGACAGCTCCGAGCAGCAGCCATTCCAGACCGCGCGGGGACAGTAAGGTGGAGAGTTTGCCGGGAGATACGCCTTTGTCTGGAGCCCCGCCTTTGTCGACGGGGGCGGCGGGCGGGCGGTGCGTACCTGACTCGTCGAGCGTCATACCACGTCCCAGCAGCCGCGGCAGGAGGTGGGTGAGCGTCCCCGCGGCGACGACCAAGTAGAGGGGAATCAGTAGGTTGACGGTCCTACCGTCCGTCGAGATCGGCAGCCTGAACGGCAGCGCAAAGACCGCGAGCAGTGGGAACGCATCCGGCCGGCGTCGCATCAGCAGCGCCAGCGCACCAATCACCGCCAGGGCACCGAGGAGCGCGGCAATTATTATCCCTGTACTTGGCAGAGTTGTTCCAAGAGTAAATGCCGATGAGCCGGAGGCCGCCGCCGCGGTGACGGGGCGCACGATTAGATTCACTTTCTCACCAAAATAAATCCACTTGGTGAACGTACGGAGCGGTGCTGTTCACGCAAGCTCACCTGTACGCGATATTCCCCGGCCGAGGCAGGGGCGCCCGTGTTTAGCGGCGTCACGATCGTGGTTCCATCGGCACCTAAGCGCATGGTGAAACGGCGCGCCTCCCCCATCCGGCCGTTCCAGCGCAGCGAAAACTGTTTGTAGCGAACCACCGGCCGGTTACGCACGAGCGTGGCGACTTCGTTTCCGTCCGCGTCGAGAATCGAGACGGTCACCTCGTCGGCTTTCGCGAGCTTGAACGAGATCCGCTCCGCTTTGATGTGCCCCGTCGGATTCGGCGAGAAGATCGGCGTCAGCTTGAAGCTCTGCACCGCCGTCGGCGTGTGCTTGAGTCGCTGCGTGATCACGAATGCGGCGAAGCATGCCAGCACCAGCAGCGCGAACACGACCTGCGCCAACCTGTCCGTCGCCGCCCCCTCTGCCCGCGCCAACGATCCCTCCGACGGCGGTTGCGCTGTGGTGGTGGGCGGTTGCGATCCCTCCGACGGCGGTTGCGCTGTGGTGCTCAATCGCCCTCGCCCAGCGCAAAGCGCTCGACCGTGTCCGAGCGCAATCCCAGGCGCAGCGTCTCCAGCGAGAGCACATCGCCGGGCACGATGTTGCCGAGGTTGCACTCCGTCCCGAACTTCTGCAGAAGCCACACCTGCTGCTCGCGCTGGGGAGCCTCGAAGATCAACTCGTCCGCGTCGATCGCATGCACGATCTCATCGATCAGACCGGTCCTCACCTCGCCGTCGGCGCGGTAGATCCCGGCGGTACCCGACTCGCGAGCCTCGGCGATCACCTTCCACGCGCCCGCCTGCAGGTCGCGCTCGATCTGCTCCACCCACACGTACGGAGCCATGATGAAGTCCGCATCCTTGCTGCCGACCTCCGACAGCACGACGAAGTCGTTTGCGACGAGCGAGCGGATCAGATGGCTCTTGACCTCGCCATCCAGCGCGATCGTGCCGTCGGAGACCTCGACGTGGCGCAGGCCCAGCTCCTTCAGCCAAGCGACCAACCCCTCGACCCTGCCCTGCCTGATCGCCAGCTCGGTGAGCGTGCCGCCGAGCACGACGGGGATGCCATGCACCGCATAGCGCTCGAGCTTCGGGCGCAGATTGGCGCTCACCAGCGCCGTGCCCCAGCCGAGCTTGACGATGTCCACAGCCTCTGCAGCCACCTCCAGCAGACCGTCCACCTCGGCGACCGACAGGCCGCGATCGATCACGTGTGTCAGGCCCCGCTCGCGCGGCTTCGCGGAGCGCTCGGGGAGGTCGAGGAAGTGGGCTATTGGCACGCGCGGAGGTTAGCCGGGGTTTTAGCTCGCCGTTTGACGGGAGACGGCGCTATGTGACGGTCACTGGCCCGTGGCACTGCTGGCACCGCCGCCTCCGGACGTTTCGCCGACCGCCGCAGCCTTGTCTTCGCCCGCGATCACCACCACGCTCGCCGCGCCGGCGAGCGAGGCCACGGCCGTTTCCATCGGCTGCACCTGCGCGACGCCGAGCGCGCTGGCCACACTCTGCGCTTCGGCCTTGTGGCCACTCGTGTACTCGACGAGCGTGGTCGCATGCGATCCGGGCGGAGTCCCGTCCAGCGCCGTTGACTGCGTGTAGCCACTCTGCTGGAGATTTGTGGACAGCCTGTGGGCTAGGCCCGTGGTGTTTGTGCCGTTGAGCACCGCGACCGATGTGGCCGCCGGGCTCGCCGCCGGCGGGGCGCTTTCGCTGTGATGGGAGCTCGCATGTTTGCTCTTGTGGGAACCGCTCGAGGTGCTCGAGGTCTGCGCGGCCCCCTGCCCGCCGGTCGATGCCTGACTCCCCGATTTCCCGCCACCGCCCGAGGAGAGAAGCAACACAACCGCCACCAAGGCAACGATCACCCCGCCAACGATCAGCATCGTGGCACGGGCTGGAGAGCGAGCGGCGGCGGTGAGACCGGCCGTAGCGTCGCCACGTCGGGCACGCGATCCGGCGCTCAAGCGCTCTGCCTGCCGAGCCGCGGCGCCAGTGCTGGCCGCAGTCCCTTCCGGCGGTGCGCCGCGTCGCTGCTCGATGGGAGCCGGCGGGCGTGAAGCGGAGGCACGACGCTGGGGCGCCGCGGAGGCCGGCCGAGCCGGCGAGGCGGGGGCCGGCGTCGATCCGGAGTCTCGAGGAATAGCAGCGGGAGGCGTCGGGGCGCGAGGAGTCGTAGTAGCTGGACCGCTCGCCGCGCGAGCGGCGGCGGCCGCGGTGGCGGGGGCGCCCGGGGCTGTGGCGCCTTGGGCGGTGGTGCTCGGGGCGGCGGGCGGGGCGGGGGGGCCTGAGGCGGCGGTAAGCGGGGCGGGGATCGGCACGCCACTCGCGGTCTGTGGGCCGCCGGAGGCCATGCCGGCAGCCTGAGCCCCAGGGTCGCCCGACGGCGCACCGGCAGCGGCGGTCGCAGCGGGCGGCGAGGTCGCGGGGACCCACGCCCCGCCGGGAAGCTGGCTCGTAGGAGCGGTTGCCCCCGCTGCTGTCGCTGGGGCAATGGCACCCTCGCCCCCAGCTGCAGGTATGCCTCCGACCCCAGCGTCGCCTGGAGTTCCAGAGGCGACTTGCCCGGGAGCTACCGGGGCAGCCTCGGCGTTCTCCCCGGGCTGGATAGGTGAGCTCGAAACCACTCGCGTGGCTACACCCGCGGCGGCGGCTGCCGCCGGGCGAGCGACCACAGGCGTGGTGCGCGGCACCTGGCGCACCGGAGGAACGGCCGGCGAGACCTGCTGCACGCGCGCGGCAGCCCCGGCGGTCACGCGCTGCTCCAGCTCAGCGGCGCGCTCCGGGGCGCGGCCGGCCCACTCCCGCAGGCGCCTCAGCTCACGCGCCTGCGCAAAAACCAGCAGCGCAAGGATCGCAATCCCCACCAGCGCGGCGAACGCCGCGATCGCGCCGATCTTTGTGAACGTGCTCGAAAGCGATAGCGCTACAGGCAAAGCTGTCATGAATCCCGGGAGTGTATGAGGGGCGCAGGCGCATCGCGCTGCTCGGCATCGCCCAGCTCTCGTGCGCCGTGCTCTTCTGGCTCAGGCGAGCCCGTCAGGACCACGGACGCCTGAGGATCGTCTGGTGCGGAGGAGTCCTCCGTGGAGTCGAGCACTTCAGGAGCCTCGGGGGAGGCCTCAGGGTCAGGGGAGACCTCGGGAGAGCCACGTGCGCCAGACAGCTCCGACACCTTTGCCGCTAACCCCGCCGCGTCGCCCTCGAGCACCAGCAATCCGATCTCCGCGAACATCTCCTCGACCGTCGCCACGGCCAACGGCTCACGCTCGGCGAGCAGGATCTTCTCGGCGACCGTCTGACGAGAACGCTCATACGGGTTGAACAGTTGCTCCTGCAGCTTCTCTCCTTCGTGTGCCCCGATGATCTCGATGTCGATGTCGCGATCGGGGTCGAGCCCCGAGAGCTCGATCATCGCCCGGGCCAACTCGACGATCCGAACCGGGTCGCCCATATCGAGCACAAACACCTCGGCACGAGCGGATCGAGCCTGCTTATCCCCCAGTGACCCGGAGCGGATGATCAGTTGCACCGCCTCGGGGATCGTCATGAAATAGCGCGTCATCCGCTCGTCGGTCACCGTCACGGGTCCGCCGCGTTCAATCTGGCGGCGGAAAATCGGAACGACGCTGCCCGAGGAACCGAGCACGTTGCCGAAGCGCACAGCGTTGTAATGAGTGTCCGGAAAGCGCGCTGCCGCCGCCTCCAGAGCAAACTCGGCGAGCGCCTTCGAGGCGCCCATCACGGTCGCCGGCTGCACCGCCTTGTCGGTCGACACCAGCACGAACCGCCGCGCATCGAGCTGGCCACTGATGTGCGCCACGACGCGCGTGGCGAGCGCGTTGTTGCGCACCGCCTCGACGGGGTTGGACTCCATCAGCCCCACGTGCTTGTAAGCGGCCGCGTGGAACACGACTGTTGGGCGGTACTCGGTAAAGACCTCACGGATGCGCTCCTCTTCCTTGCAATCCGCGAGCACCGCGGCGAGCATCGATGACGGCACGTGGCGCTCGTCCTGGAGCTCCCGCTGGATCTGAAACAGGTTGTCCTCGGCGTGGTCAACCAGCACGATCCGGTGCGGCTCCACGCGCGCGATCTGGCGGCACAGCTCCGAGCCGATCGAGCCTCCCGCGCCGGTCACGAGCACCGTCTCCCCCGCCAGATAGGCGCCCACCCGCTCGAGCTCCATCTGCACCGGCTCGCGACCGAGCACATCCTCGACTCGCACCTCGCGCATCTGCCGGGCAAGCGTGCCCGCGCCACTGTTGGTCTGCAGCAGCTCGAACACGGTCGGCAGCGTCCGCACGGGGATGCCACGCAAACGACACTCGCGCACGACACGCGCGCGCGTAGATCCTGGGGCAGAGGGGATCGCGATGATCACCTCGTCAGGATCGGTCTCGGCCAACACGCGCGGCAGCTCCTGCTCGGTGTTGCCGCGGACCTTCACCCCTTCGATCCGCAGCCCGCGCTTATGCGGGTCGTCGTCGAGGAAGCCCACCGGCTGCAGGCCGAGTCCACGATTGCGCACGATCTCGCGCAGCACCAAACGCCCGCCGTCACCGGCGCCGACGATCAGGACGCTCCGCTCGCCCTTGCGCCCGCCACGAAAGGCGGCCAGCGGGCGGCGCTCATAGAGACCCCGCGCGAGCATCCGCACACCGCACAGGAACAACAGGCACAGCAGGAAGAACAGCGCCACCACGCCGTTTGGCAAGCCGATCGCTCCCGCGTGATGGCTGGAGAAAGGATGCACGGGTCGTAGGATCGCGACGGCGACGACGGTCAGCAGCACGATCGCCAGCACCGCTCGCAGCACCGCCTCGTAGTCGCGCTGGCCGGCGTAGCGCCAGCGGCGCTGGTAGACCCGCGCCAGGACGAGCACGATCAAGCTTCCCCCCAGCACCCACCAGATCGTTCGTTCACGCAGCAGCTGATAGTCGTGTGGCAGCTGCGAGTGCCCGCCCGACCCGTTGTCGAAGCGCAGCTCGAAGGCGAGGTAGTACGCGAGCACGACCAGCGCCCCGTCCACCGCAAGCTGAGGCAGCGAGCGTCGGTGAATGGGAAGGGCCGCCGCGCGGATCCGTCGGCGCATTGGGTCAGATTGTACGGGCTGCTCAGTCGCCCAGCGGGGACAGCAACAGGTCCACCAGAACCTGCGGGTCGCGGCGCACGCGCGGCGTGCCCTCGGCGGGGGGACGCTTCCTTAGGTCGAGGTCGTCCAGATCCTTCAGCTTGCGCAAACGGCCGTCCTCGATCAAACGCTCGTCAACGGCACCCAGCCGGCCCTCGAACGTCGTATACACCGGTGTCCCCAACGCAACCGCCTCGCGATTCATCGTGCCACCGGCCGAGATCACCAGGTCCGCATACGCGATCAGCGACTGTGCGTCGATCGCGCGCTCGGGCACCACGAAACCCCGCACCCCGGCGAGCTCCTCACGCTGAGAATCCACGCGCGGCAGCACCACCGGCTGCACGCCATCTGCCGCGGCTGCCTCCCGCAGACGCTCCAGCACACCAGCGAACAGATCGTTCTCGAACCGGTGATAAAGCGACACCTCCGGCGGCGTGCGCACCACGACAATCGACCTACTCCGGTCGAGGCCCAGCTCCCCGAGTACCCCGGGATCGGGCTCAAAATCCGCCAGGTAATACTCCTCCTTCAACCCCTCGTACGCGCGCACCTTGCCCTTTGCGCCGTAGCGCTCCAGCCGTGCCGCCGGGATCGCGTCGGGCACCACCACCGCGCGCGCCAAGCGGCAATTGATGTTGTGCTGCACCGTCGCCCACTCATAGTCGAACATCGTCGCGCTCGGGATTCTCAACAGAGCGGCCGCCACGCTCACATCGTTGGAGCCGTGGCCAAGCGCGATATCGAAATGCCTCGGGGGGTGGATTCCCGAGGATTGGTGGGCTTCTGAGGGTTGGGGGGTTCGCGAGGGTGGGGAGGCTCCTGATCCTCGCGCCCAGCGCACGAGCGCCGTAGAGCGCGAGGCGAGCCCTCCCGCCTTGGCCATCAGCCGCTCGCCGCGATGGCGCCCGATCGCCGTGTGGGCGATACCGAAACGCTCGCACAGCGCGAGCGTCTGGGCGAAGTCGCGCGCGGTCACCTGCACCTCGTAGCCGTCCTGACGCAGGAGCTCGATCACCGGCCGCATCACGAGCACGTGCGGGCTGTTCGTCAAATCAATCCAAACGCGCATCTCAAACGGGACGGTATCGTTGCCCAGCGCATGCTCGTCCTCGCATCGGTCACCGAGTCGCTCGTCAACGACACCTCGCACTTCGTACGCGACGCCGGGCTGCCCGGAATTTTCGCGCTGATGGCGATCGGCTCAGCCTGCATCCCGATCCCCTCCGAGGTGGTCATGCTGTTCGCCGGCTTCGCCGTCGCCGACCCCAACCAGAGCGCCTCGCACCATCACCTGACGATCCTCGGGATCGTGCTCGCCGGACTACTCGGAACGATGGTTGGCTCATGGATCACCTACGCGATCGGGCGCGGTGGGCGCCTGGAGCTGCTCGAACGCCATGGCTCAAAGATGAAATGGAACCCCACCCACCCTACCCAAATCTCCCGCGCCGAACGCTGGTTCGAGCGTTTTGGAGAACCGGTCGTCTTCTTCGGACGCATGGTTCCACTGCTCCGCGCCTTCGTCTCGCTGCCCGCGGGCGTAGCGCGGATGCCATTCTGGCGCTTCACCGTGCTCTCACTCCTCGGCTCGATTCCCTGGGTGCTCGCGCTGGCGCTCGCCGGGCACGCGCTCGGGGGTAACTGGACGAGCGTGCGCAAGGACTTCCAGTACATCGACTACGCGATCCTCGCGCTGATCGTCGCCGGAATCGTCTATGCGGTCGTGCGGCGGCGTCGAGGCGGCGCAGCGGATGTGGACTCCGAGGCAGGGCGGGCGGGCGGGGCGGGGACCGATTCCGACGCAGCCGCCGACGCGGGCTGACCGCGAGCGATGGGGTCGCCAGGACGGCTCTCCCTCCGCCACGCCCTGGCGCTCGGCCTGGCCCATGGCCCGACTGAGCTGCTGCCGATCTCCTCCTCGGCCCACACGATCCTGATCCCGTGGCTCGCGGGCTGGCCCTACGCCGAACTCGATCCAGAGCTGCGCAAGTCATTCGAGGTGGCGCTCCACGCGGGCACCGCCGTGGCGCTACTGGTCGAACTCCGCTCAGTTGAGCGCCGCGCCAGCATCACCACCACGGCGCGCAAGCACGACGCTCGCCAGGCGCTGCTGGTCGCGCTCTCGTTCATACCGCCAGCCGTCGCTGGGTACACCTTCGAGCAGCTCCTCCAACGCCGCCTCAGCGGACCCCCCACAATCGCCGCCGGCCTGCTCATCGGGGCGGCCGCAATGACGCTCGCCGATACTCGCCCCCCGGACGGGACGCGCACGCTTGCAGACGCGAGCGCCAGCGATGGACTGTTGCTCGGCTTAGCTCAAACCCTTGCGCTGATCCCCGGGGTCTCGCGCAGCGGTGCGGTTCTCTCTGCCGCGCGAGCACGCGGATTCAGCCGCATCGACTCGCACACACTCGCTCGCCGCACCGGGCTCCCCGTGATCCTCGGCGCGGGAGCGCTGAAGACCGGCCGCCTGATCCAGCGCGGGATGGCCGGTGAGGCACCGATCTCCGATCGGAGATCGGTTGGGGCGCTGTTCCTCGGGGGCGCCACGGCGCTACTCTCGACCCTCGCGGCCACGCGACTGCTCCGATGGGGTAGCCGCGACCAGCATGACGCGGCGGCGCTTTGGCCTCACTCGCTCTACCGCGGCTTGCTCGCCATCCTCACGATCAGACGCCTGCGCTCGGCGCACAATAGAGACGCATGACGATGATCGGGACTCTGCTCGGCGGGCGCTACCGCCTCGACGCCCAGATCGGGCGCGGCGGAATGTCGACCGTCTATCGCGCCTTCGACACGGTGCTCGAACGCCCAGTCGCGGTCAAGCTCATGCACCGCGAGATCGCCTCTGACTCCGACCAGCTGGAGCGCTTTCGCCGCGAGGCGCGCTCTGTCGCGCGGCTCAACCATCCGCACATCGTCACGGTGATCGATGCAGGCGAGGAGCCATCGCCCGAGAGCACGCTCTCAGCGGACTCCGCGGGCAGCGAGGGGGCCGGCGCTGCTGGGGTGGGAACCCCATTTATCGTGCTCGAGTACGTCGAGGGTGAGACGCTCAAGGCGCTGATCCGCCGCGACGGGCCACTCGAGATCCCTCGTGCGATCGCCTACACGATCGAGCTTGCGCGCGCCCTCGGCGCCGCCCACGAGCATCTGATCGTGCACCGCGACGTCAAGCCTCAGAACGTCTTGATCGGAGTCGAAGGCAGCGCCAAGATCACCGACTTCGGGATCGCCCGTACGCTCACTGAGGAAGGCCTCACGATGGACGGACGGGTACTGGGCACGACCGACTACGTCTCCCCTGAGCAGGCTATTGGGCAGTCGGTCACGGGCCAGTCCGACCTCTACTCGCTCGGGATCGTCTTCTACGAGATGCTCACCGGCGTCGTTCCCTTCACTGCCGAGACGCCCGTCGCCGTTGCCATGAAGCACGTACGCGAGGACGTGCCGGACGTGCAACTGGCGCGCCCAGAAGTCTCCGCCGCGACCGCCTCGGTCGTAGATCGTGCGACCGCCAAGAATCTGACCGAGCGCTACCCCGATGCCGCGAGCATGCTCACCGACCTCGAGGAGGCTCTCGCGATCGAGGCCTCTCGCACCGGACAGGCAACCGGCGAGGTCACAACCGTGCTGCGCACGCTCCCCGGAAAAGCCCGGCGGCGTCTACCGTGGCGCATGCGCCACCCCGTCCGCTGGGTGGCGTCACTCGCGCTGCTAGCGGCGCTCGTCGCGCTGGGGTTGATCCTCGCCGCTGACCGCACCCATCGTGGCGTCGCGTCGGATGTCGACGAACGGCCCGGGCTGACGGCCGTGCCGCTCGCACAGACTGCCGCCCACGATTACAACCCGTTCGGCACCGGTCCTGAAAACCGCGAAGACGACCAAAGCGCCGTCGACGGCGATCCGAACACCAGCTGGAGCACCGAGCACTACTACGACGGCACGCTCAAGAAGAACGGCGGCACCGGAGTGGGGCTGTACGTCGATGCCGCTCCGAACGTGGCGGGCAAGCAGATCGAAATCCAGACGCCGACGCCGGGCTTTGCCGCGCAGATCTATGTCGCCAACCGGATTGAGGAGTCGCTGCCTTACGGTGACTCGACCCCGCTCACCGGGCGCGGCTGGCAAGGCCCGGTCGGCGAAGACCCCGACGTCCGCAATGGCGCCCACATCGAGCTCACCCTCGGCGGCAAGCGCTACCGCTACTACCTGATCTGGATCACCAAGCTGCCAGGAGGCATGGAGTTTGCCTCGCTAGCCGGAATCACCCTATTCCGCTGAGCGATCCTCAGCGGCACTGCTCGTGACGCTCGATCGCCAGACGGCAGAGGCGATCCAGGAGATCCGGGTAGGCGAACCCCGAGGCGTCCATCAGCTTCGCGTAGACGCTAGTCGGAGTGAAGCCGGGCATCGTGTTCAGCTCGTTTACCAGCACCCGCTCGCCATCGACGAAGAAGTCCACACGGGCGAGTCCCTCACAGCCGGCGTACTCGAACGCCTCCACCGCGAGCTCGCGTACCCGCTCGCGGGCGCTCGCGGTGATACGCGCCGGTAGCACCAGCTCCATCCCCCCCGGCGTGTACTTCGCCGCATAGTCGTACCAGTCTCCGGCGAACACGATCTCCCCCGGCTCGCTTGCAAAGGCCGGGCCGAGCACGCCGCACTCGACCTCGATTCCCTCCGCCAGCGCCTCGACGATCACCAGCGCGTCATGGGCAAACGCCTGATCGAGTGCTTCGGGGAGTTGCTCGGCGCCAACCACCTTCGCGATCCCGAGCGATGAGCCGAAGTGCGCCGGCTTGACGAACACCGGCAGCCCCAGCCGAGCGATCTCGGCGAGCGCCTGCTCTGGAGCCATGCGCCAGCGGCGCTCGCGCACCCCCACGTACTCGACCTGATCCACACCCGCCGCTCCCATCAGCTCCTTGAACAGAACCTTGTCCATGCACACCGCCGACGCTGCCACCCCTGCGCCGACGTACGCAACAGCGAGGGTCTCGAGCAGGCCCTGCACCGTGCCGTCCTCGCCAAACGGACCATGTAGCGCCGCGAACACAACGTCCACCTCGAGCAATCCCTCGCCCGGACATACACTCAGGAGTTGCCCCTCGTGATGCCAGGACCCGTCGCGCTCGACCTGCACCCACAGCACCTCGTGCCCAGCCGCCTGAAGCCCCTCGCGTACCGCACGTCCGGAGGACAGCGACACATCGTGCTCGGCAGAGCGGCCCCCGGCCAGCACCGCCACGCTCAAGGCTTGCGCCTCGCTCACTGGCCAGGCACAGGGGTAGGTGTGGCGGCGGATGTCGTCGTTGTCGTGGTGGTGGTTGGGGTGGTCGTCGGGGTCGTAGTAGGTATGGTGGTCGGTGGGGTCTGGGCGGCCATGCCGATCGTGATCGTCACCTTGGCACCTTTGCGCGCGTGGGCACCGGCGGACGGGCTCTGTTTCAGGACATGCCCAACCTGGGTCGCTTCGACCGTGGGTTCGGTGACCGACTCGACCGTGAAGCCCGCCTTTTCGAGAGCGGTCGTGGCAGCTACTTCGGTCTCCCCTTCAACTCCCGGAACAGCTACTTCCTTGGGCGCCTGTGCGACCACCAGATTCACCTTCCCGCCCGCCGGTAAAGCGCTCGCGGCGAGCGGCGACTGCGAGAGCACGGTCCCCGCGGTCTGACTGGCCGAGACTTGGGGGGTTATCGCCCCGACTTCCAAGCCCGCTGAGGAAAGGGTCGCTTCGGCGGCTTTCTGCGACTGGCCGGTCACATCCGGCACATGCACCTCGGCCGGGCCGCTCGAGACGAACACCGTGACGGGGCTGCCGACCTGGACCACGATCCCCGCGGACGGATCAGTCGAGACCACGCGACCCGGAGCGACCTTGGCGCTGGACTGTCCCTGCGTCGTCGGCTTGAAACCGGTCGCCCGCAGCCTGCTCACAGCCTGCGCCGCGGTTTGTCCTTCGACGGCCGGCAGCGCCACGCTGCCGGGGCCGGCGGAGACCAAGATGCTCACGCGGGTCCCCTTCCCCACTTCGCTTCCGCCAGACGGCGTCACGCTGACCACCAGACCGCTCGCGACAGTCGCGCTCGCAGTCGTCGCAGCGACCGGGTTCAGGTCCGCGCCTCTAAGCCGTGCCAGCGCCACCGCTTCAGTCTGGCCGAGCACGCTCGGCACCGTCACTTTGCCGCCGGTGGACGCGAGCAGTAAGCCGAGCGCCACAAGCGCGGCGAGCAGCAGCACTCCGCTCCCCCACAACAGCCAGCGCCAGCGGCGGTCGCCTTGCTCGGGCCCTCTCCGGCCGCGGCCGTTTTCGTCGTCGAGCCTGCCGGCTGGCGGCAGCAGCAGCGCGCTCGACTCCGGGAGCGCGGCGCCTGTCTCGGGGCCGATGTATGGAGGCGAGGCGGCATATGGCTCTCCGGTAGCAACGGCTGTAGCCAAAACAGCGCCCGCGACGGGGGTACCGGCGCCCACAGGCAGTCCCTGACTTGCCTGCTGGAGCGCCGCGATGAACTCCTCGGCATCGGCGAAGCGCCGCGCCGGATCCTTGGCGAGCGCGCGCAGCACGACTGCATCCAGAGAGCCCGGAACACCCGGCTGGCGCTCGCTCGGCGCCCGCGGCTCCGCCGAGACCTGCTTGAAAGCGATCGCCACCGCGGTCTCGCCGTCGAATGGGACCACGCCGGTGAGCAACTCGTACAGGATGATTCCTACGGCGTACAAGTCAGAGCGCCCGCTCACCGTATGTCCCTGAGCCTGCTCGGGGGAGAGATACTGGGCAGTGCCCATGATCGAGCCGGTCAGCGTCATCTCTGAGGCGCCCGCACGGGCGATCCCGAAGTCGGTGACTCGCGCACGACCCTCCTCGTCGAGGATCACGTTGTGGGGCTTCAGATCGCGGTGGATGACCCCGCGCTTGTGCGCGAAGCGCGCGGCCCGCAGGATCTGTGTGACGATGTCAATCGCCGTAGCCGGCTCGAGTGCCCCCTGCTCGCGTACGACCGTCTTCAGCGAGCGTCCGGCCACGTACTCCATCGCGATGTAGTAGGTCCCGTTCCACTCGCCGCGGTCGAAGATGCCGACGATGTTTGGATGCGACAGCCCAGCGGCACTCGAGGCCTCACGACGGAAACGCTCGACGAACTCCTGATCTTCGGCGAAGTGATGGTGCAGCACCTTGACCGCAAGCTGCCTACCGAGCAGCTGGTCCTCGGCGAGGTACACATCAGCCATTCCCCCCGAGCCCAGTCGCAAGATGACCCGATAACGCCCGTCGATGATCGTCTCAGGCTCAATCATGGAGCAACACTTCCATCACCTCTCTAGCGACCGGCGCCGCGAACGAGGCGCCCTGGCCCGGGACCTGTTCGAGGGTCACCGCAATCGCCACCCGTGGGTTGGTAGCGGGAGCAAACGCGATAAACCACACGTTGTTGATCGCGGCGCCGATCTGCGTCTCGGCAGTGCCGGTCTTGCCCGCCACCTGCACCCCGGGGATCTGCGCCTCGGTCCCGGTGCCTTCGTTGACAACGGCCTCCATCATGCTCGTCACCGCGGACGCGGTCGCAGGCTTCATCACGATCGACTGCGTGCGAGGGGAGATCTGCTGCACGGTGCGCCCTTCGGGATCGACGATCCGTTCGGTCAGATGCGGCGCCATCAGCCGGCCACGGTCGGCCACGGCGGCGGCGACCTCCGCCATCTGCAACGGGACCACAGCCAGTTTGTCCTGTCCGATCCCCATGCGACCGACATCGACACGCGGGCTCGTGGGCGACAGGATCTTTTCTCCGAGGTACTCGCCACTGGAGGACATTTCTTCGGCCGGGTAGTCGAGCTCGGGCTTGCGGTCGAAGCCAAAGCGGGCCATGTAGCGGGCCATCGTCTGCTTGCCTAGCTTTTCGGCCACCTGCGCCCATACCGTGTTGACCGATTTTGCCAACGCTTCGGTGAGGTCGATCTGCCCGTAGCTCTCGTCATCGTCGTTTCCCAGAGGCACGCCAGAGACCAGCACGTCGTTGCGACCGCTCAACATCGACTGTGGGGTGAACTGTCCCGTGTCGATCGCCGCGGTGGCAGTGACCACCTTGAAGGTTGAGCCCGGGGCGTAGCCGAACTGGATGGCACGGTTGACCAGCGGCCTGCCCTGAGTGTCTTTTGTGAGCTTTGCATAGGCGCCCCGCGAGGGCAGCTCGTTCGGATCGAAGCTCGGGGTCGAGACCATCACCTTCACCGCTCCGTCGCGCGGGTCGAGTGCGACCACCGCGCCGCGGTGTTCTCCCAGGGCTGTGATAGCCGTCTGCTGAGCCTTTGGATCGAGCGTGGTCAGAACTTCGTCACCCTGCGGGCGCTTGCCCTGGAGTTGGTCGAGGATCGTCTGCAGGTTCGTACCGGTCTGCCCGTTCAATTCGGCGTTTCGAAAGCGCTCGAGTCCAGACTGGCCCAAGTCGGTATAGGAGTAGCCGATCGCATGAGCAAACTTTTCCCCCTGCGGATAATCCCGTTCGTAGGTCCCTTCCGCGCCCCGCACACTGCGCGCAAGCACCGTTCCATCCGCGGCCAGGATTCGTCCGCGGGCGATGCGTTCCTGCTCGAGCAGCCCGCGCTTGTTGAGCGGGTTGCTGCGCAGCGCGGAAGCGTCAAAGATCGTCCAGCGCGAAGTGAACGCGACGAGCAGCGCGAACAGCAGGACGACAAGCCCGTACAACCGAACGATCGGGCGGTTCACAGCGGGGACCTCACTCGCCGAGAAGAGCTCATTCGAGCTGCCCCAGTTCGAGGCTGCGTATCAACTCGATCGCGTTGCCTTCTGCGCGCAGCGAATGATCGAGCAGCGTTCGCCGTCGCTGGGCGCTCAGCGTCGAGGCGCTCACACCGGAGACGAAGTCCTTGCTGTACAGCTTCACGCCGCCGGGGAGCTCATAGGGAAAACCGCTGAACAGCGTCACCAGACCGCGACTGTTCGTGCCGATGAAGAAGACCGATTGCGAAGCCACATATGCCCCCGCGCCGAGCAGAGCCAACACCCCCAGCACCAACGTCGCGGCACCGGCGCGACGCAGGCGTCGCTTTCGTCGAGCTGACGGAGCGGCCAGAGAAGGGTGCCTCGGTTGCCGTGGGTGCACCTTCAGCTCCACTTGGGGTGAAGGCTCCGCGACGGGATCGCCCACCGGCAGCGCTGGGATGCCGGTCAGCGTGGCGGGATCGTCGGCGAGCGAGGCCGCGGCCATCTGCACATCCTCGACGCGCAGTAGCAGCACGGTGATGTTGTCCCGTCCACCCGCCTCATTTGCCGCGGCGATCAGCGCCTCGCCGGCATCGCGCAGCTGCGGGTGGGCAAGCAGGATCTCGGCGAGGAGTTCGTCGGAGACCATCGTCGTGAGGCCGTCGCTACACAGCAGATACACGTCCCCGTCACGAGCGCGGTAGGAGCGGGTGTCG
>Ga0182024_10003936_pt1 | contig 34741 bp, 37 predicted proteins | sample P32metaG_FD_120480 | JGI IMG/M metagenome (GOLD analysis project Ga0182024, IMG submission 120480) | Permafrost microbial communities from Stordalen Mire, Sweden - P3-2 metaG (Illumina Assembly) | ecosystem: Environmental > Terrestrial > Soil > Wetlands > Permafrost | place: Sweden: Stordalen...
ATCGGCTCTGTCGTCATGGACACGCTCACGATAACCGAGAGCGCATTAGCCGCGGCGTTCAAACCGCCCCGGTCCCGGTGATCGGGGATGGTCCCACGGCGCACGCACCGTTCCCAATAACGTCCGTTTCTGGCCCGGCCGGGGCCGCACGATCAGGCCGCCTACCTGGTAGATGTCAAAATCCGTGTGCTAAATCAACGTGTAGCTCTTGGCGCCCACAAGCGTTTTTGACCCTCACTGATCCCTTCCACGGGACCCCCCCACCATCGACGATCGGAATCGACCAGGGACTCCGGCAGGCGGCGTTCACGGTCGACCTCGCTTGGGTTCGGTCAACACCCGGGGGGGGTTAAGGCACTCGCCAGGTGGCACTTTTTTGGGACCCAAAACCAACGCTCACGCCGGTTAGCCGGCCAACTGCAGTGGTCGGCTCCCCGGGATAGTTGTGACCCAACTCCACGTTCAACCACCCAGTTTGAGTTCCCCCCGGTTGGAGTGGTTCTGACATGTCGAGGATCCGGCCGAGAGGCAAGCCGGCGCCGTAGTCGGCCCCGACGGAATCCTGCGGGCCCAGTTCAGCCGACACCAGCAGATCGTTGTACTCGTCACCGCTCCCACCGTCCTCCGACGTCACGGTGGCCAGTGGCACGGAGCGCTCTCCGGTGTTGTGAAGGCTCAGCTCAACCCCCACCGTCGGTGCCGAGCCTGAGAGGTCGGTCGTGGCAGGGCCGCCCGATGCCGTGGTCACGGGGTTGACCACAGCGACCAGGGTGACCTGCACCCGTTGGCCGTTGGCGATGACGGTCTTGGTCGTGCCGATGTCGCCACCACGCACCTCGTGTTCGTGTGCTGGGACCCGGAGCGCCGTCGCCCCCCCGGGGAGCTGCCGGCCGGTTGAGGTGGGCACCCTCTTCGATACCACGGCCGTCGGGACGATAACGAGAGGTCCAGTGGCAGTGTGCCTGGCGGAGCTGGAAAAGCTCACGTAGAGGATCACACCGGCCACGAGGACAACCACGAGGCCACGCACGGCCACGAGCCGTCGGCCGGAGCGAGCCGGCCTGGGAGATGGGTCGCTGACCGTCCCTTGTCGGGAGGTAGGCGGGGATGGCGCTGGGGCCGGGGTGGAAGCAGCGGTCTTCGCAGGAGCGTCGGGGTGCAGTTCTGGTGGATACCACTTCCCGTCGGATGCCCGCCAGCAACGAGCACCAACACCTAGGTCGCTCATCCCGCCCCCCTCATATCAATACCTCTGCCCAGGCGTAGTCCCGGACCTTCACCGCACTCCAAAAGGCTACGCCAAGAGTATGAGGTGCACTCGATCGATGGTTCAGTCCACCCCGATCGAATCTGGCCACAAGGTGGCCGTGAACGAGAAGGATCGGTGGCGATCTATTCAGCCCCTCAGTAGCAATCCTCGGTAGCCTTTTGGCCATGACCGCCCCTTCAGGGCATTCACCGGCTGTTGAGAGCTTGATCAATCGCTTCTCTCATCCCGGGCACCGGGAATGGTGGGGCTACAGCATTTGGGGCATTGCAATCGCCGTAATGCTGATCCCAGAGATCACTGCTGCCGCCAATATTGGCGTTCCGTGGCCGACCATTTCTGCGACGGTGGGACATCTTGAGTATGAGCACAGCTGGGTCGCTCTCATCGTGGTCGCTCTCATCGTTGGATTTGCCTACCAATGGCTTCGCTACCCATCATTTCCGGCCTCGCCCGTCGTGCAGGCGAATGGCGCTGCTCTTAGCCGCTCGTCGCTCGGTCGTTTGACCAAACACAGCGAGAGCATCAACTCGGATGACCGAGCAGAGGTTTCAGTGCTACTGGTGATTGCCGGGCTCTTCGTTGTGGCTATCGGAAGCTTCCTAGCCACTCAACTCGATTCGGACCGCTTCGTACTTGCCTACGTCCTCTACGGGCTTTTTGCTGTCTTCTTCGCAGTGTTTCCAAGCCTTCTGGCCTATTTCTCGCCCCGAGACGTACCGTTCCCAACTTTCTTTCGAACGATTGCCAATCTCGATCGACGGGTTCATTTAGTAGCCGTCCTGATCGTGATCGGATTTGTGATCCTCCTGATCCATCTGGCCTTGTACCCGTGGCCTAGCGTCTTTCATCAGCTTCAAAAGCCCAACCCAGGTTCGACGTGAAACGGGGACAGGCAGCAGCTGGGCACCTGTGGCCGCTTTCGTGCCGGTCACCCATTTGGGACCCCCCCATCATTACGAGGCGAAATCGATTTGGGGCCCCAGGCTGGGTGCATTCACGGTCGGGGTCCATTGGACGTGGACAACACCCAACACTTTCGGCCGTTCAAACATCGGCGGTTCGTCAGTAGACATTTGATCCTTCCGCTCTCGGACGTCGACCACTGAACGAACCTTGGGGCGGTATGTGGTTGCCGACGGCGCTGCACGCCGTGCAACAAGCGTGCAATAGCGAGGTGGGAAGCAGTGTCATTCGGTGTCCCGACATGTCTGAAGCCGCATGCGTCGTTGGAGCTGCTAGCTGGGCGTTCATACGAAACCCCTGGAGCGGGTGACGGGGATCGAACCCGCATAACCAGCTTGGAAGGCTGGGGCTCTGCCATTGAGCTACACCCGCGGGCCAACCGATCACCTGACCGGTCGACGTGGCGCCGGACAGCAGTGTACGTCGGCCATCGCCGGTAACCACGGGCGCGGGTCCCAGCGCCCGGTCCGGCCGGCTGAGCGTCTACCGTCGCGGCCGTGGAGAGTCTCTACGAGCGGGTCGGCGGAACGCCCTTCTTCGTAGCCCTGGTCGACCGTTTCTATGCCGGCGTCTCCGGGGACCCGGTCCTGCGACCGCTCTATCCCGACGACCTAAACGACCCCAAGGCCCACCTGGCCATGTTCCTGGCCCAGTACTGGGGTGGGCCGACGACCTACAGCGAAACTCGTGGACATCCCCGGCTGCGGATGCGTCACGCCCCGTTCGTCATCGGTGAGCTCGAACGCGACGCCTGGCTCCGCCACATGGGGGCCGCCGTCAGGGACGGGCGCCTCGACCGGGGCGACGAGGCCGAACTGCTGGCCTATTTCGAAATGGCGGCCCAGACCCTGGTGAACGCCGGCTGACCCTCGGGGCCGCGATCGGGAGGGTCAGTCCGTGAACACCGGCGGGCGCCTCTCCTTTCGGGCCCGGACCGACTCTTCGAAGTTCTGGGTGGTGATGCGGACGAACAGCTGGGCCGTGCCCTCGGCATCCATGTGGGTCTCAAGACTGGCGGCGTCAAGGCCGGCCCACAGCTGGCGCTTGGTCAGCTCGACCCCGGCCCGGCTCCAACCGATGATCCGTGTGGCCACCTCGTAGCAGTCGTCGAGAAGTGCGTCCCCGGGTGAAGTCCCCGAGACGAGCCCTATCCGGGAGGCCTCGTCGGCGCCGACGTCCCGGCCGGTCAGCATGATCTCGGCGGCCCGGGAGGAACCGATGGCGCGGGGGAGGAGGTAGCTGATCCCGAGCTCGGCCGCGCTGAGCCCGTTGTTGATCCCGGCCGCCCGGAAGTAGGCATCGCTGCCGGCGATCCTGATGTCGGCGGCCAACGAGAGGCAGAAGCCCCCACCGATGGCCGGCCCGTTGACCGCGGCGATGACCGGTTGGTGGAGGCGCCGGAGGGTGCGGATCACCTCGTCGAGCAGTTCCATAGAGCGGAGGGCGATGGTGGGGAGGGTGAGGCCCTCGATGTCGGGGATGGTGCCTGGGTCCTCCAGATCGGCCCCCGAGCAGAATCCGCTCCCGGCCCCGGTCAGCACCACGACCCGGGTGTCGTTGTCCCGGCTGACCTCGAGCAGGGCCTCTCGCAGGGGGATCATCACATCGAAGGCCATGGCGTTCATGCGCTCCGGGCGGTTCAAGGTGACCAGCGTGACGTGTGGACGGGGCTTGTCGATCAACACGAAGGGCACGGGCGCGTTCCCACCTCTCAGAGTTGCAGGGGGTCAGCGTAGGCGCGCCCCCGATCCACGGGGGCGGTGCCGATTCAGCCGGCGGGAAGTTCCGGCGCTTGGGGCCGGGGCACCGGGTCCTTCTGGGCCAGCCAGCGCAGGCGGGCCGCCCGGGCATCCCAGGAGTAGACCACGGCGGTGCGGGCGATCAGGTCGTGGAGGGCCCGCCGCTCTCGCTGGGCCAGGATCAATAAGAGGGCCAGCGGGAGGATCAGGAAACTGAGGGGAAGGGCCACCGTCCGGAGCACCGCCTGGCGGCGGGTTACCGGCGAGCCGTCGGCCCCCACCACCTGGAGGCCGAAGAGCGCCATGCCGATGGTTCTGCCCCCGAGGGTCCATTGGTACGCGAAGTAGATGAAGCCCCACACGAGGACGACGACGAGGGCGGCGATTTGATGGCGCGAGACGTTGATCGGTTTGCCGAACAGGAGCTGGCTGGCCAGCGAGACCGCGTAGACCCCGAGGGTGTAGAGACCCCAGGCCGCCCCGACGTCGGCTCCGAACGCCACCGCCCGGCTCACCGCCCCGGCGTAGTGCCCCTGGCGTCCCTCGGCCATCTCCACCGGCGGTAGCTTGACCGGCGCCATCAGGTCCGCTCCAGCCCGGGAGGCCCGGCGCCGAGGGCCGGCGGGGCGGCCGGAGTGACCAGGAGCGCTGGACCGATCGGCAGGCTGCCCGGCTTCCGGTGCAGTATGCGGTTGGTCCACCGGGCGAAGAAGTCATCGAGGCCGACGCCCTGGCTTCGCACCAGGTCCAGGACTTCGGTCAGCACCCCAGTGGTGGACTTGGCGATGATCGATCCGAGTTCGGTCTTCTCGACCAGCGAGTCGATGTCCACCCGGCTGATGATGGCGTTCACGTCCACCCGGTCGATGATCGCCTCGACGTCGAGCTTATCCACCATTTCGTCCATATCGACCTTGTCCACCAGGGCGTTGATGTCGACCCGGTCGATCAACGCGTTGATGTCGATGGCGTCGAGCACGAGGTTGACCACCCGCTCGGCGATGGACTGGGCCAAGCGCTCGAACCGGTCACCGACCGGATTGGGGCTCATCAGGCCTCCCCGCTGGTACACCGGCTGGACGGGGTCAATGGCCACCGCCTCATGACCGTCCGCTCATCTGGTCGCCGCCGGCCCTCTTCATGGGCCCATCTTTGCCGCTCTCACCCCCCGGCACCTGGGACCGTTCGGCGTGCCGAGCCCAGTCGGCCACCGGCCGGGGACCGAAGCGGTCTCCGAGCAGGTTGACCCTCGGGGCGCTACCGTCCGGAGAGTCCGGATCGGTGCCGACGGGAGGTCAGTGATGGAGATCGAGCGCTACGACGACGGTGTCCCCTCCTGGGTCGACGTGCAGAGCCCGGACCTGGAGAAGTCCCGCGCCTTCTACGCCGCCCTTCTCGGGTGGGAGGTCCCCCCGGGCCCAGAGGAGGCTGGTGGGTACAGCATCGCTACCCTCAGGGGGAAGAATGTGGCCGGCGTGGGCCCGCAGATGAATCCGTCCGCCCCGCCGGCGTGGATGACCTACGTCAACGTCGAGGACGCCGATGCCACCGCCGGCAAGGTCACCGCCAATGGCGGCCAGGTGTTCGCGGGGCCGATGGACGTCATGGAGGCCGGGCGGATGGCCGTGTTCGCCGACCCGGCCGGCGCTGTGTTCGGCATCTGGCAGCCCAACCAGCACTTGGGTGCCCAGCTGGTGAACGAGCCGGGGACCTGGGGCTGGAGCGAGCTGACGACGACCGACACCGAGGGGGCCAAGGCCTTCTACGCGGCGGTGTTCGGCTGGGGCGAGGAGACCCACGGCACGGGCGAGGGGGCCGGTATGGACAACTACACCGAGTGGAAGCTCGGGGGCCGGCCCATCGGCGGGATGATGCAGAAGCCCGACACGGTGCCGGCGGAGGTCCCCCCGTTCTGGTTGGTCTACTTCGCCGTCGAGGACGCCGACGCCGCCGTGGCCCGGGCCACCGACCTCGGGGGCACGGTGATGATGCCCCCGATGGACATCATGCCCGGTCGCTTCGCCGTCCTGACCGACCCGGTGGGCGCCGTCTTCAGCGTGATGGCGATGAGGGAGGCGCCGGCGTCCTGAGCCGGCCCGGCCCGGCTCAACCGGGCGGGCAGTACCCGTGCTGGGCCAGGAACGAGGTGAGGGCGGCCACGTAGCCCGAGCCGGAGGGCCAAAAGGGCGCACTCTGGGCGGCGGTGCGGTTCGCCCCCAGCCTGTGCCGGGCCTGCAGGGAGCCCAGGGTGGCCACGACCTGGGCGTGCTGGCCCAGTTCACACCGGTCGGCGGCCCAGGCGGCCAGCAGCCCCAGACCCTCCTGGGGGTACTTCTCGTACGCGGCCCACCAGTGGGCGGCGTCGGCGGTGACGATGGCCGGGAACTGGCGGGTGACGTTGCGGAAAGTCCCGTGGTCGACGGTCAGCACCTCCACCGGGTCCCCCGAGGCCGCGTAGTCGGTGAACTCGTAGGAGAACGAGTCGTCGGCGGTGACGATGGCCGGAGAGCCGCCGACCTCTCTGACCTGTACCCCCGGATCGCCGATGGCGCGGTCCAGGGAGGTCCACCGGCCGCCCGACTCGCTGTAGGCGCGGATGACCGTGCAGCAGTGGGCGCCCCCGGTGTAGAAACCGACCAACACCGTGGGCACGGCCCCGCCGTTCAAGGCCACCACGCAGAGCGGCCGGATCGGGTTCGACATCTGGGAGTCGGCCAGCGACTCCAGCTGGACGTCGCCGGCCGTTTGGGGCGCGGGGACGGACTGGTCCGAGGGCGCCACCCCGCCACCGGAGATCCGGAGCATCGCCGCGCGGAAGGCCGGGAGGCCCTCGCTGGTCACCGCCGTCCCGGTCAGTGTCGCCCGGACTCCCCCCGAGGCCGCACTGGCCGACACGAACTCCCCGTCGCGCGGGCTGTCCGGCGTGGTGGCACAGGCGATGCCCGGCGGCGTCCCCGGAGCTGACGTCGGTGAGGCGACCGTCGGGGTGACGGCCCCGGCCGACCCGGCCGCAGCGGTCCCGACCGCGGTGCCCGGGCCGAGCGCGAGCGCGGCGAGCGCCGCCGGGCCGAGGAGTCGGCGTACGGAAGCGGCGGCGCCCCGTCCGGTCCGGCCGATCCGTGCCCCCGCCGGTGACCCTCGCACCATTCGCCTGCCCCTGTCCGGTCGCCGTCCCCGGCACCATCGGCGCCCGGGCCCCATCATCGTCGACACCGGAGGGAGCGGTGACCGGCCCGGGCCCGGGGCTGGCTCGACGCAGTGGTGGCTCAGGCGGCCCGGAGCTCGGCCACGACCCGGGCGAATGCGGTGTCGTGGGAGTCGTCGGCCGGGGCGCCCAGCAGGATCCCCTGGCCGAGGGGGGCGAATCGGTCGAGCAGTATCTCCGGGACCTCCTCGAACCGGCCGGTGGGGACCAGGGTATCGAGGACCTGGTCGGTGACCACCGAGGCCAGGTCGCTCCAGTCGTCATCCCGGACCATGTCGGCCAGCCGGGGCGCCATCTCCTCCCAGCCGTAGAGCTCGAGGGTCCTCCGGTACGCCGGGGTGGAATAGAGGAAGGCGAACAGCCGCCGCTGACGGTCCCGCTCGGCCGACAGGGTCGCATCGTCGGGGCCGGTGATGACCTGGGTGCCGACGACGAGTTCGAGGTCCGAGAGGTCCCGTCCGGCCCGTTGGGCCCCGATGGCCAGGTTGGGCAGGCAGATCGAGCGGAGGTAGCGGGGGTTGGAGTTGGTCGGGTGGGTCACGAAGCCGTCGGCCAGCTCACCGGCCAGCTGGCACACCCCCGCGTTGACCCCTCCGAGATAGGTCGACGGCGGGGTGGTCTTCGGGTCGGGCCCCGGGTTGAAGTACGGCTGCAGCCGGGTGACCCGGTAGTAGGGACCGTGGTGGGAGACCGGGCCCCCGGTGGTGAAGGCCCGGTACAGGGCGCCCAGTGCCCCGAGGTAGTCACGCAGGCGCTCGACCGGTTCACCCCACGGCATGCCGTAGCGCTCCTCGATGTTCTGGCGGATCTGGGTCCCGAGCCCCAGCTGGAAGCGGCCCCCGGAGAAGCGGGCCAGGTCCCAGGCGGCGTACGCGGTCAGGGTCGGGCTGCGGGGGAAGGCCAGGGTCACGGCGGTGCGGATGGTGATGCGCTTGGTGTGCTCGGCGACCAGGAGCGCAAGGGCGAGCGAGTCGTGGATGGTCTCGGCCACGTGGAGGCCGTCGTAGCCGAGGGCCTCCACCCGCTTGGCATGGGCCACGGCGCCGGCCGGTCCTAGGCGCGGGTCCATGCCCGCGTACACCTTCACGCCTGACGGCGGCCGCGTTCGATGATGGCCTGGCGCTCCGCCGCCAGTCGGGACTGGTCGAAGCGTTCGGCCATCCACTGGCGGGCCAGTCGGCTCTCGAGCCTCCAGGCCTCGGCGCCGCTGAGCTCGCCCACCCTGGCGTACACCCGGGCGATCTCGGCCACGTTGGCCGCCGGGATCGACACGATGGAGCCGGCCACCTCCCTGGCCCGGGCGAGCAGCTGGTCGTGGGGCACCACCTCGTTGACCAGTCCCCACTCGTAGGCCCGCTGGGCCGGGACGAAGTCGCCGGTGAAGCTCATCTGGCGGGCCCGGTTGATCCCGATCAGCTCGGGCAACCGGATGGTCAGGCCGGCTCCCGGCATGGCGCCCACCCGGGCGTGGGTGTCGGCGAAGCGGGCCCGGTCCGAGGCGATCAGGAGGTCGCAGGCGAGGGCCAGCTCGAGGCCGCCGGTCACGGCGGCCCCGTTGATGGCCCCGATCACCGGGGTGGTGTGGGCGGGCAGCATCCCCAGATGGGGCACCGGGACTCCCTGGCGATGCTGTTGGACCGAGCGAAGCTCGGTCGAGAGCTGGCGGAGGTCGAAACCGGCGCAGAACGCCGGGTCGGCCCCGGTGAGGATGATGACGGCCACATCGGGCCGCCGGTCCAGATCGACGAAGCACTCGTCCATCAGGGCCACCAGTTCGCCCGAGAGGGCGTTGCGTGCCTCGGGGCGGTTGAGTGTGACCAGGGCAACCTGGTCGTCGACGGTCACATCGAGCATCGACCGAGCCTCCCCGCCTGCCTGCCTGTCACGACCCGGCATCCGCCGGCCGGGTGGCGCCGGCGGCGGGCTCGCGGTCCCGCCAGTCCGGGTGCAGTCCGAGATCGAGCGCGACCTTCTGGGCCCGGACCGTCGACCCGTTGGCGACACCGTCGGGCCTGGTGGCCAGCCAGGCGATGACCGATCCGGGGACGCTCGGCGGTGCCCCGCGGTAGTGCCCCTCCAGGCCGTTGGCCGCGGCGTTCATGATCTGGCGCTCGGTGTCGACATACCCGGGGTCCACGTTGTAGGCGCTCAGGCCCCGCACCCCGAGCTCGACGGCCAGGATCCCGGCCACCCGATGGAAGGCCCCCTTGGAGGCGGCGTAGCCCAGCCCCCAGCCGCCCTGGCCGACCGGGGCCGGCGGATCGGCCACGGCCACGTGGGAAGTCACGTCGATGATCACCCCGGAACCGGCGTCCAGCATGGCCGGGAGCACCGCCTTGATCATCACCACCTGGGACACCACGTTGGCCGACAGGCGGGTCTCGAGCTGTTTGGCCGTGAGCTCGGTGAACGGGACCATTCCTCCCGGCCCGGTGTAGATGGCGTTGTTGACGAGGACGTCGACCCGGCCCCAGCTGTCGAGGACCCGGGCCGCCGCGGCCCGGAGCGAACGGTGGTCGAGCAGGTCGGCCACGTGGGCCTGCGACCTCGCCCCACGGGCCTCGATCTCCTCGGCCGTCTCCTCGAGGCTGCCGGGCACGGGGTGCTCGCCGCTACCGTCCGAGTCGTCACGCCCGGTGCCACGGTGCAGGGTCCGTGCCGTGATGGCGACGTCGAACCCAGCGCCGGCCAGGGCTAGGGCGGCCGCCTTGCCGATGCCGCGGCTGGCCCCGGTGACCAGGGCGACCTGGGGACCGTCGAGTGTCCTCACCCTCCCGTGTCTAGCCGAACGGCCCGGCGTCCCGGTCTTAGCTGCCCGGGAGGGCGGCGATGCCCACCATCGGGGCGTTCAGGGCGCTCCCGCCGGCCGAGCCGGAGAACCCGGCGTCGCCGAAGGCGAAGATCCCCCCGTCGGCGGCGACCAGCCAGTACCCACCACCGTCCCTGCTCGCCGCCATCCCCACCTCCGGGCGGGTGAGGGCCAGGGCGCCGGTCGATCCGAAGAACGAGGCGTCGCCGAAGGCGAAGATCCCCCCGTCGGCGCCGACCAGCCAGTAGCCGCTCCCGCCCGCCGGGGGTGGGTGCCATCCCGACGATGCCGAGGTGCTCAGGGCCTGGTCGCCCATATGTACAGGCGCTCGGTCTGGGCCTCGGCCTCGTAGGGGTCGCGCCGCGTCCGCTCGCGGACCTTGAGGCCGGCCCGCTCCACCAGCGCCGACAGCTCGGAGGCCTCGAACAGGGTGGCATCCACCCGGACCGGCCGGTCGAACCAGTGGTCGGTATGGATGACCCCGTGACCACCCTGGACGGCCAGCAGGGCGGGCGCCCCCCGCCGCAGGATCCGGCGGATCTCGGCCAGGGCCCCGGGGACCTCGGCGTGCCGGAGATGGATCAGGGAGTAAAAGCACACGACGGCGTCGGCCGCCCCTGGGGCCAGTGGCAGGGCCCGGAGGTCGCCCCGCACGCCGCGCACCGCGGGGTGGCGGAGGCGGGCTTGGTCCAGCATGGCGACCGAGAGGTCGACACCGACAACCCGGCCGACCCGGGACTGGAGGGAGGCGCCGATATGACCTGGGCCACAGCCGAGATCGACGAGGACGGTGGCCGGGTCGAGATCGGCCCCGAAGCGTTCCAGGAGCGCCCGGTCGAAGGGTTTGGTCGCCAGCTCGGCGTCGAAGCGGTCGGCGTACTCGGGCGCCACGGCGTCGTAGGCAGCGGTCGGGTCGGCCCAGGCGTCGTCGTCCGGCTCCGGCGCGGTCACCGGGCCGACCTCCGGCGGCGGGCCCGCCCGAACAGCGCCGCCCCGGCGACCACGACGACGAGTGCGAGGACGAGTGTCGGCACGACCCACCCGGCGCCTCCTCCCGACCCCGGGCGGGTCGGGGCCCGCGTGGCCGGGGTGGCGGTGGCGCCCCCAGAGGCCCGGGCGCCGGTCGCCCCGGTCGGGGGGGAGGTGGTGGTCGACGTCGGCGACGCACCCGGCACCCCCGGGCCGGCGAATGCGTGGATCTGGTCGGCCGAGGGGGCCAGCACCAGTCCGTCGCCGACCGAGGGGGTGGGGAAGTGGTTGGCCTCGGCCCCGAGGGCGAACTGCTGGACCACGGTGCCGTCGGCCGGGTCGAGCGCGAACAGGGTGCCCGACTGGTCGATCGTCCAGACGAGCCCGCCGGCCACGATCGGGGGCCCCCCCGATCCCGAGGGCGTCTGCCAGAGCGTCTGGAGGGCGGGCGGGGCGGCCGTCGCCCGTACCGCCACCAGGCCGGTGAGGCACGGCAGGTAGACGATGGTGCCGACGACGGCCGCGCCGCCGCTCACGTCGTCACCGCAGATGTCCGAACGCTCACCGATCTGGCCGCCGATCCCCCCCAGATGGGACGCTCGCAGCAGGTAGGCCGTTCGGGACTTGCCGGCCTGGACCACCAGGCCGTTCGGGAGCAGCGCCGGCACGCTGGATCCGAGGTCCCGGTCGTTGGCGTTGTCCGACGCCCAGTCTGAGGGAGCGAAGAACTGCACCAGCGCGAGGGCGGGCGAGAGTTCGAGGACCGAGTCGCTGTCGTCGTAGCTCGACCTGGCCGAGTCCTCCGACCCGTTGCCCACGGCGACCCAGATGTCGCCCGAGGGGTCGACGACCGGCGCCGCACCACCCATCCAGACCGCGCCTTCGCGCTGGCCAGCGCCGCCGTCGATTGCGAAGGTGCGGGGGGTGCCCCCGGACTCGGGTACCGCCTCGACCCACCCGTGGTACGACGAGCAGTCGCTGTAATTGCCGCCGAGGCCGAACACCACCTGGCCGCCTTCCAGGGTCAGCCCCGTCCGCTGGAGCAGGGCCGCCGTGTCGGTGCCCTCAGGGTCGACCGGCTGGCGAAGCTCGACGGCCCCAGTGGCCAGGCTCAGGCCGACCAGGACGTGGGACGGGCTGCCGGCCGCGTCGACGTCGGCCACCGCGAACAGCTCGTCCCGGCCCGGGTCGAGGACCGGCGTCCCGGTGATCCCCACCGCCGGCTCGATGTCACCGCACGGGAGCGAGCTGTCCGGGACCGGGGTCCCCAGGTGGGTGGACCACGCCACGCCGCCGTCGGCCGCCCGGAGGGCGTAGACCGTGTCGTTCTCGGTGGCGACGTAGACGGTGGCGCCCAGGGACAGGGGTTCGCCGAAGATCGCCCCGTCCAGGGCGGGCGACGTCCAGGCCGGGCGGGCCGGGGCGAACCGGGCGCCCGAGCCGTCGACGCCGGTCCCTCTGACGTCGTGGTGGTAGACCGGCCAGTCGGCGGGTCCGGCCGCCGAGGTGGTGGGGGACGGTGCGGCTCCGGCACCGACCATGCTGGTGCCCATCAGCACACCGACCAACGCCGCCACGGCCAGCCTGCCGACCGCCGGGCCGCTGGGACGCATCCGCCCATCCTTGCCCACCACCGGTGTCCGCCCACCGCGATCGCCCCGAGGTCCCGGCCACTTCCCAGGCCGCCGTCCCGGCTAAAGCTCCGGGCCGGCACGGCGGGGTTGCGATCAGGGGGCCGGCGCGGTCGGATCGGCCGGCCCGAAGAGCCGGAGCGGCTCGGGCCCGGCCGGCGACCGCCGGCCCCCTCCCGGGTGATCCCCGGCCGAGGCCGGGCCGCCCCCCTCGAGGTCCGCCGACTCGGCGTCCAAGGGGAAGTACCCGGGAACCTCGTGGTGGCCGACGTCCAGGTACACCTTGGCCTCGGGGGGCGCGCCGAAGCGGCCGTGGCTCCAACGGATCTCGATGTGGCCGACGACGGCGATTCGGTGACCGGTGTCGGTGTCGCGGACCCGGGCCCTCCACCCGACCCTGGGCTGGCCACCCGCCTGCGGGTCCACGACGAGGTCCTCCAGGCGGAATCGCAGGCGCCAGTCCCACGGGGTGGCGATCCGCAGGCGCAACGACCGGGTGGCGGTCCGGCCGAGCACGAAATAGGGGGCGCTGCCCATCCGCAGCAGGCGCCAGAACATGGCCTCGCGGTCGTCGCGGGCGGCCAACGCGGCGCGCCAGCGGGCGGCCGAGGCGGCGCTCACGGCCTCGGCCAACGCCAGGTAGGCCGTCCCGGCCCCGTCGGGCCAGCCTCCGGCCAGGGCCGACCGGAGGCGGCGGCGGTCCTCGGGGCCCAGCGACCCGGCGTCGGGCGGCAGGCCCGGGAGGCCGGCTCCCCGACGCACCAGCCGGTAGAGGTCCTCGTAGGGGTCCGGGGCCACCTCGGCGTACCAGTCGCCGCCGCGCCGTCCGTGGGGCCCGGCGAGCAGGCCGTCGAAGAGGCGGCCCGGTGAGGCGTTGAACAGGATCTTCGACAGGTACTTGCAGCTGATCAGGTAGACGTGGTCGACCCGGAGGTCGATCGGTGCGACCTCGTCGCCCGGTGCCCGCTGCGAGCCCTTCCACTCGACGCTGAGCGGGGGCCGCCCGCGCAGGCCGCCGGGCGAGGCCAAGAAGGCGGCACCGTTGTCGAAGGCAGCGCCGAACTCCGCGTCGTAGGCGCCCCCGGCCCGGACGTCGGCCAGCTGGCCCCAGATCTCGGGGGAGACGCTCACCATCTGAGGCGGCCGGGCGGTCAGGGCGGCGTCGACCGAGGGGTGACCGAGCATGCCAAGGCCGGTCACCAGCTCGGTGATCGTGGTCCGCAGGTTGGGCACCGGCTACCGGCCGAAGAGCGGCTGGAACTGGAGCTCGAGCGAGGCCAACTCGACGTCCCCGGCGCCGTAGAGCTCCAGCGACGGGTAGACGTCGACCGCCACCCCGGTGCGCTCGATCCAGGCTGCGACGGCGTCCCCCCAACGTTCCTCGACGAGAGCCAGGCGCAGTTCGTCGCGCAGGTCGGCCGGGAGGTGGCGGCCGGGCGTGGTGGCGATCACCTTGATGGCGAGGACCCAGTTGAGCGACTCGAGGTCGTCGGCGGCGATGACCACGGGTGGGTCATCGCGGACGACGGCGCAGGCGATGATTCTCGGCATCGCGTGCTCAGGCGATCTCCTGACTGGTCCAGAACCCCGGCAACGGGCGGCGGTGCTGGCCGCCGGTCCCGTAGTGGCGGAGCCGCTCGAACCCAGCGGGGTCGTCGAGCATCTGGATGGTGTCGAAGATGCCGGCGGGGCCGGCCGCCCGCAGGGCGCTGTCACCGTCGCCCGGCCGCCGGGGCAGGTGGGAGGTCACCAGCACCAACGGCCCGATCCCGTTGGCCGCCAGCACGTGGGCCCGGCCGAGCGAGCGCAGCACCGCGTCGGTACGCAGCAGGCCCCCCCGGGTGGTCGTGTAGGCGCCCGACACGTCGAAGTACCACGATTCCCCGGCGGCGTCGGCCGCCACCAGCGCCACGGTGACGCCGAGGCCCCGGATCCGGGCGTTGCGGCGGACCACGGTGAAGCCGGTCTCGACCACCAGGTCCTCGGCCAGGGCCTGGGCGCCCTTGCCCTCCTGGACGGCCCGGGAGCCGAACGCCTGGGCGGCCAGCGCCGATCGGGTCGCCCGTGACGGCCGCCCCCGGCGCCGGGGACCGGCCGGCGGGACCTCCCCGGGGCCCCGGCCGTTGTCGTCCTCCACCCGGCGGCGGGCGATCGCCACGTACGCCGGGTCCAGGTCGTAGCCCACATAGCGGCGCCTCGAACGCGCCGCCGCCACCAGGGTCGAGCCCGAACCCATGAACGGGTCGAGGACCAGGTCGTCCCGGTAGGTGTAGAGCTCGATGAGCCGCTGTGGCAGCTCGACCGGGAAGGGAGCCGGGTGGTCGACCCGGCGGGCACTCTCGGGGGCGATGTTCCAGACGTCGAGGGTGGCCGCCATGAACTCGTCGCTGGTGAGGGTGTTCACGTGGGGCAGGGCGAGGGATGCCCGCTCCTTCACGTTCTTCGCCCGGTCGAAGCGACCCTTGCTGGCGATGACCACCCGCTCGGTGATGTCCCGGAGCACGGGATTGGAGGCGCTGCGGAAAGAGCCCCAGGCGCATGAGCCGCTGGCACCGTCGCCCTTCTGCCAGATGACCTCGCCCCGGGCCAGCAGACGGAGATCGTCCTGGAGGATCGCCATCACGTCGGCCGAGAGGCTGCGGTAGGGCTTACGGCCCAGGTTGGCCACGTTGACGGCGATGCGACCCCCCGGCTCCAGCTTGCGCTTGCACTCGCTGAACACATCGCGCAGGAGGGCCAGGTACTCGAGATAGGACCCGGGCACCCCGTCGCGGTCGAGCTCCTCTTCGTACTGCTTGCCGGCGAAATAGGGCGGTGAGGTGACGATGAGGGCGACCGAGCCGTCGGCCACCGCGTCCATCCGCCGGGCGTCGCCCACCATGAAGGGATCGGCGACGCCGACCGGGGGGACGACCTCGGTGTCCGAGGAGAGTTCGGGCGACTCGAACCGGGCGTAGAAGGCCCGGGCGTCGTGGGCCTCACGGCGACCGACACCGAAGTTGGAGGTGGAGGTGCGGCGACGCTGAGCCATGGCGATGTGGCCTGACGCTAGTGGCCGGACGGGGCCCGGCAGGGGATCGGGTTCGCTGTCACGAGGGAGGGTACGACGTCGTTGTGACCCCACCGCGCCGGTCGACGGGCTCCCGGGCCGTTTGGGCCCGTGGCCAGGGGAAACGGACCAGCGTCGCGCGGTTTGCGGTGACGACGGCAGATGGCGATCGTCCGAGCTCAGGCGGCGTGACCGGCCGTCCAGGCCAGGAGGTCGTCCAGGGCCCAGGCGTTGACGATCCTCCCGTCGGGGACCCCGGCCGCCGCCGCCTGCTCGCACCCGTTGGTCAGCCACTCGAGCTGCCCGGGCGCGTGGGCATCGGTGTCGATCGACACCACGCATCCGGCGGCCAGCGCCACCGCCAACAGGTCCTCGGGGGGGTCACGGCGCTCGGGCCGCGAGTTGATCTCGACGGCGGTGCCGCTGGCGGCGCAGGCGGCGAAGACGGCCTCGGCGTCGAAGATCGACGGGGGACGTCCACGGCCCGCCAGCAGCCGCCCGGTGCAATGTCCGAGGATGTCCGTGTGGGGGCTCTCGACCGCCCGGACCATGCGGCGGGTCATCGGTCCGGGGTCCATCGCCAGCTTCGAGTGGACGCTCGCCACCACCACGTCGAGCCGGGCCAGCAGGTCCTCGTCCTGGTCGAGCCGGCCGTCCTCGAAGATGTCGACCTCGATGCCGGTCAGTATCCGGAACGGCGCCATCGACTCGTTCAGCTCGGCCACCAGTTCGAGCTGCTGACGCAGCCGCTCGGGGTTGAGGCCGTGGGCCACGGTCAGCCGCGGGCTGTGGTCGGTGAGGGCCAGATAACGGTGGCCGAGATCGAGGGCTGCGGCGGCCATCTCGGCCACCGGGCTGCCCCCGTCGGACCAGTCCGAGTGGCTGTGGCAGTCGCCGAGCAGCTGGGCCCGGAGCTCGGCCGCCCTCCCCGTCGGTGGGGCCGGCCGGTCCCCCTCGAGCTCGGTGAGGTAGCCCGGGCTCTCCCCAGCCAGGGCCTCGCCGATCACCCGGGCCGTGGTCTCGCCCACCCCGGGCAGGGACTGGAGCCTGCCGGTCCGGGCCAGTTCCCCCAGCCGCTCCACCCCGGCGCTGTCGGCGGCGGCGGCCGCCTTGCGGAAGGCCTGCACCCTGTAGGAGGTGGCCCCGGAGGCCTCGAGGAGATAGGCGGTGCGCCGGAGGGCGTCGACGGGGTCCACCACCCCGAAGGTACCCGGCCCGGGCGGCCGGGTCCTCAGCTGGCGCCCGCCCGCTCGAGGGAGGGCCCCAGGGTGTCGAGCACCGCCGGGACCTCCTCGGCCGAACCGGCGAAGAACAGGGCCGAGACGGCGTCGGCCCCGGCCGCCGCGTACTGCTCGATCCGCGCCGGCGTGAGCTCCTGGAAGTACGGGCACACCGTGATCCGCACCTCGGAACGACTGCGCCCGGCCGCCTCGAGGTGCCGGTCCAGTACGGCCAGCGGGGCGGCCAGGTCCTCGGGGAGGCGGTTGAAGGTGTGCCAGCCCTGGGCGCCCCGGGCCACCCGGGCCAGGGCGGCGTCACTCTCACCCCCGATGTGGATCGGGGGGTGCGGGCTCTGCACCGGCTTGGGGTACATGCCGCAGTCCGGGAGCTCGTAGAACTCGCCGGAGAAGCGCGAGCGCTCGTCGCACCACAAGGTGCGCAGCACCCCGAGGTATTCGTCCGTGCGTGCTCCTCGCCGGGCCCAGGGGACTCCGAGGGCGTCGAATTCCTCCCGCAGCCAGCCCACACCGACCCCGAAGTCGACCCGTCCGCCGGACAGCCAGTCCAATGTGGCCACCTCCTTGGCCGTGTAGACGGGGTTGCGCTGAGGAAGGAGCACCATGGCGGTGCCCAGCCGGACGCTCGAGGTGTGGGCGGCGAGGAAGGACAGGGTGTTGAGCGGCTCGAGCAGGCCGGTGCCCGGGGGAACTGGGATCCGCCCGTCGGCGGCATACGGGTAGCTCGAGGCGTACTGGTCGAAGAGGACCACGTGCTCACCGACCCAGATGCCGTGGACGCCCCTCGCCTCGGCCTCCGACCCCACCGCGGCCAGCAGCTCGGGTGTGGTGAACGGGTTGGCCGTGGGCATCCACAGGTCGAAATCCATCTCCGCCTCCTAAGGGTGGGCCCGCAGGCCGTTCAGGACGAAGTCGCAGATCTCGTCGGCCGCGTCGTCGAGGGGGAGGGGCGACGGGTCCCCGGCCCGCACGGCGAGTGCTCCGTAGACCTGCTGGCCGAGGAGGGCGGTTGCCCGGGCCGGATCGAGGGTGCGGAACTCGCCGCTCCGTACACCCTCGTCGACCAGGTCCTGGAGGATGCGGGCCATGTCGAGCCCGATCAGCCAGAGCTCGGCGTCGAGGGCGGCCGCCCCCGGCTTGTTGGCGACGGCTTGGGTGGCGACGGCCAGTCGGAAGAAGGCCGGGTTCTCGTCGATCCGCTCGAGGAGGCCGCGCACGACAGCCCGGAGTCGGTCCTCGGGAGGGGCTTCTCGTTCCCAGGTGCCGACGATTGCGTCCTGGAGTTGTTCGTACATGCGCTTTAGGCAGGCCCGCAGCAGCTCGTCCCGGTTGGCGAAGTAGACGTAGACCGTGGAGCGGGCCACCCCGGCCTCGGCCGCGATCTCGTCCATGGGGACCTCAGTGGTGCCCCGCTCGCCGAAGAGCCGGCGGGCCACGTCGATGATCTGGTCCCGCCGGAAATCGCGGATGACCTCTTTGAGCTCGTCGGGCGAGCGTCGGGTCATGCTCGGCCGTGACCAACGGGCCGGCCCGGCGAGAACGCCACCGGCAGATGCTTGACCCCGTTGATGAATTGGGACTGCAGGCGCTTCATGTCCCCATCCTGGTGGATGTCGTCGAGCCGGTCGAGCAGGTGGTTGAACATGACCTGGATCTCCATCCGGGCCAGGTGGGCGCCCAGGCAGAAATGGGGCCCGCCGCCCCCGAAGGCGATATGGGGATTGGGGTGGCGGGCCACATCGAACGAGTCGGCGTCCAGCCCGAAGGTGTCCTCGTCCCGGTTGGCCGAGACGTGGAAGAAGACGACCTTGTCGCCCTCGGCGATCCGGGTGCCCCCCAACTCGAGGTCGCAGGTGGCCGTCCGGCGGAAGTTCATCACCGGAGTGACGAAGCGGAGCATCTCCTCGACGGCCGAGGGGAGCAGGGAGCGGTCACGCCGGAGGCGGTCCCACTGCTCGGGATGCTCGAAGAAGGCGTGCATCGCTCCGGACATCAGGTTCCGGGTGGTCTCGTTCCCGGCCACCGTCAGAAGGAGGAAGAAGAGTTCGAGCTCCAGCTCGCTCAGTTGCTCGCCGTCGACCTCGACCTCGGTCAGGACGCTCATCAGGTCGGCGTGGGGGTCGATGCGCTTCTTGCCGTAGAGCTGGCTGGCGTAGCCGTAGAGCTCGGTGGCCGCCTCGAGCGCGTTCTCGGCGGTGAGGCCGTACTCGGGGTCCTCATTGCCGACCATCCGATTCGACCAGTCGAACATCCGGTGCCGGTCCTCGTAGGGGACGCCGAGCAGCTCGGCGATCACCTGGAGCGGGAGCTCGGCCGAGATGTCGGTGACGAAGTCCGCCTGGCCGGTCTCACACACGGCGTCGAGGATGGCGTCGGCCGAACGGTGGATGTTGGCCTCGATGTCGCGGACCATGCGGGGCGTGAAGCCTTTGTTGACCAATCGCCGGTAGCGGGTGTGCAGGGGCGGGTCCATGTTGACCATCATCAGGCTCTGCTGTGCGATCTCGTCGTCGGAGAGCTCGAAGGGCATCGTTCCCCGCCGGGCCGAGCTGAATCGCTCCCAGTCCCGATTGACGGTCACGCAGTCCTCGTACTTGGTGGCGGCCCAGAACCCGGGGCCGCCCTCCTCGAACTGGAAGTGGACCGGGTCGTGGCGGCGGAGATAGGTGAAGAATTGGTGGGGCACCCCGGGCACGTAGGACCTCGAGTCCGAGAGGTCGACGGGGGTCAGATCGGTGGCGGGCTCAGTCATGGCGGCCGGTACCTCCCAGCGATCAGACAACATGTCCGATCTGTCAGATGCTACGTCTTGGGACACCGACCGTCAACGGTGCGGACGCGGGCCCGACCGGGTTCGGGTCAGCCCGGCGAAACGTCCGGGGGCCGGCGGACCGACTCGTCCCGTCGTCGGCTCCCACGGACCAGTCGACGTCGCGCCTGAGGCACGCCGTGCCCGGCGAGGGTCCGATCGGCTCAGCGCTCCTGCCGCCCCGTCCGGCGGCCCATGTGCCAGCCGCTGCAGTAGTCGCACCGGTATGCGCCGAGCTCGACCCCGGCCTCCTGGGCCCGCTCGTCGGCGGCCCAGAGGGCCTCGGCCCTCGAGTCGTAGCGGACCTTGGCCCGTCCGTCGTCCCGCCAGTGGGAGGCCGAGATCGACACGGGCCGGTGGGCGGGACGTTCTCGGGCCATGCCCGCAATTGTGACCCAACGAGGACCGGGCGCCGACCCGGGCCGGCCCGACCCGGTCCGGGCCCCGGGGGGGTGGGGGACAATGGGCCGGTGGAGGAGGCCGAGGAGCAGCTCACCGGCGGCGTGGCCAACAAGGGCGCCGTGGTCCGGGTGGGCGACACCGTTCGGCGCCCGCGGGGTCCGTGGTCGGCGGCCACCAGGTCCCTGCTGGGCCACCTCGAGGCGGTGGGGTTCGAGGAGGCGCCCCGCTATCTCGGCACCGACGAGCAGGGCCGCGACGTCCTGAGCTACATCGAGGGGACCGTGGCCCTCCCGCCGTTTCCCCCCTGGTCGATGACCGAAGGCGTGCTGGTCGACCTGGCCGGCCTCCTCCGCCGGTTCCACCAGGCCCTCGCCTCCTTCGAGCCGCTCGGAGCGGTCAGATGGTCCCCCGAGCTGGCCGACCCCAGCGGCGGCCCCGTCGTCTGCCACAACGACCTCTGTCCGGAGAACGTCATCTTTCGCGACGGCCGGGCAGTCGGTCTCGTCGACTTCGACTTCGCCGCTCCCGGGCGCCCGGTCTGGGACGTCGTGCGCACGATGGTGATGTGGGCCCCGATGGCCGCTCCCGAGTTCCGCCGGACCTTCCCGGACGGGCTCGACGCGGTGAGCCGGTTCGCCCGGTTCGCCTCGGCCTACGGCCTCGCCCCCGAGGATGCGGAGGCGACGGTCGACGTCATGATTGAGACCCGCGCGGTCGGGCGCCGGTTCGTGCGCCGTCACATGGGGGCCGGAGAACGTGCTTTCATCGAGATGTGGGAGCAGGCCGGCGGGGCCGCACGCGACCGCCGCAACGATGAGTGGGTGGCCGAGCACCGCTCGGCCATGGTGGCCGCCCTCGGATGCCGACTTCACCCGATCTAACCGGCCTTTCGCCCGGAGCTACCGATTGTCGGTGATCCGGCCGGCGCCCTCCAGGACCGGGCCCCTGACGCGCCGGGTCTTGCGGCATGCGGTGTCGGTGGCCCCATCGGGTCCCTCCCTCGCGGTGACGTCGACGGCGTCGGCCGCCGCCCGACCTCCTTTGCCCGATGCGACGCACCGCGAACCGTGTCGGCCAAGAGGGACCGGTCGCGTCGTGCCGGCCGGTCGGCCATCGCCGTCGCCCGGTAGAGTCCGCGTCCGTGGGGAACGTGGTGTGCGCGTGAACGGTTCGGGTGGCCTGCCGGCCTGGCTCCCTGCAGCCATCGGCTCGGCCGCCCGGCGCGGCGGGGCCGACGACGAGGCCCTGCTGAGCGGACGAGCCTGGGGACAGTTCCTCGAGAGCCTGCAGCGCTCCAGCGCCGTCCTGCGCTCCGAACGCGCTCCGGACACCCCGGTCGACCAGGCGGCGGGCTACCGCCACCTGTTGGTCCTGTTGGCCCTGGGCATCGACGAAGCCCTGCGCTCGTCGGATCCGTACAACCCGGTCGTCAAACCGGGGAACGTCGACGCGGTGCTCAAGTGGGGAATGGACTGTCCCGACGCCGCGTACGTGGGCGCGGCGATCCGCCCCGACGCCACCTACCGCGTCCACGTCGGGCGGGGGACCGTCCGCTACCTCGGCTTCCAGGTGATGGGGGGGATCGAGAGCCTGGCCAACGTGGTGGCCGAGGACCTCGTCGCGTCGGCCGACGGCACCTTGGAGATCGTGCTCTCCGCCGACGAGCAGCCGGGGAATTGGATGCCGCTCGGCCCCGGCGCGTCGTCGCTCGTCGTGCGTCAGTTCTTCTACGACTGGGACCACGAGCGGCCGGCTGAGCTGTCGATCGAGTGCACGTCTCGCCCGGAGGGCTCGGAACGCCCGCCGGTGGCGGCCCTCTCCCCGGCCGCCGTGGCTCGCCAGCTGTCGGCCCTGGGTGACTTCGTGGAGGCAAGCGTCGCCTTCTGGCTGGACATCGAGGATGCCGGACGTTCCGAGGGCCTCAACTGTTTCCGGGAGCCGGCGGCCCGCACCGACATCGGTGGCGCCGCCGAGAACGTCACGGTATGGGGGTCCTGGGACCTCGAGCCGGACGAGGCCCTCGTCATCGAGGTGACCCCGCCCGAGGCCCGGTACTGGAGCGTTGCCCTGGGGAACTTCTGGTGGGAGTCCATCGATTTCGCCAACCATCAGTCCAGCCTCAACGGGCACCAGGCCGTCGTGGACGCCGACGGGGTGTTCCGGGCGGTGGTCTCGCTGCCGGACCCGGGTATCGCCAACTGGCTCGACCCGGCCGGGAACCGCCAGGGCCCGATGATCTTCCGCTGGGTGCGGGCCGACCACGCCCCGGTGCCTTCGGTCCGCGTGGTCCCGCTCGACCGGCTCGATGCCGAGCTGCCCGAGGGCACGGCCCGGGTCGACGCGGCCGGTCGGCGTCGGACGATCGCCGCCCGCCGCCGCGCCGTCGAGCACCGGTACCCGCGCTGAGGCGGCCAGACCGCGGCGCCGCCATCCCGACAGGTCACCCAGACACGAAGCGACAGGAGGAACAGGACATGGATCTCGGATTGGCAGGGGCGGGCGCCGCGGTCACCGGCGGCTCGAAGGGGATGGGAAGGGCCATCGCCCAGTGCCTGGCCGGAGAGGGGGCCCGGGTCGCGGTGCTGGCCCGGGGCGCCGGCAACCTGGACGAGACGGTGGCCTCGTTGGCCGAGCGGGGAAGCCCGGACCCGGTCGGGCTCTCGGTGGACGTGACGGACGGGCAACGGGTCGAGGCGGCGTTCGCCGAGCTGGGCGAGCGTTGGGGTTCCTTGAACATCCTGGTCAACACCATCGGGCCGGCGGCGGGCCGCTTCGAACAGCTTGACGATGGCGGTTGGGACACCGCCTTCGACCTCGGGACGATGGCCGCCGTCCGGTGCGTCCGGGCGGCGCTCCCGCTCCTCCGGGCGGCCGAGTGGGGCCGCATCGTCAACCTTTCGGCCCACTCCACCCAACGCCAGAGCCCGCTGCTCGTGGCCTACACGGCGTCGAAGGCGGCGCTGACCAGCGTCTCGAAGAACCTGGCGAAGTCGCTCGCTCCCGAGGGGATCCTGGTGAACACGGTGAGCCCGGGGTCGATCGTGACGGCCAGCTTCAGCGAGGGGTTGCGCGACATGTTCGCGGCGGAGGACCTGGATCCCACCGACCCCTACGACGTCATGCGCTGGATCGACCGCCACTTCCACCAGCCGGCCGACCTGGGCCGGGCCGGCCTGCCCGAGGAGGTGGCCGCCGTGGTCACGTTCCTGGCCTCGCGGGCCAACGGCTACGTGACCGGGGCCGACGTGAACGTCGACGGCGGATCGGACTTCGTCTGATGCTCACGGCGGACGGGCTGATGACGTCCGCCGTCGAGCAGACCGGGCTGGAGGATTTCGGGGACGGATCGTTCCGTGAGGGCCTCGACCGGCTGACCGGCGCGCTGGCCGACGAGGCCGACCTGACCAGGTCGGGTGCTGACATCCTGGGCCTCCGGCTCACGATGCTCCTGGCCAACCGCCTGCGGATCGAGGAGACCTACCGGGCGAATCCGGTGATCTCCGAGCAGGTCGTCGGCGGTCCGGTGGTGATCATCGGGCTGCCCCGGACCGGGACGACCGCCCTCAGCCAGCTGGTGGCCGCCGACCCCCAGTTCCGCTCGCTGCGCCTCTGGGAGTCGATCGACCCGGTGCCGCCACCCACCTCGGCCACCGAGCTCGACGACCCGCGCATCGACGAGGCCCAACGCGGCCTGGACGCGATGTACGAAGTGTTCCCCCGCATGCGCTTGCTGTACTTCCAGACCGCCACTGGGGCCACCGAGTGCCAGGACCTGCTGGGCATGGAGTTCCGGACCGAGCACTTCGACGGCATGGCCCATGTCCCGAGCTATGGCGAATGGGTACTCGGTTGCGACATGGCGCCCGCTTACGAGTACCACCGTCGGGTGCTCCGGCTGCTCCAGTGGCGCTGCCCTCCGCCCCTGTGGCACCTCAAGACCCCGGTCCACATGCTCGCCCTGGACGAGCTGAGCGCGGTGTACCCCGACGCCAAATTCCTCTGGACCCACCGCGACCCTGCGGCGGTGCTCGGGTCGGTCTGCAGCCTCATCGCCTACACCCGCAGCTGGGTGAGCGACCGCGACGATTCAGCGGTCCTCGGTGACGAGCAGGTGGCCGTCTGGGCGGAGGCCCTGCGTCGGGCCATCGACTTCCGCCGACGGGCCGGCGAAGAGCGCTTCGCCGACGTGGCCTGGACCGAGCTGCAGACCGATCCCGTGGGCGCACTGGCCCGGGCCTACGGTGCGTTGGGGCTCGAGCTCGGCGAAGCCGGGCGGGCCCGGATCTCGGGTTGGGCCAACGCCAACCCCCCCGGGTCGAAGGGCTTGCACGAGTTCGCGCTGGGCGACTTCGGCCTCGACGCCGACCTCGTTCGCCGCCGCTTCGGTTTCTACCTCGACCGCTTCGACGTCCCGGTCGGTCCCGGTTGAGCCGAGGTCGGTCGACCGGCGGTCCGGGCCCGGCGGGGCCCCCGATCAGCTTCCGGCCCCTGGTGGCCGCCGACCTGGCCAGGGTCGAGCGGTGGCTGGCCGAGCCCCACGTGGCCCGGTGGTGGCCGGATGGAGCGGAGCGGGAGTTCGCCCCGGCGCTGGCGGGCCAGGATCCCACCCGGATCTTCGTCATCGAGGTCGACAGCCGTCCCGCCGGGCTGATCCAGGTCTACCGGCTGGCCGACGAACCCGAGTACGCCCGAGCGGTCGGCGTGTCCGAGGCCGCCGGCCTGGACCTCTTCCTGGGCGACCCCGGGCTGGTGGGTCGGGGCCTGGGCCCGGTGGTCATCACCCTGTTCGTCAGCGAGGTGGTCTGGCCCGGCTACCCGGACGTCCGCCGCTGCATCGCCGGCCCGAGCGTCGCCAACACCCGTTCGCAGCGGGCCTTCGAGAAGGCGGGCTTTGCCCGGCTCGGGGTGGTCACCGTGGACGGTGAACCCGAGGACGAGGTGATCATGGTGCTCGACCGACCCTCGGCCCGGTGACGAGGGGCTGTTCGGGCTACAGGCGGGCGAGGGCCGCTTCGACCATCTCCGTCCGGGAGAGCCCGCACCGCCGGGACGCCCGGCTGACCAGGCCGTCCAGGTAGATGGCCAGGCTGAGGACCGCCGTGCGAGGCTCGCCGGCCAGGAGCGGCACCGGCTCGGTCGTCGGGTCGAGCTCGGACGCCTGGAGGAGGGCGGCCCGGACCCCCAGCAGATCGGCCCGCACCCCGCCCAGGTCCGTCCCGCTGCGGTGCATCCACAGGCTCAGGCCCAGCTCGAGTGTGAGGTTTCCCCTGGTCAGGTCCTCGGGAGCCAGTACGGCAATCCCCCGGGCGGCCACCGGGGCGAAGTCCAGCTCAGGCACGACGGCGTTGCGGACCATGGGGCCAGTGTGACCAAAGGGTGTGACACCTATGGTGGATGACCCCTGACCTGGGTAAAGATGTGCGCATGGCACGATCGATCTGGACGGGTTCGCTGAGCTTCGGGTTGGTGAACATCCCGGTGGCGGTGTTCGCGGCGACCAAGGACAAGTCAATCCACTTCAACCAATTCGAGGCCGGCACCTCGGACCGGATCCGCTACCGCAAGGTGAACGAGCGGACCGGCGAGGAGGTCGACGCGGCCAACATCGTAAAGGGCTTCGACCTGGGTGGGGGTGACTACGTCATCCTCACCGACGAGGAGCTGGAGTCGGCGTCGCCCGAGAAGTCCCGGAACATCGAGATCGTCGACTTCGTCGACCTGACCGAGATCGACCCGGTCTACTATCGCACCACCTATAACCTGGCCCCCCAGGGGGAAGCGGCGGCCAAGGCCTACGCCCTGCTGCGCAAGGCCATGCAGGAGGCGGCCAAGGTGGGCGTGGCCACCTGGGTCCACCGCAACAAGGAGTATCTCGTGGCCATCCGGCCCGACGAGGGGGTGATGGCCCTCGAGACCATGTTCTTCGCCGACGAGGTCCGCCCGGCTACCGGCGACATGCCGGACCTTCCCTCGGACAAGGCCCTGACCGCCCGGGAGGTCGGCATGGCCAGGATGCTCATCGACTCGATGACCGCAGCCTGGGACCCCCAGCAGTACCACGACACCCACCGGCGCCAGGTCGAAGAGATCATCGACCAGAAGCGCCAGGGCAAGGAGATCGTCACCGAGAGCCCGGTCCCTTCGTCGGCCAAGGTGGTGGATCTCATGGAGGCTCTGCAGGCGAGTGTCCGGGCCCGGGGGGCGACCCCGGCCGGCGCCCGCAAGGCCGGCGACCGGGCGGGGACGCGGGCCGCGGGTGGGTCGGCCAAGCGGACGACGGCCGCCGGCAAGCCGGCCGCCGGCAAGCGGGCGGCCAAGAAAGCCCCGGCGGCCAAGAAAGCCCCGCCCAAGAAGGCGGCCCCGGCCGCCCGCCAGCGCAAGGCCTCCTGAGCGCGTAACCCTCGGTGCAACCGTCGGTCGGACCGACCGACTCCGGACCCCGCCCCCGACACCAGCTCACCATCGCAAGGTCCAGCACCCGTCGGCAGGGTCCGGACGGGCGACGCGGCCGGCGCCTCGCGATGCGGGCGCGATATGGGGCTCGGTTAGCCTCGCCCCGACGTGGGCTGACGACAGCGACGGAGGACCCGGGAGCGCGTGGGGCAGACACTGAGCACTCAGTTGTCGGGAGCCGCTGGGGCAGCCCGATGGCAGCGGCTCCGGGTGATCGACGGGCCCCCTGCCTGCGGGTCGCCGGGTTGACGGCGCGCCGTCGGGCGTTCGGCCCGCCGTCCCACCGGGTCGTCACCCGCTCCGCCGGGGAGAGCCCATGAGCCTCTTGGTGCACCACTGGACCTTCGACCCGTTCCTGATCGTGGTGGCGGCCATCGTCGTCCTCCATGAACTCGGACTGTCCCACTTGAGGGCCCGGTCGACGCCGCCGCGCAGCGCCGGCCGCCGCCGGCGGTCGCTCCTCTTCTACGCCGGTCTGGGGCTGCTGGTGGTGGCCGTCGCCTCGCCCATCGACTACTGGGCCGACGCCTACTTCTACGTCCACATGATCGAGCACCTGTTGATCTCCTTCTTCGCCCCGATGCTCATCGTCGCCGGAGCGCCCTGGCTGCCCCTCCTCCACGGGTTCCCGGTCGGGGTGCGTCGGCGTGTGGGCCGCTGGGCCCTCCTCGGCCCCTGGTCCGGCGCGCTCCGGGCCGCCGGTCGCTTCGTCCTCAACCGTTGGACCGCGGTCATTTCGTTCAACGCGGTGATGGTCCTCTGGCATCTCCCGGTGCTGTTCGACTGGGCCGAGACCAACCAGCTGGCCCATATCTGGCTGCTGCACGGCAGCTTCTTCGTCACCGGTGTCCTCTTCTGGCTCCAGATCATCCCGTCGTACCCCTTCCGGATGCGGGCGACGCCGCTGTGGCAGATGGGCGCGCTGATCGGCACCAACGTCGTGATGTTCATCTTGGCCATGTCCATGTCGATCTTGTCGGCCGCCAGTTGGTACACGGTCTACGCCCACGTCCCCGGCGTGAGCCTCTCGCCCTTCGCCGACCAGCAGATCGGCGCGGCGGTCCTGTGGGTCTGCGGGGACTTCTGGGCCGTGCCCGCCCTGATCGTGGTGATCAAGCGGGCGGTGGACCAGGAGGGCAGCATCTCGGACATGGTCGACCGGGTGTTCCACCGAACCCCGGCCCCCGATCTCGAGGAGTTTCGCCGGTCCGAGTGACCGCGCCCGTCGGCCACCTCGGCCGGCTATCCTCCCGGTCGTGCCCGCTGGTTTTCCCCAGGCCAGAGGCTCGGCGGAGGATGGGGTACCCGCCCAGGTCGGCGCCCAATCCGGAGGCCCGCAAAGATGATTGACCTGGACCGAAGGCGGACGTAGGGTCTCGCGAGAGGGACAGAGCACCTCGGGGAAGCGCCGGAGCGACGACCTTCATTCGCTGTCCGGAGCACCCGCCGGGCCGGTCCCGCTTTGGACCGCGAGCGTGGCGGGTTGGGGAGGGCCGTATGTCGAGAGGGTGGAGACTGACCACCACCTTCGGGGTGTTCGCCGTCGCGCTCGCCGGCATCGTCTATGCGGTCATCCTGCTGCTCGGTCAGCCGCCCACCGTCGACTACACGGCGAACCACCAGGCGGGACAGCCGGTCGACGTCACCTTGCAGGCGGTCGGCTCCTTCGGCTCGGGGAACCACCCGACCTGGGTGTCCTACCTGGTCAGGGACCCGAGCGGGCAGTGGGTGCACACGACGCTGTTCACCGTCCCGGCCAACACCCGCATCAACATGACGATCTACAACTACGACTCGGGCAGCCCACTGCGCAACCAGCAGCTCGGCCAGGTGACCGGGACGGCGGGCGAGGTGGCGACCCTCAACGGCAGGCCGTTCCGGGTGGTCAACTCGAACGCCGGCAACGGGGTGGCCCACACCTTCTCGATCCCCACCCTCGGGATCAGCGTCCCCCTCTACGCCAACAGCGCCGGTGCCAGCCTCTGTGCGGCCGCCCCCTGCACAACCTCCAATCCGCACCAGATCATTCGCTTCTCGTTCACCTCACCCGGCCCGGGCCAGTACCCCTGGCAGTGCTTCGTGCCCTGCGGGCTGGGCTGGCTCTACGGCAATGCCGGGCCCATGCAGACCGTCGGCTACATGGGCGGGTTCATGAAGGTGGCGTCGTGACCGATACGGGGGATGCCGGCGCAGGGGTCGGGAGCGGCGGCCCGGCGGGCCCCGAGACCCGCCACGGGCTGCGGCTGATCGTCATCTGGGTGGTCCTGGTGGCCATCTTCGACCCCCTGTTCTGGTTCCTCGCCGGCCCCCACGTCCCGCCGGGCACCTTCACCAACACGGCGGGGGACAACCAGTGGGACTTCAACGTCCTGTTCATGATCGCCCTGCCGGTGCTCCTCGGCGTCTGGCTCTTCATGATCTACTCGTTCGTCATCTGGCGGGACTCGCGCGGCGGGCCCGACCCGGTCGGCGGCCCCAAGGCGGCCAGCAACCTCGGTATCCAGACCGGTTGGATCGTTACCACCACCGTGATCGTGCTCGGGCTGGCCGCCTTCGGGACCTACGAACTGGTCCAACCCGGTGGATCCGGCGGGGGCCAGGGCCCGAGCCCCATCTGGACCCCGACGTCGAACACCGTGCTCCCGGTGCAGGTCATCGGTCAGCAGTGGAAATTCACCTACCGCTACCCGACCTACGGCGGGTTCGAGACCAACCAGCTGGTCCTGCCGGCGGACACCACGATCGCCTTCCACGTGACCTCACTCGACGTCATCCACGACTTCTGGGCCTACCAGTTGAGCGTCAAGGCCGACGCCAACCCGGCCGAGGACAACGTGGCCTTCACCACCACCACCAAACCAGGGAGCTTCATCGTCCGCTGCGCCGAGCTGTGCGGCCTGTGGCACGGCGCCATGTACAACAACGGCACCGTCATCTCCAAGGCCCAGTTCCAGACCTGGGCGACCACCACCAGGGTGCAGCTGGCGGCGAACACCAGGCTGCTGCCGCCGTTCGCCTACAGCTACGTCCCCGACGCCAACAGCGCCGACGGCGGCTACTACCCGGACAGCGCTGTCCCTTACAGCAATGTCGAGACCTACGGTGCGCTGCCCAGCCCGAGCCAGAAGCAGCTGACCAAGCCGTGACCTCCCGCCACGCCCTTGACCGTCAGATGACCTCGCACGAGAGAGGCGACTGAGCATGGCATTGGACATCTCCGAGCCGACGGGCACCGAGTACCCCGGGCAGGCACCTCCCCTGGCACAGCGGCGGATCGGCACCCGTTCGGAGTGGCTGCGTCCCCACCTGGGCTGGGCCATCGTCGGCGCCGTCCTGGGCTACCTCCTCGGCCATTACCTGGGTGACGTGCTGGCCGGCACCTATCCGGTGTCCGCCAACAGCGGCACCAACAACGTCGCCATCGTCCTGTCCCTAGCCCTCGGGGTCCTGGGCTGGCTGGTCGGCATCGGGGCGCTCAACTACCCCCTGGCCAAGATGGCGGGCCGCGAACCGGCCCCGGCCGTCCCCGAGCACAGCTGGGTCCGCTACGTCCGGATGACCGAGGACCACAAGGTGGTCGGCCTGCAGTACCTGATAGGGGGACTGCTGTTCCTGTTCACCGGCGGCCTCTTGGCCATGGCGGTGCGGACCGAGCTCCTCAGCCCGACCAGCCACGTCTTCGGGCCGGGGACCTACATCGCCCTGGTCGGTGAGCACGGGACGATCATGATGATGATGGCCTCGTCCATCGTGATCGGCCCACTCGGGAACTGGCTGGTGCCCCTCATGATCGGCGCCCGGCGCATGGCCTTCCCGCGGGTCGAGGCGTTCTCCTTCTGGATCTTCATAGCCGGCTACCTGGTCATCCTGACCGCACTGCCGCTGGGTGGCTTCCCCACCGGCTGGACCGGCTACGCGCCGCTCCAGACCCAGGGGGCGGGCGGGATGGACTCGTACCTCGTCGGCTTCGCGGTGATCGGCATAGGGATGATCTGTGCCGGCTTCAATCTCGCCGCCACCATCATCAGCTACCGGGCCCCAGGGATGACCTGGAGCCGGGTGCCGATCTTCGTCTGGGCGATCCTGGCCACCTGCGCCCTGCTCACCCTGGCCACCCCCACCCTCATCATGGCTGGCCTCTTCGGGATCCTGGACCGGACCGCCGAGACCGCCTTCTTCGTGAACGAGCACGGCGGGAGCAACTTCTTGTGGCAGAACCTCTTCTGGTTCTTCGGCCATCCCGAGGTCTACATCATGGCGCTGCCCGGCTTCGGCATCGTCATGGAGATCCTGCCGGTCTTCACCCGCAAACCGCTCTTCGCCTACAAGGTGGCGGCGGCCGGGATGGTCGGCGTCGCCCTGCTCTCGTTCTTCGTGTGGCAGCACCACATTTTCCAGAGCGGCATCAACCCGGACATGCGCCCGTTGTTCATGCTCACGACGGAGCTCATCTCGATCCCGACAGGGTTCCTCTTCTTGGTAGCGCTGGGAACGCTGTGGAAGGCGAGGATCAGGTTCGAGGTCCCCATGCTGTTCTGCCTCGGGATGCTCTTCAACTTCCTGATCGGGGGGGTGACCGGGGTGTTCCTGTCCGACGTCCCGGTCAACGTGACCGTCCACGGCAGCTTCTTCGTGATGGCCCATTTCCACTACACGATCATGGGTGGGCTGATTTTCGCCTTCTTCGCCGGCCTCTACTTCTGGCTGCCCAAGATGACCGGCAAGACGATGAACAAGAAATTGGGGCAGTGGCACTTCTGGACGATGTTCATCCTGTTCAACTGCACCTTCTTCCCGCTCTTCCTGGTCGGGATCCTGGGGCAGCCGCGACGGGTGTTCGAGTACGCCCAGAACCTGCAGCCCCTCAACGATATGTCGAGTGTCAGTGCCTTCCTTCTGGGTGCCTCGTTCCTGATCTTCATCTGGAACTTCGTGTGGTCGAACTACATCAGCCCGACCCGGGCGTCCGACAACCCCTGGGCCTCGCGGGGTCTCGAGTGGCAGACCCGGACGCCGGTGCCGTGGTTCAACTTCGAGCGGATCCCGGTCGTGCTCAGTGACCCGTACCACTACGGGGAGCCGGGTGCCTCCGCCGTTGCCGACCTGGGGGAGCGCCCGCTGGTGGCCGCCGGCGTGGTGGCGCCCCAGGACGCCGTCACGTCCGAGGAGGTCGCGCCGACCGGTGAGGACGGTGGCGACCTCGACCCTCGTCCGCCGATCCAGTGAGGAGACGCCGTGGCTGACCAGACCATGCAGGACGAGTCGTTCCCGGTCCTGCATGAGACGCCCGAGGAGATCGCCTACGAGCTGCGGGCCCAAGAGGGCGCGCTGTGGACCGGGGGCCGGCTACTAATCGGCATCTGGGCCTTCGCCTTCGCTGGGATCGGATTCGCCTACTTCTACCTCCGGTCGGCCAACAACGAGAACCTCTGGCGCCCCAAGGGGGTGACCGCGCCGACGGACATCGGCGCAGCCATCTTCGCCGTGACCGTGGCCTCGGCTCTGGTGGCCGTCTACGGGAACCGGAGGTTCCGGCGCGACCAGACCCTGGACTGGGACGTGGCCGGTTGGCTGGCCGTCTTCGGGGCCCTCGTCGCCGTCGGGCTGCAGATCTGGCAGCTCACCCTGCTGCCGTTCTACCCCGGCTCGAGCGGCTACGCCTCGTGCTTCATCGGCTGGGGAATCCTTAACATCGCCCTCCTGCTGACCGGGGCGTACTGGCTCGAGACCCTGCTGGCCCGGGAGATCCGCCTGCAACGGGCGGTGGCCGACGACGGTGGGGCCTCGAAGTCCCCCCTCCCGGCGGCCCGCCTCTTCCGGGTCAATCTTGAGGGTTGCACCTACTTCTGGGGGTTCATCGCTGTCGTCGGGGCCCTCTTCTGGGTACTGTTCTACCTGATCTGACGTGGTGATGATCCCAGGTCCGATCCCGAACAGGAAGGGGAGCGAGTGCTAGCCAGCATCGCCACTACCCAGGCATTGACCTTTGCGATCCCCCTCGGCTTCTTCATCTTCGTCCTGATCCTGGGCTTCTTCCAACGCAGACCGACGCGGTGACCGGGGGGGCCGTCGAGGTGCGGCCCCTTCTGCGGTCCGAGCGGGCCAGGCGCTCGCTGGCCCTGGCCGGTCTCGTCGTGTTGGTGCTGGCCGTCGTCCCGCCCCTCTCCTCGTGGGCCCGCCACAGCCAGGTGCTCGAGAGCTTCCAGCTGTCGGTCCTCGCGCTGGTGGTGCCGTGCCTCCTGGTCCTGGGGGCGCCCTGGCGCTCGCTCGGCCTGGCGGGCCCGCCCGGTTCCCGGGCCTTCGACCGGCTGGCTCAGAGCCGCCGCCGGCATCCCCAGTTCCTGCGGAGCCTGGTGTTCCTCGTGGTCGATCTGGCCGTGATCGTGGCCTGGCAGACCCCGGGCGCGGTCGACGGCCTGGTCCGGCACGGCTGGCTGGCGGTCCCCGAGGCGGTGAGCCTGGTGGTGGCTGGGATGGGGCTGTGGCTCGAGTGCGTGGAGTCGCCCCCGGTCGCCCCCCGTCTGCCCCACCCCCAGCGCGCCCTGGTCGCGGCCCTGGCCATGTGGACCATGTGGACCATCGCCTACCTGGTGGGGCTCTCCCACGCCTCGTGGTACGGCGCCTTCACCCACACCGCCGGCCACGGGCTGAGCGCCGCCGCCGACCAGCAGTTCTCGACGGCCGTCCTGTGGGCGGTGGCCGCCGCCGCCTTCCTCCCGGTGATCTTCTGGAACGTGCTCGCCTGGTTGCGCAGCGACGAGGACCCCGATGACGAGCTCTACCGGCTGATCAAGGACGAGCGGCGCCGGGGCTGGGGGTCCCCCGGGCCACCGGGGGGCGCCGGGGCCCCTGGGACCGGGCATCGTCCACCCCTGGGGTGACCTCGGACGGGGGCGGCTCAGCCGGCCTTCGGGGTAGGGAGGGCCGGGAGGTCGGGTGCCGGCAGACGGATACCCAGGATCCGGTCGGCCGCCGCCGTGTCCCCGAGGGCCGTCTGACGGTCGGCCGCCGCCGCCCTCTCCTTGATGGCCAGGTCCCGGATGGCGGTCCGGTCGTCTGGATGCGAGACGAGGGTCTGGACGTCCTCGATGGCCCCGAGGGCGTCCGAGGTGGCCCAGAGGGTGGCCGTGCCGACGAGGGCGCCCAGGTGCTTGCCGGCGGCGGAGCCGGGCACCTCCACGTCGGAGAGCTGGAAGATGCTGTCGTTCGTGAACGAGCAGGCCGCCTGGTCGTCCCGCAGGAGCCCCGGTACCGCCGCCCGGTCCGCCGCCGTCAGGGTGCCGGACTCCTCGCCCCCCCAGATCTGGAAGGTCTCGTGGGCGGCCAGGGCGCAGCCTCCGATGTCGGAGTTGATCTGACTCATCACCCCCCGCTCGGCCGAGATCTCCTGGCTCTTCGAACTGTGCACCGGGATGTCGGAGAGCACCGTGACGGTCACGACCGCGATGACCGCGATGGCCAGCAACGGGGCCCGTCGCCGATACCACGGCGGCGGCGCCTGCTGGTGGCCGGGGGCCGTGGGGTCGCCCGGGATCGTGGTGGGCGGGTGGGTGCTCATCGGTCGTCGGCTAGCCCGCCGGCGTAGGTGGCGATCCCCTGGGCCCAGCGGCTGACACTGGCCGGAGGCAATGAGTAGGAGCCGTCGGGATGCTCGTCGGCGAAGGGGGTGGCCCGGTAGCGGAGCTTTCCGTCCCGGTCGATGAAGTAGAGGAGGTCGTTGTGGGCCACGGCCCTGGTCGCCGAGTCGGCGGTGATGGTGATCCCGTAGGCCCGCCAGACCGAGTTCAACGTGGGCAGCGGGCCGGTCAACATGTGCCAGTTTGCCATGGACCCGAGCCTGCTGGCGGCGGTGGCGGGGGACAGGTCGCTGACCGCGAGAGCGACGGGATCGGTGTTCACGGTCACGAATTGGACGTCGGCGGAGCGGGACCCGAGCAGGAGGTTCGCCCGGTGGATCTCATCGGCGAGCACCGGGCAAATGTCGTTGCACAGCCCGTCGAAGAAGCTCACCACCACCACCGAGCCGTGCAGCTGGCCCAGGGAGGCCGCTCGGCCACCCTGGTCGACCAGCGCGAAGGGCGGAGCCGCCGCCGGGGCCAGGTGGGCCAAGCCCATGAACGCCGGGAGTGAGGCCGTGACCGGATGGGGGCCGGTACCCGGGGGCTTTGACGCCGGTGGCGTCGGGAGGGGGGGTGGTGCCTTGG
>Ga0182024_10003938_pt1 | contig 34735 bp, 24 predicted proteins | sample P32metaG_FD_120480 | JGI IMG/M metagenome (GOLD analysis project Ga0182024, IMG submission 120480) | Permafrost microbial communities from Stordalen Mire, Sweden - P3-2 metaG (Illumina Assembly) | ecosystem: Environmental > Terrestrial > Soil > Wetlands > Permafrost | place: Sweden: Stordalen...
CATCACGGACGTGACCCGCGTCAAGGGCGCCAACGTGGTCAACTCCGCGGGCACCTTCACGTCCACCGCCGCCGTCCCGGCCCCGTCAGGCGTCACCCCGACATCTGACCCCATCACGATCAACGACGTCTACCAGCAGATCACGCAGGACTACTACGACCCCATCCAGGTCAAGGTGGACTTCGCGCTCGCGTCGACCGAAAACGTGACGTTGACGCTCGTCTCGCCGGACGGCCTCACGACCGTCACCCTCGGTACGATATCGCTCACACCGACGAACGGCCTCACCAGCATCGTCTTCGCCGACTTCGACCCCTACGGCGCCGGCAACGTCCCGCCGCAGACGCCCCTCGCCGCCCTGGTGCATGAGGACGCCAACGGCATCTGGAAGCTGCAAATCAACAACACCAGCGGCCAGACCATCACGGTCAACGACTGGTCGTTGATCCTGCCGCTGACGACCGACGAGTTCGCCGTGCCCAACCCGGTCAACGGCGTGCCGTTCCAGCTGCCCTACAGCAACCAGACGCTGCCGCTCCTCATCCCCGGCCCGCACGTGGTCAGCACGTCCGTCGTCTCGACCGGGACCTACAACACCGTCTCGGACTACAACCAGTGGACCCTCGCCAACGGCGTCGGCGTCTCGGACACCACGATCACGGTGAATTCCGGCGGCGCCACGCCTCCGACCACGCCGTTCTTGATCCAAATCGACAACGAAGAGATGGTGGTCACCAACACGGACTTCGGTGGCAACCCCCTGGTATGGGCCGTCCAGCGGTCGAACCCGACGACGCACATTGCGGGTGCAGCGGTCACCGATGCGACGTCGTTCGTCGCATCGCCGACGGACACCCCAGCCCTCATCGCCGCGACGAACGTCGTCGTCGCGCCCTCGACGACAAGCCAGCTCGTGCTGCCCGTCACCGACGCCTTCCAGATCCAGCAGGACCCGAGCGCCGCGATCAAGGTCAACGTGAACCTTATGCTCGCCGCGCCCGAAAGTCTGCATCTTCAGCTGGTCGCCCAGGACGGTACGACGGTCAACCTGTTCAACGGCACGGTCACGCCTACCTCGGGCGCCTACTCCTTCATCTTCGACGACTACGCCCCGACAGGCACGACCGCACCGCTTACGCCCCTGGCCGCCCTCATCAACGACAACACGGCCGGCGACTGGCGGCTGGTCGTCACGAACAACGGCCCCGGCCCCGTCACCGTCACGAGCTGGTCGCTGCAACTGCCGCACACGACGACCGACAACGAGGCGCTCAACGGCACGGCCAGCGGCCTTCTGATCACGTTCGACCGGAACATGAACCAGAACGCGAACCCATTCACCGTGCAGACCGGGTTGCAGCTGGTCGGGCCGCTGGGGCCGATCAACGGGTCGTTCACGCTCATCGCCGACCCGGCCGGCACCCCGGCCGCGCTCGCCCAGCGCGTGTTCGAGATCACCTTCCCCACCCAGCAACTCAACGGAACGTACTCCCTGACCATCTCCCCGGTGCTCACGGGCCCCACCGGCACGTTCAGTTTCACGGACACCAACACCAAACTCAACGCCAGCGGCAACGCGATCGATACCAACCTGAACGCGGGCACCGACGTCCTGAACGGCACCGCCACCGCCGCCGCCACGACGACCTTCGTCCAAGGCACCCCCAAGGAGGACATTCTTTCCCTGCCGGCGAACTCGACCGTAAGCTCCACGATTCCGATCAGCGCCGCCAACGCCTTCACGATCCTCCAACAGCTGCAAACGGCATCGACCAGTGGGACGACGACGTACACCGCCATCCCCATCCAAGTGAAGCTGGACATCGCTATCGCGAACACCTCGGACCTGCAGGCGAAACTCGTCGCCCCCGACGGCACCGTCATTCAGCTGTTCACGAATGTGGGGGGCAGTACCAGCCAGGGATTCAGCGGCACCGTCCTGGACGACTTCCCGGCTGAAAGCGCCGTCTTGACGCCGCTCACGGCGGAGCCGATCCAGGAGGGGGCGCCGCCGTATACGGGCCAATTTCAGCCGCAGACGCCCCTGGGCGTCCTCGTCGGCAAGAGCACGGTCGGGACCTGGACCCTGGTCCTTACCAACAACAGCAGCGACGTCGGCACGCTCACGGACTGGGTGCTGACGTTCCCGCACGCCGCCATCGACACCAACATGGGGGAGACGATCGCCGACCAGGTCAGCACGAGCTTCCGCATCTTCACCCAGGACCCAGGCAACCTGCTGTCCCAGCAGCAGTGGACCGCGGTCGGCCCGGCCGCCGCCAACAACGGCGCCAACAGCGGCCCCGTCAACGCCATCGCCGTGGACCCCTCCGACCCCTCGGGCAACACCGTCTACGTGGCCGCCGCGACCGGCGGCCTGTGGAAGACGACCGACTTCCTGACCACCAGCCCCAACGGGCCGACCTACGTCCCGCTCACCAACCTGGGGCCGACCGGCAGCCTCAACATCAGCAGCATCGCCGTCTACGGCTTCGACAACAACCCCAACCAGTCCGTTATTTACGTGATGACGGGCAACCCCAACAACGTGACCGAGCCGGGGGACGCCGGCAATCCCCTCAACAGCGTCAACGACCAGTCGGCGGGCATCGGCCTGCTCCGGTCCCTGGACGGCGGCCAGACCTGGCAGGTCCTCGACAGCACCACCAACGTCTACAACAACACCAACGACGGCGGCAACCATAGCTTGGACGGCCTGCCCCTGCCGGAAAGCTCCACGAGCCGGGACCACCTCTTCGTCGGCCTCGTCGGCTACAAGGTGGTGGTGGACCCCACGCCGCTGCCCGGCACTCCATTCCCCATCGTCTACGCCGCGTTCAGCAACGACCCCAGCAACGCCAACACCAACGGCGGCGTCTACCGGAGCAACGACGGCGGCGCCGATTGGACGCTCGTCCAGGCCGGCAACGCGACCGACGTCGTGCTGGGGGCCGGCAGCGCCAACGCCAACGGCAACCTGCTCGACCTCTACGCCGCCTTCCAGGGGCAGGGCGTTTACGGCTCCACCAGCGCTTTCACCGTCACCGCGACGGGGGGGGGCCTGACCCTGCTGGCGGGCGGCAACGGGGACCAATCGATTCAGAACGTGGCCGACCAGGGCTTTGCGACGCCCGTCAGCAACGACGCGACCTCGCCGAACGGGGCCAACGGCCGCATCGTCCTGGCCGCGCCGGCGCTGACCAACAACACGTCGGAGAACCTGGCTTACCAGAGCTGGATCTACGCCGCCGTGGCCAACGCCGCCGGCACCGGCCTGGCCGGCCTCTACCTGTCCAAGGATTTCGGCCTCAACTGGACTTCGATCCAGCTGCCCGAGTTCGGGGGCACCCAGATTTTCGGCACCAACAACACCAGCCGCCCCGACCTCAACACCCTGGTGGACCCCAACGCGGGGAATACGCTTTCGGACCAGCAGATCCCGGGCCTCATCAACCTGACCCTGGTCGTCGATCCGACCAACGCCGAGGTCGTCTACCTCGGCGGCGGCGGCGACAACCTGCTCCGCATCGACGTCTCCAACCTCACCGACCCCTACGCGATGGTCCCCTACAACAACATCGCCCCGGGCACCGCCGCCACGGAGATCGGGAGCAACGCCGCCGCCGCCGGCAGCGACGCCGCCGGGGCCGCGACGCTGGCGGGCGCCGGCGGGGCGTTCGGGATCGACTCCCACCCGCCCGGCTCCACGACCTTTGGCGCGATCGAGCAAGGCCCTTCCGGGTCCACGGGCTACTACAACCTGATCCGCGACCCGGCCAACCCGTTCGATTCTTCCACATTGTATGTCCAAAATATAGCCAACTTCAACAACCAGGGGATCGGCGCGCTCATGGGCGAGGTCGGCACCCTGCAGAACGGCGCCGGCGTCAGCATCCTGTCCAACTCGATCGACCTTCGCGCGCTCGTGGCCGTCCGCGACCCGCTGACGGGCGAAACCCGCCTGCTGGTGGGCGACGACAACGGCGTCTACACCGGCGCCGTCAAGGGCGTCAGCGACGGCGTCTACACCGGCGCCGCGATCCAGAACGCCGTCGGCACGGCCCAGGAGGTCATCGGCTCGCGCAACGGCAACTTGCAGATCGCGGAGATGGTCGATTCCGCCGCCCAGCCCAGCTCGCTGGGCGCCGACGTCGCCAACGCCCTCTTCTACGGCGACTCCATGTTCAACAACGGCGTCCCCTCCTCGACCGCCAACCTCCTCGACACCGGCAACCTGAACTGGACGGGCGTTAACGCGAACGGGTCGTTCCTGGGCGACGGCGAATCGATCGCGGCCGACCCGACCGGCACGGGCCAGCTCTACCAGTACCGCTGGGCGAACGCGGATGTAACGGGCGGATTTGGCGCCATCAACCTGCCCGGCTTCGGTCCCTCCGATTTCTTCCTGGTGTCTTCGACGCCGGGGTCGTACGTGGCCCGCACGCTCGGCCTCAGCCCCACCAACCCGGCCTACTGGCCGCCGCTGGGCGGTTCCCGATTCGCGGTCAACCCGATCGACGCGGCGAGTACCGCGGGCCTGGTCATGAGCACCCAGACGGGCGTCATCTACCGCTCGGAAGGCGCCACCGGCCAGCATTGGACGGCCATCACCACCGTCGCGGGCGGAAAGGTCGGCAACCTCGATTCCTACGCCAACGCCCTGACCTTCGGCGCCCAGCAGACCCAGGCCGAAGGCGATACCAACCCCGACGACCTCATCTACGCCGGCACGATGGGCGGCCAAGTCTACGTCACCTTCCAAGGCGGCGGCCTGGTGAGCGGCGCCAACGCGGGCTGGGTGAGCCTCGATAAAGCGGGCCTCGACGGCTCTCCCATCGAGCAAATCGCGGCCGACCCGCGCACGGGCACCTACGACCTGTACGTCGTCACCGAGAAGGGCGTCTATTACATGGCGGACTCCAAGGCCGCAGGCGCCACGTGGGTGAACATCACCGGCAACCTCTTCAGCCCGACCCTGACCCGGACGGCCGCCAACTTCAACGGCGGCGACCAGTACGCGACGCTCACGGACCTGACCTCGCTGGCCGCCGATTGGCGCTTCGCCGTCCCGACGACGATCTCCGCCGCAACGCCGGTCCTCTACGTGGCGGGCAACGGCGGCGTGTTCCGTTCGGAAAACGGGGGCGCGAGCTGGACCTACTACCCCCAAATCACGGAAACGTGGAAGCTTGCGGCCGCCCTCCCCGCAGCAACCGCCGGCACGACCACCACGCTGACGGTCACCAGCAACCCCAATGAGACGCCTCCGGGCGCGCCGTTCACGATCACCATCGGCCAGGAGCAGCTGACCGTCACGGCCACGGTCGGCAACGTTTGGACGGTCGTGCGCGGCCAGGGCGGGACGACGGCGGCGACGCACGCCGCCGGCGCAACCGTCACCTACAGCGGCGACGGGGCGGTGCAGGAAGGCGGCCTCTTGCCCAACCTCGACGTCACCTCGCTCCAGCTCGCGACGGGCAATACGAACGCGAGCACGGGCCTGCCGAACACGGCGAGCGGCTACAACATGCTGCTGGCGGGCACCTACGGCCAGGGCGATTACGCCATCCGCCTGGACAACTCGGCCGTCCAGCAATTCGCCGTGGTCTCCTTCCAGGGGCCGCAGGTGGTCTCCATCGCCCCCGTGACGCCGGACGGCACGACCCTGACCGGAATCACGGTCACCTTCAACGGCCCGGTCGATCCGCAGTCGCTCAGGCCGTCCGGCGTCACCGTGTACGACCCGAACGGCAACCTGGTCGCGGTGGCGTCGGTGACGCCGGCGCCGGGCAGTTCCACGGTCTTCACGTTGAACCTCCTGAAGGGCCAGACCGCGATCGGCGTCTACAGCGTGTCGATCGTGAACGCCACCGACAACGCCGGCGACCTGATGACGCCGTACACCGGCAAACTGCCGTTCCCGTACACGGTGTCCGAGGCGGTCGCGACGTTCCCGATCAACGGCCCCGCCGCGGGCATCGCCGGCGGCGGCATCTACGGCTATCGGCCCGGCACCGGCTTCGAGCAGCTCCTGACGACCGGCGCCTCGATCCTGTCGATCAACGCCAACGGCGACATCGCCGCCGAGCTGCCGGGCTACGGCGTCTTCCGCTACACCGAGGCCACCGAGACCTGGACGCAGTTGACCGCGGCCACCGCCTCGCTGTTGGCCATCGACGGCAACGGCGACGTGTTCGCCGACCTGAAGAGCGCCGGCGGCATTTACGAGCTGATCAGCCCCACCTTCAACAAGCGGCTGACGGTGTCCCTCGACCCCACCATCATGGCGGTGGACGCCAAGGGCGACCTGACCGCCGACTTCACGGGCTACGGCCTGCAGGAACTCTTCGTCGGCAACACCGCCTTCACGCAGCTCTACACATACGACGTCTCGCAGTTGGCGATGGACTCCGTCGGCGACATCTTCTTCGACCGTCAGGGGCACGGCGTCTATCGACTGCTGAGCGGGAACCCCCCCGCCAGCGCCCTGAACCTGAACCATGTGGACGCCTCGCTGCTGTCGGTGGACTCGAACGGCGACGTGGCCGTCCAGTTCCCCGGCTACGGCGTCTACCGCCTCCAGGGCGGCGGCACCAATTTCGTGCAGTTGACGACCAACTCCGCCGCCTCCTCGCTGGCGATCGGCGGCCCCGCCGGCGACGTGTTCGCCGAATTCCCCGGCAGCGGCGTGTATCGCTACACGACGTTCGCCAACGCTTTCCACCAGATCACCCTGAGCAACGGGTCGCTGTCGGTGCCGGCCGCCGACGTCAGCGACGACGGCTTCGCCGTGGTCTCCGGCGGCGGCGTCTACGTCAACACGCTGGCGGGCGGCTGGCAGCAGGGGCAGCAGGGGGATCCGGTCACCCCGACGCTGACGGCGGTGAACGCCCGCGGCGACGAGGCCGTTTACTTCTCCGGCTACGGCGTCTACATCCTCAAGCACGGCGCCGGAAGCTTCGCGCAGTTGACATCGGCCTCGGCCGGCAACGCCACGCTCCTAGACATCGACGCCAACGGCGACGTGTTCGCCGACCTGCCCACGGCCGGCGGCATCTACGAGTTTCCCAGTATCGGGAGCGGCAAGCGGCTGACGCCGGTCAACGCCACGGTAATGACCGCGGACGCCAAGGGCGACCTGTTCGCCGACTTCCAGGGCTACGGCGTGCAGGAACTCAAGGCCGGCACCGGCAGCTTCATCGTGCTGAACGGGGTGGACGCCTCGCTCCTGGTCGCCGACGCCAACGGCGACCTTGCCGCCAACTTCACGGGCTATGGCGTCTATAAGCTCGCGGCCGGCGCCGCTCCCAGCCAGTGGCAGCGGCTGAACACGGTCGCCGCCTCGCTGCTGGCCATCGACGGCAACGGCGACGTGTACGTCGAGTTCGCGGGCTACGCCGGCGTCTACCGCTACGTGACGCCGAGCAGCTTCCAGGAGATCACGACGGCCAACGTCGCGCTGCTGACGGACGACCAGGCCGGCGACGTGTTCGTCGACTTCCCGAACTTCGGGTTCTACCGTTACACGAGCGGCCTCGGCTTCGAGCTGCCGATCGGGGCGGAGGGGGACGCCTCCGTCCTCTTTTAAGAGGCGCTAACACAATGGCGAGCGGCGCGGCGTCAGCCCGCCGGTGACGTTTCACCGGCGGGCTGACGCCGCGCCGCTCGCCCATTAAGTTAGCGACTACGCGGCCGCCTGGTCGCGGGATGAAGGCGAGACTTCGGACAGGAGACGGCGGTTTTTGCTTAGGAACGCCTTGGCCATCCGGCAGTATCCCTTGTGCCCGAACGCCGCCATGACCTCGTCGAGCCGGCCCTGTAGGCGCCGGTCCTCCTCGGAATACGCGCAGGTCCCGTCCAACTGGTCCAGCATCTCGGCGACGGCGTCGCGCAAGTCGGCGGGTTCGTTCGGGACCGAGGCGAGGCCGCGCCGGAGGATGAGATAGTTATTGGAGTTGAGATACTGATAAGCGGGGTCGAACATCTCGGCGAAGGACAGGAATCGGCCGTCGGCCTCGCGGCGGAACATCTTGGGAATGAAGACGTCCTTGGCGGAGAAGGGCGGCAGGACGTTGGAGATCCAGTTGACGTAGACGCAGGGGACGCCGAAGCCGACGGCCACCTGCGACAGGCCCGACGCCAGGCCGACGAAGAAGCGGCAGCGGCCGCACAGGAAAACGTCGAGCCAATCGGCCTTGCCCGGCGAGTGGGCGTAGTCGATCACGCGCTCCATCGGCGGCAGCGGCGTCATGGTGGGGTCGCCCATGCGGACCACCCAGCCGCCGCGTTCCGTGATCTGACGAATGGCGGGCAGGTAGTCGAGCACGTCGGCGTCGCGGTGGGCCTGGTGCCTGCTGTCGCCGGCCTTGTGAAAGCCGCTCTCGCGGACGTGGAGGCAGACGAACCAGGCGTCGCGCGGCGCGCCCATTTTCTCCAGGGCGTCCCGGCCGCGCCGCGTGTCGGCGTCGGAGACCGCGAACAGCGGTGGGCGACTTTGCGCCTCCCATTCTTGCTGAATGCGGCCGATCGCCTCGTAAAAGTACAGGAGTTCGGAGGCGGGCGGATAAAGGCCGTGGGCGACGCGAAAGCCGAAGGCGGCGGCCAGCGGGGCGAGGGACGCGCACAGGGTCGGGTCGGTGACGACCGTGACGTGCTCTTGCAGGCAGGTCAGGTAGTGACGGTTGGCGGTCCCCCCCGGCGGGGCGAGCAGGACGACGTACCGCCACGACCGCCAACCGAGTCGAATCATTTTCAGGACGCCGTCGATCGCCCCCATGTGGCCGATGTTGCGCACCCAGTCGTCGGGCAGGACGAGGACGCGGGACGCGCCGAGCGGGTCGGACGGGGCGAGGCGCCGCTGAAGGTCCAGCTTATGTCGATAAACCAGACGGGCCACGTCCATTTTGCCGTACCAGTTGACCACGTCCTCGGCCAGGGCGTCGTGGGCCTGAACCATGCGGACGAGGTCGAAGGCCGACCCTTCCGCGGGCGGGTCGGAGGGCGCCAGGGAGGCGTAGTAATGGGCGACCGCCTGTTCGACGCGCCCCTCGCAGGCCCGCAGGCGCCCCAGGGCGCGGTACGCGGAGGGCAGGTCGCCGCCGGACAGGCCCGCGGCCAGCGCCGTGCGGTAGTCGGCTTCGGCCTGGGCGGGCCGGCCAAGTGTATCGTGGCATTCGCCGCGGCGGAGGTAAAGGACGGCGCGATCCGGTTCCAGGGAGATGGCGGCGTTGTAATGTTCTAATGCCGCTTCGGGCCGGCCGTCGGCCGCCAGCCACTGCGCCAGGTTCTCGTGACAGTAAAGCAGCGGCTCGCGGACTCGGCGGGGTGGAGATTGCCCGCCGGGCGGGGCGAGGCGCGGCAGGGCGCTTTCCAGGTCCGCGACCCCGCGCCGCCAATTGCCGCGAAGGATGTGCAGCCGTGCGCGGCGGAGGTAGGCCGACGCCAGCGACGGGCGGCGCGCGATCGCCCGGTCGCAGCAGGCGATCGCGGCCTCGTAGTCTTGCGGGTGGGCCTTCGACTCGGCCAGCCAGACGTACAGCCGGGCGGCGGCGCCGGGGAGCGGGACGCGCGGCAGGAGGCGGGCCAATACGCCGCCCAGAAGGGGAGAACGCCGGAGTAGACGAAGCGAAGCCCTTTTCACTAAAGACTTGAGGGCGGCAAACATGGATTGGCCGACTCCATTTATACTTTCTGGTTCCCACGCGGAGCGTGGGAACCAGGGAGACCGGGAGGTTTCCGCCTACTTGGCGGCCCCGCGTCCCGCCAGGGCGCCGAGGCCGCGCTTGACGCGGACGAAGGCGTCGCGCGCCTTCCAGAACTTGCTCGTCTTCATCCAGGCGAGGTCGCCGGTCGCCTGGGCGAGTTTGGCCTCCATGCGCTCACACTCCCGGAGGTGGGGCATGTCGATGTATTCACTGGTGTAGGCCGCGCTTTTGTCCAGATCGGCGGCCGCAGTCTTGACCTCCAGGCCGACGCGGAAGGGCGCCTCCGCCCCCTTGCGCATCAGCACGTTGATGTTGCTGGCGGGGACCGGCGTGTTCTTGAAACCTTCCACGTCGTTGCGCAGCTTGGTCGCGTCCATCACGCCCGGAAAGAGCTTGGCGTTGGCCAGCACGTTTTCCATGTGGTTGGGGCCGGCCAGCCAAAGATCGACGATGTCGTATCCGTTGGCCTGGGCCAGCTCCTGGAACATCAGGGCGTTGTAGCAGAAGTAGCCGTGGTTGATGTAGCCGGTCGAGGGCAGCTGATGGAACATCAGGGCGCCCGGCTTGGCCGCCTCGTGCATGACCTTGAAGGCGTTGTACTGGTTCATCAGGTGTTCGGTGGTGCCGAAGTTGACGATCAGGTCGAACGTCGCCCGCTTCTCGGGGCTGAGGCTGTGGACGTTCAGGTCGAACAGGTGGACCTGCGGGTAGAGCGCCTTGGTCGTCTTGCGGGCGCTGCCCACCTCGAAACAGACGTATTGGACATCCGTCAACTCGATGATTTCGGCCAGGAACAGCGTCTGAATGCGGTCGTGGCCGCGCAGCCGGGAACGCCAGGCGTAGTCTTTCATGAGCGGGTCGAGCTTGGCGTCCCTCATCGCGCCGCCGTTCTTGCGCACGACCTCCTTGAACTGGGCCGCCTCGCCGTCCAGCAGACACGACTCGCCGATGTCCAGCATCCGGCCGCCGCGCGGCAGCTTGCCCGTCGCGCTCAGCCAGCTGAGAAATTCCGCGCCACACCCCATTATTCACTCCTTCATGTTTGTTTCAGGTCCGAACCGTGTACGCGAGATTCAGGCGACTTGCAGATAGGGCAGCGGCACGATGAACCGGCCGCCCTTTTTGGCGAACGCCTGATGTTTGGCCATGATCGGCTGGGCGTAGTTCCAGGCCAGCACGAGGACGTAATCGACCTCGCGCTCGTAGAGCGCCCGCGGCGCCACGACCGGAATGTGCTTGCCGGGGCTGAAGGTGTTTTGCTTGGTGGGGTTGTCGTCGACGATGAAATCCACCTTGTCGTTGAGGTCGAAATGGTAGAGCAGTGTGGTGACGGTCGGCGAGGCGCCGTAGCCGGCGATCGACTTGCCGCGCGCGCGGATGTCGCCGACGAGTCCCAGCAGCTGGTCCTTCACCGCCGCGATGCGCTTCTGATACGCCTGCCACGCCTCGACCGTTTCCAGCCCCAACACGCTTTCCAACTCGATCAGCTGGCCGACGCGCGGGGAAACCGGGCGCGGGCCGCCCGCCGGCTGGACCGTGCCGCGGATGGAGCCGCCCTTGGTCGGGATGCGCTCCAGGTCGATCAGTTGCAGGCCGTGGCGCTTGAAGAACAGATTCAACGGCTTGGCGGAGTGGTAACAGAGGTGTTCGTGGAAGATGGTGTCGAAGAGCATCTTCTGAACGGTGTCCACCAGATAGGTGACCTCGAACACGAAGACGCCGTCGGGGGCGAGCAGTTCGCGCACGCCGTCGGCCATGTCGGCCAGATGGTCGGAGTGGGCGAAGGCGTTGTTGGACGTGACCACGGCGGCGGGGCCGTAGTCGCGGCGGACCTTTTTCCCCAATTCGCAGGTGAAATAGTCCGGGATGGTCTCGACGCCGGAGCGGGTGGCGGCGGCGGCGATCTCGCGGGCCGGATCGATGCCGAGCACCTTACGGCCGCGGGCCTTGAAGGCGCGGAGGAGGGCGCCTTCGTTGCTGCCAACGTCGATGACCAGCGACCCGGCCGGCGTCTCGACGCGGCGCAGCAGCTCGTCGGCGTAGTTCTGGAAGTGCTCGACGAGGCCCGGCGACGTGGAGGTTGTGTACAAATAGGAGCGGAAAAGCAGGTCGGGATTGACCACGTCCAACAATTGCGCGTGGCCGCAGTCGCGGCACAGGTAGAGGTCGAGGGGGAAACTCTCCTGCGTCTCGTGGAGCCTGGAGCCGGGAACGAAGTCGTCCGCGATGGGCGTCGCGGGCAGCGGGAGCACCAGGTCGAGGGACTTGCCTTCGCACAGCCGGCAGCTGTCGCGGTGGAACACGGACGCGCTCATCGAATCCTCCTTGAAAATCTACGTCTTGGGCGAGCGGCGCGGCGTCAGCCCGCCGGTATAGGGTTCACCGGCGGGCTGACGCCGCGCCGCTCGCCTTGTGGATTCGCGCCTCTTACGGTGCGGCCGGCGGCCGCGGCGTCGGCGCGTCGTGCAGCAGCAGCGACATGCCGCCGTCCACGACGATCTCCTGGCCGGTGATGAAGCTCGCCTTCGGCCCGCACAGGAAGGCGACGACGTCGGCCATCTCCTCGGCCGTGCCCATGCGGCCGAGCGGAATGGCCGACTTGTAGTAGGAACAAAGCGGCTCATTCTTGAGGTAGAAGTCGCGCGACTCCCGCTTGAGCACCGTGGTGGGCGACACGGCGTTGACGCGGACGTTGCGCGGGCCGAGGGCGGCGGCGTAGTAGCGCATCATCTGCATGAGACCGGCCTTGGCGACGTGGTAGCCGACCGGCTGCGCCCCGGTGACGAAGCGCGTGGCGGCGGAGCCGACCACGACGACGGCGCCCGGCGCGTCGGCGTCGAAGTGGGCGGCGGCGGCCTCGATCAGGGTTTTCGTCGCCGTCAGCGAGGTGGCCAGTTCGCCGGCCCAGGCGTCGCCGTCCCCGCGATACCGCTGCACGAAAACCAGACAATTCAGCGGGCCGTGTCGCGCGACCGCTTCGGGGACCGCGCGCCGGATCGCCTCCGCGTCCAGCAGGTCGGCCGACACATAATAGGCGTCGGCGGCGACCTTTTCGCCGTCCGGCGGGATGCGGCGGGCGAGGACGGAAAGGGCGTCGCCCTCCCGCGCCAGCGCGGCCGCGACGGCCCGGCCGACGCCGCGCGTCCCGCCCACAATCAAGCTGTGCCGTCGCCGCATGGTCCGTTTCCCACTGAGAATCGTGCATCGCCTCACGCCGCGGCGCGCAGGTAGTCGCGCACCCGGCCCGCCAACTCCGTCATGAAGGCGCGCGTCATGGCGGCGTCCCCCTCGGCCGGCGACCACGGCGCGAACACCGTTTGCGCGCGGTCGAACGGCCCTTGCGTGGCCTCGTGGAAGACGAAGGGGTCGGAACGCAACAGCAGCGTGTGATAAAACGGATCGGATATTCGGTAATAGAACCGTTGCCCCGAGCCGTAGTCGCCCAGGCGCACCACCTCGCGGATCGCCCCCGAATCCTCGAAAAACACGGCGTCGGCCTCGCCCTGGATGACGAGCAGCGACTCCGCCTTGCCCAGATGCTTGTGGGGGCGGATGTAGGTCGCGCCGTCGAGGACGATGAACATTTCGTGCAGCGGACTGGCGCCGTCGCGGTGGGCGCACAGCCGGATGCGCTTGCGCACGGTCAGGCGGACCCGGCCGCGCAACAAGTCGATGTCCTCGCGGCCGACCCGGACGACGGCGTCGTCGGCGACCAGGACCTCATTGTTAATGGCGCGCGTCGGCATCGGCGGATATTCTCCCGGCCGGGTTAAAATTGCAACCCCAACTTGCTCGCCGGAAAGATGGAGGTAAAGCGTCCGCCGCGCGCCAGAAACGGCGCCTGGTTGCGGGTCGCCTTTTCCTCGGACTCCGGGCTGAGGCTGGTGAGGCAGAGGGAAACACCCTCGTCGATCAGGGCGGCCGAGGGGAGGATCGGCAGGCCCGACCCCGGCATCCGCAGACCGCGCTTGGCGGGGTGATCGTCCACCACGAAGGCGATCTCGTCCTTCAGTCCCATGACGTTGATGAACGTGCAGGCCAGATGTCCGGCCCCGAACATGGCCAGTTTGCCGTTGCCACGGCGGGCGTCGGAGCAGTAGCGCGCCCATTGCCCGCGACGTTCCGGGAGCGCCCGCGCGAAGTCACGGCCGCGTCCCCATTCCCGCTCCGGGGCGCGGGGCGCCGGCGGCGCGGCCCGGTTCGGGGTGACGAGGGCGACCAGCGAATTTTCGTGGGTGTAGGGATAAAGCTCGAAGTACACGGCCGAGAAGCCGTTCCGAACCAGGCAGTCGCGGAACGTCGCCGGCGTGAAATAAAGGGTATGTTCCTCCCATAACGTGGTGTAATCACACGTCTCCAGCGCCGGCGTGCAGTCCGGGACTTCGATCCAGGCGTAGCCGGCCGGCGCGACCAGTTCGGCCAGGGCGTGCAGAAACACGGCGGGGTCGTGGGCGTGTTCCAGAATGTAGCGCGCGACCACCAGATCGGCCGGGCCGTCGCGGCGGACGATCGCCCGCGCGGCTTCGGGGTTCAAGGCGGCCTGAAAACTTTCGAGGCCGCCGCTCGGAACGCCCAGGTCCTTGTCCGGGTCCAGTCGCCGCGTGTACCGAAGGCCGCTGGCGGCCAGGGCCGCCAGGGCGTCGTCGTCGTTCCAGGTGACGCCGCAGATCCGGGAGCGCGCGTCCAGGCCGGGCAGGCCGGCGACGACCTCCGCCGCCCTTTGGAGGTGTCTGCCCTCCTCCTTGTAGCGAATCCAGTCGAAGCGCGGCGCGAGGGCCGCCACGGGCGCCGGGTCGATGAGCTGGATCGTCCCGCAGGCGGCGCACTGGCCCTGCACCAGCGGATGCGCGTCGTCCGGTTGCCCCTCGCCGGATTGGAAGCGGTTACAAAACGGCTGCGGCCCGAGGTCCAGCAGTACCTCCGCCGGCCCCCGGCAAACGCGGCACCGCCGTCCCGGAGCGCGGTCGATCTCTGGTTCGGACCTCATTGGACCTCCGGCCATTCTCCGGTCAGGCGGCCCTGGAAAGGGCCGGTGCGGCGGCCGCGGGGACGGCCGCCGGCCGCGCCTCGAACACCTTGCTATAGAGCAGCTTGCAGACCCAGATGGCGGGCTGGTCGATCCAGCGATGGAACGCCCAGGCGAGCACGATGGACGTACTGATGGTCGCCGCCGCCGCGCACAAGGCGCAGGCGTTGTACGACCAACCGAGGTTGTAATGCACCACGACGAAGGCGCCGACGCCCAGGGAGCAGAGCACCGGCAGATGGATCAGATAGAGGCCGAACGAGATGCCGCCCAGGAAGCGCATGACCCGTACCTCCAGCAACCGGCGCAACACCGGCGAGAAGGCGACGGCGCCGACGAGCAGGAACGAGGCGATGCTCTGGTAGACCGCCATCCGTTCTAGCTTCAGCCAGTGGAAGGAGATCGGCGAAGTCGGCCGGAGCGTGCCCAGGTAGACGGCGCCCAGGACGACGAGGGCGGCCAAAGGCCACGGCATTCCCCGCCGCCACTCGCGCTTCTCGGCCCACACAAAGGCGTCGGCGAGGACCACGCCCAGGACGAAATTCAGCATGAACAGTTGGTTGGTGCAGACCAGGATAAAAGAGAGCGCCGAATAAACCAGCCAGCGGTTCCGGAGTTTGCCGAACAGGACCGCGAAGGTGTAGACCAGGAAGGAGCCTTGCAGTTCCACCGGCATCGTCCACAGGTTCTGGTTGTAGAGGGAGCCGTTGCCGAAGAAGGTGGTCCAGAAGCAGTCCTTGAGGGCGACGCGGAACGAAGGCTTGAAGTTGTAAAAGAGGTTGAGCCACCAGTGGGCCGACGGCGCCGCCCCGTCCAAGTAAGCCACGGCGGCCCGGTTGTACATCCAGCCGCATTTGAGCAGGACGTAGGCGAACAGGATCGACGCCGCGGCCGGGATCATGAGGCGGAAATACCGGCGCACGGCCGCGGACGACATCGTTGCCTGCCGGCCGGAGCGGAAGTAGGAGAGCGTCAGGACGAAGCCGCTCAGCACGAAGAAGGTGGAGACGGCCCACTGCGCCTCCCATAGGACGCGCAAGGGCGTCCGCGCCGCCGCGCGGATGAGGCTGAACGGCGCGCCGGGCTGGGCCGGCCCCATGACATAAAGGTGCGACCAAAAGGCGATAATCAGGTGTCCGAGCAGGACGGCGAAGGCCGCCAGCCCGCGGATGGACTCGAAACAATCCATCCTGCCGCCGGTCGCCCCGGCGGCCGTCTCCGGCCGGTTGACGGTCATTCGGTTCCCTCCGTTTTCCTTCGCCGCGCCGCCCGCGTCAGCGGCCCGACTTCGCCAGGCGGTCGGGGTAGAGCAGCGGCTCCAAGGCCAGGCCGAGCTTGGACGAATACTGCACGGCGCCTTCCGGCACAAGGTGTGTTCCGTCGATGAAGCCGGCGTCGTCCACCCAATCGCGGGCGTCGATGAATCCCACGCCGGTGTCCTTTTTCAGGTCCGCGTAAAAGGCCTCGATCCTCTCCTTCAGCGCCGGCTCGTATTGCCTCATACAGCTGTTCTCGGGCATGCGGACGAACATCACCCGAATGTGATGCCGGCGACACGTCTCCACCATTTCCCGATAGGCGCGGCAGGTCCCGTCGAAGGTCGGGGTGACGTTGATGGCGTGCTGGTGGTATTGACTCGCAATCTCCAACGCCTTGCCCTCCAAGGGAGGATGTGTGTTGGCGCGGGCGGCCAGCGGCCCTTCCCAGCCGTTGCGGTCGGTGAAGTCCCAATAACTCATGCGTTGCGCCGTCGGCACCCATTCGTTGAGGTAGGCGTTCTGCAGATCGAGCCGGTGGTAGTACCAGGGCAGCCAGGCCCGACTCAGCCACTCGGCGCGGAGTTCGCGCGCCTTGGGGTCGTAGCGGTTGAGGACGGCGAAGTCCTGAAACTGGACGCGCGGCGTCAGCAAATAGTGCTCGCTGTAGACGACGCTGTAGATGCGGCTCATGAAGCGCGGCTCGGTTTCCAGGAGCACCAGGTCGGGGTGGACGCCGTCGGCCAGCAGGCGGCGCAGGCAGAGCAAGTGGACGATCGGGCCGCAACCGTTGATGCCAAAGTTGTAGACGACGGGGCCGCCGGGCGAGCCGGGCTTTAGGTTGGCCATGGCGGCGGGGTCGAGCGCCCAACCCGTCATGGAGCTGCCGAACATGACGACGCCGGGCTGGTCTTTCGGCTTGGCGGCCAGCTGGGCGCGCAGGTGGGTCAGCTTGTGGCCGTACTCGCCGTCGGCCAGCGGCGGCCACCAGTCGGAGGCGAGGTAGAAGCCGGCCTGGAGGCCGACGAAGAAGATCAGCCCCCAGACCACGGCGGCCCGGCTGCGGCGGTCCACCGCGGTCTTCAGGTCGGCGGGTCGGGTGAACATTTGGGCCAGCATCGGCGTCTCTCCTGCATTCCGAAGATTCATTCCCGGTGGTTTACGACCGTCTTACTCGTCAATAAGCCGGGCGTCGCGTCGGCGCGCCGCGGTTTAGCGCTCCGCGTTCGGGAGTCGGGGGGACGGGCCGTCCATTTCCGCCCCAAGACGTTGGTAGAGAATCGGTTTGAGGTATTCCCTGCCGAGCCGCGCGGAAAAGACGACGGACCCCTCGGGCAACAGGTGAAAGCCGTCCATGAAATCCGAGTCGTTTACCCAGTCCCGGGCGTCGATGGCGCCCACGCCCGTGTCGCGCCGCAAGTCCTCATAGAAGCCCTCAATGCGTTCGTTCACCGCCGGCGGCGGCCGGCGAAAGGCGCTGTTGTCCGGCATTCGGACGAACAAGACCGGCACCTGGCGCCGGCGGCAGGTCTCCGCCATTTCGCGCAAGGCGCGGACGGCCGGATCGTAGTTGGGCGACTTTTGCAATTCGCCGAAAAACCACCGACTCCCGAGGACGAGGTCCGTGGGGGTTGACCTTTGCGGGCTGCGGTCGGCGAGCGCCCCTTCCCATCCGTACCTGTCCGTCACGTCCCAAACGTCGGTGCGTTGTCCGTAGGGGACCCACTCGAGCAGGTAGGACATTTGAATGTTCAGCCGATGATAGTACCAGGGCAGCCACGCCTGGCCGCACCACTCGGCCAGCAGCTCGCGCGACTTGGAATCGTAGCGCTTGATGACGGCGAGGTCGTGAACCTGGAGGCGCGGCGTCTGTAAATAGTGTTCGCTGGCGACCGTGTTTTTCCCGCGAAGCATGAACTGCGGCTCGGTCTCGAGGAGCACCAGGTCGGGGCGGATGCCGTCGGCCAGCACGCGGCGCAGCATCATCAGGTGGGCTATCGTGCCGGCGCTGTTGATGCCGAAGTTGTGGATGACCGGCCCCCCGGGGCATCCCGGGTTGAGGCCGGTCATGGCCGCGGGGTTGAAGCCCCAGCCGGTCAGCGAACTACCGAACATCACGACGCAAGGCTGGTCCTTGGGCTTGGCCGCCAGCTGGGAGCGGAGGTTGGCCAGCTTGTGGCCGTACTCCCCGTCCGCCAACGGCGGCAAGAAATAGGACGCGGGGTAGAAGGCGGCCTGAAGGGCGGCGAAGAAGATCAGCCCCCAGACCACGGCGCCCCGGCCGCGGCGATCCGCCCTGTCTTTCAGGTCGTCGGCCGGTCGGGCGAACAGGCGTACCCGCATGACTACCTCTCCGTCTACATGGCCGGGTGTCGATGCACTTAGAACTGGAAGTAGATGAACACCTTGCCGGTTTCGGGCGTCAGCGTCAGGACGACGGTAAACAGGGCCGCGTAGGCCAGTCCGAGCACTTCGCCCGGCAGCCGGTTGGCCAGCCGTTTCCAGACGCCGAAATACATCAGGACGTGGCAGGCGAGAACGATCGCGGCCAGCGTGATGAAACTTTGGTAGGCCAGCGGCGCCGGCAGCCCGGCGTGGTGCGCGGGCGCCAGGCGCTTCAGGAAATTCAGCGCCTCCCTCAGCGAAGGCGCCCGGAAAAACACCCAGGCCACGCACACGCAGAGGAAGGTCGCGGCGACGCGCAACACCGTCCCGACCCGGGACCGCAAGGCGCGGCTCAGCATCGGCGCCCGCTTGCAAAAGGCGGCGAAGGACCGATGCACCATGAGAAAAACGCCGTGTAGGACGCCCCACAGGACGAACGTCCAGGCGGCGCCGTGCCACAGGCCGCCGAGGGTCATGGTGACCATAAGATTGCGCCAGGTCAGCCAGCCGTTGCAGCGCGGGCATTCGCTGTTACGGTTGCCGCCGAGCGGGATGTAGACGTAATCGCGCAGCCAGGTCGAAAGCGAGATGTGCCAGCGATGCCAGAACTCCGACACGTTGGCCGCCAGGTAGGGCAGGTCGAAATTCTTGGCGAGCTTGTAGCCGAGCATGTGGGCCGTGCCGATGGCCATGTCCGAATAGCCGGAGAAGTCGCAGTAAATCTGCAGGGCGTAGGCGATCATGGCGACCCAGACGGCGACGGCGCCGTACTGGTTGGGATTGGCGAATACCGGATCGGCAAACATGGCCATGCGGTCGGCGATGACCATCTTCTTGAACATGCCGATGAGGAAATACCGAGCCCCCAGGTCGAGTCGCGCCCAGTTCCAGCGCTTGGGCCGGCGGACCTGCGGCAGGAAGTCGCGCGCCCGCACGATCGGCCCGGCCACCAGATGGGGAAAGAAACTGATGAACAGCATGAAGTGGAACAGGTTCTTTTCCGCCGGGATGCGCCGCCGGTAGACGTCGATCGTGTAGCTGATGGCCTCGAAGGTGTAAAAGGAGATGCCGATGGGCAGCATCACCTTGAGCACCGGGAGGGACGCGGATGCCCCCAGGGCGTGGACGGTCGTTTCCAACGATTGGAGAAAGAAATTGGCGTATTTGAAGTAGCAGAGCAGGCCGAGGTTGCCGACGACGCTGATCCCCACGAGCAGCCGCCGCCAGCGCGCGGCGGAGAACCTGGCCAGGCCGCGGGCGATCAGATAGTCCGTCGCGGTGGACGCGCAGATGATGAGGGCCAGTTGTTGGCTCCAGCTGGCGTAGAAATAGAAGCTGGCCCCGAGCAGCAGCAGGACGCGGCCGCGGTCCACGCCAAACCGCCAGGCCGTGGCGGCGCCGAGCACGACGGCGCCGGCAAGCCCGGCCCAGTCGGCCGACTTGTACAGGGTGTCGTTTACGGCCCGCAGGCCGGCGAGCCGGCCGCCCGCGACGACGGCGGCCGAGAAGCACTGCCAGGCCGCATAGCCCAGCACGGCCGTCCCGGCCAGGAGCAGGAGGGCGCGCGCCCACCGCGAGGGCAGCGCCCAGTAGGCGGTGAAGATCACGAGGAAGAAGCAGAGAAACGGCAGCGAACAGAACAGCATGAGGTTCCCTCCTCAGCGCATACGCGGGTCCGTCGGCAAGACCGCATTGCGTCATTCAAAAAAGATGTAGCCGTGGTCGCCGGTGTAGCCGGTCTGGGCGAAGAGCCACTCCCACTCCTTGGGGCAGAGGAACGCCCGGCAGGTCAGCTGCCAGTAGAGGAGGTTGGCCTTCTCGCGCTCGTTGCGGTAGGACTCGACGGTGACGTGCTTGGCCCCTTTGCCGACCCGCTGCATCTCTTTCAGGGCATCCCACAATTCGTAGTTGTAAAGGTTGTGGAGCGTGTTGATCGTGAGCACGAAATCGAACTCGCCGTCCGCGTAGGGCAGCTGGCAGGCGTGCCCCTGCCGGAGGAACGGCTTGACCTCCGGCTTGGCGTTGTCGATGGCGTACTGGGAAATGTCGATGCCGGCGACCGTCGCCCCCGGCAGGATCTGCGTGAACTCATACAGGAGGAAGCCCTTGCCGCAGCCCACGTCGAGGATGCGGGCGCCGGGCTGGAGGTTGTACTTCTTGGCCATCGCCTGGGCGATCGCGCGCCAGCGGCCGTCATACTTGTAGCCGCCGTAGCCGAGGTGCCGCTCGCCGTCCCAGTAGTCCTTGCCCCACTGGCAGGCGATCTCGGCGCACTTGGCCTTCTCGTGTTCGTTGACCCGGCGGACGTAGTCCCGCTTGGTCGAGGTGTGCAGCCCACCCATGAAATCGACGAGCGCCATTGCGGTCCTCCTTGTGCCTCTTCGTCCGCCGCTCTACGCCTTGTGCTGATACGCCAGCGGTTGCGCGGCGATCTCGCGCCAGTTCGTCTCCACCCAATCGATGACCTCCGACAGCCCGTCGCGCAGGCTCACGGCGGGCGCCCAACCGAAGCGCTTGCGGGCCACCGACGAGTCGATGACGTAGGCGGCATCCTGCCCCGGCCGCTCCGCCACCACCTCGGCGGCCTCCTCGAACGGCTTGCCCAGGCGCTCGCAGAGCGTTCCCACCACGTCGCGCACCGCCACGCCCTCGTCCGGCGAGAGGTTGTAGACGCGGCCGACCTCGCCCTTCTCCAGGATGGCCAATTCGCCGCGCGACACGTCGCGGATGTGGATGTACGACTTGACCGCCTTGCCGCCGCCGTGCAGCTGAATCTTTTTACCCTCTTTAATGTAGATCACGGAGCGGGGGATGATCTTGAACAGCTGTTGGCGGGCGCCGTAGACGTTGGTCGCCCGCACGGTCAGCAGCGGGAAGCCGAATTGTCGGTGATACACCAAGAGCAGCATGTCCGCGGCCGCCTTGGACGCGGCGTAGGGCGTGCTCGGCGCTAGTGGGGCGTCCTCGGTGACGCGGCCGACGCAGGTGCCGTAGGCTTCCGGCGACGACACGTGCAGGTAGCGCCGTAGATAATCCTGTCGCCGCAGGTGGTTGACCAGCTTGGCCAGGGCGACGCAGTTGGTCTGATACCAATGCTCGGGGTGGTCCCAGCTCGGCGCCACCTCGCTCTGGGCCGCGAAATTGACGACGAGCGGCGGCCGTTCGGCGTCCAGCAGCTTTAGAATCTCCGGCATGTCGTCGTTCATGTCCAGCCGGAAGTAGCGGTAGTGGGACAGGTCGGGGCGCAGCTTGTAGCGCAGGAAGGCCGCCGACCGTTCCGGCGACCGGCTCACGCCGAGCACCTCGTAGGCGGGGTTGTCGAGCAGCAGATCGACGAAATCCTGCCCCGAAAACGAGTTGGCGCCCAACACCACGACTTTGGTTCGGTCCTTGCTCACGACTGAAGCCTCCTCCGAATCAGCACAAAACGTCCGCGCCCTCCGCCGCCACGCGCCGGAGCGCCTGGCGGGCCTTGCGGAGTTGGCGAGACTTCCTCTCCTTTTCATCCGCACTGCCTGCGAAGCGCCGGCGCTTCCCGCCCGCGGGCAGGAAGTCGTTGAGCATGATGCAGCACCATTTCAGCCGGTAAATGGGCAACAGCAGTTCGGCCCGCCGCAGCCGCGCCGCGGTCCCCGATTCGTTTTCCACGACGGCCCGCGCGAAGGCGGCGTAGTGTTCCGCCGGGACGGGGCATTCCGGCTGACAGAAGAAGTCCGACACGGTTTTGGCCGGGTCGTCCCAGCCGGCGTACTCGAAGTCGATGAAGACCATGCGGCCGTCCGGCGTCCGCAAGGCGTTGTGGAACCCGAAGTCCGACGGTGAGACGCAGCGCTCGCCGGCCGGAAGGGACTGCTCCGGCGGAAGGCCCAATTCCCGCGCCGCGTCGGCCGCCGCCCGCAGACACGCCGCGCTGACGGGGACCAGCCGGTCCTGCACGAAGGCCGCCGCTTCCCGGTCCACCTCGCCGAGCGCCTCGATCCCGTCGAGCCGGCGCAGCCGCCGTTGCAGACAGTGCCAATGGTCGCACAGGCTGAAACAGGCCTCGGACGCCGGCGGCAGGTCCCGCGCCTTTTCCTTCAAGGCGTTCACCGCCAGGTAGAAATCCAGCGCCTGCGCCACCGCGTCGGCCGTGACTTCGGCGGGCGTCAATTTCCGACCCGGTATGTATTCATACAATGCGAACCCGCTTTGGCGGTCGCACGCCAACGGCCGCGGCAGGGCGCGGACGCCGTTCTCCCAGGCGAACGACGAGAAAGAGTACTCGGCGCCGAGCCGGTCGCGCGGGTCGTCCGGGTGCTGGAAATACGCCTTCAACACCAGCGGGCCGCCGTCCACGTCCGCCCGAAACACCTGATTGTTGGCGCCGCCGGCCAGCGGCGTCAACGAGAACGCGCCGGCGAACCCGGCCGCGCGCAGTAGCCTCGTCGCCCCTTCGAGTCGTTCATCGCTGAGTGTCGACGTGTTCATCATGCCGCCAGCAACTCCGCCTCGATTTCCCGCCACGACCGCACCCGCCGCACGCCGTCCGCCGCCTCGCGGGAACCCGTCGGGTCGAAAAGGATGCGCGACGCCTCCTTCGGGAACTCCGGCTCCGCCAGCAATTCCGGCAGGTCGTCGATGAAGTGCGTACAGCCCGCCGCGCCGATGCGCCGCAGCTTCTCCGGCAAGGTCAACTCGAAAAACACCCGGCCGCGTTCCATGCCGATGCCGTCGGCGTCGAAAAAGCCGTTCCGCTCCAGCCATCCCACGGCCGCCTCGTGCAGGTCGTACTTCGGCCCCAGGTACGGGTGGCGCGTCTTGTGGCTGACAATACAGATGTCGTAATCCTCCCGAACCGCCCGCCGGAAGAAGTCGAGGACGCCGGGGAACGCGGCCGCTTCCAACATCCGCGCCCCGTAGACCGTTCCCTGCATCTCCGTCCAGGCGTCCTCGCGGCCGACCCGGCGCAGGTGGTCGCGCACGCTGCCCTTGTCCGCCGGCAGCGTCGCCGGGATCAGTCCCTGTTCCAGCGCCACGCGATGAAACAGGCCGTCGTAACAGACGATCGTGTTGTCGAAATCCACGCCGATGCGCATCCGCTTTGTCACCCTTTCACCATCTCGACCAGCGGTCGGCCCACCATGCCCTTTTCCAGAGCTTCCAACGCGCTATTGATCTCTTCCAGCGGGAAGGGCCGCGACAGGAGCGGTCCCAGGTTGAGCTTGCCCGACTCCACCAGCCGGGAATAGCGCGGGAAATCGCGGTCGGGCCAGTTGTCGCCGCCCCAGGTGCCGCGGAGCTGTTTGCCCATGTTTAGCTGCTTGGGGTCGATCGTGAGCACGTCGCCTTCGCGGGCGTTGCCGACCACCACGGCGACGCCGCCCTGGCTGCGCACGCACGCCAACGCCTGTTGCATCACGGCCGGCCGCCCCGTCGCCTCGATGGCGATATCGACGCCGTTGGGGCAGATGCGGCGGATTTCCTGCACCGGATCGCACTCTTTCGGGTTGAGGAGGTGCGTCGCGCCCATGCGACGGGCCAGCTCCAGGCGCTCCGGGATCACGTCCACGGCGATGATCGGCGTGCAGCCGGCGATGGCCGGGGCGGCCACTGCGGATAGGCCGACGCCGCCCGTGCCGAAGACGGCGATGCTGTCGCCCGGCTTGGCGCCGGCCGTGTTGTAGACAGCCCCCATGCCGGTCGGTACGGCGCAGCCGAGCATCGCCGACTCCTTCATCGGCGCGCCTTGCGACAGCACCGTCAGGCGGTTCTCGCTGATGACGGAATAGCGGCTGAACGTGGTGATGGCGCCGGCGTTGACCGTGCGGCCGCCCCAGCGATAAGTGGACCCCATCACGTTGGCGCCCGAACCCTTGATCCACGAAAGGATCACGCGGTCGCCGTTCTTGACCTTGGTCACGCCCTGGCCGACGTCGTGAACGACGCCGCTGCCTTCGTGGCCGAGGCAGTGCGGCAGGAACGGGTCGGCCCCGCGATGCCCCTTGCACTCCAGGAGTTGCGTGTGGCAGACGCCGCTGTAATGCACCTCGACCAGCGCCTGGCCGGGCTTGAGCGCCGGGAGGTCCAGGTCGTCCAGCACCAGGGGCTTGCCCGTTTCCACCAGAATCGCGGCCGCCGTCTTCATCCGCTCCCTCCCATTCCCGAAACGCCGCCGAGTGAATCGTCCCGCCGCGTCGCCCTCCCAAGGGCGGTCGTCCTACGCGGCCGCCGCACGGGGCAGGGCAAGTTCCGGTCGGTCCTGCGCCCGAGTCACTCCGAACAAGGCGTTATAAACAACTTTGCAGATCCGTACCGTAGGCAGATCAACCCAGGCGTACAACGCCCAGGCGACCAACAGAGAGACGGCGGCGACGGCTGCCGTCGCGACCCCGGCCGCGACGCCATGAGTGAATCCCCACCGGCCGACCAGCGCGAGGTGCAGCCAGCATCCCAGCGAACAGAGGACGATCGTGTGGATCAGGTACAGCCCGTAAGACACCTTGCCGAGGAAGGCAAACGCCTTGATTTCCAGGACGCGCCGTAGCGCGGGCGTGAAGGCCACGCAGCCGATGAGCAGGAACGAGGCGGCGGACTGATACACCACATCCCGGTCCACCGTGACCCACCGGAGCGACAGGGACGAGGCGGGCCGAATCGTCCCCACGTAGGCCGCCAGGCAGACGCCGGCCGCCCCGACCCACCAGGGTAGTTGAAACGGCCGCCGGCCCCTTTGCGCGAGGACGTACCCGTCGGCCAGGGCGGCGCCCAGCAGGAAATTCACGAGGTTCATGGAACGCAGGGCCGGTTGCAGGTGGGTAAGCGCGACGACGAGAATCGAGGCGACGTAGATCATCCACCGGTTGCGCAGGGCCCCGAACAGGGCGAGGAAGCAGTAAACGAGGAACGAGCCTTGGAGTTCAAAGGCCAGCGACCACAAGTTCGGATTATAGCCGAGTACGACGACCGGCCTTCCCTGCCCAAAGGCCGTCCCGCCGCCGAAAAACGTACTCCAGACGCCTTCCTTGAGGGCCGTGGAAAAAGAAGGATGGAAATTATAGAACGATGCGAGCCACCAGGCGCTCCCGGGGGCGCCGCGGTTCATCCTTGCCGCGTCCGCCTGGTTGTACATCCATCCCAGTTTCATCAAGACGCAGGCCGCTAAGACGGACACGGCCGCCGGGACCATGAGGCGGAAATACCTCCGAACGGCGGCGGAAGTAAGCGTTTCCACGCGGCCGGAGCGGAAGAAGGAGAGGGAGAGCACGAAGCCGCTCAACACGAAAAAGATAGACACGGCCCACTGCGCCTCCCACACGACGCGGAAGGGCGGGCAGGCGAACAGGCGCACGAATAGGGGGTATTGCGGCGCCTGTCCCGGGGAATGGACGACGTAGAGCGCGGGCCAGAAGGCGATGACGAGGTGCCCGAGCAGGACGGCAAACGCCGCCAGCCCACGCACGGACTCGAAGCAAATTATCTTTGCCGAGTCGGTCGCCGCCTTCGGTTCTGCTCGGAACGCCTTCAGCACTTGCCTTCCCCCAGTAGCCCCGCGGCGGTTAGCCCGCTACGCGCAGGCCGGTGAATTGCCCGCCCGGCAGGCGGTCGCGGATCGTCTCCGCCATCCGTGCGGCCGTCAACCCGAAATGTTCCCGCGCGTGTTCTTGTTCCCCCGACTCGTGCAGGAACTCGTCCCGCGTGCCGAAGCGACACAAGGTCGCGCGCTGCCGCGGCCGGTCGGCCAGCCATTCCGCCACGGCGGAGCCGAAACCTCCGATAAGGCTGTGCTCCTCGATCGTGGCGACCAGCGCGAAGGTCTTGAAGGCCTCGCCGAGGTAGTCCTCGTCCAGCGGCTTGACCGTGTGGAAGCTGGCCACGCGCGTCGAAACGCCGTCGCGCTCCAGCCTCTCGGCCGCCGCCAGCGCCTCGGGCAGCATGTTGCCGGTACTGAGCAGGCAAACCTCCCGGCCGTCGCGCACGGTGATCGCCTTGCCGATGGCGAATGCCGGAGGCATTTTGTGGATGACCGCCTCGCCCTTCTTGCCGAGACGAATGTAGACGCCGCTCGGCCGCTGACAGGCCGCCCGCACCGCCAGCCGCACCTCGACCGCATCGGCCGGGCAGACCACCGCCATGTTCGGCAGCGCCCGCAACAGGGCGATGTCCTCGCAAGAATGGTGCGTCGGCCCCAGCGAGGCGTAGGACAGGCCGCCGCCCACGCCGACGATTGTCACCGGGACGTGGTGATAGCAGACGTCTACCCGGATCTGTTCCAGGCAGCGCGTGGTGATGAATGGGGTGATCGTGTAGGCGACGGGGCGCAGGCCGGACAGGGCCATGCCGGCCGCCATGCCGATCATGTTGGCCTCGGCGACGCCGCAGTTGTAGAACCGGCCGGGGCAGCGGTCGCGGAACGAATCGAACAGGCGATTGCCGATGTCGCCGGACAGCAGCACGACCCGCGGGTCGGCCACGGCCAGCTCCGTGATTTCGGCGGCGAAGGCGTTCCTCATGATAACTGTAGCTCCCGGGTCGCTTTTCGGACCTCTTCCGCGTTGGGGATGCGGTAGTGCCAGTTGTTGTCGTCTTCCATGAACGAGACGCCGCGGCCCTTGACCGTGTGGGCCACGATCATGCGCGGCTTGCGCGAGCCATTCGGCCCCTTCGCCAGCATCCCGACCACGGCGTCCATGTCGTGGCCGTCGATCTCGACCGCGTCCCAGCCGAACGCCTCCCACTTGGCGCGGAGCGGGGCCAGCGACAGGGTTTCGTTGCTGCGGGCGGTGGCCTGCCACTTGTTGTAATCGACGACGGCGGTGAGGTTGTCGAGGCGCTGGGCCGGGGCCAGCATGGCCGCCTCCCAGACCGACCCCTCGTTGCACTCGCCGTCGCTCATCAACACGATAACGCGGTGCGACCGGCCCTGAATCCGGGCGGCGAGGGCCATGCCGACGCCGAGCGGCAGACCGTGGCCGAGCGAGCCGGTGGCCGCCTCCACGCCGGGCACGCAGCCGGGGCCGGGGTGCTCCGCCAGCCGGCCGCCGTCGCGGTTGTACGTGGCCAGCGTTTCTTCGGAGAAGAAGCCGCGCTTCGACAGCGTCACATACAGGGCCAGGGCCGCGTGGCCCTTGCTGAGGATGAAGCGGTCGCGGTCGGGGTCGAGTGGCTTGTCCGGGTCGATCTTGAGGACCGACCAGTAGGCCGCCACAAGCACGTCGATGCAGGAGAGCGAGGAGCCGAGGTGGGGGGTGCCGGCGCTGTGCGACAGTTCGATCACCCGCTGCCGGACGGCGCTGGCGATCTTTTTCAGCTCGTCGGTTGTCATCCGTCTTCACCTTCGTGCTATGGTCCGCGCCACCTTTGCGGCCTGAACATCGGCGATCCGCCATGCCGGTGATCGGCGCGCGGGCCGGGCCGGGGACGCAAGAGTCGGGTAGTGAATCAGGGAGTCGATCGTGGAAACGGGGCCGCCGACGGCCGCGAGGGGGGAGTATATTTGCAGGGCGTTTCCTACACAAGCCGACTTTCGGCCGCCTCGGAACGCCTATCCGGCCTCCCGCGCCCCCGTGACGATCCGCTTGAGCCGGACCAACGCATCGCGCACCTTCCAGAATTTACTCGTCTTCATCCAGGCAATCGACCCCTTGGCCTCGGCGAGTCGGGCCTCCAGGCGCTCGCGCCGGCCTTCGCCCATGCGCCACAGCGGCCCGAGGAAAAAGCCGGCCAGCGCCCGCACCTCCGCGTCGTCGTCCTTGGACAGCGCTTCGTACTGCTGGGGCGTGAACCGGCTGATCAGGCCCAGCACGGGAACTCCCCAGCGATCCGGCCGCGCCGCGGCGGCCCGCACCACTTCCGGCCCGAAGGCGGTCAGCACGCCGGTTTCGCGGAAGAAGGGGGCCACGTCGGCGTAATCCGCGGAAGTCAGCCGGGCCAGGATCGCATCCAGGACTTCACGCTGCGCGGCCGCATTCCGCGTCCCCTGCGCGGAATAGCTGGTGGGCAGCACGGTCAGCAGCGCCAGGGTTTCCGGGACATGACAAATCCCATCCCGAAAGGCGATGACGAAGTTCGTGAACCAGTCGGAGTGCCAGCGCAGGTCGGGCAGGAAGCCGCCGGCCCGCTCGAACGCCGACCGCTTGTAGATCGTCGCGTGGCCGGGGATGCAGCCGAAGCCGATCCGATCCGCGAACTCCCTCGGCGCCAGATAGGCCGGGCGCTCGCACCAGCCGCTCGGGTTCCCGCTGATCGCCCCGGTCGCCCCGTCGACGGTCGAGCAGTACGCGCAGGAAAGCCCCGCTTCGGGATGGCGAGTTAAGAGATCCATCGACTTCTGGATGAAGCCGGGCAGAATCAGATCGTCCGCCGCGGTGGACAGGAAATATCGGCCTGCTGACAGGCCTACGCCGCGGTTGGTGGTCTCACTCACGCCGCGGTTGCGGTCGTTACAAATGAGGCGCACGATCGGATGGCGGCGCGCGATCCGCTCGACGACCGATACGCTATCGTCGGTGGAGGCGTCGTCCACGACGAGGATTTCGCGGGGCGACGTGCTTTGCCGGAGAATCGCATCCAGCGCGCGCGGGAGGTAGTGCGCGTGGTTGTAATTCGGCATGATAACGGACAGGTCGGTCGACTTCATCCCGTTCCCCCCGCGGAACAAGAATCGAGTCCGAGCCGGAAGCGTGAGCGACGGATGCAAACTCCGTCGCTCACGCTTCCGGCTCGGACGGCTACCGCCTTACGCCGCCCGCGGCGCGGCGACGTGATAGGCCTGCATCGTCTTGATGTTGTAATAGCGCGGGTCGGTCATCGCGTTGGGGACCTTGCCCGCCTTGAACGCCTTCACCAGGTCGCGCACGGCGTCCTGGATCGTGTGCTTCGGCCCCCAGCCCAGCTCGCGGAGGACCTTGTCCGACGAGATGTGGTACGAACGCAGGTCGTTGGTCGGCGAGGTGACGATCTGTACGTCGTCGCCGACCTCGGCCCGCACGATCTCGGCGATCTCGCGGATGCGCAGGTTCTGGTAGCCGGCGTTGAACGTCTTGCCGTCGATCTTCTCGTCGGCATACCCGAGACACTGGATATAGAGGTCCGTCATGTCTTCGATGTGCAGGTTGGGCCGTCGCTGTTCGCCGCCGAAGACGGTGATCTTGCGGTTGTGGAAGGCCAGGTTCGTCAGGATGTTCACCGACAAATCCAGGCGCAGGCGCGGCCCGTAGCCGCAGACCGTGGCCGGACGCAGGATCAGCGTGACGAAGCCTGGCCGCCGCTCCGCCAGCAGCACCTCTTCACACATCGCCTTGTACTTGGAGTAGTCGGTCAGCGGCTGGAGCGGCAGGTCCTCCGTGACGTTCTCTTCGTCCTTGATGCCGTAGACGCTGGAAGAAGAAGCGTAAATGAAGCGCTTCACGCCGCTCTTCTTGGAGACGTCCACCAGATCGAGGAAGGCGTCGTAGTTGATCGACTTGCCGAGGTTGGGGTCGAGTTCAAAGCTGGGGTCGTTGGAGATGCAGGCCAGGTGGATGACGGCGTCGCAGCCCGGCAGCGATCGCTCCAGCACGGCCCGGTCGCGGAGGTCGGCCTTGATCTCCTCCAGACGCGGGTGGCCCTTCACGGAAGCCAGCACGTCGTCGCCGAAGATGTACAGGTCGAGCACCTTGACGCGGTGCCCGGCCGCCAGCAGCTTGGGCGCCAACACCGAGCCGACGTAGCCGGCGCCGCCCGTCACGAGAACCGTCTTCGCTCCGCTCATCGGCATCCTTTCACACAAGGGTCGATTCCGTTCCAACGAACGCCGGCCGCATCCGAGGGCGGGGAGACCCCGCCCCTACAGCAATCCATCCGTAGGGGCGGGGTCTCCCCGCCCTTTTGTTTACACGGCCTTCTTCAGCCCGCCGACTTCTCCCGTCGCCGGCTCGGCCCCGTGGACCTTCAACAGACATTCGACGTGCCGATACAGCGGAATGCGGTCGATGGCCCGCTGGTTGCCCAGGATGGCGACGGCCTCGGCGCCGACGATGTTGGCGATGAAGCCGACCACCTCGGCCGGGGCGCCCATCGCCACGGCCAGCGACGTGACGCACAAAACCGCGTCGCCGGCGCCGACGCGATCGACCACCTGCGTCGCCAGGGCCGGCGCGGTCTTGAAGCCGTCGCGCGGGTGGTAGAACAGCGTGCCGTACTTGCCCTGGGTCATCATGATCCGCGAGCACGACAGCTTGCCGGCGACGTGCATCACCATTTCCTGCGGCGACATCCGTTGGTTGCGCGTCTCCAGGGCGAACTCTCGCTGCGCCAGGCAGACGTAATCGGCGCGGGGGTACTTGGAGATCATGTTGAAGCCGTGGTTGCCGGCGTTGGACTGCGTGTTCACGGCCAGGAATTTGGCCTTCTGGCAGAGCACGTCGATGGCCCGCGGACTCATCATGCCGTGGCCGTAGTCGGCCACGATCACGAGGTCGTACTGCGGAACCATCTCGCGCAGCACCGCGCAGAATTCCAGGTCTTCCTGCTCGCCCAGCGGGTCGTCGTTGATTTGGTAGACTTCAAAGAGCTTTTGTGAGAGATATTTTTCCAGGAAGCGCTTCTTGACGATGGTGGGCGAACCCTTCTTGTACAGGAAGGTCGGGTTGACGTTGGACTTCAGGACCTTGCGGCAGAAGTCCTCGCGGTCGCCGCCCTCGCCGAGGTAGGTCAGCACGTCCACGTTCTGGCAGAACGAGGCGAGGTGGTTGGCGCAGGCCAGAACGCCGCCGCCGAACTGGTCGGTGGAGTGGTAGCGCGTCGCCAGCACCGGCTCCTTGCCGGACTTGCCGATGGCCTCGCAGTAGGCGTATTCGTCGATGATGGTTTCGCCGAGCACCAGCACCTTGAGCGTGTCGGCGGCCCGCAGGGGGCGGAGCACGTCGTCGGAGGGGTGGCGGCCCGTAAACTCGATCAGCCACTCCTTGACCGGCTCCGGCACCTGCGACATGTAGCGGTTGATGAGGGCCGACGAACTGAAGGTGATGTCTTCGGTGAAGACGATCTCGCCGCCGACGGAGGCCACGGCCTCTTTTTCGCGGGCGACGTGGCCGATGGTGTCGTCGAGGTTGCGGAACTCGCTGCCTTTGGCGAAGGCATTGGGCCGCAGCATCTCGATGGTCTCGACGGCGGTCGGCCAGCGGTTGACCGCGACGTAATCGACGCAGTCGAGGGCGGCGATCATTTCGGCCCGGAGCGCCTCGGGAAAGGCCGGGCGGTTGGCGCCCTTGTTGACGTGGCGATCCGGCGTCAGAGTGACGATCAACACGTCGCCGAGCTTGCGGGCCTGCTCGAAATGTCGGACATGGCCGATGTGCAATAGGTCGAAGACGCCGTGGCAGTGGACGACGCGGCGGTTCTCGCCCTGGTGGCGCGCGATCTCCCCCCGAAGTTCTTCGAGGGAGCAAACTTTTTTCTGTTTGGCCATGAGCCTTAGTTCCGTTGGAAAAGGGGGCCGCTTCCGAACCGCTTTTGAACTATCGGCAAAATGGGGTCGATTCTCGACGGAAATCGACCCGCCGGCCGTCGCGGCCCGCACGACCCGAACGCTCGGCGACGCGGCTCACGGAAGATGGGGCGGCCGGGCGACGTTGCCGGACGCGCGGGGATCGTGGTGTGAACTCAGGTGAGCGACGTTGTTCGGGAGCAACAATACCAACGGCCCGCACCGTGTCAATGCCACCGGATCGGCGGACGGGCTGACGGCGGCCAACGGGCCTACCCGAAAAGCGCACGCGGCGGTATAAGGACGGGCAGCCCCGACGATTTAGGGCGCGGAGAATCGCATGACCGTGCGGCCGTTGGATCTGAGCAAGCTCCGGGTCTTCCCGCTGGCCGAGCGCGACAGCCTGACGCGGGCCGACGACATCCTCCTCGACCCGGAAGCGCCGCCGGCGAAGTGTCCCGAGCGCGTCGCGCCGCTGGTCGGAGATTGCGCCGACAAGATTCGGTCGGCCCGCCGGCGCGGGGCGACGGTCCTGTTGATTTACGGCGCCCATCTTCTCCGCAACGGCGCCGCGCGGATCCTTGAGCGGATGATGGGACAGGGCTGGCTGACGCACCTGGCCACCAACGGCGCCGGCACGATCCACGACTGGGAATACGCTTGGTTCGGCGCCTCGACGGAAAGCGTCGAGATGAACGTAGCCAGCGGCACCTTCGGGACCTGGCACGAAACGGCCACCAACATCCACCTCGCCCTGATGGCCGGCGCGCTGGACGGACTCGGCTACGGCCGCGCCCTGGGCAGGCTCATTCTGGAAGACGGCGCCACGCTTCCCGGGACCGCCCAACTTGCCGAAGCGATCACAGCCGACCCGACGCATCCACTCACGGCGGCGCGGGCCGATTTGCTGCGGACGATGCGCGAACAGGGCTGGCCCGCCGGCCGCGTCGCGGTGGAACACCGCTGGAAACACGCCTCGATCCTGGCGCAAGCGTACCGGCACGGCGTACCGCTCACGGTCCATCCCGGCATCGGCTACGACATCATCTCGAACCATCCGGTCTTCAACGGGGCGGTCCTCGGCCGGGCGGCCGAATGGGACTTCAAACTGTTCGGCGGCTCCGTGGACGGCCTGGACGGCGGCGTCGTGCTCTCGGTCGGCTCCGCGATCATGGGGCCGCAGGTGTTCGAGAAAAGCCTGAGCTGCGTCAACAACCTTCGCCTCCAGGCCGGCCGCGAGGTGGTGCGCGACCATAGCATCTACGTCGTGGACTTGCAGGACGGCGGCGGCTGGGACTGGGCGCAGGGTGAGCCGCCGAAGACAAACCCGGCCTATTATCTACGCTTTTGCAAGAGCTTCTCGCGCATGGGCGGCGCCATGCACTATCTGCAATGCGACAACGCGGCCTTCGTCCACAACCTGTATAGCGAACTTAAGCGGCACGAATAGGGCGGAATAAGACCTCTGCCTACCGTCGCGTCCCCCCGCGCCCCGCCAGCAACCCTGCCAGGCTCGACCCGCCCGGCAGGCCGCGCCGGCCGGCCCGCAGGTGGGCGTCGATCAGCCGCCACGTTTCGCCGGGGGCCGACCAGACGGGGCCGGATCGGGCGTTGGGCCGCCGGCCCGTGCGGCGTTCGTGATCGGCCGCCCAGTTCAGGACCTGCGCCACCGTCAGCTGTGGGGCGATCGCCGGGTTGCGGACGCCGAGGCGCCGGGCGAGCAACTGGGTCAGCGAGTCGTTCCCCCGCAGGCCGCGGCCGCCGTTCCGGAGCACCGCGTCGATGTCGCGCCAGGTCTCGCCCGGCGCCGCCTCGACGGGGCCGCTCTCCTCGTTCGGCCAGCTTTCCCTCTGCCGACAGTGCGCCTCCGCCCAGCGACAGACCTTTTCCTCCGTCAACGGCGGCAGGGCTTGGACGGCGCGGACGCCGCGTTCGCGCTCCAGCAGCCGGGCCAAGCTGTCGCCGCCGGGCAGCCCGCGCAGGCCGAGACGCAGGGCCGCGTTGACGCTAAGCCACTTCTCGTCGGCGTCGCCGGGGACGGGGCCGGCGGAGGCCGTCGGCCAGTCGCCCGTTTGCTCGCGGTGGGCGTCGGCCCAGGCCAAAACCTGCGCCACGCTCAGCGGCGGTCGCGGCGGCATCGGCCGGCGTTTCGGCTTCATCGGCACGGGTAAACCTCCCGAATACGCGGATCGGTGGCGGCGATGGCCCTCCCCTCAGTCTACCGCGCGGGCCGCTGGCCGGCCGGGGCGGCGGTGGGCACGGTTTTTGCGTCCCAGATGTCCCGCCTCCCCCTTTTCCCGAACGATCCGGCCCATTGGCGAGCGCATAACGGAGAAGAAGTCATGCCGAACCTAACCGCCTCCGTCCCCCACCAGCTGACCCGCGCCGAGGCGAAGCGCCGCATCCAGGAAGGCGTAAGCGACTTTCACCGCCAACAGCCCGCCTTGCTGGGCGGCGTCCATGAGACCTGGAACGGCGACACCATGAACTTCTCGGGCGGCGTGATGGGCCAGTCCATTTCCGGATGGATTAACGTGGAGGACCGGGAGGTTCGCGTGGAGGTGGTCCTTCCGGGGCTGCTGGGCATGATGGCGGCGGCCTTGAAACCGCAGATCGAACGCCAGGGGCAAAAGTTGCTGGGCGGCCCCCCGTCGGGTCCGCGATTTTGTTGAGAATCCGCTTGCGGCGCCAAGGCCGGATCGACGCGGACCCCGTCCGTGACGCCCCCGACGGCATGTGCGGCGCGGCGGCGCGGCGGCGCGGTTTCGCTCGGCTTTTTCCTTGACATGGCCCCATCCGCAACCAACACTTTGGATGACAGCCGGCGCTCGGGAACGGGGAAAGCATTCACCCAGAATCGAGGAACGGGCCGAGGAGAATCGCTCACAAGTGGCTGGAACATCAGCCACAACAACAACCG
>Ga0182024_10003939_pt1 | contig 34721 bp, 23 predicted proteins | sample P32metaG_FD_120480 | JGI IMG/M metagenome (GOLD analysis project Ga0182024, IMG submission 120480) | Permafrost microbial communities from Stordalen Mire, Sweden - P3-2 metaG (Illumina Assembly) | ecosystem: Environmental > Terrestrial > Soil > Wetlands > Permafrost | place: Sweden: Stordalen...
GGAGATCGAGAGTCCCAGGCCGGTGCCACCCACTTCGCGGGATCGAGCGGCGTCGACGCGGTAGAAGCGCTCGAAAATTCTTTCTTGCGCGGCGAGAGGAATACCGACGCCGGTGTCGCTGACCGTGAATATGGCTTCGTCGTCGCGCTGCACGGCACTTAGGACGATGCTTCCGCCGGGAGCGGTGTACTGTATGGCGTTGTCGAGGAGGTTCTGCAGGACTTCGCGCAACAGGCCATCGTCACCCTGCACGTCGGGAACATCGGGAGGACAATCGATGGAGAGCGAGAGCTGTTGGCGGCCGGCGCGCATGGTGTAGGTGGCGGCCAGGCTTTCCAGAAGCGCCGCGACTTGCACCGGACGAAAATCGAGTTCGAGTTTTCCGGCTTCGATGGGGGCCAGGCGCAGCAGGTCGTCGGTGAGTTAAGCCAGGCGTATCGATTGGTCGCGAATAATTTCCAGGAAGCGGCGGTTATTTTTTTCGTCTTCCAGCGCGCCGCCCAGCAGGGTTTCGGCGAAACCCTGGATGGCGGTGAGCGGCGTTTTGAACTCGTGAGAAACATTGGCGACGAAATCCTGGCGGACCCGTTCGAGCCGGCGCAGTTCGCTGATGTCGTGAAGAACCGCCACCGCGCCGATGGTGGCCAAGCCAGCAGGGCCCGCGGGCCGGGTTTCCACGGGGGTGGCGGTAACCGCGAAGCTGCGCGGGAATACCGTGCCGAATTCCACTTCGCCGCGAGCGCTGGTGGCGTCGACGAGCGCGGTGTGGATGGTGCTGAGGAGTTCGCGGTGGCGGATTACTTCGATCAGCGGGCGGTTTTCGCAATCGGCGGGATCGAGATTCAGAATTTCGGCGAAGGCACGATTGCAGAAAACGACCCGTTCGCGGGCGTCGATCACCGCCACGCCCTCCACCATGCTGCTCAGAATCGCGCTGGACCGGTTTCGTTCTTCGGTGAGGGTGCGAATGGTGGCGTCCATGCGCGAGGCTGTTTCGTTGAGCGAGCGGCCCAGATCGGCCAGCTCATCTTCGGGACGCTCCGAGGATAGTGGGTGAAAGTCCCCGTGGGCGATACGCAGTGAAAAATCTTTCAATCGATCCACGCGGCCGGCGAAGGCGCGGGAAAAAATCAGCGAGATAATTCCGCAGACCGCCAGAATGAGCAGCGAGGTAAGCAGCAGTTGGTGACGGATTGCGGCCACGGCGCGGCTCACTTGGGCGAGCGGCAGGGCCAGGCGTACCACCACTGGATGCCCGCCGGAGTCCAGACGCACGGCGTGATAGACCAGATCGCGATCGAGCGTGGCGCTGTGACGGATGGCGTCGCCTTCGCCGCGCGCCAGCGCCTGCTGGAATTCCGGGCGGTCGGAGTGATTTTCCATGGTTTGCGTATCGTGGTCGGAATCGGCGAGCACCAGGCCGTCGGCGGCAATTACGGTGGTGCGCACACCGCTCCGCGCCAGCCACGCGGCCCAATCGTGCAATGCAGCAGGATTATCGAACGCCGGAGGGCGGGCCTGAACGAGGCGATCGAGAGAAGTGAGATGTTGCTGGGCAGCGAGCTCGGTATCGTGGCGCAGGGTCCGTTCGGCGGACCAATCGACCGCCAGCAGGACGCCCAGCATCAGCGCCAGGTAGGTGAAGCCTAATTTCCAAAACAGTCTAGCTCGCACGAGTTTCGAAGAGATATCCCGCGCCGCGAATGGTTTTCACGTAGGCAGGGTGCTGCGGATCGACTTCCACTTTTTCGCGCAGGCGGCGGACGTACACGTCCACGCTGCGTGGGGTGACGAAGCGCTCGGTGCCCCACACCGCGTCGAGCAACTGGTCGCGGGAGAAAACCTTGTTGGGGCGCGCAGCCAGATAATACAGCAGCCGAAATTCGAGGGTGCTGAGGGAGACCGCTTTTCCGGCGCGAGTGACGCGATACGCGGCAGGATCAATGCGCAGCGGCCCGAACTCGATGATTTTTTCGGTGCCGCCGGGGGCTTCCACGCGGCGGAGCAGCGCTTTGATACGGGCGACAAGTTCGCGCGGACTGAACGGCTTGGTGACGTAGTCGTCGGCGCCCAGCTCGAGCCCCACCACGCGGTCGGCCTCTTCGCCGCGCGCAGTGAGCATCAGGATGGGCAGGCGGTTCAGCGCGGCGTCGCGGCGAATCTCTTTGCAAATTTCCAGGCCCGAGATTTTCGGAAGCATCAGGTCGAGAATCAAAATATCGGGAGAGGACTTACGTAACTGCGCGAGGCCGGTAGTGCCGTCGCCGCTGGAAATTACCTGGTAGCCGTCTTTTTCCAGATTGTAGCGAACCAGTTCGACAATATCTTTGTCGTCTTCGATGATCAGGACGCGTTTCATGAAGAGTGGTGGCTCATGCGGAGGATTGACAAGACGCCAGCACCATAGCCGAAATTGCGGCAGGAACGCAAGCACGCCGTGATGTGCCGCAGAATTGCATGCGCATTTGGCGCGGCCCCGGCGACCCGCAAATGGCTCAGCCGGAACGGCATATGGGCTGCGCACACGTCCCAGATTCGAAGTTGACATCGCGGCGGCTTGCTCTTGTAATTGAGTTCGAACCCGACATGATTCCGATGATTTCAATTCCCTCGTGGTGAGCGCCGCGAAGTCGAGCGGCAACGGCGGAGCGTCCAAGCGCTCCGCTTTTTTAGTGGCCTCCGGAATTTTTCTGAGCCGGATCGCAGGACTAATTCGCGACCGCGTTTTCGCGCACTACTTCGGAAATTCCGACGCGGCCGACGCTTTCAAAGCGGCGCTGCGCATTCCCAATTTCCTGCAGAACCTGTTTGGCGAGGGAGTGCTTTCGGCGTCGTTCATTCCGGTGTACGCCGGGCTGCTGGCGCGCGAGGACGAGAAAGAAGCGCGGCGCACGGCGGGCGCGGTGGCCGGATTGCTGATGCTCAGCACGTCGCTGCTGGTGTTGTTCGGCGTGCTGGCGACGCCGTTTCTGATCGACGCCATCGCGCCGGGATTTTCAGGCGAGAAACGCGAGTTGACTATTCGCCTGGTGCGAATTCTGTTTCCCGGCGCGGGCATGCTGGTGTTTTCGGCGTGGTGCCTGGGAATTCTGAACAGCCACCGGCGGTTCTTTCTGTCGTACACCGCGCCGGTGGTGTGGAATGTGGCGATGATCGCCACGATGTGGATGTTTGGACGCGGGCGGGCGCAATATCCGCTGGCCGAACGGCTGGCCTGGGGATCGGTGGTGGGGAGCGCGATGCAAGTTGCGGTGCAGTTGCCGGTGGTGCTGCGATTGTTGCGCGGATTGAAGATTCATCTGGGCTATCACCTGCAAAACGTGCGCACGGTGGTGCGGAATTTCTTTCCGGTGTTCGTCAGCCGCGGGGTGGTGCAGATCAGCGCATACGTCGATGCGCTGCTGGCGAGTTTGCTGCCAACCGGCGCCGTGGCGGCGCTGGCGTACGCGCAGACGCTATACACCTTGCCGGTGAGTTTGTTTGGGATGGCGGTGTCGGCGGCGGAATTGCCGGCGATGTCTGGCGCGATTGGTAGCGAGATAGAAGTGGCCGGAGCGCTGCGGGTGCGGCTGAATGCGGGTCTGCGGCAGATCGCTTTCTTCGTGGTGCCATCGGTGGTCGGATTTCTGGCTCTGGGGGATGTGATCGTCGGCGCGATATATCAGTCGGGGCGTTTTTCGCACGCCGACGTGATTTACGTGTGGGGAATTCTGGCTGGTTCCGCGGTGGGGCTGCTGGCGTCGACGCTGGGGCGGTTGTATTCGTCGACTTATTACGCGCTGCGCGATACGCGCACGCCGCTGCGGTTTGCGATTTTGCGCGTGATTCTTACCACCATTCTCGGATACTTGTGCGCCATACCGCTGCCACCGCTGTTGGGAATCGCACAACGTTGGGGCGTGGCGGGGCTGACCATCTCTGCCGGAATTTCCGGGTGGCTAGAATTTGTCTTGCTGCGGCGCACGCTGAACTTGCGCATCGGAGACACCGGTTTGCCGCGGGTATACCTCGCCAAGTTGTGGGCGGCGGCGCTGTTGGGCGCGGCGACGGGGTGGGGCGCACGTTGGGGCGTCTTGCACCTGAGGTCGCATGTGTCGCCGATCCCCATGGCGGTTTTGGTGCTTGGGCCTTACGCGATGGTTTATTTGGGCGCGGCGATGATGATGGGGATCGCTGAAGTTAGCGCGGCGTTTGCGTTGGCGTCCCGTCTCACTGGACGATCGCGCTAAAAGGGGCCGGCCGCCTAATTCGCCTGCTGGCGGCTGTTCTCCTTCCAGACATCCAGCATTCACATCCCGTCGAGTTGGCGTATCATCGCTCCCGCTCTGCCATTTCAACGCGAGGAATCATCGATGATCGACAGGCGCCGTTTTCTTACCGCATGGTCCGCACTCGGAATTTCATCGGCGCTATTCCCCGGGGCGCTTTGGGCGCTTGCTGCTGGAAAGTCCGCAATCACCAAAGACATGATCGATCAAGCCGCGGCGATTGCCGACATCGCCATTCCCGATGACGCCCAGGCGATGATGCTGGATTCATTGAACGAGCGCATCAAGGACTACGAAGCGATTGAACAGTTACATATCCCGAATAGCGTGCCCAGCGCGCTGATCTTTGATCCAGTGTTGCCGGGGATGAAGTACGAAAAAGACCGGCGGCAAATGAAAATATCCGCCGCGCCGGCGATTGCGGTGAGCGCTCCGGCAAGCGTGGAGGAGCTGGCGTTCTGGACGGCGCGCGAGCAGGCCGAACTTATCGGCGCGAAGAAAGTAACCTCGATGGCGCTCACTACCATGTATCTCGATCGGTTGAAACGCTACGATCCGAAATTGCACTTCGTGGTTACGCTTACCGCAGAGCGCGCAATGGCAAAGGCGCGGCAGGCCGATCTGGAGATTGGGGCGGGCCGATATCGCGGGCCGCTGCACGGGTTGCCGTGGGGAGCGAAAGACTTGCTGGCAGTAAAGGGCCATCGCACCACGTGGGGCGCGGGTGGTTTTGAAACTCAGAAATTCGATGAAGACGCGACGGTGGTGCAGCGGCTGGATGCGGCCGGCGCGGTGCTGGTAGCGAAACTGACGCTGGGGGCGCTGGCGGAAGGCGACAAGTGGTTTGGTGGCCGCACCCGGAATCCGTGGAATCCGCAACAGGGATCGAGCGGGTCGTCCGCGGGAACCGCATCGGCGACGGCTGCCGGATGTATTTCCTTTGGCATCGGGTCGGAAACTTTGGGATCGATTTCTTCGCCGTCGACGCGATGCGGATGCACTGGGCTGCGGCCCAGTTTTGGACTGGTGCCTCGTACCGGGGCAATGGCGCTGGCCTGGTCGCTCGACAAACTGGGCCCGATTTGCCGGAGTGTGGAAGATGCTGCAATTGTGCTGGACACGATTTACGGGCCGGATGGACACGATCGTTCGGTGCGTGATGCGGCGTTCAATTGGGATGCGGACATCGATTGGAAATCACTGCGAGTGGGCTATCTGAGATCGGAATTCGAACGATCACTGGAACCGCAGAAGGTGGAGGAGGCCCGCGGCGAGCTGACGCCGGAACAGGAAAGGAAACGCGAGGAACATCAACGCGATCGCGCGGCATCGCGGGTGCGCTCGGAGTACGACCGGCGCTACGACCGCGCGGCGTTGGCAAAATTGCGGGCCATGGGAGTAAACCTTACCCCGGTGGAGTTTCCCAAGTTTCCGTACGACTCGCTGATTTTTGCGCTCACGGTAGAGGCGGCCGCGGCGTTCGACGATCTTACCCGCTCTGGACGCGACAAACTGCTTACCGAGCAGGGACTGGAAGACTGGCCGAATCAGTTTCGTGTGGCGCGGCTGGTGCCGGCGGTGGAATACGTGCAGGCGCAGCGCGCGCGTTTTCTAGCGATGGAGGCGGTGGCAAAGGCGTGGGAGGGATACGACGTGATCGTCGCGCCTACGGACAGCGATCAGCTCGTCACTACGAACCATACTGGGCATCCTGCGGTGATCGTGCCGCATGGCTTTCGCGGGGAGGACGCGCCGGTTTCGCCGGCGTTGGACACTGGTGACGAAGATAATATCGGCGGGGCGGGGACGCCGGTGAGTATTACGTTTTTGGGGCAGATTTACGGCGAGGTGAAGGTGTTGGCGCTGGCGCGTGCGTTTCAGGATGCTACGGAGTTTCATTCGAAACATCCGAAGTTGTGACCGCCATTCGCACCGGCGCTAAAAAACCAGCAGCGAAGTCAAAAAAACCGCACACGTAGCCATGACCTGTGGGGCACCCTGATGCAACTACGGAGTCAAAACACCCACTCTTCCCAGAAAACAGGGAGGAGTAGAGCACCCGTAAAGCGTAGAAACGTGGGGCCAACCCGGAAATTGGGGACGCGTGTTTTGCCGGGAACGTTTTCTGAATTTGGATCCCCGCCGCCTGCAAGGCGACGCCACGACGGCGACACCGCGGTGCTAGAGCATCTGGCGGAGAACGTATTGCAGAATGCCGCCGTGCTGGTAGTAGGCGATTTCTATTGGTGTGTCGATGCGGGCTACCGCGGTGAATTTGATTTCCTTGCCCCCGTCGGCGGTGGCACGGACTTGAATCTTTTTGCGCGGTGTGAATCCTTGGGCCAAACCATCTACGTCGAATGTTTCTTTTCCGGTTAGTCCGAGTGAGGCCGCGGTGGCTCCGGGCAGAAATTCCAACGGGAGCACGCCCATGCCGACCAGGTTGCTGCGATGGATGCGTTCGTAGCTTTCGGCGATCACCGCGCGCACACCTAGCAGCAAGGTTCCCTTGGCGGCCCAGTCGCGCGAGGAGCCCGCGCCGTATTCTTTTCCGGCGAGGACGACCAGGCGCGTTTTTTCTTCCTGGTAGCGCATGGCCGCGTCGTAGATGGTCATCTTCTCGCCGTCGGGCATGTGCAGAGTCCAACCGCCTTCGGTTCCTGGCGCGAGATTGTTGCGCAGGCGAATGTTGGCGAAGGTTCCGCGCATCATCACTTCGTGATTTCCGCGGCGCGCGCCGTAGGAATTGAAATCTTTGGGCTGGACGCCGTGGGCGATGAGATATTTTCCGGCGGGGCTATCCGCGGGGATGGAGCCGGCAGGAGAAATGTGATCGGTGGTGACGCTATCGCCGAGAATCGCCAGGACGCGCATGCCCTGCAAATCGACAAGCGGGCCGGGCTGCGGGGCCATTCCGACAAAGTAGGGCGGGTGCTGAATGTAGGTGGACTTTTCGTCCCACGCATATAGGTCGCCCTGCGGCACGGGCAGGCCTTGCCAGTGGGCGTCGCCGGTGAAAACGTCGCCGTATTCCTTGAGAAACATCTCGGTGGTGACGGATTCACGCATGGCGGTTTCGACTTCTACTGGAGTGGGCCAGATGTCGCGGAGGAATACCGGCGCGCCGGATTTGTCGGCGCCGAGAGATTCGCTGGCCATGTCAAAATCCATGCGGCCGGCGAGGGCGTAGGCGACTACCAGCGGAGGAGACGCCAGGTAGTTGGCGCGTACCGAAGAATTGATGCGGCCCTCGAAGTTGCGATTGCCGCTTAGAACCGAGACGGCGACCAGATTATTGTCCTTGATCGCTTTGGCGATCGATTCGGGAAGCGGCCCGCTGTTTCCGATGCACGTAGTGCAGCCGTAGCCGACCAGATTGAAGCGCAGGGTGTTGAGATAGGAGGTGAGCCCGGCCGCTTCGAGATAGTCGGTGACCACTTTGGAGCCGGGCGCGAAACTCGTTTTCACCCAGGGTTTGGTTTGCAGACCGCGTTCGACCGCTTTTTTCGCTAGCAAGCCAGCGCCGAGCATCAGGGAGGGATTGGAGGTATTGGTGCAACTGGTGATCGCGGCGATCACCACCGAACCATCCGCGAGATCGAAGCGGTCGCCGTTATTTTGCACGCTGACGTGTTGGGCGGGCGCGGTCAGCGATTTTTCGAACGATGCTTTGGATTGGGTCAGCGGCACGCTGTCTTGCGGGCGCTTCGGGCCAGCCATGGTAGGCACAACGTTCTTGAGATCGAGTGCGAGAGTGTCGGAGAAAACCGGGTCGGCGGTTTCGTCGGTGCGGAATAGGCCTTGAGTTTTGCTGTAGGCCTCGACCAGTTTGACCTGATTTTCCGGGCGGCCGGTGAAGCGCAAATAGGCGAGCACTTCGGAATCAACCGGGAAGAATCCCATGGTCGCGCCGTATTCGGGGGCCATGTTGGCGATGGTGGCGCGGTCGGGGAGGGTCAGGCTGGAAAGTCCCGCCCCGTAGAATTCCACGAATTTTCCGACCACGCCTTTTTTACGCAGCATGGCGGTGACGGTGAGCACCAGGTCGGTGGCGGTTGCGCCTTCGGGAAGGCGTCCGTGCAGCCGGAAGCCGACCACCGAAGGAATCAGCATGGAGAGCGGCTGGCCCAGCATGGCCGCTTCCGCTTCGATTCCGCCCACGCCCCAGCCGAAAACTCCCAGGCCGTTGACCATGGTGGTGTGCGAATCGGTGCCGACGAGAGAGTCGGGGAACGCCACGCGCTGGCCGTCTTTTTCCGCGGGAAAAACTACACGCGCCAAGTATTCCAGGTTCACCTGGTGGCAAATTCCGGTGTCGGGCGGCACCACTTGGAAATTTTCAAAACTTTTCTGGCCCCAGCGGAGGAAAGCGTAGCGCTCTACGTTGCGCTGGAATTCGAGCTCGGCGTTGAACAGGAAAGAATCGGTGGTGCCGAATTTGTCCACTTGCACCGAGTGGTCGATTACCAGTTCCGCGGGCAACAGCGGATTGATGTGTTTGGGATTGCCGCCCAGCTTGTCGATGGCTTGGCGCATCGCGGCAAGATCGACCACCGCCGGCACACCGGTGAAATCCTGCAAGAGCACCCGCGCGGGCATGAAAGAAATTTCCTTGTCGGGCTCGGCCTTGGGATCCCATTGCGCGAGAGCGCGAATATCGGCGGCGTGGACGAAGCGCGCGTCTTCATTGCGGAGCAGGTTTTCGAGCAATACTTTCATGGAGAAGGGAAGCCGGGAAGGGTTTCCGGCGCCGGCGCGCTCGATGGCATCGAGGCGGTAAATTCCGAATTTCTCGCCACCGACATTTAAGGTTTCGAAAGATGAAAAGGAATTCATGGCAGGCGAAGTCATAGCAGATCGCGGGCTCCTGTTCCCAGATTCCATGATAGCGCAATCAGCGGGCAGCGGGGGCGCACAGTGCGGGTGAAATGCGTTCGATTGCGAAAATTATTTGTACCAGTTGTAGCCGGCGGTGAAGGCGAAATTGGAGACGAGCTGAGGATTGTCGGTGCCCAGGTTGGCGTTGGAAATGTGCATCCAGCGTGTTTCCAGGTTAATCGCGCGGCGCTTGTGGACGAAAACGCGGAGGCCGAGAGAACCGCCGGCGACGAAATTGAACGTGGAGCTGTTCCCGGGAGGCACGTTGCTGCGGGTGACCAGACCTCCGCCGGTGAGCGACATGTACGGGGCGATGCGCTTATTCGATGCGAAATTCCATTGCAGAATTATCGGCGTGAAATTTCCCCCGTACACGCGGTGGCCGGGCTGGTAGACCTCCCACAGCGGCATGTAGTCGCCGCCGAATTCAAAATTTCCGCGGGCCCGGCCCGGGAGATGCTCGCGGGTCATGATCCGGCCGACATGGAATCCGGCGATCACATACTGGGTGTTTTTCGCGGCGAGCAGGCCGCTGCCCCCGCCGCCGAATAGACCCAGGTCCCAGGTTCCTTGGGTCATCGACATTGCGGGGTAATCCTGGGCGCGCAAGGGTGAGCGGAAGACGAACAGCGAAAGCAGCAGTGCGATGCCCAGTTTCATGGGATGGCCCGAATCCGATGGGAATGGATGGCGTCCAATGGATGGGCCCGTTTCAGTGTTTGAGTGCTGGCGGCACGAATTCCGCGGGAGGCTTCGCGCCTTCACCGAAGAAAAATTGCTCGAGCTGCTGTTCCATGATTTTCTGGGAGTTGGGGTCCAGAGGATTCAGTCGGTATTCGTTCATGAGCATCTTGGAATGTTCGACCCACATCTTCCAGGCGTCCTTGGAGACATTTTCGTAGACGCGCTTGCCGACTTCACCCTTCCACGGAATGCGGTCGAGCCCGGGAAGTTCTTTACCTAGCTTCACGCAGTTCACCATGCGTGGCGCCGGAGCTGCCGCGGCGGTTTCATTCAGATTCGGATCGGCCATGGATACCTCCAACGTTTGCTATTTCCAACATACTGCATTCGAGGTGGTGATTGCCAGCCGGGGGCACGCGCGGCAGCGTCGCAGGCGGCTCGGCACTTGCGAGGAACTGGCATATTTGAGACAAAGGGTACGCATCGGAATGCGTTGAAAGCTCAAGCTCACTGGGAAGGAACAAGGAATCCGACATGCCAACCGTAAGAGATACGCCGAGAGAATCTCCCTATTGTGAAGTCCCCACCCAGCCTTGCGCGATCGTGATGTTTGGAGCGTCGGGCGATTTGGCGAAACGAAAGCTGCTGCCTTCTCTCTACGATCTGGCTGTCCACAAGTGCCTGGCACCGCGGTTTAGGTTGCTGGGGTTTGCGCGGACGGCGATGAACGATGACGCATTCCGCGAATCGAGCGGAGAATTTCTGCCGAAATCCGATACCGGCGGAGGGGGAGACGAGCGCGGCGAGTTTTTGAAACAACTGCGCTATTTCCAGGGAAAATACGACGACCCCGCGGCGTACCAGGCGCTGGCGAAGAGGCTGGAAGAGCTCGACGCGGAAGGAGAGCTGGGCGGAAATCGCTTATTCTATCTGGCCACGCCGCCCGAAGTATATCCGTCGATCATCGAGCAGCTCGGCAAGGCCGGGCTGGCCAAAGAAAAAAAAGGATCGTTTGTACGGGTGATCATTGAGAAGCCCTTCGGGCACAATTTGGAATCGGCCCGCGAACTGAACCAGAAATTGCTGAACGTGCTGGATGAATCGCAGGTTTACCGGATCGACCACTATCTGGGAAAAGAGACGGTGCAGAATCTTTTGGTGTTTCGGTTCAGCAACGGAATTTTCGAGCCGCTATGGAATCGCAATTACGTGGATCACGTGCAGATCACCGCGGTGGAGACGCTGGGCGTGGAGCGGCGCGCCGCGTTTTACGAAAAGGCCGGGGCGTTGCGCGACATGATCCAGAGCCACGTGCTGCAATTGACATCGCTGGTCGCGGTCGAGCCCCCGTCCACTTTTGAAGCCAACGCGGTACGCAACGAAAAAATCAAAGTGCTGCAGTCGATCCGCCCGTTCACGCCGGAGACGGTCTGGAATTCCGTGGTGCGCGGCCAGTACGGCTCCGGGAAAATCAACGGACAGGTAGTTCCGGGCTACCGGTCCGAGCCGGGAGTGGCGAAGGATTCCGCAACGGAGACGTATGCGGCGCTGAAACTGCAGGTGGATAACTGGCGCTGGAGCAGCGTTCCGTTTTACCTCCGCACCGGCAAACGCATTGGGCGTCCGCTGACGGAGATCGCGATTCAGTTTCGCCAGGCCCCCCACCTGGTATTTCGCGGGAAGAACCTGCAAGGGAACTGGCTGGTCTTGAACATTCAGCCGGGCGAAGGAATTTCGCTGTCGTTTGGAGCGAAGGCTCCGGGAACGCAGATGAACATTCGTCCGGTGACCATGGATTTCGAGTACCGCGAGGCATTCGGAGAAGGCCAGCGCGACGCCTATGCGACGTTGATCAATGATTGCCTGCGCGGCGACCCGACGCTTTTCGACCGCGCGGATAGCGTGGAGGCGGCGTGGTCATTGGTCGATCCCATCCTGACCGCGTGGCAGGGCGCTTCGCCGCCGCCGTTTCCGAATTATTCAGCGGGGAGCTCCGGTCCAACGGCCGCGGAAGACTTGCTGGCAACGGATGGGCGGAAGTGGCGGCCGCTGTGAAGTCCACGCCAGGAAGCCACGCTCGATAAAACCGCACGGGCGCATGGAGCGAGCGCCATCCGGTAACGGTAGTTTGCGCATGAAAATAGTGGTGCGCGCATTCCCCAGTAAGGCAATTTAAGCGATACTGAATCGATTTACAGGCACCTCGGGCGACATGCGGCCGCGGTCATCACCCGGTCAGAATCGGCGGAGCGAATTGATGCTAATTGCGGGCGATGTCGGCGGCACCAAGACGAACTTGGGCGCTTATGAGGTACAGGACGGCAAATTGGTTCAGACCGCCTATACGCGCTTTTCGAGTCACGTATTCGCACGCCCGGAAGATCTGGTGCGTAAATTCGTTATGATGTTGAAGGGGCCGGTCACCGCGGCGTGCTTCGGCGTGGCCGGACCGGTGGTGGACAATCGCGTCCACGCCACGAATCTGCCGTGGGTATTCGACGGACAGAGCATGGCTCAGCTTCTGGGGATTCCGCAGGTGCGATTGCTGAACGACCTGGAGGCGACCGCGTACGGGATCAGCGTGCTGGGGCCGTCGGAACTCGAGGTGATCCACAACGGCTACACTCCGCCGCAGGCGACCAAGGCCGTGATTGCGGCGGGCACCGGGCTCGGCGAGGGGATTTTATTCTGGGATGGGACGCGGTACGTGGCGATGGCCACGGAGGGCGGCCACGCTGATTTTGCGCCGCACACGGAACAACAGGCGGAACTGTGGAAGTTCCTGAAAAAGCGCAACGATATCGTGAGCTGCGAAATTATTCTTTCGGGCCGCGGATTCCGTGCGTTGCATGATTTTTTTGCGCCGGACGTACATCATCCCGAATTCCAGGATCCCAACGATGATCCGGCGCCGATCATCACCCAGCATGCGCTCGATAACACATGTCCCGCGTGCGTTTCCGCGGTAGATCTTTGGATTGAGATTTATGGATCGGAGGCGGGGAACTTCGCGCTGCGGACGGTGTCGCGTGGCGGAATGTACGTGGCGGGCGGAATCGCGGTGAAGATACTGCCCAAGCTACAGGATGGAAAGTTTGCCGCGGCGTTTATCGACAAGGAAAAGCTCAGCGAATTTCTGAAGCAGATTTCGATCTACGTGGTGCTGAACGAAGAGGCGCCGCTGCTGGGCGCGGCGCACTGCGCTTCTACGATGTAGGTTCTGTGGCACGACCACTCTGGTTGTGCGCATCCTTAACGTCGAGCCTCTCCAACTAAAATATGAGTTCGATGTGTGTTCACGAGGGTGTGGTGGCACAGCCAGCCTGGCCGAGTCACGAATGCCTATCCCATGAACGCACGGACGCCATACGGGTGCATCGAGCCTCTAGCAGTTGGGGGCCGCGCCGCGAGGATTGGCTGCGCCACAGCGGCTAAGGCACATCTCTACTTGGTGTCGGAACCAGGAGCGCAACTGGAAAATTTGCTAGCGTCGCGCCGGCGGGGAGATATTTGTGGCCACGCTGCGTGGTGCACTGCAGCGATTCGCCGGTGAGAATATTGCGCCAGGCAGATGGGGCCGACTGGGGCAACGCTACCTGAGTGGACTTCCAGAAGGGCCCCATGCGATCCCATTTTTCTGGGGCTTTGGCGCGAGCTAGAAATCTGGGTACCACGGCGATGGCCCAGGATCTTTCCTGGCGGCGCGCGTAGGCCAGCACATTGTCCTTGCGGGCACCTGCGGCGGGCAGGGGCATCCACTGACCCTGCAGTACGAGCTCGCGATGCTCGCGCCGGAAACCCAGCACCTTCCAAAGTAGGTACAGCTTGATGGCTCCATCCTGCCAGTTCCTGATTAGCTCGCCGCAGAGTTCCATCGGGCTGAGCTGACTTTTCTCTTCGATGCGATCGAGCAGCTCGATCCGGCGCTGGTAATCGACCGGCCGGCGATTGTCGGGATCCACCAGGCGCAGGTCCCACAAGTCACAGCCCTGGTAGATGTCCGGAACTCCCGGGGTGAATATTTTCAGCAGGGTTAGCGCCAGGCCATTGCACATGCCGTAGTAGGCCAGGCGGCGCTGGAACGGAAGAAAATCGGCGAGAAACCCTTTGTCGCGGAAGATCTCGTCCAGGAAACGGATTTGCGCGTGTTCGTGCGGAAGATTGGGGCGAGTCCATCGAGTGTGCACCATGGCCTCGCGGGTGGCCTTCAAAACGTAGTCATGCATGCGCTGCCGAAACTCCGCTAGTTCTTCATCGTCGAGCGGCCAGGCGCCGAGAAGGGTCTGATAGAGGAAAATTTCTTCGGCGCGATCGGGAGCGATCTGAGCGCCGACGTAGGTTTTCTTCCGCGCGTTCAGCCGCGACCACCGAGCGAGGTGGCCCTGCCATTCGGCGGGAATTTCGGAGAGCACGTTGATGCGCGCGCGAACATCTTCGCCGCGCTTGGTGTCGTGGGTGGCGGTGGAATTCATGGCGGCGGGCCATACGCGGCGGCGATCCTGAATGTAGTGGTTGAAATAAGGGACGGCGGTCGAGGATGGCAGCGGATCGCCGCCTACTTCGTTGAGCGAGATCAGCGGGCAGAACACGTACAGGACGGTATCTTCTTGGCCCTTGGCGACAATCGGCCCAGTGCTCTGCTGCCAGCGCATGACAAACGTCAGCCGCGCTTCACGCTGGTCCGGGAAAAGATGATCGCCGTCGCGCAGCAGTAGAACGTCGCGCACGAACTCAAAACATGCCGCCGAAACCCGGGGATTTCGGACGCGTGCAGCCGCGACGGCGGATTCAATGTAGCGCTTGGCCTCGCGGGTTAGCGATACGCCGCGCGTGTAGGTCCGATAGATCGGGAAGCAGGCGGTGATTTCCACCAACGCGGCGGCCAGTTCGGTGCGCGGCAGATCGCGCGCGTAGCGGTCGCTTTCAGCCAGAATTCCCAAGTGGCGGCCGAGGGCGCGCATTTCGACACCCAGGAGCGTAGCCATCACCAATTTTTTCTTTTGATAGAGAACGTCCTGATACTCCGGCTCGCTCTGCAAAAAACGGAAATAAACTTTCTCAATCGCGCGGGTGCCTTGCGGATCGATGAACAGACGATTGGCGACGTTGAGATAGTCGTATCCAGTGGTGCCGTGAACGGGCCACTCCGATGGCAGCGTTTCCGGACCGCACAGAATTTTTTCCACGACCACGTAAAACGGCTTGGACAGGTTCTTTTCGGCGCCGCCCAAGTGATCCTGCAGTCGCCGCAGGTACCCGAGCGGATCGCGCAGACCGTCGATGTGGTCGATGCGCAGGGCATCGACCGCCCCTTTTTCCACCAGGCGGAAAATTACCGCGTGCACCGACAGAAACACGGCAGGGTCTTCCACGCGGACGCCAACCAGATCGGTAATGGTGAAAAACCGACGGTAGTTGATCTCTTCATTGACGTTACGCCAGTAGGCGAGCACGTAGGCTTGTTCGGAGAGGAGTCGATCGAGCAGGCGAAAACTGGCGGCGTGGCCCTTCTTGCCATTGAACTGCTCGATATTTTCGGCGAGAAATCTCTGGAATTCCGGGCTGGTATGGTGCAACTGACGCAGCCGCTCTTTCAGTGCTTCGGTCTGCAACCGGCGTTCGCCCGCGGCGTCCACGGCGAGAGTTTCGCGGTCGGAAAGCGAATTGAGTCCGGCAAGGATCCCGAGGTATTCCTGAAACGCGGCGGACGAGGAGCCCGCACTCGCTTCAAACGCGTCCTGACGCTGCTTCAGAACCCGGCGGTAGGACTTTGGGCCGAGCGGGAAAAACGAATCGTTATATTGCAGCCGAAAGCTTCCCGATTCGAAAAGAATGCGCAGTTCCTGATTTTGTAAGACGTCGCCGTAAAACCCGGCCAGCACCGGGAGGAGAATTTTGTTCTCGAGGGTGCGCGACGGTGCGTGCCAGTCGATGTCAAAGTAGACAGCATAGGCCGACCCAGGGCCATTCTCGAGAACGTCCATCCACCAGGGATTTTCGTGGCTGGCGGCCATGTGATTGGGGACGATATCGAGGAGCAAGCCCATGCCGCGAGCGTGCAGGTCGGTTTGGAATGCGTCAAATTGTTCTTCGCTGCCCAAATCGGAGTCGATGCGAGTTGGATCGGTAACGTCGTAACCGTGGCCGCTGCCGCGGCGGCTCTGCAGAACAGGAGAAGCATAAATATCCGTAATGCCGAGGCGTTCGAGGTAGCCGAGAATGGCTTGCGCGTCGCGAAACCTAAATTGATTGTTGAATTGCAGCCGGTAACAGGTGAGCGGGATGCGGGGTTTAGCCATATTCAGAAAGCGATTCTATGGTAGCGACTGAAATCCCAGGCCTTCGCGCAGGGCTTGCAGCACGCCGAGCCACCGCGCGGCCTCCGGATTTTGCGGGCCGGCGGCAGCGCGCCATTCCTGCTCCGACTGCACCAGCGGATTGTATATCGTTGTCTGCGATTGCCACAGGTTGATCGCAAAGGGCAGCGACTGCCCCAGGTTCACGAGGAACTGCAGTTTTTCCGCGGCGTCCATCTGGGTGCGGTTGGCGACGAAGCCGTCCACGCCTTGCTCGATCTTTTTGCGGATGGCGAATTCGAGCGTGGGGACGTCGAACGAAACGTGGATAGCCCGGGCTTCCTGCAGCAGCTTGTGGACGTTGCCGGCGTCCAATTCCGGCGCGCTCAATGCGTCGCGCAGTTGAATGTTCAAAACCACATCCGCGGCGGACTGGAAAGCTCGGGGCACCGGAACACCCAGGCGGTCGAGGAAATGGATCATCTCGGCGTGCGAATCGTAGATGTGGCGATAGGCGCCGGCAGCCTGATGCACGGTGGCGTCGACAATCGGACGCAGGATGTTGCGCTGCGCGTCGCGGAACAGCGAGCGCAGCGAGTACACTTTGTGGCCGAAAGCCTCCCCCAGAAGGCGCTTCACTTTGTCGATGTCGGATTGTCCGAGTGCTTCGAATAGCAAATGGCGAAGCAGATCGCCATCGTGCTGGGGCTGCGGGGCGCGCACGCCGGCGATGATGTGGTGCTCGCCCAGGTGCAGGACAGCGTAGGTGACGCGAGCGGATTCCAGAGTGATCTCCGAGCGGACGTTCGCGTCGGCCACTGCCAAGCGCATGTTGTCGTGACGTTCGGTACGGGCATTTTCGCGGTCCACCTGGAAGCAGAAGATGCGCGCGCTGTCTGGATGATTTTCAAACAGCGAGCTGATCGCGTAGTGGGCTGCGACTTTGGGGATGTCCACCCGCGCCGGCAGTACCCACTTCTTGAAAATGTTTGATCCGTCAGCATGTTCCGGCAGGTTGCTTCTGGCGGGACTCAGGCGTTCGGAGAATTCGGCCTCCCACTGGCCGCCGAAAAGTTCCTGCGCGAGCTGCACCGCGCGGCCCGCGTAGAAGATCACCTGGACGGTTTCCAGGCCGGAAATATCATCGAAAAACCAGCCGCAGCTTGTGTACATGAGCATGGCGTGGCGCTGCAGCTCCATCAGCGTGAGCGCGGTGACCTTCTCGTCGTCGCGCAGCGAATGGCTGGCGCAGGCGGCGAAAAATTTCTCACGTTGCTCCGGCGAGCGGTCCAGAACCACCTGGATATATTCATCGCGAGCCTTCCAGGGGTCGGTAAACAGCGCGCGCGCTTTCTCCTCAAAGGCTGGGGCCAGCGAATCCCGCAGCCAGTCAAACGCCGCGCGCATCGGACCGCGCCATTCCTGATGCCAACCCGGATGCCCGCCGGAATTGCAGCCGCAGTTCGATCGCCAGCGCTCGACCCCGTGCGCACAGCTCCAGGCCGAATGGGGAACAATATCGGCCAGGTGGGTGGGGGGGTGTTCGGCCAGAAACTGGCCGTAGTTGGTAAGTACCGCGAGTTGATTTTCCTCAATGTACTGCAGGGCGTAGGTAAGGGCCATCTCGCCGTAGTGATGGTGGTGGCCGTAGCTTTCGCCGTCGGTGGCGATGTGGGAGAGCTGCGGCCAATCCCGGGCATCCGAAAAACCGCTGAGCAGACGATTGGCGAAGACCTTGCCGTCATTCAGTAACCCCTCGAATGCCACGCTTCGCGATATCGGACCATCATAAAAAAAGACGCCGATGCGCTTTTTGGAGGGTAGACGAATCAGGTATGCGCGGCTGGGATCGACGCGATCGCCGCTCACGTCCTTCCAACTGCGGCTCTTGATGCGGCGCACGCGGGAGGCCTGGCGGGGCGCGAGAACGGTGAATTTGATCCCATTTTCGGCGAGGACCTCGAGAGTCTCCATATCCACCGCCGTTTCCGGCAGCCACATGCCTTCCGGTTCGCGTCCAAAGCGATGCCGGAAGTCAGCCAGCCCCCACTTTACCTGAGTGGATTTGTCGCGGCGGTTGGCCAGCGGCATGATCATGTGGCTATAGGCTTGAGCCATGGCCGAACCGTGGCCGCCGAATTTCGCAGCGCTGCGCGCATCGGCTTCACGGATCGACGCGTAGGTCTGGGGCGACTTGGCTTCGAGCCAGGAGAGCAGGGTGGGACCAATGTTGAAGCTGATGATCCCGTAGTTGTTGACCATCCGCGCGATTCTTTGCTGCGCGTCCAGCACACGAGACGCCGCGTTGGGCGCATAACATTCGGCGGTGATACGCTCGTTCCAGTCGTGGTAGGGGTAGGCGGAATCCTGCAGCTCGATGGCTTCCAGCCAGGGATTTTCGCGCGGCGGTTGATAAAAATGGCCGTGGACGCAAACGTACCGGGTGGTCATTTCGAGCGTAGTGCCTCGGTGCGGACGGGCGCCAGGGTGGCCGGCGCCAGGATTTGCAGGCGCGCCCTAAGCGGAAAAAGCGCAGGGTCCGCTATTATGGGTAATGAGAAGGGAACAACGCGTTGGATGATCAGGGTTCGCATATGCGGAATGCCACGAGCTCGTGTGTATAATAAATCGTTGATTAGAATACTTGGATCCCGCCCGCAGGAACAAGCACGAACTGAGGTTCCGAAGGTCTGCGAATTTTTTCGGAGGGATTAGCTTGCAATCCCCGAAAACCGAACCCAACAAAACAGTGCCGCCGCCGATTCGCCGTCCGGCGATTGAAGGGGTGGCGCCGGAAATCGACGCCGGAGAATTTCCCATCAAGAGAACGGTGGGGGAGAACGTGGTGGTCCAGGCGGATATTTTCGCCGACGGACACGACGTGGTGAACGCGGCGTTGCTGTACCGGGCAGAGTCTGAAGGCAAGTGGCGCGAGGCGCCCATGCGGTTTGTGGATAACGACCGCTGGCAGGGTCAATTCCGGATCGCCGCGCAAGAGACTCATCTTTACAGCATTGAGGCCTGGGTCGATCCGTTTCAGACGTGGATCCGCGGCCTGATCAAGAAATACGATGCCGGGCAGGACGTGGCTTCGGACCTGCTCGTGGGCGCGGACCTGGCATGGACTGCGTCAAAGCGCGCCACGGGCGCTGATGCGCGAAGCCTGACGAATTTCGCAGCGCAACTTACGACCAAATCCAAAACCGACTTAGCCGCTGGGGTGGCCACCGCGCGCAAGGACGAACTGGCCGCGGTGATTCTACGCTATCCCGACCGCAGCGAATCCACCGTTTACGAAAAGCAACTGGTGGTGAGCGTGGACCGCCAGAAAGCGCGATTCAGCGCCTGGTACGAAATGTTTCCGCGGTCGTGCACCGGGGACCCGCAAAAATCCGGTACATTCCGCGATTGCCTAGCCCGGCTGGACTTAATCGCCCAAATGGGCTTCGACGTTCTCTATCTGCCTCCCATCCACCCCATCGGGATCACCGAGCGCAAGGGCCGCAACAACTCCACCAATCCGGCGCCCGACGATAAGGGGAGCCCCTGGGCGATAGGCGCGGCCGAGGGCGGGCACAAAGCGATTCATCCGGAGCTCGGCACGCTGGAAGATTTTCGCGTGCTGCTCTCCAAGGCGAGTGAGAAGGGCATCGAAATCGCGCTGGATATTGCTTACCAGTGCTCGCCGGACCATCCGTACGTCAAAGAGCATCCGGAGTGGTTTTTACATCGGCCGGACGGCAGCGTCCAATATGCGGAAAATCCGCCCAAGAAATATCAGGATATTTATCCCTTTCACTTTGAAGGGAAGGCCGCGGCAGCGCTGTGCGAAGAGCTGCAGAGCGTGGTTTTGTATTGGGCCAAGCAAGGCGTGCGCATTTTTCGCGTCGACAATCCCCACACCAAACCCCTTCCTTTCTGGCAGTGGTTGATCGCCGAAGTTCGGCGCGAATATCCGGACGCAATATTCCTTGCCGAAGCCTTCACCCGGCCCAAGCTTATGTACCGGCTGGCCAAGTTGGGTTTTGCGCAGTCCTACACGTATTTCGCGTGGAGAAATAGCAAGGCCGAGCTCACCGCGTATCTCACCGAACTTACTACGCCGCCGGTGAGTGAATTCTTTGGCATGAACCTGTGGCCGAATACTCCCGACATTCTGACCGCGGCGTTTCAGACCGGCGGCCGGCCGGTATTCATTTCGCGGCTGGTGTTGGCAGCCACGCTGTCAGCGAGCTACGGAATCTACAGTCCGGCGTATGAGCTGTGTGAGAATCGTGCTGTGGCGACGGGCAGCGAGGAGTACCTGGATTCGGAGAAATACCAGATTCGAATTTGGGATATCGACCGCGCGGACAGCTTGCGCGGGCTAATCACAGACGTCAACCGCATCCGGCGCGAAAATCCGGCGCTGCAGCGCAACGAGCGGCTGCGATTCCAGCGGTTGGATAATGACCAGATGATCGCCTACAGCAAGGTGACCGAGCACCCGCCAAACCGTATTTTGGTGGTGGTCAATCTGGACCCCCGAAACATTCAGAGCGGATTTGTGGAAGTGCCGATGCAGGAATTTGGATTGGCTCCGGACGCCGAATTTGAAGTGGAAGATTTGCTGACCGGCGCGAGTTACCGTTGGCGAGGGTCGAGAAATTACGTGGAGCTGAATCCCGAGAAGTTGCCGGCGCACATTCTGCGCGTCCGGCCGTAACAGCGTGGCAGACATAGTGTTTTGATTCGCGCGGGTGGACGGAGACCGAGTATTTCGCTTGGGGCGGCGGTTCCCGGTTTCGGGAGCTCCCGCGGAAGGAGATCGGAAAATTGGCGGCTGACATCCAACCCCTCTGGTACAAGGACGCGATTATTTATCAGCTGCACGTCCGCACGTTTTGCGACAGCAACAACGATGGCATCGGCGATTTTACCGGACTGCTCCAGAAACTCGATTACCTGCAGGAGTTGGGCATCAACACCATCTGGCTGCTGCCGTTTTTTCCTTCTCCCCTCCGTGACGACGGCTACGATATCGCCGATTACACTGCGGTCCATCCGAATTACGGAACGCTCGAGGAGTTCCGCGCATTTTTGAACGCGGCGCATGACCGCGGAATCCGTATCGTGATCGAGCTGGTGGCGAACCACACCTCCGACCAGCATCCCTGGTTCCAGGAAGCGCGCAGCTCGACCGATAACCCCAAGCGCGATTGGTACGTGTGGAGCGACACCGACAACCGCTACCGCGAAGTCCGTATTATTTTCATCGACACCGAGCTTTCCAATTGGGCCTGGGATCCGGTTTCGAAATCGTATTACTGGCACCGTTTTTTCAGCCACCAGCCGGATTTGAACTGGGACAACCCCGCGGTATTCGCAGCGATGTGGGGCGTGATGAAATTCTGGCTGGATATCGGCGTCGATGGATTCCGGCTGGACGCGATTCCATACCTCATCGAGCGGGAAGGGACCAACGGCGAAAACTTGCCGGAGACCCACGCGATCCTGCGGGAGATACGGCGGCTGCTGGATAAGGAATATCCCGGAAAGATGCTGCTGGCGGAAGCGAACCAATGGCCGGCGGACGTGCGTGCGTATTTTGGCGACGGCGACGAATTCCACATGGCGTTTCATTTTCCGCTGATGCCGCGAATGTTTATGGCGGTGCGGCTGGAGGATCGCAAGCCGATCATCGAAATTCTGGAGCAGACGCCGGAAATCCCCGAGAGCTGCCAGTGGTGCATTTTTCTGCGCAATCACGACGAACTGACGCTGGAGATGGTGACTGACATCGAGCGCGACTACATGTACGACGAATACGCGAAAGACAAGCAGATGCGCATTAATTTGGGCATCCGCCGGCGTCTGGCACCGATGATGGAAAACGACCGGAGAAGGATTGAGTTGCTGACCGGGATGTTGATGTCCATGCCGGGCACGCCCATTATTTATTACGGCGACGAAATAGGGATGGGAGACAACGTCTACCTGGGCGACCGCAACGGGGTGCGCACTCCGATGCAGTGGAATGGGGGATGGAACGCTGGATTTTCCGGCGCGGATCCCGAACGGCTGTATTCGGCGGTGATTTCCAATCCGGTGTACGGTTATGCGGCGATCAATGTGGAATCGCAGCGGCGGACCCAGCATTCCCTGCTGGCGTGGATGAAGCAGATCATTCACGTGCGGGATTCGACGAACATATTCAGCCGCGGGTCGATCGAGTTTTTGCGGCCGTCAAACCATCGGGTGCTGGCCTACGTGCGGTGCCACGAAGACAAACAAGTCCTGGTGGTGAACAATCTGTCCAGCACCGCGCAGGCGGTGGAGTTGGATCTGCAAAGTTACAAAGGCAGCATCCCGATCGAGATGTTCGGGGGAAATCTTTTTCCGCGGATCGGGGATGCGTCGTATCTGTTGACGCTGGCGCCGTACCAGTTTTTCTGGTTCCGGCTGCGGCGGATTTGAATGCGCGGCGAGAGCGGGAGAAGTAAGCGTCCGGATTTTCGAATAATTACCACGGAGAAGCGCGTTGGCCGAAGAAATATTGCTCGCTGACGATTTTGTTCGCCAGCTGATGAGCGTGGGTGAGGTGGATATTCTGGTGGGTATCCCTTCGTTCAACAATGCCGCGACGATTGGGCGGACCGTGCTGGCCGTGGAGCAGAGCTTCCAGCAGGGATTCGCACGCCAGCGGGTGGCGCTGGTGAACGCGGACGGCGGTTCGGAGGACGGGACGCGGGAAGTGGTGATGAGCACGCGCGCCGACAAAAGCTCCACCGTCGGCGGCCGCGGGCTCACTTCGCTGCGAACCGAGCAACGCGTGGTGACACAGTATGGGAATGAGCCGTCGGCGGGCCTGGCGCTGCGCACCATTCTGGCGGCGGCAGACCTGTTGCGGGCCAAGGCTTGCGCGGTGATCTCCCCGGCGACCTCCAATTTGACCACTGCGTGGATCACCAATCTTCTGGAGCCGATCTACCGCGACAATTTTGATTTCGTCGCGCCGCTCTACAACCGCCACAAGTACGACGGCTTGCTGGCGCGAAACCTTCTGTACCCGATGAGCCGCAGTGTATTCGGCCACGGAATCCGTGAGTTGCATCCTTCCGAACTTGGTTTTTCCGGCCGGCTCGCCAGCCATTGCCTGGGCCAAAACGTGTGGCACCAGGAAGACATTCAAGACGCTCCGGAAATCTGGATGGCGCTCACCGCCATTTCGTCCGACTTTCGCTGCTGCCAGGCATTTCTGGGGACCAAGGAGCGCGCCGCCGCGGGAACCGGGCCAGATATCGTTACGGCGGTACGGCAGAACGTGGGGAGCTTGTTCTGGTGTCTGGATACGCAGGAAAACTACTGGCTGCAACGAGCCCAGCCGGAAGCGCTGCGATCGTTTGGCCCGGAGAGCGATCTTACCTGCGAGCCGATGAATTTGAACCGCCAGCGGATTTACGAGCTCTTCCGCAGCGGCGTGCAGGACCTGGGGCCGATTTTACAGTCGATACTTGCCGCGGAAACTATGGGCGAAATTCAGAGGGTGGCCGCGCAGGACGAAGAAAAGTGCCGGTTCAGCGGTGAACTGTGGGCCAGGACGCTTTTTGAATTTGCGGCGTCGCATCGCCACGCGGTGCTGAACCGCGACCACATGATTCAGGCGCTGGTGCCGCTATACCGCGGCCGAATTTATTCGTTTCTGGTGGAGCACCAGGATTCGACCGCAAAAGAGATGGAGGCCGATACGGAAAACCTGTGCGTGGAATTCGAGAAGCAACGGCCCTATCTGGTGGAGAGATGGAAGGCGTGAGGTGAAGTGATGAAAGTAATGATTTTGCAGGGATTGTCGCAGGCGTATGACAACCTGGTGCACATGATCGCGATTTTTGTTCCGCGCTTCGCGGTGATGCTGATCATCGTGGTGGTTGGGTGGCTGGTGGCCCTGGTGCTGCGTTACGTCTTTCGGGCGATCCTGCATGTGTCACGGCTCGATCGCATCTCGGAGGAAGCAGGCGCGTCGCAGGTGCTGCGCAAGGCGGCGCTGCCGTCGATCTCCGAACTGCTGAGCCGCGCACTGTTTTGGGTGGTGTGGCTGGGGTTCATGGTGCTGGGCGTGAGCGTGCTGGGAATCCCGGAGCTGCACGAGCAAATCGCGCGGGTGTTTCAACTGCTGCCGCAGATTTTTATCGCCATTCTGATTCTGTTTTTTGGCGTGCTGGCTTCGAATTTTCTTTCGCGCGCGGCATTGCTGGCCTCGGTGAACGCGGGGCATAGATCCCCGCGGGTGTGGAGCGCGTCGATTCGCTTCGTGATTCTAATTTTGGCGTTTTCGATGGCGCTGGAGCAGATCGGGCTGGCCAACCAGACAGTGATTTCGGCGTTTTCGATCGTGTTTGGTACGGCCATGCTGGCGCTGGCTATTGCGTTCGGGCTGGGCGGGCGGCATTTAGCGCGGCACGCGCTGGAGCAATATTTCGGAAGCCGCAAAACGGAACCCGATAAGGGAGAAGAACCTTCACCGCTGTAAATCACGTTGCCCTGCTGCAGCGTGCTGCGCGTCGCCTGCCCGGTTTTTCGCGCCGCCATCATTGTGGAAACGGCGCGGCACGACTGCCTTCACTCTGCTACGCTTCTACATCGAACACCCACCACCAATCCGGGTGGGAGTTGCATCGGATTTCTATTCCAAGCGCTCTAAGGATTTATGCAGGAGAATTCCATAAACGCGGCTGCCGCGTTTGACGCTGAACTATTTGCTGACCTGCGCGCGGAATTGCCGGCCCTGCTGCCCGCCTTTCTGCCGAAGCAGCGATGGTTTGGGGGCAAGGCGCGGGCGATTCGATCGACCGAGGTTATTGACGGGATTTCGTTTGGCGGGCAACCGTCGCCGGCGCTGGTGTTGCTGGTGCGCGTGGAATACGCGAGCGGCGCGGGCGAAACATACGTGATGCCGCTGGTGGTGAGTGCGGAAACCCATCTGCTGAATCGCGAGGACCCAGGCTCGCTGAGTTTCCATAGCGGGCGGCGGGGCGTGGACGTGCATCTGGCAAACGCGGTCACCCACGAAGGCTTCCTGGATGCGCTGCTGGATGGCATCGAGAATGAGTCGACCCACCGCGGAATGCGCGGCGAAATTCGCGCGCGGAAAACGGCGGCGCTGCGCTCGTTGCGTCCCGACCCCTGCGAGCCACTTGCGGCGCGGGCTCTCAGGGCCGAGCAGAGCAATAGCTCGATCGTCTACGGCGACCGGCTGGTGCTGAAATTCTTTCGGCGGGCCGAGGATGGCGTCAATCTCGATCTGGAAATCGGAACGTTCCTCTCCGAACGTGCCCACTTCGCGAATGTACCGCCCGTCGCTGGATCACTCGAATACCAAGATTCGCACCGCCAGCGCGCGACGCTAGGGATATTACAGGGCTTTGTCGCGAATCAAGGAGACGCCTGGCAATTCACGCTAGGCGCAGTATCGGAGGCTTTCCGGACTAGCAAGAAAGCAGCTGACGAAGTCACTCACCTGCCACCCGCTGAGACCAATCCACTCCTGATTTATAAGAACGAACTGCCCGCCGCGGCGCGCGAATGGCTGGGGACGTATGTGGCGCCAGTGGAGTTGCTCGCGAAACGAACGGCACAGATGCACGCAGAGCTGGCGAGCGATCCCGGTGACCGAGCGTTCGCGCCCGAGCCTTTCAGCATGTCTTTCCAGAACGTTTTTGAGCAATCTTGCCTGGAATCCATCGCCAGGGTATTTGGCGTTCTGCGGCAGAGACTTCCCGAATTGCCGCCGGAGCTGAAGATGCGAGCGGAGAATTTGGCCGGCCGCGAAGTGGAACTCGCCCATGTTTTTCACGACGCACTGGGCCAGCGCATCGACGCGATGCGGATACGCATACACGGCGACTATCACCTGGGCCAGGTGCTTTACACCGGCACGGATTTTGTAATCATTGACTTCGAGGGTGAGCCGGCTCGCCCACTGGCGGAACGCCGGATCAAGAGGTCGCCGATGCAGGACGTGGCGGGGATGATGCGGTCATTTCACTACGCCGCGTTTGCGGGGCTGTTTACACCGCGGCCAGGCAAATCAGTTTCAGCGGAAGAACTTAGCGAACTCGCCCCGGTTGCCGAAAGCTGGCATGCGTGGATAGCGTCTCATTTTCTGAAGGCATATTTCGAAAATGCAGGGAGCACGTCTGGAAACCGCGAGGATGCCATCCATTTGCTCCGCATGCATCTGCTGGAGAAGGCGGTTTACGAGCTCGGTTACGAGCTGAACAACCGTCCAACGTGGGTAGGAATTCCGCTGGAAGGAATTGTGAAACTGCTGAATACATGATCTTGTCAATCAAACGGATCAAAGACCCTGCGGAGTGCGAAGACGACCGGCGTAATTCATCGGAAGGCGCTCAAGGATGAACGAAAAGCGGGAACAGCCGCTGGGTGCAACCTGGCTGGGCGGCAGGAATACGAATTTTCTGGTATGGGCGCCTCGCGCGAAGAAGGTCGAGGTGCACGTCGTCACGCCGGACGAACAAGTGGTGGAGATGGAAGCTTTGCCACGCGGATATTTTTCCGCGGTGGCCAACGCCGCACCGGGAGCGCGGTATCACTACCGTCTGGACTCTGACAAGGAGCGCCCGGACCCCGCGTCGCGATTGCAGTCGGAGGGAGTTCATGCACCCTCCGAAGTGATTGATCCCCGATTTGAATGGAGCGATGCCGGGTGGCGCGGAATTCCGCTCGAAACGTATGTGTTCTATGAATTGCACGTTGCGACGTTCACTCCGGAAGGCACGCTGGACGCGATCGTGCCGCGGCTGACAGAGCTGAAAGAGCTAGGCATCACCGCGATTGAGATCATGCCGGTGCAGGAATATCCGGGCGAGCGCAACTGGGGATACGACGGCACCTATCCGTATACGGTGCATCATTCCTACGGCGGCCCCGCAGCGTTAAAGCGGGTGGTGGACGCGTGCCATCGAAACGGCTTGGCCGCAGTGCTCGACGTTGTGTACAACCACCTGGGACCCGAAGGAAATTACTTCGGAGATTACGCTCCCTACTTCACCGATACCTACAAGACTCCGTGGGGCGACGCCATCAACTTCGATGGTCCCGGGAGCGATGAAGTCCGGCGCTACTTCGTAGCGAATGCTCTGCAATGGGTGGATGAATTTCATGTCGACGCGCTACGGCTCGATGCGGTGCATGCCATCGTGGACCCTTCGGCTCGTCCGTTTCTGCATCAGCTCGCGGACGTAGTGCATGAAAGGGCGCGGCATCTGGGCCGCGCGGTCCATTTGATTGCCGAAAGCGACCGCAATGACGCGAACGTCATTCGTCCCGCCGAAGAGGGCGGTTGGGCCATGGATGCCTCCTGGAACGATGATTTTCATCACGCCCTGCATGTGGCGCTGACCGGCGAAAAGAACGGTTACTTTGTGGATTTTCATGGCGCCGGTGATTTAGCGCGATCCCTGCGCGAGGGCTACGTATTCTCCGGACAATATTCCGAGTATCGGCAGCGCAGCCACGGAAATTCCTCGAAAGGAATTCCGGGCAAGCGATTAGTAGTGTGCGCGCAGAATCACGATCAAGTGGGAAACCGCATGATGGGGAACCGCTTGGCGGACATGCAGAATTTCGAGCGGTTGAAGCTAGGTGCCGGGGCCGTGCTGCTTTCGCCTTTTCTCCCGCTGCTCTTCATGGGCGAAGAGTATGGAGAGAACGCCCCGTTTTCGTATTTCGTGAGCCACAGCGATAGCGAATTGATCGAAGCGGTGCGTAGAGGACGAGGCAATGAATTTAAGCAGTTTAAATGGGACGGTTCGCTTCCTGATCCGGAATCCGAGGCCACGTTCGCATCTTCCAAGCTGAACTGGGAACTGCAGAAAGAGGACTGGCACCCGCTGTTGCGGGAATTCTATCGGGAGCTATTGCGCATGCGCCGCGAAATACCCACGCTAGCGTCGCTCGACCTGGAGAGCACCGACGCTGTCGCGCTACCGGGTGAAAAAACTGTGGTGCTGCGCCGTGGGGAAAGGGGTGCGCGAGTGGTCTCCGTGTTTCACTTCGGCGAGCGAGGGGAAAAGGTACCGGTGGAAATTCCCGCGGCGCGTTGGCAAAAGATTCTCGACTCGAAGACCGAACGGTGGGGGAGCGGCGGCAGTGAGATTCCGGATTGGGTGGAGTCTACCGGAAAGATAGAGCTACAGCTGGGAGCGTCCAGCGTTTTCGTGCTGCGGGAAATGGAAGAGAAAAACCAGCGCTGACCGTTGCTTAGTGGGTTCCGTTCGCCTGGGTGAAAGCAGCCGGAAATTTTGGGCGCCGAGTGTAGAACCTCACGTCGCACTGTTCGCAGCGATACGGATATTTTCCGACGGCACGCAGAATAATTCTTTCGTAGATCCCCCGGCCGCGCGAACGGTGCAGGTGCTCGCTGCGACAAGTTGGGCAGGTCATGAAGTTCCCGTTTCCACTCGCGATGGCCAAGACAGGTCTCCGACCTCGTTGCAGGTACCGAATCAGGAAAGAACTGCTCAGAGGTGGGGATATGGTAAGAGCAAAAGAGGAACGAGTCAAGATAGTACCAGTACTAACACAACCCTTTCGTGCGTAAGGAGTTACTGGAACGTCGACTGCCGCACCGATTTTGCGGGCGTCCTCCTCGGACTGTGATCTTTGCGGCGATACTTGGCCGCGGCACGAACCAGATCCGGCAATCCCCTCCCATTCAAATCATCCGCGGATCCGAGCTGCACGTGACCAAGATTTTCCCCGGTTCCTTCCAGCAGGCGATGGGTATCCGGCAGAAAAGTACCAAAACGAAAACCGAACGTGACCTGATTCTGCCCTGCGTTGTGGTAGGAGAATGGTGCTTCGCGCACGAAGGAAGGCATGACCCGGTACTTTTGTTCTCGAGTTCCCGGAACTACCCGCTTTACGAAAACCGCGAGTTCGCGCGCAAGGCCGGTCGGTTCCGGAGGTGCCGGAGATCGCTTCATTGTTCCTCGACTATAGCGACGTCCCACGGCTGCAGGGTTACCGATTGTCCCGCCGCGACCGATGCTTGCGACAACAGGTCCGATCCCGTGCCGTGCGAATAGGTGAAATGCTGGGAATCATTCGAGTAGTTGAAGTAATAGTGAAGAACTTTTCCTCGGCGATTAGTCCCGTCCTTGGCGCCACCGGCTCGCGAGGCGTCGGCGAGACGATGCAAAATTTCGGGCAGCCGCGTGGTGTCTGCATCGCCCTTCGCCTCGCGGAGAAGAGCACCCCCGCAGAAGGCGGTGGCCGTCTTGTTCTTCGGATTCGCGTCAGCGAACCGGCACAGCTCAGTAACCGCGGCGGGATTCGGATCCGCCGAATCCGGGAGGGTGACGTCACCGACGTAACGCGCCGCGGTTTCCTCTTTCGGATCCAGTTTGGCGGCGGTCAGCAGCGTGTTGACTGCATCGGCGGAGCGATCGACCAGGAAATACGTCAGACCCAGCAAAATCCTTTCTCGCACCGACTACGGAAAAAGCCCGGCGGACTGCTCGAACACAACCACTGCAGCTTCGAAGGTCTGATGCCGCAGCAGCTCGAGCCCCAGCGCGAGGCGGTAGGATTCTTCTCCCGGATCGAGCGTTACGGCCGACTGGTAGCTGCGGACTGCGTCCAGCGGCTGGCCGAGCTTTTCCTGGATGTCAGCGAGCAAACTCCAGCGAACCGCTGTCTTCTATCGCTTTGGCCTTGTTGGCGCTCTCCAGAGCCGCATCCCACTGCCCGACTCGGTAGCGGGCCAGAGCCAGATTGTAGAAAATATCGGCGCGGTCCGGAGCCAGGCGGCTGGCTGCCTCGAAATCCGTAGCCGCTTCGGCGTAAGTACCGGCCTCGCTCAGAATTTCCGCACTGCGCAGCTGCACATCGAGTTGGCGGGCCGGCGGTATCTCGATGTTGCGCACAGTGCGAAGGCTGGCGGTCAGGTCCGCGTGGGATTGCGCTTGCGCTGGGAGTCCAGCGATGGCGGCGCCGAGCCGAAGATCGGTATTGCCGGGCGCGAGCTCGGACGCAGCCTCCGTATCGTCGGCGGCCTGGGCCGCCTTCCCAAGCCGGAGGCAATCCCGGCTTTTAAGCGGAAGTAGGCGATTCGGGCATCCGTAGCGGTCGGAGGCGGCACGCCGCGAAGCGCGGCGTCGGCTTCAGGGAAGTGATGTGCGCGGGCGAGCTGCAAGGCGCGTTCGAGCGACTCGGAATTCTTGGCCGGCGTTTTGGGGGTGGACGCTCCAGAATGCGATCCCGCGTCACTCGCGGAATTCTGTGCACCTGGTGCCCCGCTCGCGGTCCGCGCAGCCGCCCACGACGCGGGCGTCGCCAAAGGGGCGGCGCAAGAGGCGCCGAGCAAGACTCCGCAGACGGTAGCCAGATTCATCCCTCGAACAAGCGCCATGGAGCGCCCATTCTAACCCTCGTTGGCGCTTGTGAGCTTATGCAAACGTGTGAGAAAATCCGCCCGTGGCCCTCCTTTCCCCTCCCCACCTGCGCAGGGAACTCGGTCTTTTCGAGGCCATTTCCGCCAACATGCTGGAAATGATCGGCATCGGCCCCTTCCTCACTATTCCCTTGATTCTCAGTACGATGAACGGCCCCCAAGCCATGTTGGGATGGCTCCTGGGCGCGATTGTGGCCGTTTGCGACGGGTTGGTTTGGGCCGAACTGGGTGCGGCGATGCCAGGCACGGGCGGCCCGTACCGATACCTCGCCGAAGCGTATGGACCGAAGCGACTGGGTCGATTGATGAGCTTTCTTTTTATCTGGGAGACGGTCTGCCTGGCGCCACTTTCGATCGGAGCCGGCGCGGTGGGCTTTGCGCAGTATACCCAATATCTGTGGCCGGCGATGACCCGGGTGGAGGGTAAGCTGGTCGCCGTAGGGGTGTGCCTGGCGATCACCATGCTTCTGTATCGCGACGTCCGCTCCGTGGGGAAGCTTTCGATCATGCTGTGGGTGGTGGTGATGTTTACGATCCTGGCGGTCACCTTTGCGGGTTTATCCCATTTCCGCTCTGCCCGCATTTTCGATTTTCCTCCACACGCTTTCGCGTTCTCGGGATCGTTTTTGTCCGGCCTCGGCGGCGCTACTCTGTTGGCCATGTACGACTACGGCGGTTACAACAACGCTTGCTTCTTTGCCGGAGAAGTGCGCCGTCCGGAATACGTCATTCCGCGATCGATATTGATTTCCATCGCGATCGTAGCGGTGCTGTACATGACCATGAACATGACCATCATCGGCGTGGTTCCCTGGCGCGACGCGATGCACTCCACGTTCATCGTTTCGGATTTGATGCAGCGGATTTATGGCTCAGGAGTGGCGCGATGGATGACCGGTCTGGTGTTGTTCACCACGTTTGCTTCGCTCTTTGCGGTGCTGCTGGGATATTCGCGGGTGCCGTACGCGGCGGCGGCCGACGGCCGCTTTTTCAAGGTGTTCGCGCGGCTGCATCCCACCCGGGATTTCCCGTCGTTCTCGGTGGCCTTCCTGGGAATCGCCGCGGCGTTCGCGTGCCTGCTGGACCTTTCCGATTTGATCACCGCGCTGATCGTCATTCAGGTGCTGGTGCAGTTCATGGCCCAGGTGGTAGCGGTGACCCTGATCCGCCGCAATCGGCCCGATATTCGCCGGCCATTTCAAATGTGGTTCTATCCAGTCACCAGCATAATCGCGTTCGCCGGATGGGCATTCATTTTGGCAGCTAGCGGACTAAAATTTATCGCCTGGGGCGTGGTGCTGGTCGCCTTCGGCGTGGGCGCCTATATGTGGAGGGCACGCGCGAAGTCGGAGTGGCCCTTCGAACGGCCCGGAATGGAAGGCGCCGCATGAGCGGTACGCGCCCTCTGGATGTTTTGGTGATCGGGGATCTTTTTCTCGATCTGGTAATGAGCGGATTTGAATCCTGGCCGAACCCGGGCGAAGAAGCCTTCGCGTTGGGATTTTTTCGGGAGGCTGGCGGGGGCGCAGCGATTACCGCTGCGGGCTTGGCGAAGCTAGGCGCGCGGGTCGGAGTGCTCGGTGCGGTCGGCGCCGTGGATGGAGAGTGGTTCTTGGCGCGATTGGCGTCGCTGGGCGTGGACGGGACGGCGGTCCGGCGGAGTGTCAAGGAGCCGACGGCGGTCACCGTGAGTGTTTCCGGCGCGGCGGAACGCGCTTACTTTACGTATATGGGTGCGAACCGGGAGCTTCCCGAATTGTTGCGCGCCAGCCTGGCGGAGGGCTCTTTCCCCGCGGCGCGCCACGTTCATCTGGCGTGCGCGCCCGCGCCGAATGAGCTGCTCGCACTGCTGCGAGCCATTGCCAACCGCGGCAGCACGATTTCCATGGATGTGGGATGGCATCCTGACTGGCTCGCGAACCCCACGGCCAAAGGAGCATTGCAGCAGGCGGACATTTTCTTTCCGAACGAACGCGAGGCCGCGCTAGTGACCGCTGCAACGGATCCGGCACGCATGCTCGAACTGTTACAAGACGCGGGCCTGCCATTGGTGGCGCTTAAGCTGGGCGCACAGGGCGGAGCGGTGTTATCGAAGGGCCATCCCGTATTTCAAAAGTCGAAGGCCATAAATTCCGTCGATACCACCGGCGCGGGCGATTGTTTCGACGCCGGATTTTTGGACGCATGGCTGCGAGGAGAGGATCCCGCCAAGTGTCTGGAGGCTGGAGTTGCTTGCGGCGCACTATCGACCCGGGCGCCGGGCGGCATCTCCGCATTTCCCACTCGAGAGGAATTGGATACCGCGATATGCCGCGCAAAGTAAGCCTGATCGGAGGAGGCGGCGTCCGCACGCCGCTGTTGATTCACGGAATGCTGCAGGAGCAGTCCACGCTGCAAGTGGGCGAACTGCACCTTTACGATGTGGACCGCAGCCGCGCCGAAACGATGGCGGTGCTCGGCCGCCAGATCGCTCGCGGTTTTGGCGTGGATATCCGCATCGCCGCGACGGACTCGCTCGAAGCGGCGATCGATGGCTGTGAGTTCGTGATGAGCAGCTTGCGCATCGGTGGCATGGCCGCGCGGGCGCGAGACGAGCGCATCGCCATCGAACAAGGGCTGGCAGGCCAGGAAACTACCGGACCTGGCGGAGTGGCCATGGCGCTACGCACCGTGCCGGTGGCTCTGGCTCACGCGCGGGTGATCGAGCGCCTGGCGCCCAAGGCGTGGCTAATCAATTTTACAAATCCCGCAGGGCTGATCACGCAAGCGCTGAACGAGCACACCGCCCTTCGCGTGGTTGGCATCTGCGATACGCCGGCGGAACTTTTCCATCGCATCGCTCACGTGCTGGGCGCACCCCTTTCCGAAACGCATTGCGATTATGCCGGCCTGAACCACCTGGGCTGGGTACGCCGCGTCACCGTCCGCGGCCAAGACGTCACCGCTCAGCTTCTCGACAACGAAGACTCGCTACGGCAGCTTTACCACGCGAATCTTTTCGATCCGCTGCTGATCCGCACGCTGCGCTTGATTCCGTCCGAGTATTTATTTTTTTACTACAGTCAGCGGAAGGCCTACCAGAATCAGTTGCGCGCGGGAGCCAGCCGCGGTGAGGAATTGCTGCGGATGAATGCGGATCTCTTCGCGCAGTTTGCCCCGGCCACGCCGAAGGATGCACTGGCAATTTATCGCCGCTACCTGATGCAACGTAATGCTTCTTATTTGCGCTTGGAAGCGGAAGCCGGCACGGCATTTTGCTCCCAGCCGGATCAGCCGGACCCATTCGAAACTGCCACCGGGTATCACCGCATCGCCGTGGAAGTGATGGCTGGCCTGGTTTCGAAGGAACCGCGAACGGTGGTGGTCAACGTTCCCAACGCTGGCAGCATCGATGACTTGGCTGTGGACGACGTGGTCGAGGTGGCAACGCGCATCAGCGTTGATGGCGTCGCGCCGCTGCCTGCCGGGCGGCTCCCAGAAAGCGTGCGAGGCTTGGTGCTGGCGGTAAAGGCCTATGAACGCACGGCGATACGAGCGGTGGTGGAGAAATCATGGCCGCTGGCGCAGTTGGCCATGCTGGAATACCCGATCATCGGCCAGTGGGAGATAGCCGAGGCGTTGCGGAACGTTTTTCGCAATGCTGATCCGGAGTTCTTGGGATACTTGGGGCGCTAAGGTCTGCTAGGGGTGCTAGATAGGAGCTATCGTGCGCCAAATGGAGGCGGGGCCATCGGTGCGGCGCGAGCCTGGCGTTCTAGAACCACGGCGCGCCAGGACCACATTCTATTGACATGTGACCAGCACGGAATTAGCCGAACTTTCCCAATTGAGCACCTTTGCGCCGGTTAAGTGCTTTGGAATCAGGCGAGGCTCGCGAAAGGTCTTCACCACAAACGACCTCCTACCGGACCGTCTGTACCTCAATTTCGTCGCTCTGTTTTTGAGCGACAAGGCGCGGTGGTGGCTGGCTAGGCAACTGCAGTTTCAGCTTCTCAATGAGTAGCTTGGTGTCTAGCACAGGCTGGGTGTAGCGAGGCAGAATCAACCACCGTTGATCGACCGTAGGAATCCACACGTCGATCATTTTGATTTCGGCCAACTTCTCCAGCACCGCCGTGGGCGTCAACCCTGGGGCGTGCA
>Ga0182024_10003940_pt1 | contig 34709 bp, 38 predicted proteins | sample P32metaG_FD_120480 | JGI IMG/M metagenome (GOLD analysis project Ga0182024, IMG submission 120480) | Permafrost microbial communities from Stordalen Mire, Sweden - P3-2 metaG (Illumina Assembly) | ecosystem: Environmental > Terrestrial > Soil > Wetlands > Permafrost | place: Sweden: Stordalen...
CGAACCATCGGCGCCCTTTGGGACCGCATCGGCATCGTCCTCGACGCCTTCACCCAAGAGGAATGCGCCAACTATTTCCGTCACGACGGCTATGCGTCAACTTGACCGCCGAATGCTCTAGCTCTTCCCTTCACTCCTCCCATGCGAGCGCAGCGAAGCGGGGGAGGTGGCGCGGCGCTCTTGCGCCGTGACGGAGGGGGCGTCCGGCGGCGAACCTTCCTCCGTCAGTCCTCCGCCGCCTCGGCGCTCGCCGACTCGCCCGCGGCTGGGCCGCGGGAGTCCTTGGCGGCGACCACGACCATGGCCGGGCGCACGATGCGGCCATGGAGTTCGTAGCCGGTCTGCAGCACCTGGATCACCGCGCCCGGCGCCACGGCCTCGGACGTCTGCTCCATCATCGCCTGATGCTGATGCGGGTCGAACTTCGTCCCCGGCTCGGGGTCGATGGTCTTGAGGCCGTTGCGCTCGAACGCGGCGGCCAGAGCGTTCTGGGTCATCTCCAGGCCCACCGCCAGGCTGCGGGTCAGGGGGTCCTCGGCGTCCTTGGGCGCGTGCTCCAGGGCGCGGGCCAGGTTGTCGGCCACGCCGAAAAGGTCGCGGGCGAAGCTCGAGATGGCGTAGGCGCGGGCGTCGTTGATCTCGCGCTCGGCGCGCCGGCGGGTGTTCTCGGCCTCGGCGGCGTAGCGCAAGGCCTGGTCCTTCAGGGTCGCGGTTTCGGCGCGCAGGGCCGCGACGGCGTCCTCCTCCGCGCCGCCTTCCCCCTCGAGGTCGTGGCCGTTGGCCTCAGGCTGATCATCGCTCATCTTATGCTTACTCATCCATCCATGATCCGGCCCAGGGCCCGGGCGGTGTAGTCCACCAGGGGAATCACCCGGGCGTAGTTGAGGCGGGCCGGGCCGATCACCCCGATCGCCCCCAGCACCTTTTGTCCGCCGGACATATAGGGCGCCGCGATCAGGGCGGAACCCGACAGGGAAAACAGTCTCGTCTCGGCGCCGATGAAAATGCGCACGCCCTGCGCCTCGCGCACGCCGTCTAGCAAACCGAGGAGCTGCTCCTTCTGTTCCAGATCGTCGCACAGCATGCGCACCCGGTCTAGGTCGGCGACGGCGTTGGGATCGCCCAAGAGATTGGCGCGGCCGCGCACGATCAGAGCCCGCTCGGCGCCGTCGCCGCCGCTCCACGCCGCCAGCCCATCCTCGATGAGCCGCGCGGCGGCCTCGTCCAGCTCTCGCCTCGCCCGGTTCAGTTCGCCGGCGATGTCGATCTTGGTGTCGGTCAGGGTCTTGCCGCTCAGGCGGGCGTTCAAGAAATTGGACGCCTCGCGCAGGGCCGCCGGGGTGATCCCGGCGGCGCGGCGCATCAGGCGGTTTTCCACCAGGCCGTCGGCGAACACCATGATCGCCAGCGCCTGATCGGGGCCCAGGGCCACGAACTCCACGTGCTTGACCCCTGCGTCGCGCACTGGCGTCACGACCACCCCGGCCCCGCCGGCCAGGCCCGAGAGGATGGAGGTGGCCTCGTTCAGGGCGTCGTCGAACGAGCGGCCGTGGGCCCCGAGCCGCGCCTCGATGCTCTGACGGTCGGCCTCGGCGATATCGCCCACTTCCAGAAGGCCATCGACGAAAAGGCGCAGGCCGGCGTGGGTCGGCAGGCGTCCGGCGCTGATGTGCGGCGCGCCGAGCAGGCCCAATTCGGTGAGATCCTGCATGGTGTTGCGGATGGAAGCCGGCGAGAGGTGAACGCCCCCGCGCGAAATGGTCCGCGATCCCACCGGATCGCCGGTCTCCAGATAGGTCTCGACGATGCGCCGGAAGATGTCGCGGGCGCGGCCGTCCAGCTCGGCCAGGCTGGCGCCGCGCGGGGGGATCTGGCCGACGAGGGTGTTGGTCATGGACTTATCCGGTGCAATTGCAGGATAAGCGCCACCTCGCGGCGCGCAAGCGGCGCACAACGATCCGCGGAGCATCCTTGAAAGTCATGCGACCCTCTGAGCGCGCGCCCGGCGATCTGCGCCCCATCACCCTGGAGACCGCCGTCAACCGCTACGCCGAGGGATCGTGCCTGGCCGCCTTCGGCCACACCCGCGTCCTCATCACCGCCAGCCTGGAAGAAGGCGTGCCGCCGTTCCTACGCGGTCGCGGCCAGGGCTGGGTCACGGCGGAATACGGCATGCTGCCCAGGGCCACGCACACCCGCGGCCGGCGCGAGGCGGCGCAGGGCAAGCAGTCGGGCCGCACCCAGGAAATCCAGCGCCTGGTCGGCCGCTCCATGCGCGCCGTGGTCGATCTCAAAGCCCTGGGCGAGCGGCAGATCACCCTCGACTGCGACGTCATCCAGGCCGATGGGGGGACCCGCACCGCGGCCATCACTGGCGCGTGGGTGGCCCTCAAGCTCGCCACGCGACACCTCATGGAAGAAGGGGTCATCGCCCGCGAACCGATCCTCGGCCACGTCGCCGCCGTCTCCTGCGGCCTCTATGAAGGCGAGCCGGTCCTCGACCTCGACTACGAGGAGGACAGCAACGCCGAAGCCGACGCCAACTTCGTCCTCACCGGGTCCGGCGACATCGTCGAGATTCAGGCCACCGGCGAGAAGCGCGGCTTCTCCCGCGAAGAGTTCGAGGCCCTGTTCGGCCTGGCGCGGGCGGGGATCGCCGAGCTAATCGGCCTGCAGAAGGCCGCGATCGGGGGATAGGGCGTCCCCGGAGCCAGGGCAATCGGGTGAATGACAATTTTACCACGAAGCGCACGAAGCTCACGAAGGACAACACCAAGAAGATGAGATTGCGCTGCGCGCGAAGCGCTGGAGTCTGTCCTTCGCGCCTAACTTCGTGCCCTTAGTGTGCTTAGTGGTTGAATGTTTTTGTCTTTGGCGGCGATCACCCGATCGACCACGCGTTCACCCGATTGCCACGCGCCCGAAGCCCCACGCCGTTGACGATTCGATCTTCCAGGTGGCGGCCGGGCGTGAACGCGCTATGGATTCGGGCCTCGCCATTCGGAGTCGCCGATGCGCCCTTCGCTGATCGCCGCCTTCGCCGCCGCGTGCACCCTCGCCGCGGGCGCAGCCCTCGCCGCGCCGGGCGCCGAGCTTCCGGCGGCCATCTACGCCGACCCGGCGCCCGATCCTATCCATCCGGCGCGCATGGAGGTGCTGCATATCCCAAGCGGCGGCGTGGCCATCAATGGCATCGCCTATCTGGCCTCGGGCCCGGGCGAGCACCCGACCGTGGTGTTGCTGCACGGCCTGCCGGGCAACGAGAAGAATCTGGACCTGGCCCAGGCCATCCGGCGGGCCGGCTGGAACGTGGTCACCTTCAATTATCGCGGCTCCTGGGGCAGCCCCGGCGTCTTTCGATTCGGCCAGAACCTGGAGGATGCCGACGCCGTTCTCGCCTATGTGCGCGACCCAATGAACGCCAAGGCCCTGGGCGTGGACGCAAACCGCCTGGTGATCATCGGCCACAGCATGGGCGGCTGGGTGGCCATCAGCACCGCCGCCCACGACAGGGGTCTGATCGGCCTCATCAGCATCTGCGCCGCCGACATGGCCAGGCTCGGCGCCGCGCCCGAGCCGGTCCGTGAAAAGGTCATGGCCGAGAACATGGAGTCGTTGGCCGGCGTCACCGCGCGGAGCATGGCCGAGGACGCGGCCGCCTCGGGCCCGCTCTACCCTCTGACCAAGGCCGCCCCGGGGCTGATCGACACCCCCTATCTGGCCCTGACCTCGGACGATGGCCTGGCCCCCGACACCGACGCCTTGGTCGCCGCCATCGGCGCCAAGGGCGGGACCAAGGTCACCGCAGTGCATGTCCACACCGACCACGGCTGGAACGATCACCGCATCGCGCTGGAGACCGCGATCATCGGCTGGCTGCGAGCGGCGAAGTAGCGCGGCGGCGTGGCGAAAATGACTCTGACCCCTTTTCTCCTGAGTGTTCACAGAAGGCGCGTCCTCCTCGCCGCCGCCGCCCTCGCCATGGCGCCGGCGGCTGGCGCTTCGCCCGCGCCGGGGCCGCTCATCCGCCGCGGTGACCGGCTTTTCCTTGCCGCCAAGATCAACGGCGTCGGCGTGGAGGGACTGCTCGATTCGGCGGCGGAGACCAGCCTGCTGTCGCCTGCGCTGGCGACGCGCCTGTCATTGGGCGCCGGCGATCAGGCGCAAGCGCACGGTTCGGGCGCCTCGGCCATGACCGCGCGGCTCGTCCCGCACGTGAGGATCGCGGCGGCCGGGGTGGAGGTCGCCGACGCCACCGTCGCGGTGATCGATCTGGCCGACGTCAGCCGCCGCCTGGTCGGTCGGCCCATCGACCTGGTCGTCGGGCGGGAGATCTTCGACGCCGCCCGGCTGTTCGTCGACATCGGCGGCGGGACCATCGGACCGCTGGCGCCGGCGGCGCCGCCCAAGGGCGTCGAGCTGCCCCTCATCGAAGAGCGCGGTCTGATGCTTCTGCCGGTCTCGGTTGAGGGCGGGGCGCCGGTCAGCGCGGAGTTCGATCTTGGCAACGGGACGGGCGTCATTCTCTCGCGGCGCTTCGCGCGCCAGGCGGGCCTATTGGACGGCAGGCCAGTCACCACGGCGTTGGGCGGCGGCCTCGGCGGCGCCAAGCCGCGCCGGAGCATCGTCCTGAAGCGCCTCAGCCTAGCCGGGCGTAGCTTCGCCAACCTCCGCGCCGACATCGACGACGCCCCCGACGCCCACGACGCCAATATCGGGGTCGGCGTCCTGCAACATTTCCGCATCACCACCGACTTCGCCCACAAAAAGCTGTGGCTGGAGGCGGTCCAGCCCTAGGGACCCATGGCGAGCAAACCCAACAAGACCCAGCCCACCGCCGTTCCGGTCGAGGCGTTCCTGGCCGTCGTGACGCCGGACGGCCGCCGCGCGGACGCCCACGCGCTTTGCGAGATGATGGCCCGGCTTTCCGGCGAGCCGGCGCGGATGTGGGGGCCGAGCATCGTCGGTTTCGGCGTGCGGCGATACCGCTATGACAGCGGCCGCGAGGGCGAGACGTTGAAAGTCGGCTTTTCGCCGCGCAAGCCGGCCATGGTGCTCTATGGCCTGGGCGCGGCGGAGGGCGATCCGCTGGTGGCGCGCCTCGGCAAGATCAGCACCGGCAAGGGCTGCTTCTATGTCAAACGCCTGGCCGATATCGACCCGGCCGTGCTGGAAGAACTGATCGCTCGCGCGATGGCGAAGGGCGCCTGACGCGCCACGGGTTCCCTGCGCGAAGGCGTACCGGAATTCACGTCGCGCCCCTTCAGCCACGAAACACCTCTACCTCAGGAAGCGGAGGGGAGGGTGAGGGGCTTTCGTTTTGCCAAGGTACGCCCTCATCCGCCCACGCCTCTACGGGCGCGGGCGGATGGCCTCCGCCCGGCTGGGAGAAGGGTTTTTTGAGTGCGCAGCTTCCTCTTACTGATCGTCCCCCTAGGCCAGCGCCACTCTGGGCCCCGTCAGTAAAGGCTGGCGGTCGGACCATGGCTCGCCGAGGATGGCCGCCTTGGGTCGGCGCCGGCGCCTGGAGCCTCGCTCACCTGCAAGCCTAAGTGAAACGCTCCAAGATCGCTTCACGTCCAGCAAACCGGCCTCAGCTTATCACGGCAGGTCTAAACGAAGCTTGAAATCAGCTTCGGCCTAAGTCATGGTGCCTTGTCATATAGACAAGGACACATGACAAAATGGACCGACGCACCCTGGTTTCCTGGAGCTATATGGCGTTCGGCGCGGTCGGGGCTTTGGCCATCGAACTAACGCCGGTCCTCATCCTCGGTCGCCCACAGGCCCACGCGCCGTTCAATCCGGGCGCCGTCGCGCTCCTCTGCCTTGGCGTGGCGGGGGGATCGGCGTGGATGATCATCTTCGCGACACTGGGATTTCGCCGCCTCGACGAGTTCGTCCGCGAAGCCTCCAAATTCGCGTGGTATTGGGGGAGCGCGGTCGGCATCGCCGTATCCGCGCCGATCTTCGTCTTCGTTTCGATGGGCGGACTGCATTGGGTATCGCCCAGCGTGCCCGCCGGCGCACACCTGGCCCGCGCGTTCCAGCTTGGCTATACGCTGCCCCTGTTTGCCCAGGTTGGCGGATTCCTGGCCTTTCGGGCGTGGTGGGCCCTGGCGAAGCGCTGATGCGGCGCGCGGGACCGGCGAGATGAAGAACCGCCTCAAGGTTCTGCGGGCCGAGCGCGACTGGAGCCAGGCCGAACTCGCCGAGCGTCTCGATGTCTCGCGTCAGAGCGTCAACGCCATCGAAACCGGAAAGTACGATCCGAGCCTGCCGCTCGCCTGCAAGATCGCCCGCCTGTTCCAACAACCGATCGAAGCGATCTTTCTGGACGTAGGCTGAAGCGGCGATCCGGTTTCGTGCGCCGCCGGGAACTCTCTCCCCGCCAACGCCGACGTTCACGCCCCTCGCCGGTGGTTCGCCGCCCTCACTCCTCGAACCCCTCCTCCTCGGGATCGTCCGGCGGGCCGGGTTCGAAGACCACCAGGTCGCCGGGCTGGCAGTCGAGTTCGCGGCAGAGGGCGCCCAGGGCCCGGAAGAGGGGTCCGAGCTATTTTGTCCGAACATTCTGGAGTGGTGGGGCGGCGGCGTCCCGAAAATGACTTGGGCCGCTTTTTTCCCGACCCTTTTTCTCCAGCCGGTCCAGCAACTCGGCGGCGAACACCGACAGGGAGTCGTCTCGCGCGCCCATCACCACGATGCGGTCGCCCGGCCGCGCCAGCTCCATCAGGCGCTCGCCGCAGGCGGGGCGGTCGGGTAGGGCGGCGGCGTTTCGGCCACGCCCGGCGACGGCCTCGGCGATGTCGCGGCTGCCGACGCTGCGATCCGCCGTGCCGCCGAAATAGGCCGGCTCGGGCATGAGCAGCACGTCGTCCGGCCCCAGCCGATCGACGAGACATTCGACGAAGGCGCCCCGCATCAGCCGAAGGGGCCCGTAGCCGTGCGGCTGGAACATCAGCAAGAGCCGGCCGGGGAAGGCGTGCAGCGTATCCAAGGTCGCCGCGATCTTGTCCGGGTTGTGGGCGAAGTCGTCGATCACCCTTACGCCCCCGGCCTCGCCGACCACCTCCAGCCGCCGGCGAACCCCGCTGAAGGTTGAAAGGGCGGCGGCGGCGCGGGCCAGGTTCACCCCCAGGGCGCCCGCCGCCGCGATCGCGGCCAGGGCGTTGGCGGCGTTGTGCGGGCCGGGGACCTGTAGGCTGACCTGGGCGGTCTCGCCCGTCCGTCGTACGCTCGCCGAGAAGGCGATCCCGCCTGGGGACAGGATCGGCGGACCGGCGAAGAGGTCGGCGCGGGCGTCGCCCAGGCTGAAGGTCACCAGGCGCGCCGCATCGAGGCCGGCCGCAAGGGCGGCGGTCTCGGCATTATCCAGGTTCAGCACCACTGTGTCGGCCTTGGCGGCGAAGTCGCCGAACAGGCCGCGAAGCTCGTCCATGGATTTGTGGTCGAGGGCGATGTTGTTCACCACGGCGACCGTGGGCCGGTAAAGGGCGATCGAGCCGTCGCTCTCGTCAACCTCGCTGACGAAGGCCGCGCCGGCGCCGACGCGGGCGCTGGCGAAGGGCGCGTCCGGGCCGACGAAGTTCTTCATCTCGGCCCCGTTCATGATCGTCGGATCGAGGCCGGCCGAATCCAGGATCCAGCCGATCATGGCGGTGGTCGTCGACTTGCCGCTGGTGCCGGCGACACCGACGCTCACGTCCGCGGCGTTGAACAGCTCGGCCAACAGTTCGGCGCGGGTGAGGATCGGCGCGCCGATGCGCCGGGCGGCCCGCACGTCGGGAATGGTCTCCTCGATGGCGGCCGAGACAACCAGCGTCTGGCCCGCGCTGGTGAGGCCGGAGCCGTCCTGGGGGTGGAGGTCCACGCCCTTGGCGCGCAGGAAATCGAACCGGGCGGCGTTGCGGCCCTGGTCGAGCGCACGGTCCGATCCCGCCACCTTCGCGCCTCGGGCCTGGACGATCAGGGCGAGAGGCGTCATGCCGCTGCCGCCGACGCCGCAGAAGTAGTAGGATTGGCCTTCGATCATCGGCCGACCCTATGGGCTGGGGAATGCGGGAGCAACCGGATGCGACGCTCTGATAGATCGGCGATCTCGACGCCTCCGCGCGAGACGTTCGCATGAGCGGCGAGGTCCGCCGCGTGGCCGTCGTCGCCCCGGCCTCGCGCTTGTCGCCCGAGGTGATCGGCCGGGTTCAGAGCTTGGCCACCGCGCTCTACCCGGACCACACGCCCGAGATCGTCTTCCACCGCCAATGCCTGGCCAGCTCCGGTCACTTCGCCGGCGACGACGCCACGCGCGCGGCGGCCTTCATCGAGGCGGCCAACGACGAGGCCTATGACGCCGTGTGGTTCGCCCGCGGCGGCTATGGCGCCGGCCGGCTCGTCGAGCTGATACTGCCCAGGCTCGAGGACGCGGCCAGGCGCAAGGCCTATCTGGGCTACAGCGACGGCGGCGCCCTGCTTGGCGCGCTCTACCGCCAGGGCTTTCAACGCCTGGCCCACGGCCCCATGGCCCAGGACGTGCTGCGCGACGGGGGCGAGGCGGCGATCGCCCGCGCCCTCGCCTGGCTGGTCGACCGCGATCCCGGCGCGCTCGAGCCCAGCCTGCGAGACTCGCCCAAGGCCGCGGCGTTCAACATGACCATCCTCGGTTCGATCATCGGCACGCCCCTGCAGCCCGACTTGGAGGGCCACGTGCTGATGCTCGAGGAGGTGTCGGAGCCCATGTACCGGATCGACCGCGCCCTTTTTCATATCACCAGCAACCCGGAGATCCGCCGCGTGGCGGGCCTGCGGCTCGGTCGCTGCGGCGCGATCCCGGACAACGATCCGGATTTCGGCGGCACCGAGGAAGAGGTCGCCCGATTTTGGTGCGAACGCTCAGGCGTCCCCTGGCTCGGCCGCGCCGACATCGGCCACGACGCGGACAACAAGGTCGTGCCGTTCGGCGACTGGCGCGGGTAGGCCCTTCACTCCTCGAACCCCTCCTCCTCCGGATCGTCAGGCGGGCCGGGTTCGAAGACCACCAGGTCGCCGGGCTGGCAGTCGAGTTCGCGGCACAGCGCCCCCAGGGTGGAAAAGCGGATGGCCCGCGCCTTGCCGGTCTTGAGGATGGACAGATTGGCGATGGTCACCCCGACGCGGTCGGCGAGTTCGGTGAGCGACATGCGTCGCTCCAAGAGAATGCGATCGAGGCGGATGCGGATGGGCATGGCCTTAAATCGTCAGCTCCGCTTCGCCGCGCAGGCGCGCGCCCTCGCGGAAGATCTCGGCCAGCACCACGATCACCAGGACGGCGAACCAGGTGGTGAAGCTCACCCCGCCGCCGACGTGAAAGCGGCCGTGATAGATCAGATGGGAGAGGCCGGCGGCGGCGTAGCGCCCCAGCTCGAGGACAGCCAGCGCCCCGCCGATGACGCGCAGGCGCCGCACGTTGTCCGGGTGGAACGGATCGCCGGCGATGAGGGTCTGGAAGATGCGCCGCAGCCGTCCGACGATGACGATGGCTCCGGCGAGATAGAGGTCTATGCCGAGCAGGGTCGCGGCGAAGACTGGGCCCAGCCAGGGTCCGGCGATGTGGAACTGACCCACGCTGAGGCGGCTGTAGAGAAGTTCGGGCCTGAAGCTGAGCAGGAGCACGGCCACGATGGCCACGATGAGGACGGCCACCGCCGCCCAAAGGACGAAGTGGAAAACGTCGAGAATGACTTTGAGAAAGCTCGATACCGAGCCGGGTCCCAAGGCGCGCATCGAAAAGCCCCCTTATCAAACAACACCGCCGCCGAAGGCCCCGCGGGGGGGCCGATCAGGCGGCGGTGAGGATGCCCCGAACGGCGCGCGTATGAAAGCGCATCGCTTAGAACGATTGGGCGACGAGGCCGACGGCGACCAGCGGCAGGCCGACCAGCACCAGGGTGTTCATCAGGGTCAGGGCGAAGCGGTCGAAAATGTTGATCATGTTCGTGGCGGTCATTTCAGGTTTCCTTGTGCAGTGCGGCATGAAAGCGGTTTGTTTGGCTTCATGTGGGCGGCCCAACGCCGTCCTTGTGTGATTATCGATATTCCCACATCGTTTTTCGATCAACTAAATTATTGTTTATCGATATTAAACTTTTGCAATGCAATAAATTTTCCTTCATGTTGGTTAAGGGGTAGGACGCGGGGCATGACTCTGCGTCTCGCACCTGGCTTACGGCTGGTGGTCGCCACCCACAACGCCGGCAAGGCGCGCGAACTGGCCGGCCTCCTCGAGGGCCGCTTCGAGGTCGTGTCCGCCGCCGACCTGGGGCTGGCCGAACCCGACGAGCCGGAGACCACCTTCGCCGGCAACGCCATGGTCAAGGCGCGCGGCGCGGCCGACGCCAGCGGCCTCATCGGCGTCGCCGACGATTCGGGGCTGTGCGTCGCGGCGCTGGAGGGGGCGCCGGGCGTTCACTCGGCGCGCTGGGCCGGTCCCACCCGCGACTTCGCCCGCGCCATGGCCCTGGTCGAACAGCGGCTCGTGGAGCGCGAGAGCGAGGATATGGCGGCCTGGTTCGTCTGCGCCCTGGCCGTCGCCTGGCCGGGGGGGCCGGTGGTGGTGGTGGAGGGAAAGGCGCAAGGCGCGCTCACCTTCCCGCCGCGCGGAACCCTGGGGTTCGGCTACGATCCCATCTTTATTCCGACCGGCGGATCGCAGACCTTCGCGGAGATGGCGCCCGGCGCCAAGGACGCCGTCAGCCATCGCGCCCGCGCCTTCGCCGCCCTAGAGGCCGCGCTCTTTTGAACACGCCGCCGCTCGGCGCATACGTCCACTGGCCCTATTGCGCGCGAATCTGCCCCTATTGCGATTTCAACGTGGTGCGCGACCGGGGCGGCGAGAAGAGCGCGCTGGTCGCCGCCATCCTCGCCGATCTCGCCGCCCACGCCGCTCTGACCGGCCCTCGGCGCCTGACCTCGATCTTCTTTGGCGGCGGCACGCCCTCGCTTATGGACCCCGCCGTGGTGGCCGAGATTATCCAGACGGCGCGCGCCCTTTGGACGGCCGCGCCCGATCTGGAAGTCACCCTGGAAGCCAACCCCACCGACGCCGAGGCGGACCGCTTCGGCGCTCTGGCGCGGGCGGGCGTGGATAGGCTCTCGCTGGGCCTCCAGTCCCTCGACGACGCGGCTCTGAAATATCTGGGGCGCAACCATGACGCCGCCGCCGGCCGCCGCGCCGCCGGACGCGCCGCGGCCGCCTTTGCCCGCCTCTCCCTCGACCTGATCTACGCCCTTCCCGGCCAGACGCGCGGCGCCTGGGCCGAGGAGCTGCGCCAGGCCGCGGACCTCGGCGCCGAACACATCTCGCCCTACCAGCTCACCATCGAGGCCGGGACCGCCTTCCACAGGGCGGCGGCCCGCGGGACGCTCGAGGTCGCGGGACCCGATCTCGCCGCCGATCTCTTCGAGACCACGGCCGCCGTGCTGGAGGGGGCTGGTTTCGAGGCCTATGAAGTTTCCAATCACGCCAGGGGCGCCGCCGCCCGCTCGCGCCACAACCTCGCCTATTGGCGGGGCTGGGACTACCTGGGCGTCGGTCCCGGCGCGCACGGGCGCCTCACGCTTGGCGCCGAACGTTTCGCCAGCCTCGCCCCCAGGGGCGTCAGCGCCTACATCGCCCAGGTGGCCGGCGCCGGCCTCGGATCGACCCGCGAGCCGCTGGACGCGCGGGCCATCGCCCTGGAGCGCCTGCTCATGGGCCTTCGCACCGTCGAGGGGGTGGCCCTGGACGACCTCGCGGCCCTGCGCATTCCCGCCGCCAGGATCGCGGCGATGGAAGGGTTCCTCAGCCACGACGGCGGGCGGTTGACGGCGAGCGCCGCCGGCCGCCCGGTCCTCGACCGGATCATCGCCGATCTCGCCGGTGGCGCCTGAACGCGCCGCGGCTTAAGGCTCGCTGGGATGGCGCAGGAACGACCCGTTCGCCCCAAGCCCAACGTGCTGGCGCCCGGCCTCTATCTGGTCGCCACGCCGATCGGCAACCTGCGCGACATCACCCTGCGCGCCCTGGACGTCCTGGCCGGCGCCGATGTCGTCCTGGCCGAGGACACCAGGGTGAGCGGCAAGCTGCTCGCGGCGCATGGCGTTTCGGCGCGGCTCAAGCGCTATGACGAACACGCCGCGGCGGGGGCGCGGCCGGGCATCCTCGCCGCCCTGGCCGGGGGGGCCAGGATCGCCCTCGTTTCCGACGCCGGCACGCCGCTCATTTCCGATCCGGGCTACCGCCTGGTGCGCGAGGCTTTGGCCCAGGGATCGGCGGTCTTCCCCATTCCCGGCCCCTCGGCGAGCTTGGCGGCGCTGGCCGTCGCCGGCCTTCCCACCGACCGATTCCTCTTCGCCGGCTTTCCCCCGCCAAAATCGGCCGCGCGGCGAACCTTTCTGACCGAACTTGCCCCCTTTCGCGCTTCACTGATCTTTTTCGAGAGCGGACCGCGCCTAGCCGCCAGCCTCGGCGACATGGCCGCGGTGCTGGGGCCGCGTCCGGCGGCGGTGGCGCGCGAGCTCACCAAGCTCCACGAGACGGTGGTGCGCGGCAGCCTCGAGGCCCTGGCCGCCGATCCCCGCTTCCTGGCCCCCAAGGGCGAAATCGTCATCGTCGTCGGTCCCGGCCCCCCGCCGGCCGCCAGCGCCGAGGACGCCGACGCCGCCCTCCTGGACGCCCTCGCCAGCGCCTCTCCCGCCCAGGCCGCCTCGCAAGTCGCCAAGGCGCTTGGCCTACCGCGCCGCGACCTCTACGCCCGGGCCCTGGCCCTGAAAGGCGACTGAACGATGCGCGGCGTGCGCGGGAAGCGCGGCCTCGAGGCGCGCGGTTCGGGACGGCGGGCGGAGGTCTTCTGCGCCCTGTGGCTCCTCGCCAAAGGCTACCGCATCCTGGGATTTCGGCTGAAGACCCCCCAGGCCGAGATCGATTTGCTGGTCCAGAAGGGCGCTGTGATCGCGGTGGTGGAAGTCAAGCGCCGCGCCACGCTGGAGACGGCCCTGGCGGCGGTGACCTGGCGCCAGCGCGAGCGCCTGGTGCGCGCCGCGCTGGCCCTGGCCGCGCGCCGGCCCTCCCTGGCGGGCGCCGCCGTGCGCCTCGACCTCATCGCCCTCGCGCCGGGACGCCTGCCACGCCATATACCGGACGCCTGGCGGCAAGCCTGAGCGCCGCCGCTCGCCGACGAGGAAATGCCATGCCGCTTCAGGTCGCCATCCAGATGGACCCCGTCGAGCGGGTCAACATCGACACCGACACCACCTTCATGCTGATGCTGGAGGCCCAGACGCGCGGCCACGGCCTGTGGGTCTACGGCCCCGAGCGCCTGGCTCTGGAGGATGGGCGCGTGCTGGCGCGGGGCCGGCCGCTCAATCTGCGCGCCGTCAAGGGCGACCACCACAGCCTGGGCAAGGTCCAGGTGCGGGATTTGGCCGAAATGGACGTGGTGCTGATGCGCCAGGATCCGCCCTTCGACATGGCCTACATCACCGCCGCCCACTTCCTGGAAACCATCCACCCGGCGACCCTGGTGGTGAACAATCCCGCCGAGGTCCGCAACGCGCCCGAAAAGCTGTTCGTCACGGGCTTTCCCGGCCTGCAGCCGCCCACCCTGATCACCAGCGATCCCGAGGCCATCGAGGATTTCCGCGCCCGGCACGGCGACATGGTGCTCAAGCCCCTCTACGGCGGGGCGGGTTCGGGCGTGGTCCGCCTCAACGCCGACGATCCCAATCTCGACGCCCTCCTGGAGCTTCACGCCATGATCGGCCGCGAGCCGGTGATCGCCCAGAAGTTCATTCCGGCCGTCGCCGAGGGGGACAAGCGCATCCTGCTGGTGGACGGCGAGCCGGTGGGGGCCATCAATCGCATTCCAGCCGAAGGCCAGGTGCGCTCCAACCTCGCCAAGGGCGGCCGCGCCGAGGCCGTGGCGCTGAGCGCGCGCGACGAGGAGATCTGCGCGGCCATCGGCATGGAGCTGAAGGCCCGCGGCCTCATCTTCGTCGGGATCGACGTCATCGGCGACTATCTCACCGAGATCAACGTCACTTCGCCCACCGGCGCCCAGCAGCTCAAACGGTTCGGCGGGGCCGACGCGGCGGTGAGGCTGTGGGACCGCATCGAGAACATACGCGGCTTGGTCTAGCCGAGGGGCCCCGCGCGCCCGGCGTCACGCGCCTGTCACGGCCTCACGCAAAGTTCTGCTTTTGTTCTTGCCACAAGCCGCGGGCTGTGCTTCCGCTGTGGACGACCTTGTGAGCAACTGACGTGCAACGGGGGTTGGGCTGATGGCGGCGCGGGTGGTGTCGGTGGCGTTCGAGGGTGTTGAAGCCCGGCGCGTCGACGTCGAGGTGCAGACCGTGGGCGGCTTTCCCGCCTTTGTCGTCGTCGGCCTGGCCGACAAGGCAGTGGGCGAGGCGCGCGAGCGGGTTCGCGCCGCCTTCGCGGGACTGGGTCTAGCCCTGCCGCCCCGGCGCGTGGTGGCCAACCTCGCCCCGGCCGATCTTCCCAAGGAGGGCAACCACTACGATCTGCCCATCGCGCTGGCCCTGATGGCGGTGATGGGCATCATCCCCCAGGACGCCCTGGACGGCTGGGCGGCCATCGGTGAGCTGAACCTCAATGGCGAGATCGCCCCGGTGGCGGGCGCTCTTCCCGCGGCCATGGCCGCCGGCGCCATGGGTCTTGGCCTCATCTGCCCCGAGGCCTGCGGCCCCGAAGCGGCCTGGGCGGGCGAGACGGCCATCCTCGCGCCGCGCTCCCTGATCGCGCTGGTCAACCATTTTCGCGGCAGCCAGATCCTCGGCGCCCCCAAGCCCGGCCCGATGATCGATGGCGCCCCAGGGCCGGATCTGAAAGACGTCAAGGGCCAGGAGAACGCCAAGCGGGCCCTGGAGATCGCCGCGGCCGGTGGCCACAACCTCCTTTACGTAGGCCCGCCGGGATCGGGCAAATCCATGCTGGCCCAGCGCCTGCCGGGCCTCCTGCCGCCGCTAACCGCTGCCGAGCTCCTGGAGACATCCATGGTCCATTCCATCGCGGGCCTGATCGCCAAGGGGACGCTGACCCGCGACCGACCGTTTCGCGCCCCCCACCACTCGGCCAGCATGGCCGCTCTCACCGGAGGCGGCCTGAAGGTGAAGCCGGGCGAGGTGTCGCTGGCCCACAACGGCGTTCTGTTCCTGGATGAACTGCCGGAATTCAGCGCCCAGGCCCTCGATTCCCTGCGCCAACCCCTCGAGACCGCCGAAGTCACCGTCGCCCGCGCCAACGCCCACGTCCGCTATCCCGCCCGCGTGCAGCTGGTTGCGGCGATGAATCCGTGCCGCTGCGGCGTCGGCGGCCTGGGGAGAGGCGGCTGCGGCAAGGCGCCGCGCTGCCAGCAATCCTATCAGGGCCGCGTCTCCGGCCCGCTTCTCGACCGCATCGACCTTACCGTGGACGTGCCGCCGGTCACCGCCGCCGACCTCTCCCTGCCGCCGCCGGCCGAGGGCACCGCCGAGGTCGCGGCCCGCGTCGCCACCGCCCGCGAGACCCAGGCGGCCCGCGCCCGCCAGGCCGGCAACGGCGCCGCCCCGCTCAACGCCCGGGCCGAAGGCGCCTGGCTGGAGACCATCGCCGCGCTGGACGCCCCGGCCAAGGCGCTGCTGGCCCGGGCCGCCGAGGCCGGCGCCCTCACCGCCCGGGGCTGGAGCCGCACCCTGCGCCTGGCCCGCACCATCGCCGACCTGGAAGGCGCGCCCGCCGTGCGCCGCGTGCACGTCGCCGAGGCGCTGATCTATCGGCGGATCGGGCCGGGGAGCGAAGGGGTGGGGGAAGCGCGGATGAGCGTCTTTGGGATGTGAGCGAAGCGGGCCTGATCCGACTGACGCCTCGAAAATGACTCCGACCCCTAATTTGCGCGTGGTCTTGATCCAGCTGTCGTCCACGGCGCCGCTCCTGGCGCGATAGTCCCTCCAGCAGAAGGTGACGCCCCGGTCGTTGAGGGTGATCAGGCGGCTGTTGGCGATGGCGACGCGGTGAGTGTAGCGGGCGAGATAGGCCAGCACCGCCTCGGGGCCGCCGAAGGGTCGCTTGGCGTAGACCACCCACTCGGCGCGGCGCCGCGTGTCAACTCATCCGCCGCCGCTAGCTTTCCCGCCAACGGCCGCGCGCCTATCTGTTATGTCGACCCGCTTTGCGACCCGCCCCACGGAATGATTTTGCATGAACGCTCCCCTCCTTGCCCCCTCGATCCTCGACGCCTCTGGCGTCGAGACAAACCGCGCGGTGGCCGTGCTGGGCGATGCGCTGCGCGGCGCGGACGACGGGGAGATCTTTCTGGAACGCTCGGAAAGCGAGATGTTCGTGTTCGACGACGGGCGGCTGAAGTCGGCGGCCTTCGACTCCACCGAAGGGTTCGGCCTGCGCGTCGTGGCGGGAGAGACGGCGGGCTACGCCCACGCCAGCGAGATCTCGCAGGGCGCCATCGAGCGCGCGGCGAGCGCCGCGGCGCTGGCCAAGCGCGGTCATGCCGGCGTCGCGGCCGAGGGGCCCCAGTCCACCAACCGCAGGCTCTATGGCGACGATGATCCCTTGGCCTCGCCGGGATTCGCCGAAAAAGTCGCCCTGCTGCAGGAGATCGACTCCTTCGCGCGCCGCCGCGATCCCCGGGTGGCCCAGGTGATGACCTCCCTGGCCGGCGAACGGCGCGTGGTGGAGATCGTGCGGGCCGACGGTCGGCTGATCCGCGATGTCCGCCCTCTGGCTCGGCTGAATGTGCAGATCACCGTGGAAAGGGACGGCCGCCGCGAGACCGGGACGTCCGGAGCTGGCGGGCGGGCCGGCTTCGAGGCCTGGATCACGCCGGCGGCGTGGCGCGACCAGGTGGAGGAGGCCCTGCGCCAGGCGCTGGTCAACCTGGACGCCATTCCCTGTCCGGCCGGCGAGATGGACGTGGTGCTGGGCCCAGGATGGAACGGGGTGCTGCTGCACGAGGCGGTGGGTCATGGGCTGGAGGGCGATTTCAATCGCAAGGGGACATCGGCCTTTTCCGGGCGCCTGGGCGAGCGGGTGGCCGCGCCGGGGGTGACGGTGTTCGACGACGGGGCCATCGAAGGGCGCCGCGGATCGCTCAGCGTGGACGACGAAGGCACGCCGACATCGCGCACCATCCTCATCGAAGACGGGATCCTGGTGGGCTATATGCACGATCGCCAGAGCGCGCGCTTGATGGGCATGAAAGCCACCGGCAACGGCCGGCGGCAATCCTACGCCTATCTCCCCATGCCACGCATGACCAACACCGGCATGCTGGCCGGAACCTCGAGCCGCGAAGAGATGATCGCCTCCACCGCTCGGGGCCTCTATTGCGCCAACTTCGGCGGCGGCCAGGTGGACATCACCAATGGCAAATTCGTCTTCCAGTGCACCGAAGCCTATCTGATCGAGAACGGCCAGATCACCGCGCCGGTCAAGGGCGCCACCCTGATCGGCGATGGCCCCTCGGCGCTCACCCGCGTCACCATGATCGGCGACGACTTCGCTTTCGATCCGGGCATCGGGGTGTGCGGCAAGGCCGGCCAGGGCGTGCCGGTGGGCGTCGGCCAGCCTTCCTTGAAGATCACCGGCCTGACGGTGGGCGGGACGAGCGTCTAGAGGCGCGGACTTCGCCAGGCTGCCGTCCCGAGAGCCTGCACATCATCGGCGTCATCGACATGGCGACCATGCGCCCAGATGGCTCGGGCGGCGCGCCGTCTCATGCGGTCGACGATTTGAGGTCTATGGCCGAGGCGGCACAATCCCGCTTTCCGGGTAAGGCGGCAACAAAGGCGGCGGGGCCGGCAGGCCGGCCGGCCGGTTGGCGATGGCCTTCATCATGAGGTCGACGGCTGTCTCCAGCTGCGCGTCGTGGCCGGCGAGCAGGTCGGCCGGCTGATTCTCGACCTCGATGTCGGGATCGACGCCGTGGTTCTCGACGGCCCACTTGCTGTCCAGCGTATAGAGGGCGTCTTCCGGGACCGTGACGTAACCGCCGTCCATCATCCGCCAGTTGCCGCGAATGCCGCGCACGCCGCCCCAGGAGCGCGTGCCGACCAGCTTTCCCAAGCCGTAACGGCGAAAGAGGTACGGGAAGATGTCGCCGTCCGACGCGGACCAGTGGTTGAGCAGGGCGACCTTCGGCCCATTCAGCACCTCCGCCGGCTCGGTGGAGACGGCCGATTCGCGGTTAGTCCCGAGCGTCACCAATATCCGGCGCAGGCGCTCCAGCGCAAAGGGCGCAATGAACCCTCCGCCGTTCCACCGGTCGTCCATGATCAGGGCCTGCTTGTCGAGCTGAGCGTAGAACTGGCGCACGAACTGCTGCAGGCCCAGCTGCTCCATGTCGGACATGTAAACGTAGCCGACCTTGCCCCCCGACAACCTGTCCACCACCGCTCGGTTGTGCGCGATCCAGGCCACCTCGCGCAGGCCCAGTTCTTTTTCGACCGGCTTGACCACCACGTGTCGCCGTGGGCCCGCCGCGCTATCGGAGACGGTCAAGTCAACGGTAGTCTCCGCATCGGCCAGCTGGAGCAGGCTGTCGGGGTCGGTCGGCGCGCGAAGTTCAGCGCCGTTCACCGCCAATAGGAAGTCGCCCACCTTCACGTTGAGGCCCGGCTCGGCAAGCGGGCTTCGATAATCGTCGCGGGTGTTGTCACCAGGAAAGATCGTCGCGAACCGGTAGCGGCCCGACCCCTGATCGAGCGTCCAGTCGGCGCCGAGCAGCGCCGCGTGCACGGCGGGCGTGGTGTCGCCATCATCGCCGCCTCCGACATAGGTGTGGGAATTGCCGATCTCGCCGAGCACCTGGCCGATCAGGTAGTTGAGGTCTTCACGCGAGCCTATGAGCGGCAGCAGCTTGAGGTATTTTTCGTGGACGGCTTTCCAGTCCTGCCCGTTCATGACCGGTGAGAAGAACAGGTCCCGCTCCACACGCCATGCGTTGTCGAACATCTCCGTCCATTCCTGGGCGGGGTCGACCAGCATGCGCATATGGCCGAGCTTCAGTTTCTTGGCGGTTTCGCTGTCCTTGGCGGCGTCGGCCTTGGTGTCGAGGACCGTGTAATCCTTGTCGTGCTTGATCAGCACCCGCTGGCCGTCGAGCGATAGCGCGTAGCTATCGACATCTTCGGTGACGACAGACTCCTTGCGCTTCTTCAGGTCGTAGAAGCGCAGCGCCGTCTTCTCCCCCTTGAGCGAGCCCTCGATCAGACCGATCGGCTGGGTAAGGTAGAAGATGCGCTGTCCGCGTACGTCCATCTGGGCGATGTTCGCCGGGTCGATCGGGAGGGCGACGGCGCGGGCCAACATGCCGTCAAGGTCGATTCTGATCGGTGCGATCGGCCCGGTGCGGTCGGGCGGCAATTTCTCGTCCGCTTCCTTGCCCTTGCTGTCCTTGACGGCCGCTCCGGCCTTCTTTCGTTCGGCGTCATCCCCCTCGGGTGTCTTGGCGTCCTTCTCCGGCCCGCTGTCGGCCTCGTCGGATCTCGGCGCGACCGGCGATGCGGAATCGCGCGCCAGGGGGATCGCGTAGACGCCCAGGGACTTCAGGATGGCGAAGTCGAACTCGATGTCCGATCCGACCGTGTTTTCGTGGCGGTTCGAGGTGAAGTAGAGGTACTTTCCGTCCGGCGACCATGCCGGGTTGGCGTCGATGCCGCTGCCATCGCCTAGCCGCGTCAGCTTGCCGGTGGCGATATCGTAAAGATAAAGATCGCGCCGACGGCCGACCGCGGACATGCTGAAGGCGAGCCAAAGGCCGTCCGGCGAGAAGGCCTGATCGTGGATCTCGCTGAGCTTGTCCTGGGCGACCTGCCTGGGCGCGCCGCCCTCCGTGCGCACCGTCCAGAGCCGGTGCCCGCCGTCGGTGAAAGCCAGTGTCTTCCCATCCGGCGAAAAGAGCGGACCGTAGAAGTAGCCTTCCGCGAACGAAGTCAGCAGCTTTTCGGAGCCGCCCTCGGCGGGGCGAATGGCGACCTGCTGGCCGCCGTTGGCGTCGGTCGTATAGGCGATTGTCCGGCCATCGGGCGACCAGGCGGGATGATCCTCGTCCGCCGTCTGAGTGTTCGTCAGGTCGCGCGTCGCCCCGTCCTCGGTCGGGACGCTGAAGATGTCGCCCCGCGCCGAGAACAAGGTTCGCTTTCCATTGGGCGCCAGAGCGAAGTCTACTTGCTGCGCGGCGTCGACGTCGCGAATCTGGTCCTTTACCTCGGCGACGTGAGGACGAATGCGCGGGTTGTCGTCTGGAACGGCGACAGGGATCTCGCGCAGGCTTTCGCTCGGCAAGTCGAGGAGGAAGAGCTTCCCGCCCTGCTGGAAGGCGATGGCGTCGCCGCCGAGAGCGGGAAAGTCGATGTCGTAGTCGGTGAAATGGGTGACCTCACGGGTCTGCCTGGTGTCCTGGTCATAGACCCAGATATTGGCGCGCCGGGCGCCGTCTCTGTCGGAGAGGAAATAGATGCGCCGACCATACCACATCGGCGAAGTGTTGGTGCCCGACCAGTCGGTGATCTGATCCAGTCGCCGGGTAGTGAAATCGTAGGTGAAGACCTGCTGCGCCAGGCCGCCGTTGTAGCGTTTCCAGGTGCGGAAATTCCGGAAGATACGGTTGTAGGCGATGGTGTGCCCGTCCGGGGCGAACGTCGCCAAACCCACCGCGCTGTCAATCGGCATCGGCCTCGGCGCGCCGCCCGCGACCGGAACCTCGTACATGTTCTGGATCCAGCTGTTCCACTGATCGCGCTTGCTCAGGTAGACGACGTACTTGGAGTCCGGCGTCCAGGTGACCACCATGTTGTCCGGCCCGTGCCGCCCGCCGGTCCCGGCCTCCGTTGTGGGGTGATACGTCAGCCGCCGCGCGGCCCCGCCCGCGGCGGGGATCACCCAGATGTCAGTGCCGGCCTTGCTGGCTTCGGTGTAGGCGATCCATTGGCCGTCGGGAGAGGCGCGCGGAAACATGTCCTGTCCCGGCGCGCTGGTCAGGCGTTCGGCCGTGCCGCCGGCCTTCGGCGCCGACCATACGTTGCCGTCCGCCACGAACACTATCCTGTCGCCATAGGGCTGCGGAAAGCGCGGCAGGGCGGCGTGAGCGGCCGCTAGGGGAACTGTCGAAAGCAGCAAAGTCGACATCAAGCGCGACAGCGTCATGGAGGAGCCTTCAAAGCGGGTTGTCGGACGACGGTATAGAAATCCAGACTTGCGTCCACCTGGGACGGCGGCTTCTTTCGAGCAAACTCAACCGGTTCTGGCGCGCCCGCGTGATGATCCGGTAGCAAGTTCGCCGTGGCGATTCGCCTCCATGAAATAGACGACGTGGGGGCGCAACGGATCGCCGTCGGCCAAGGCGGGGTGGTCGAAGTCCCGCGCCGGGTCATGCACGAGGCCGATCCGCTCCATGACCGCTTGCGAGCGCAGATTGGTCAGCGCCGTGAAGGAGACGATCTCGGGAAGTCTCAGCTGTTCGAAGCCATGGTCGAGGAGGGCGATGGCGGCTTCGGTCGCGAAACCGTTTCCCCAGGCCTGGCGCGCGAGGCGCCAGCCGATCTCGTAGCCTTCGGGGCGGGGAGGACCAGGCGGAATGGGCGCCAGGGCGGCGAAACCCAGGAAGGCGCCGTCGGTTTTGGCCTCCAGAGCGAAGAACCCGTGCCCCAATTGATCAAATTGCGCCTCGAACCGCTCGATCCGCGCATCGCTCTGCTCGCGTGTCATGGGCGCCTGTCCAAGCCAGTACATGACTTCCGGATCGGCGCTCATCGCCGCGTAGGGTTCGCGGTCCTCCTCTCGCCAGCGGCGCAGGATGAGGCGCTGGGTCTCGATCATGCCGGGCGCGGGGCGGTGAGGGCGCCGTAGAGGTCGGGACGGCGGTCGCGGAAGAATCCCCAGGCGGCGCGGTGGCGGGCAAGGAAGTCCAGATCGAAAGCAGCGAGGGCGAATCCCTCGTCATCGCGTCCGAGCTCGGCGACGAGATCGCCGCGGTGATCGCAGATGAAGCTGGCGCCGTAGAAGCTCTGGCCGCCACCGGGATAGTCCGGCCACGGCTCGAATCCGGTGCGGTTGGCGCCGGCCACCGGGATCACGTTGGAAACGGCGTGGCCCTGCATGGCGCGCCGCCATGGCGCGGCGGTGTCCAGAGTGGGATCGTGCGGCTCGCTGCCGATGGCGGTGGGATAGAGGATGATCTCCGCGCCCATCAGGGTCATGGCGCGGGCGGCCTCGGGATACCACTGGTCCCAGCAGATCCCCACCCCAAGGCGACCGACCCTGGTCTCCCAGACCCGAAAGCCGGTGTCCCCGGGGCGGAAATAGTACTTCTCCTGATAGCCAGGCCCATCGGGGATGTGGCTCTTGCGGTAGAGGCCCAGCGGCGCGCCGTCGGCGTCGATCATCACTAGGCTATTGAAATAGTGCGGTCCCTCGCGCTCGAAGATCGAGATCGGCAGCACGACGCCCAGCTCGGCGGCCAGGGGGGCCAGGGCGGTGACGCAAGGGTGCTCGCGCCAGGGATGGGCCGTGGCGAACCAGCGCTCCTGCTGGGCGACGCAGAAGTAGGGACCCTGGAAAAGTTCGGGCGGCAGGATCACCTCGGCGCCGCTGGCGGCCGCCTCGCGGATCAGCGCCGCGGTCCTGGCGATATTAGCGGCCAGATCCTCGCCATAGGCCGCCTGCAGAACTGCGACTCTGACGCCTCTGGCCATCACGCGGGTTCCTGCTGGCTGATGCAGTGGAACGAGCCGCCGCCAGTGAGCAGGGCGCGGGACGCCAGGCCGGTCACGGCGCGACCGGGAAAGAGCATTTCCAAGGCCTCCACCGCCAGGGCCCCGGCTCGTTCGTCATAGAGCGGAACGATCACCGCCTGGTTGGCGATAAGGAAGTTCATGTGCGAGGCGGGCGTGGTGTGATGATCGTCGTCCCTGACGCGGCCGGGCGAGGGGATGCGCGTCACGCTCAGAGGGTGGCCGGCGGCGTCGGAAAACCCCGCCAGAGCGCGCGCCGCGGCGTCGTAGGCGGCGGCGTTGGGGTCGTCCAGGCCAAAGCCCATGGGGCAGGCGACGACGCCGGGCGCCACGAACCGGGCGAGGTTGTCCACGTGGCCGTCGGTGTGGTCGTTCATCAGGCCGTCTTCCAGCCACAGCACCTTGCGCGCGCCGAGCGATTCGGCCAATGCCGCCTCGGCGTCCGCTTCGCGCCAGCCGCGGTTGCGGTTGGGGTTGGTGAGGCATTGGCGCGTGGTGAGCACCGTTCCGGCCCCGTCGTGGTCCACCGCGCCGCCTTCGAGCACGAAGTCGTAGCGGGCCAGCGCGGCGCCGGCGGCGTCGGCGACCTGGCTGGCCACCGCCTCGTCGCCCTCCAGCTGGTATTTCCCGCCCCAGCCGTTCAAGCGGAAGGCGGCCGCTTGGCCCGGGCCGGTGAAGATCGGGCCGGTGTCGCGCAGCCAGATGTCGCCGAACACGGCGGCCACGATCTCGATCGCCGGCGTATCCGCCAGCCGCGCCTTGGCCGCGTCCACCGCCGCGGCGCCGCAAGCCATGAGCTTGACCTGCTCGCCGCCCGGACCTGCCAGTGCCAGCGCCAGAGCGGCCACGTCGTCCCGGGCGGCCTCGAGATGGCTCCCCCAAAGATCGGCATGGCTGGGAAACCCCACCCACATGGCGCGGTGCGCCGACCACTCGGCGGGGACGGGCTGCGTCATGGACAAACCGCTCCTCACCCGCTTGCGGGGGAGGGGGACCGCGACTGCGAAGCAGAGGCGCGAAGCAGCCAAACGGTGGAGGGGGCGGCCGCCGCGATCTCACCGAGCACGCTCGGCAAAGCCTCATTGTCCAAAACCCCGGCCGCCGCGAACCGAAGCATCCTGACGCCCTTGCCCACCAGCCAGCGGTCGCGCGCGAAGTCATGGCGCGCTTGGTCGGAATGAGAGTGGCCCCCTCCGTCGATCTCGACGGCCAGGCGCGCCGAGGGACAATAGAAGTCCAGGATGTAGGCGCCCATCGGATGCTGCCGGCGGAATCGCAGGGCGTTCAGCTTGCCTTGGCGTAGGTGGTCCCAGAGCACCACTTCGGGCAGGCTCACGCCTTTTCGAAGACGCCTCGCGCGCTTGAACGTCAGGATTTTCGCTCGCACTGGCCCCCTCCACCGCTTCGCGGTCCCCCCTCCCCGCTGCGCGGAGGAGGATCCACGACGCCTATACTTCTACAGCGAACTCCGCCTCGGTCTTCGCCGTCACCTCATCGACGCCGACCCCAGGCGCGAGCTCGGTCAGCCTCACACCGCCGCCGCGGCGATCGATGTCGAACACGCCGAGATCGGTGATCAAGAGATCGACGACGCCCGCGCCGGTGAGCGGCAGGGTGCATTCCTTGAGCAGCTTTGGCGCGCCGGATTTTTCCACGTGGTCCATGACCACCACCACGCGGCGAACGCCGGCGACTAGGTCCATGGCCCCGCCCATGCCCTTGACCATTTTCCCCGGCACCATCCAGTTGGCCAGGTCGCCGCTCTGCGAGACCTGCATGCCGCCCAGGATGGAGAGGGCGATGTGGCCGCCGCGGATCATGGCGAAGGAATCGGCGCTGGAGAAGTAGGACGAGCTGGCTAGTTCGGTGATGGTCTGCTTGCCGGCGTTGATCAGGTCGCAGTCGGCCTCGCCCTCGTAAGGGAATGGGCCCATGCCCAGCATGCCGTTCTCGCTCTGCAGCGTCACCGACATGCCGGCCGGGATATGGTTGGCGACCAGGGTCGGGATGCCGATGCCCAGATTGACGTAGAAGCCGTCCTTGAGCTCGCGCGCCGCCCGGGCGGCCATGTCTTCGCGGCCCCAGGCCATCAGATGGCCTCCTCTCTGGGACGTGTTGTTACGCGCTCGATGCGCTTTTCGAAATGGACGCCCTGGAAGATGCGGTCGACAAAGATGCCGGGCGTGTGGATCGCGTCCTTGTCCAGCGATCCCATGGGAATCAGTTCCTCGACCTCGGCCACGGTGGCGCGTCCCGCCGTGGCCATCATGGGATTGAAATTGCGGGCCGTCTTTCGATAGACGAGGTTGCCCTCGGGGTCGCCCTTCCAGGCCTTGACGATGGAAAGGTCCGCGGTCAGGCCCCGCTCCATCACATAGGCCTCGCCGTCGAACTCGCGCACTTCCTTGCCCTCGGCGACCAGGGTGCCGACCCCGGTCCTGGTGAAGAAGGCCGGGATGCCGGCCCCGCCGGCGCGGATGCGCTCGGCCAAGGTGCCCTGGGGATTGAACTCAAGTTCCAGAGCGCCGGAAAGATAGAGCTGCTCGAAGAGCTTGTTCTCCCCCACGTAGGAGCTGACCATCTTCTTGATCTGGCCGCCTTCCAAGAGGATGCCCAGGCCGAACCCGTCTATCCCGCAATTGTTGGAAATCACGGTCAGCTCTCGCGTCCCGGCCGCCTGGATGGCCGCGATCAGGTTCTCGGGGATGCCGCACAGGCCAAAGCCGCCCGACATGATGGTCATGCCGTCGAACAGGAGGCCGTCCAGGGCGTCGGCGGCGGTCTCGCGAACCTTGTGGGCCATGCGGGTTCTCGAAGCGGAAGGACGGGCGTCCTTACGCCGTAAGGGGTGGGCAATTCAATCGCGGCCCGGCCACGTCGCGCGCCGGGCTCAGCTTCTCGTGGTGAACATCCGACGAATGTCGCCCGACACGACGCCCCTCCAGGCCGAGCATCGACGTTGGGGCGCCGCCGACGAGCAGACGCGGCGAAGTTCCGAGAAGGGTGGTGGGCGGAGATCAGGTCCGTCGCTCAGCCCGCAGCCATTTCGGATTCTCCAATCCCCAATTGAAATGACAGCGGGTCGAGCGTGTGGTTCAGTAACGCAGGGGGAAGGGGGCGGAATATCTGACGGTGTTGCCTGAGAAACCACAAGCGGTCGACATCGTTGAGCCGGCACCACGCCCGCAGCAGACGATACTCATTCTGTTGGGTGGCGCCCTGGCCTTGGTGGCGGTGGTGGCTGCATTTTTCCTCGGCAAAGGATTGGACACTCACAAGGGATCAGCCGCGCCGTCATCGTCCACCTCGATCCCAGCCACCTTGGCGGCGACCAGCACGCCTGTGCCGCGAGGGGCGATCGTCATTCGACCGAATGTCTGGGTCGAATGGGATTCGGCCAAGTCCGGGCGGTCAAACACCTTCGCTGTCGATGGCCTCGCTATCCAGGCATCGGCTATCAAAACGGCGGAGGGGTTCATACCCATAGTCAAGATAAAAGCCTCAGCTGGGCCGACGGTGACGCTCAAAGGGGCCGAAAATGATGGTGCGCAAAGCGGTAACATGAGCTTTGGTGTTGGAAAATTTGATCCATCTAGCCCTATACTCCAAGTCCTGATGACGTCGTTTAGTGGGGGCGCGCACTGTTGTTTGAACATAAGGCTAGCGGATTTGGTCAACGGCGTATGGCGAACGGTAACCGTATATGATTTAGATACAGATCAAATAAATTTTCCTATTGACGTCGATGGAGATGGAATTTTGGATTTTGTTTTATCAGATGACAGGTTTAACTACGTCTTTGCTTCGCACGCTGGCAGTTGGACGCCGCCGTTGATCCTCAATATTGTTCGTGGTCGCGTCGTGGATGTGTCGAAAGAGAGCCGCTATCGATCGTTGTATGAGACGGATTTCTCTAGGACGAAGGCGGCGTGTGAGACAGGTGAGTTTAACGAGGATGGCAAAACCTACCACACCGAAATAAACGGCGCCTGCGCCGCGTATGTTGCGGACGCTGCCCGTCTTGGTCGAGCACAAGAGGCTTGGTCATTCATGCTAGCTCATTACGATCAATCCAATGGTGGCGGCGGGGACCTGAATTTGAGCTTTTTGCCGACGAAATGCTTCGTACCGCTGGTCAGATACGAATGTCCGGCAGGCAAGGAGCATACGTTCGCGACTTATCCCGAGGCGCTCAGATGGTTCCTGGGTGAGAATGGATATCTTCCGCCCGTCGAGATCACTCCGAATTAGCCTTCCCCGTTTCTTAGTCGCCGATCATCGCTCATCGGACAGTTTTGGCTCAATTCGCGCTGGCTAAGGGAGCAAGGAAGTGTCCGGTCTGGTTCGAGGCTGTGTTTAGAACGCGAACCTTCAGAATTTCGGCACAATATTTTACCGGCGAGCGCTGGATTTACGTTTGGGGTGGAAAACCCTCCCGCCGCATACCGCGCCAAACGAACGATATTTGGCTAGGCGGGCGGCGTCTTGAGTTTGCACACAGCCTACGTCGAGAGCCGTCGCCGCCCTCTTGTCGGAAAACGGACCCGGCAATTTGCGGAGAGGGGCGAGACTGGCCATTCGGCATGCGCCGGTCGGGGGCCAGGCGCCCAATTTTCATTGCTACCCCAGCACGCACGCCGCCAGGCCGCCGCGCTCGACCGTGCCGGAGCGGGCGTCGATGCGGCCGGTGCGGCGACGCACATAGGGTCCGGGATCCCGCGCCTTCCACTTCAGCGGGCTGGGAAGGATGGCCGCCAAGCGCGACGCCTGCGCCGGCGTGAGGCCGCGGGCGCCGGTGTGGAAATAGCGCTGAGAGGCGGCTTCAACGCCGTAGAGGCCGGGGCCCATTTCGACGGTGTTGAGATAGACCTCCATGATCCGCCGCTTGCCCCACACCGCCTCGATGAGCACGGTGAACCAGGCTTCCAGTCCCTTCCTCACCCAGGAGCGGTCCGGCCACAAGAAGACGTTCTTGGCGGTCTGCTGGCTGATCGTCGAGCCGCCGCGGACCGCGCCGGGGCGCGCCTCGTTATGCCGCAGCGCCTTGTCGATGGCGTTGAAGTCGAAGCCGTGATGAGCGCAGAAGCGCGCGTCTTCCGAGGCGATCACAGCGCGGGTCATGGCCGGCGAGATCCGCCCGATCGGCGCCCAGCGGTGTTCCAAGCCCTTGCCCTGCAAGGAGCGCTCGACCATCAGAATGGTGATCGGCGGCGGCACGAATCGGTAGATGGCCACCCACAGCGGCGGGACGACGAGGAGGATCAACGCCGCGACGATCAAGAGATTGCGCAGGAACCGGAGCAGGCCGCCAGCGCGGCCGGGCGGACGAGGCTTCGGCATCGCCTCTTTCTAGCGCGCCGCGGCGCCCCGATGCTAGGGAGGCGGCGCATCGAGGCGAGAAGGGTGGGCGACAAGGTGAATGTCAGCGAGGCCGTGGCGCGGCGGATGTCGGTGCGCGCCTTTAAGCCGGACCTGGTGGCCGCGAGCGCGGTGCGGGAGATCCTCGAAGCGGCCCACCGCGCGCCCTCCGGGGGCAACCTCCAGCCTTGGCGCGTGTACGCCCTGGCCGGCGAGGCCCTGGCGCGGTTCAAGGCGCTGGTGGCCGGATCGCCCATGGAGGAGCCGGAGTACGAGGTCTATCCGCCCAAGCTGTGGGACCCGTTCCGCACCCGCCGCTACGAATGCGGGGAGGATCTCTACGGCGCCATCGGCATCGGCCGGGAGGACCGAACCAGCCGCTTCGCCCAACTGGCCAGGAACCTCGAGTTTTTCGGCGCGCCGGTCGGCCTGTTCTTCTGCATCCACCGAGGTCTCGGCCCGCCGCAATGGGCGGACGTGGGCATGTACATGCAGTCGGTGATGCTGCTGGCCCAGGAGCGCGGCCTTGACACCTGCGCTCAGGAGTTCTGGGCCCGCTATCCCCGCGCGGTGGCGAGCTTTGTCGGCCTGCCCGACGATCACATGGTGTTTTCCGGCATGGCCATGGGCTACCGCGACGAGGCCCACGCGATCAACGCCTGGCGCACCCGCCGAGACCCGTTCGAGGCGTGGGGCGAAATGCGGGGGTTTGAGGGGTAGAAGCGAATTTGCGGCGGTGGCGTCCACCCCTTGGCGGCGCTATGGTGAGGAAATGTCCGAGCCGGAAAAATCCCTCCGCGAGCAATTAGTGGAAGCCAGGGACAAGGTGCGCCGCGAGCTGGAGATTCTCCAAACTCCGTCGAGCATTGGAGGCGGCGCCGACGATCGCGGCGTGGTGGCGGACCTCGAAAGCGAGCTTCGCGAACTCGAAGAGGCGCTTGCCAATCGACCGACGTGAGGTAGCCCAGGAGCGGCCCGCCCTTACGCGTGACGATTGCGTCTGGATGTCACCGCCTCAGCGGGCCGGTCGCCCAGAACAGTACAGCCTCGATCGCTAGAAACACGGCTACCGGGGTGATCGCGCCGATGCGACCGGCGATCTCAGAGCCGAAACGGCTCGCCACATAGAGAAGCACGATCATGCTCAGCGCCATGCCGGGCGCGCCCAGACCGCGCATCGCGGCGCCGCGGTGGTAGCCTATCCAGAAAGCGAACCGCGCCACGGTCCATAGCAGGGTTGTCGCGACCACCGCCCGCATCGCCGCGCCGTTCGGAGAATAGGCGGCAAGGCCGAAGAGGGCGACCGCGAACACGACGATCTGCTCGAGGGTGTTCTGAAGGTAGCGCTGATTTATCCGCAGGCGCCGGGTCTCGAAACCGGCCAGCGGGTCGAAGGCCGGTGACGACAGCCGCTCGTGCGCCACGGCCTCGACGCCGGTGACGAGGCAGAAGAGCACCGCCAAGCAGCAGCATTTCAAGGTAAAGACCATTCGGGCGCCGGCGCCTTCCATGCCGGCCAGCGGCGGCATGAAGCGGTCGACGCCAACCCATAAGGCGATCGCGAACGGTGCGGCCACCGCGATGTAAATGATCCCCGCGCCGCGCTGGCGGCGGAAATCTCTCCTGGCCATTTCATCGCTGTTCACGCGAAGCCTCCGCTTCAAGTACGGCATGCTAATATTAGGACGCGCGCCCCTGACTGACGTCTACTGTCATGTCACGTTTCCGACGCCCAGGTCATGTCCGCCGGACCCGTCGCGACTTACGCGCCAGCGCCTCTTGCCGCTCGCTCCGCCGCCTTGATGGCGGCCCGCCGTCACGAAATGGCCGCTTTTTGCATCATGCTTCCGCATTGCGTGGATGCATTCAGGGAGACCGCAATGAGGATCAACTCCAGCGTCTGGTGGGTGGGGGCCGCCATGGTCGGGGCCGCGGCGTTGAGCGGCTGCGCCACCAAGGGCTTCGTGCGCGAGCAGGTCGGCGTGGTCGACCAGAAGGCCACGGCCGCCCAAGCACGGCTCGACCAGGACGACATGCACCTCGCCGACCTCGACCGAACATCCCGCGATGCGCTGGAACGCGCCACCGCGGCGGGCAAGCTCGCCGAAGGCAAGTTCCTCTATTCCATGGTGTTGTCGGACGATTCGATCAAGTTCCCGGTGCATGGCGCCCAGCTGTCGCCCGAGGCCCAGACCCGGCTGATGGACTTCGTGCAGAAGCTCAAGACGGACAACCGCAACGTCTACCTTGAGATCCAGGGCCACACCGACTCGACCGGTCCCAAGCCGCTCAACATGAGGCTGGGCGAGGAGCGGGCCGAGGCCGTGCGCCTGTTCATGAACAAGCAGGGCGTGCCGCTGAACCGGATGGCGACCATCTCCTACGGCGACGAGGCGCCCGTCGCGCCCAACACCACCCGCGCCGGCCGCGCCGAGAACCGACGCGTCATGCTGGTCGTGATGGCCTGAGCCGCCGGGACTGGCGGCTCTTGGGGCCCCCATTGGCCGGGCGAAGTCTCGCTCAATAGGCCCGACGCGGCGTCAGCAGATCGGACCAGCGCCACTGGTCCGATCCGACGGCGAGGCGGGCCTGGCTCCCTGGAGCGTCGCGCAGGGAGAAGAGCACAAGGCCGCGCACGGGCTCGGAGCGGCAGGCGGGCGGGGCGAAGGCGATTTCCCACATGATCGCCTCCCTTACCGCCGCGAGCCCTTTGCCGTCCTCGCCGTCGCTCTGAACCCAGTCGCCGTTCCAGACCAGGATCGCCTTGCCGGCGCCGCGCCCCGCCACGGCGGCCTGGACCAGGGGATCGCGGCGCAGCGCGGTCTGCAGCCGCCGGGCCATGTCGCAGGCGCCGGTGGGCGAGCCGCCGCCGACGCGGGCCGCGCCGGCCAACGCCGCGTCGCTCAACCCCGCATCGCCCAGCTTTGGCGACGCGCCTGCGGAAGGCGCCTCGTCGGTGGCGCGGGCCGCGACGGATGCTGGCGCTGGGAGGGGGCTTGGGACTTGGCGGGACGGAGGCGGCTTGGCCGACGAGGGCCGAGCCGGAGCGGGCGAGGGGGCGGGCGCCGGCGCGGCGGCCGGGGTCCGATCATCCACCAGAGTCACGGTCACGGGCGCGCGCTCAATGGATCTGGGCGCCTCTTTCCACCCCCAGAGCAGCGCCAGCAGGATCGACAGATGGGCCGCCACGCTCAGGGCCGCGGCGAGCCATCGATCCCGCGCGGCCATGTGCCGCGCCACTCTAGGCCGCGCCGCCGGGGCCTGGGCCGCCCGAGCGGCAGGTTGGGCCGGTTGCCGGCTCATCGGAACTCCAAGCTGACCGCGAGGCGATCGCGACGTGATAACGGCGCCCCGCGTCAGGATCGTGGCGCGCGGCGCCCTCAAGCCACCCGGCGTCGAGGGGTATCGCGCGATCTCGTTTTCGAGTCCGCCGAAAACGCTCACCCAAGGTGAACCTCCGCCTCTCCCTGCCTTGACTTCCCGCGCCCGCGACGCCATACCCCGCGCCTTCCCGCCGCAGGTCCGTCCGCGTGGCGCGAAACCTTATGACGGGTGACCCGTCGGCCGCCGTTGAGATCGCGCCTCCATCCACGGCGGCGCCGGCTCGGGTCGAAAGAGAAGAGAATCAGAACGCATGTCGAAGAGGCATTCGGCGAAATACAAGCTCGACCGGCGCATGGGGGAAAATATCTGGGGGCGGCCAAAGTCGCCGATCAACCAGCGCTCCTACGGTCCAGGCCAGCACGGCCAGCGGCGTAAGAACAAGGTTTCGGATTTCGGCCTGCAACTGCGCGCCAAGCAGAAGCTGAAGGGTTATTACGGCAACCTCACCGAAAAGCAGTTCTCCCGCACCTACGACCACGCCGCCCGGCGCAAGGGGAACACCTCGGAAAACCTCATCGCCCTGCTGGAATCGCGGCTCGACGCCATCGTCTACCGCGCCAAGTTCACGCCCACGGTGTTTTCGGCCCGCCAGTTCGTCAACCATGGCCACGTGACGGTGAACGGTAAGCGGGTGAACATACCCTCCTACCGGGTGAAGGCCGGCGATTTGGTCCAAGTGCGCGAGCGCTCGCGCAACATGGCGCTGGTTCTCGAAGCCCTTCAGTTGGCCGAACGCGACATCCCCGACTATGTCGAGGTCGATCCCAAGGCCATGACCGCCCGGTTCATTCGGACGCCCGAACTGGCCGAGGTGCCCTATCCGGTGAAGATGGAGCCCAATCTGGTGGTCGAGTTCTACGCTTCTTAAGTCGCTTCAGGCAGCGAGCAGGCCGCGCTCAGCGAAGAGACCCTTCAGTTCGCCCGACTGGAACATCTCGCGCACGATGTCGCAGCCGCCGACGAACTCGCTCTTGACGTAGAGCTGGGGAATGGTGGGCCAGTTGGAAAAGCTCTTGACGCCCTGGCGCAGCTCGTCGCTCTGAAGCACGTCGACGCCCACGAAATCGACGCCCAGGTGGTCGAGAATCTGAACCACGACAGCCGAGAATCCGCAACCGGGCTGCTCGGGCGCGCCCTTCATAAAAAGGACGACCGGATGTTTGGCCACCGTCTGGGCGATGAAATCGTGGGCGGGGGGCGCGTCGTTGTCGGTCATCTCAAGCCTTAACTCTCTCTCACGGCCGGCGAAGGCCGCCGGGCCCTAGAGCTAGGGAGGGGGCGCGCCCCGGTCAAGCGCGTGCGCTCTCACGACGGCGGCGCGGCGGAGGTCTCGAGGGCCAGGGCGTGCAGTTCGCCGCCCATCTTGCCCTTGAGGGCGGCGTAGACGAGCTGGTGCTGGGCGACGCGCCCCAGACCGGCGAAGGCGGCCCAGACGATCTTGGCGCGATAGTGATCGCCGTCCCCGGCCAGATCCTCGATGAAGATGGCGGCGCCGGGAAAGGCCTCGCGCAAATGCGCCTCGAGTTGGGCGGCCGGCATGGGCATGGCGAGGTCCTTAAGGAGCGAAAAAGAGCGGAACCGATCGCGACGGCGCCGCGGGGCGCCTTTTACCACGATTTGGGGCGCCCATCGGCGCGGAATCTCGCTAGATTGGCGCCGCTGGAGGGCTGTGGCGTTGATGCGACGTCTTGTCTTGGTCATTTCGATTCTGGGACTGGCCGCCTGCGCGACGTCCGAACCGCGCCGGACCCTCGGGGCGGCCCGCCCCGCCGCCCAACCCGCCGACGGCCTGTGGGCCATCCTCGATCCGGGGTGTCCCAAGCCCAGTCTCGCCAACGTCGGCGCGTGGCCCAGGTGCGCCTCGCCGTTCTGGATCAACCAGGGTTCGGCGGTGGTGGTCCGCACAAGGGCGGCGGCCCGCGGCCAGGCGCTGAGCCACAGCTATCGCGCCGATGTTTCCCTGGCCGGCGCCGATCCGACCATCGCCCAGGTGGGCAACGAAAACGGCGGCTACCTCTTCTTCGCCCTGGTCGATCTGGCCCATGACGACCAGGGCCGCGTGATCGCCGCCATCGGGGCCGCGGTCGCCTGCCCGGGCCAGAGCGACGGCGCGATCAGCGCGACGCCCAACGCAGGCGGCTGCGAGGCGGCGTCCCCAGGCGACATGCGCAGGGCGGCGCGAGCGACCCTGCGGGACCAAAACCTCCTGACCCGCGTCGCCTGGATCGCGGCTGGAGCGCCCTGACCTTAAGAAGGAGGGGCCGGCGCGATGCGCACTGGGTGCGCGACGGCGGGCCCTAGGCCCCGGCCATGTAGTCCGGCATCCAGCCCTCGTGGGCTTGCCTCAGAAGGGCGAGGGGGATGGCGAAGAGGCCCTGGCAGGCAAAGACGTCACCGCCGGCGAGGCCGACCGGGGCGAGATTGACGCCGGCCTCGAGGGCGCCGGCGACAACCGATTCAGGGCGGTCGGTGGCCAGGAGGTAGCGGCCCTGATCCTCACAGAAAAGCAGCACGTGGGCGTGGGCCCGGCTGGTGGCGTCCAGGGTGAGGCCGAGATTGGAGGCGAGGGCCATTTCCGCGGCGGCCATGACGAGGCCGCCGTCCGAGAGGTCGTGAACCGTGCGCACGGCGCCTGACCTGATCAGGCCGCGTACGAAGTCGCCGTTGCGGCGCTCCATGTCCAAATCGACGCGGGGCGGGGCGCCGTCTTCGCGGCCGAGAAGTTCGCGCAGGTAGAGGCTCGATCCCAGTTCGCCGTGGCTAACGCCGATCAGGAGCAGGGTGTCGCCCTCGCGCATGGAGGCGAAATCGGCCCGGCGGGCGTAGTCGGCGAGAAGGCCCACGGCGCCGATCGTGGGGGTGGGCGGAATGGCCGCGCCGTTGGTCTCGTTGTACAGGCTGACGTTGCCGCTCACGACGGGAAAATCGAGCGCCCGGCAGGCCTCCCCCATGCCGTCGATGGCCCGGACGATCTGGCCCATGATCTCGGGCCGCTCGGGGTTGCCGAAGTTGAGGTTGTCGGTGACGGCGATCGGATCGGCGCCGACGGCGGTAAGGTTGCGCCAGGCTTCGGCGACGCACTGCTTGCCCCCCTCGAAGGGGTCGGCGGCCACATACCGGGGCGTGCAATCGCTGGTGAGCGCAAGCGCCTTGGCGGCGCCATGCACGCGCACCACCCCGGCGTCGGCGCCCGTGGCCGGCTCGGCGAG
>Ga0182024_10003941_pt1 | contig 34704 bp, 34 predicted proteins | sample P32metaG_FD_120480 | JGI IMG/M metagenome (GOLD analysis project Ga0182024, IMG submission 120480) | Permafrost microbial communities from Stordalen Mire, Sweden - P3-2 metaG (Illumina Assembly) | ecosystem: Environmental > Terrestrial > Soil > Wetlands > Permafrost | place: Sweden: Stordalen...
GGCGAGGAATCGGCGCTGATGGAATCGCTCGAAGGCAAGCGCGGCATTCCCCGCATCCGTCCTCCCTTCCCTGCGGTTGTCGGGCTTTGGGGCGGGCCGACCGTGATCAACAACGCAGAAACGCTGGCCAGCGTGCCTCACATTTTGCTCGGCGGCGCGGAGTGGTACGCGAATCTGGGCCCGCCAAAGAATGGTGGGACTCGATTGTTCTGTCTCGGCGGAAACATTGAGCAGCCGGGCGTGTACGAGCTTCCCATGGGATACAACCTCAAGAAAATGATTTACGAGGTGGGTGGCGGAATCCCTAATGGTCGCAAGTTGAAAGCAGTGGTGCCGGGCGGATCGAGCACGCCCATCCTGACTCCAGACGAAATTGATGTCCCCATGGATTTTGACTCTCTGATGAAAGCGGGGTCCATGCTGGGATCAGGCGGTGTGGTGATTCTCGACGATACGGCGTGCATCGTGAAATTCGCACTCCGGACCATCAAGTTTTATCAGCATGAAAGTTGCGGCTGGTGTATTCCCTGCCGCGAAGGGACCGACTGGTTGAAGAAAACGCTCATTCGTTTTCACACCGGCGGCGGCCTGAAGAAAGATATCGACAACATGCAGTATTTGTCTGAAAACATGCTGGGCCGAACGTTCTGCCCGTTGGGCGACGCGGCCGCCATGCCCATGATTGCTTTCGTGAAAAAGTTCCGGCAAGAGTTTGAAGATCATTTGGAAGGCCGTCCTTGTCCGTTTGCAAAGGCAGGCGCGACCGCGCAGTTAGCGATGGCTGATTGAAGAACATCAAAGGGATTTCATGGCTGACGTAAACATCACGGTGGATGGCAAGAAGGTTACGGCCCCGGCCGGAACTCTGCTGATCGAGGCTTGTAAGACCGTCGGCATTGAAGTGCCTTCGTTCTGCTATTACCCGAATTTGTCTCTGCAGGGCGCTTGCCGCATGTGCCTGGTGAAGATCGAGAAGATGCCCAAACTACAGACCGCCTGCACCACGGTGATCACTGAGGGCATGATCGTAACCAGTGACAGTGATGAAATCCGGCAAGCCCGCAAGGGCATGGTCGAGCTGTTGCTCGGCAATCATCCGCTGGATTGCCCCGTGTGCGATGCCGGCGGCGAGTGCGAGTTGCAGGACATGACTTTCTCCTACGGTGCCGCCGAATCGAAGTACATGGAGCCGAAGAATCATAAGGAAGAGCAACAATGGTCGCCAGTGGTGTACTTCGACCGTCCGCGTTGCATTCTGTGCTATCGCTGCGTACGGGTATGCGGCGAAGGTATGGATGTTTGGGCGCTCGGCGTGCAGAATCGCGGCGTAAGTTCGGTCATCGCTCCCAATCAGGAAGATCATCTGGAATGCGAGGAGTGCGGCGCTTGCATCGATATCTGCCCTGTAGGTGCGCTGACTTCCGGCGCATACCGCTACAAGACTCGTCCGTGGGAAATGAACCACGTGGGAACGACTTGCACCCACTGCGCGGATGGATGCAAAACCACTCTCGGTGCGCGACGTTCCGATACCGGCATGGAAATTGTCCGCGGAGATAATCGTGACAAGAGCGGAATTAACGGCGATTTTCTCTGCATCAAGGGCCGCTATGCTTTCGATTTCGCCAACCATGAAGATCGCATCACGCAGCCGCTGATTCGTAAGAATGGCCGCTTGACGCCTTCCACATGGGAAGAAGCGTTCGAGCTGATCGGCAAGAAGTTCGCGGAGATCAAGAATAGAGACGGCGGCCAGGCAATCGGCGTAGTGGGTTCGACCCGCACCACCAACGAAGAGAGCTACCTGCTGCAGAAGTTTACTCGCGTCGTGCTGCAAACCAACAATATCGACCATCATCGCACGGCCGACTTCCCTGCTTTCGCTGCGGCACTCGCTGGCAAGACAGAAGCCACCGCCAGCATGCGGGACGTTACCAATTCGCCGGCAATTTTGTTGATTGGCAACAATCCGACCGATCAGCATCCGTTGCTCGCATCACAAATCCGCAACAACGTCCGGCTGCGCAATGCGCGGCTGTACATCGTGAATTCCACTGAGATCAAACTTCAGCGCCAGTCAACGAGCTTCACTCAGATTCCTGTAGGCAGCGAAGGGAAGGTCGCATCGTTCCTTGCGGGAGATGATTCTGCTCTGAGCGCTGTCACAGACCAGGTGGACGCGGGCGACTCGCCCGCGCCGGACGGACGGGGTCGCCCATCCCCACACGAGCAGTGGAGCAACTTGCGCGACAAGCTTCGTGGGGAACAGAATCTTGTCATCATCTTTGGACCGGAAATTCGCGGCAAAGATATTGCTTCGCTGGTAAAGTTCGGTTCCAGCATTCAGGGTGCAAAATTCATTTGCCTAAGTGATTACGCCAACTCGCGCGGCGCAGCTGACATGGGTCTCTACCCCGACTTACTGCCGGGGTATAACCGCGTGGCGGAAGCAAACCGGTTCCGCGAAGAGTGGGCTGGTGTCCCGGCCATTGCTGGTCTGACCCTGCCGGAAATGCTCGAGAGCGCCAAAGCAGGCAAACTGAAAGCCTTGTATGTAGTGGGGTCGAATCCCGTCGGACGGTATCACCTCGACCCGGCAGCTCTGTCCAAGAGTTTCGTGCTCGTGCAGGACATGTTCCTGACTGAGACTGCGGCCCTTGCGGATGTGGTTCTACCTGCGGCGGGCGCCTACGAAAAGTCGGGCACATTTACCAACACTTGCGGCGATGTGCAGATCGTCAAGAAAGCCGGAGAAGTCAGCGGCGCGAAATCAGACTTTGAAATGATCGTGCGCATCGCGGACGCCATGGGTTTCGAAGTCACGCGCCTGGTGCCTTTCGGACGCGGCACGCACGCGGACATGGGGCAATCGCGCGGCGCACAATCGGGTGAAGCGGACCAACACAGCGTGTGGCTGGAAGCTAATGGGCTGGAACCTAAGATGAGCCCCTTCGACCCGGTCGCAATTCTGGACGAAATCCAACGACTGGTGCCGGGATATCAGATTTCTCGGCTCAATCTTCTGTCGGGCAACGATGAGCATACAACTCTGTCCGCCAGCGGCCCAGGAGCCTTGCACAATCCCGAGCTGATCGTGCCGGCCAACAACGATCTTTTCAGTTCCGGAACATTGGGGCGCTATTCCCGTACGTTAAATTCGGTGATCGAGAACCATCATAAACAGCCAGCGGAAGCCGTGGGTGATTGAACCACCATCGAAGTTTTCGCAAAATATTTTGGGGTCGGAGTCTGGCTCGTGAGAGTTAGGGACAAAAGATTGTGGGTATAGGAACTTTCATACTCGTTTCAGTTGTGAAGATCGCGGTCGCACTTTTCGTGCTGCTCACGGCAGTCGCCTACACGGTGTGGCTGGAGCGCAAAGTCGTGGGACGCATCCAGAACCGCTGGGGCCCCACGCGAGTGGGTCCGTTTGGTTTGTTACAGCCCGCTGCCGATGGCATCAAGTTCCTTTTCAAAGAGGATTTGACCCCACCACATGTCTACAAGCCGCTCTACATCGCGGCGCCGGTCATCGCTGTGGTCTTCGCCCTGACTTCGATCGCGGTCATTCCGGTGGGGAATTGGGTCAACGTCGGCCACATCTATACGCCGTTGCAGATCACGGACGTGAACATCGGACTACTTATCGTACTGGGGATCACGTCTCTCGGCGTGTACGGGATTGCTCTTTCGGGATGGTCTTCCAACAACAAGTATTCCCTGCTTGGAGGACTGCGGGCCAGCGCGCAGATGATCAGTTATGAGATTGCGCTGGGACTTTCTCTCGTCGGCGTATTGATTTTGTCGGGCAGCATGAGCCTGCGCGAGATCGTGCAGGCGCAATCCGGACATTTTCTGGGGTTTATTCCCAATTGGAATATATTTCGCGGCGGCCAGTTCGTCGCATTCTTTATTTATCTGATGGCAGCCTATGCGGAAACGAATCGTATTCCATTTGATTTGCCTGAGGCCGAAACTGAGCTGGTAGCCGGATACCACACCGAATATAGCGCCATGAAGTTTGCCATGTTCTTCATGGCCGAGTACGCCAACATGATTACGGTGGCATGCCTGGCGGCACTTCTGTTTCTCGGCGGCTGGAGCGGCCCGGTATTCGGACCGGACATCCTGCAAGCGATTTTGCCGGTGTTCTGGTTTGCGTTGCGGATCTTTATCTTTCTTTTTATCTACATTTGGGTGCGCGGCACATTGCCTCGCTTTCGCTATGACCAGCTCATGTCATTCGGATGGAAATTTCTTTTACCGCTGGCGATCGCGAATCTGGTGATCACGGCGCTGGTGGTTGTTCTAAAAGGCTGATTGGCTGTTCGATCAAAATGATTTCTGTTCATCTGGTCTTGTTCTTGATTTTCGGCGCGGTTTGCGTGGCGGGTGCGATCAACCTGCTGGCGCAGAGCCATCCCATCAACAGCGCGTTGTCGCTGGTGGTCGTGATGGGCGCTCTCGCGGTGGAGTACCTGCTGCTGGGCGCGGAATTTGTCGCCGCCGTTCAGGTCATTGTTTACGCCGGGGCCATCATGGTGCTGTTCGTTTTCGTCATCATGTTACTGAACGCGGGCACGGAGGAACGCACCAAGGGTGGAAGTTACGTGGCTATGATTGTAGGGATTCCCGGAATGCTGGCGGGAAGCGCCCTGGTCGCGTGGGTTCTGCTTACACATTCGGGCACCAAGTCCGTAGTCGCGGGCGCTCTGCCGGGCTCCCCGGCACAGGTTGCTCCGCTTTTGTTCCACGAGTTCCTGCTGCCATTTGAGGTCACATCGATTCTGGTGCTGGTTGCGATCATGGGAGCTGTCGTGCTGGCTAGCCATCCAAACTCCGATCCGAAGAAGGAGAAAACCTGATGGTGCCTCTTCCTTATTATCTGATCCTCAGCGGCATCTTGTTCGCCTGCGGTGTAACTGGATTTTTGATCAAGCGCAACATCATCACCATTTTCATATCGATTGAGTTGATGCTCAATGGAGTGAATCTGTCGTTTGTGGCATTTGCGGCCCAATGGGGCAAACTCAGCGGACAGGTTTTTGTATTCTTCGTAATGGTCGTCGCCGCTGCCGAGGCAGCCGTGGGATTGGCCATCATTATTGCGGTGTACCGCACGCGGGAAACTTTGAACGTCGACCAGGTGAATCTTCTCAAATTATGACGCCGAACCTGCATCTTTGGCTGATTCCGCTGCTGCCCCTGATCGGCGCGGCGATTAACGGGTTTTTCGGCCGCCGCTCCTCGCGTCCTGCGATCACCACGGTCGCGCTCGTCTTCAGCGGCGCGGCATTTGCAACGGCATTGTGGGTGGCGTCCCAGTTCTCTTCCCTGACGCCTCCTTATCATCCTGAAATTCTGGCGTCGTGGATCCGCAGCGGGACTTTCCGGGTCGACTTCTCTTTTTATCTCGATCAACTTTCGCTGGTCATGCTGCTGATCGTGACCGGAGTGGGATTCCTCATCCACATTTATTCGGTCGGCTACATGTGGGAAGACGCCGGGTTCTATCGCTTCTTTGCTTACCTGAACCTGTTCATGTTTTTCATGCTGACGCTGGTACTGGCTAGCAATTACCTGCTGATGTTTATCGGATGGGAAGGCGTCGGCCTTGCGTCGTATCTGCTTATCGGGTTCTGGTTCCCAAAAGCCTCAGCCGCGTCGGCTGGCAAGAAAGCATTCATCGTCAATCGGATTGGCGATTTTGGTTTCCTGATCGCGCTGTTCCTAATTATCAAACACTTCGGATCGCTGGATTTCATGCAGGTGTTCGGTTCGGTTGCGCCATTCGTGAGAGCCGGGAACGAAGGGGTGCTTACCGCCATCGGTATCCTGCTCATGGTGGGTGCTTGCGGCAAGTCAGCACAAATCCCGCTCTACATCTGGCTGCCGGACGCGATGGAAGGCCCCACACCAGTTTCCGCTCTGATCCACGCCGCTACCATGGTCACGGCTGGCGTGTACATGGTTTCTCGGTCGCACGTAATCTTTGAGCATGCGCCTATAGCTCTGACAGTCGTCGCGATAATCGGCACGCTGACTGCCCTCTTCGCCGCGACCATCGGTGTCACTCAAACTGACATCAAAAAGGTCCTCGCCTACTCCACGGTCTCCCAGCTCGGATACATGTTCCTCGGCTGTGGCGTTGGCGCATTCTCTGCGGGCATATTCCATCTGATGACGCATGCCTTCTTCAAAGGTCTGCTCTTTCTGGCGGCGGGTTCGGTCATTCACGCAGTCGGCGGCGAGCAGGACATGGGCCAGATGGGCGGCCTGCGCACCAAGATTCCCTGGACTTTCTGGACCATGACCATGGGAACTATCGCGATCGCGGGCATACCGCCTTTCGCCGGGTTCTTCAGTAAAGATGAGATTCTCTGGCAGGCTTCACGCGTGAGTCTCGTGTATTGGGGGATCGGCATTTTTACCGCTTTTCTGACCTCGCTCTACATGTTCCGCCTCTGGTTTCTGACCTTCTTCGGCGAATATCGCGGCACGGCGGAACGATCTGATGGTCATGACGCTCACGGCGGGCACGGAGATAGTAGTCACACAGAGCACGGCCACGGCGGCATCCACGAGAGCCCGAAAGTGATGTTGGTTCCGTTGGTGATTCTCGCGATCTTGTCGATTGTGGGCGGATGGGTCGGAATCAATAATCGCTTCGAGAAATTCCTATCGCCGGTGTTTCGACCCGGAATGACGGCCGCAAGCTTGGAGGAAACCGCTGCTCCGAAAACCAGTGAGATGGAAGACTCAAGAGACCACAGCACAGAGATGGCCTTCACAATAATTTCTGTCGCCGCCAGTCTTCTCGGTTTCGCTCTGGCCTGGTTCCTTTATTATAGGAACCCCCAAATGCCGCAGCAGGTCGCCGCTTCCCTCGGCGCCTTCTACACCACGGTAGTTCACAAGTATTACGTGGATGAAATCTACGCCGCTGTTTTCGTCAAGCCGCTGATCGATGGCTCGACGCAGGTCTTGTGGCACGGCGTGGACCAGAACGTCATCGACGCGACTTTGGATGGCAGCGCCGACGGCGCGCTGGAAGCTTCCGACGTGGCGCGTCACATGCAGTCCGGGAATATTCGCTCTTATGCTGCTTGGGTGGCGGCCGGAGCGGCGGTGGTAATCGGCTACATGATCTGGATGGGGACCCGATGAGCGAGCCCAGCATGAATTCCTCGATTCTGACGCTGGTGACATTTATTCCGCTGGCGGGCGCATTATTGCTGCTGCTTTTCCCGCGTCGCGATCGAGATATTCGCATGTTTGCGCTGGTTGTCTCACTGCTGACGTTCGTTGCGTCGTTGCATTTACCGGTGCACTTCCAGTCGTCGCAGAGCGGGTTCCAGTACGAAGTCAATAATCAATGGATTTCGAATCCCAACATTCATTACCACATGGGCGCGGACGGCATCTCCATGTGGCTGGTAGTACTGACCACATTTCTTACTCCGCTCTGCGTATTGATTTCGTGGAAGTCGATCCATGAGCGGGTCAAAGAATTTTTCATCATCCTGCTTGCGCTGGAGACGGCCCTAATCGGCGTGTTCGTCTCGCTCGATCTGTTCCTCTTCTATTTCTTCTGGGAAGCCACGCTGATCCCCATGGCTTTGCTCATCGGGATGTATGGGCACGGACGCAAGGTCTATGCGGCGGTGAAATTCTTCCTATATACCATGATCGCTTCCATGTTCATGCTGGCGGCGATTCTGTGGCTCTATGTTCAGGTCAAGAGTTTTGATCTCGTCACCATTCAGGACGCGATCCGCAGCGGCCATGTAGAACACTTCGCAGGCGCCGCCCCGTGGCTCTTCCTCGGATTCTTTATCGCGTTTGCAGTTAAAGTCCCGCTCTTCCCGTTCCATACGTGGCTCCCGGACGCGCACGTGGAAGCACCGACCGCAGGCTCAGTTCTTCTGGCCGGCGTTCTTTTAAAGATGGGCACCTACGGTCTGTTGCGCTTCAACCTGGGCTTGTTCCCTGAGCAATCGCGGGCCAATGCCTGGTGGATCATGATTCTGGCGTTGATTGGCATCATCTACGGTGCCCTCGTCGCCATGGTGCAACCCAACATGAAAAAGCTGATCGCGTACTCCTCGATCAGTCACCTGGGATTCGTGGTTCTCGGTATCTTTAGTTTCACGCAAGCCGGCTTGGATGGCGCGACTTTCATAATGCTGGCGCATGGTGTCGCTACGGGCGGATTGTTCATGTTGGCGGGAATCCTCTATGAGCGCCGGCACACCTACGACATTGTTGAATTCGGCGGCCTCGCAACTCCCATGCCTGTGTATGCCACGTATTTTCTCTTCATTGTGCTTGCATCCGTTGGACTTCCCTTACTGAACGGTTTTATTGGTGAATTCTTGGTACTGAGCGGAGCATTCCAATCCCGCGCTGTCTACGGAATCCTCGCCGCCACGGGCGTGATCTGGAGCGCATGCTATCTGCTCTGGATGTACCAGCGTGTGTTCTTCGGAAAGGTCACGCACGAAGTTAATGAGTCGCTCCCTGACCTCGACCTCCGCGAGCGCATCGCACTTGTGCCGGTCGCGGCTCTTGCGTTGGTGATGGGAGTGGCCCCGCTGATTTGGCTCAATGCAATCAGCCCTGCCGTCCAAGCCGCCTTGGTTCCGTTCGCGCAATTGGCGAGCAAGGTGGCGCGCCGATGAACACCGCACCCGAAACCTTGCAGATGATTCCCCAAGCCGCGGATTACATTCGCATCCTGCCGGAGCTCGTGCTCTCGGTCTTCGGCATCATCATCATGCTGCTCGATCCTCTGGTGGACGAGCGCCGCAGCCAGCGAACTCTGGGACTCATTGCCCTGATTGGCTCCCTGGGAGCGATCGCCGCCACCTGCTACCAGTCGCCATACGCCGGAGTTGGTTTCTGGAACATGGTGCAGGTCGATGCCTTCAGCATTTTCTTTCATTACCTAATCATTGCCATCACCGCTGTAGTGATCCTCACTTCTTTCGAGTACATGAAAGTGCAGGAGATTCGGGCTGGTGAATACTACGCCCTGATTCTGTTTGGCGCGGTGGGCATGGTTCTGATGTCATCTGCGGTTGAACTGGTTTTGATCTTCATCGCACTGGAAATTTCGTCGATTTCCACTTACATTCTCGCAGGCTTCCGGCGGCGCGCGGCGATCAGCAGTGAATCTTCGGTCAAGTATTTCCTGTTGGGATCTTTTGCCACGGCGTTCTTTCTCTATGGCGTTGCCCTGATGTTCGGCGCGACAGGCTACACTCGCATCCCTGACATAGGGAAAGCGCTGCAGAGCGGCCCAATTCCCCTATTGGCGTATGTCGGCGTCGCCCTCATGTTCGTGGGGCTGGGCTTCAAAGTCGCTGCCGCTCCATTCCATATCTGGACGCCCGATGTGTACGAGGGGGCGCCTTCGCCGGTGGTCGGTTTTATGTCCACCGCGCCCAAAGCCGCAGTATTCGCAGTATTGCTGCGTATTTTTTTTGAGGCCAATGCTCCGGGACGCGTCTGGCTGATCTGGGTCGCGGCCGCACTTTCCATGACCTTGGGCAACATCGGCGCGCTGGTGCAGAACAATGTGAAGCGCTTGCTGGCCTACTCGTCAATCGCCCACGCGGGATATCTGCTTGTGGCCTTTGCTGTCGCACCCACAGATGGCATTCCCGCCGTAATGTTTTACACCGCTTCGTATGCCGCCATGAATGTGGGGGCCTTTGCCGTTGTGAGCCACTTTGGCGGCGCTGGCGAGCGTTACGTCACCATGGAAGACTATGCCGGAATGGGACGCCGTTCTCCCATCCTGGCTGCAGTTCTGACCATTTTTCTTCTGTCGCTCATCGGCATCCCGATGACGGGCGGCTTTTTTGCGAAGTTCTATGTTTTCAAAGCATCAATGCAAGCCGGTTTAGTCGGACTCACCATCATTGGCCTTCTCAACAGCGCCGTGGGCGCCTACTACTATCTGCGGATTATCGTGGTGATGTATATGCGTGAGGCCCAGAAAGAAGTGCCGGTGTCGCCAATTTCGCTTGGTTTGGGTGTCGCCCTGGCAATCACCCTGGCAGCCACGATTTATTTGGGCGTCCTTCCCGGACGAGTGCTGGACGATGCATTGTACGCATCACGGTCGATATCGGAACTCGTCCGCTAAACCCCCCGGAATCTGCGTTTCTCTTCGAGTTCCTTTAAATCCACAGCTTGCGGTTTGACAAGGACCGGGTCCCCCGTCATCATGGTTACACCCATGGAGGATGTATGACTGCGTTGATTCGAAGGATGTGGGCCGAAGAACAGGGTCAGGATATTGCCGAGTATGCTGTGATGCTGGCTGTGATCCTGGTGTTAGTGGTCGGGACCATACGTCTGATCGGAACGAATGCCAATAACGCCTTCTCGAGTGTTGCCAGCTCCATTCAGTAGGACTGGCTAACGGGTAGCAGGCCTCGTGATGTTCTGGACGGGATCCGCCCGGGGAAGTGCGCCCAATTTCTGTCTAGAAGCTTCTCCCTCCGCCGCAAGTTTAAAATTCTAAATATCTTACCAGCAACTCTTACAGTCCCCGCTTAGCTCCACTCTCACTGCTATGCACGTCACACTCTTTTTCAATTCACGGCGACACCTGCGCGTCGTTTGATCGCAGTGCGCCGACCGCAAAGCTCGTCAATGCATCGCCAGCGTGACAATCGGATGTTCCGTGTCAGCAAATATGCCACGAACATATCGGCAAACGCGTGTTCCCGGTGAAGCACTTCCATCATGGACTTCTCATCGATTTGCACCACGGAGCGATCGGTCATTGTGGTGCGGAGCACAGGCGGAGAGGCTGGCAATTGCAACTAATCCTTGCCCAGACGTTCACGGCAGTGATCAGGAGCATGCAGAGCGCTGTCAATATGGCGTGTCGCACACGCCGTCGGCTTCGTCTCTTCGAGAAGAATGGCATTCCACTCGTGCCGATATTTTGGCATGTTGGGCATGTTGTCAAAGAGCATCGTGGTATCTCACCTGTCAATAGTGAGGTGCTCGGTATGCGGGTATAAGAAAGTAGACAGTCGTACTGGCACCTTTGCAGTCGGTACTCGAGGGAGCACTTCAATACTTAGAAGGCATTCAGGATGCAGTTGCCTCTGCCGGAGAACGAAATTGCCAGGCTCGAAAGCCTCAGGAGTTATCGAATCCTCGATACGCCTCGTGAGCAAGCTTTCGACGACCTCGCCCGTTTGGCTGCCTTTGTCTGTGGAACTCCAATCGCTTTGATAAGCCTTATCGATTTGAACCGCCAGTGGTTCAAGTCGGCAGTGGGTTGGGATGTCACAGAGATCCCACGGAATGCGTCCTTCTGCGCCCATACCATTCTCAAGCCCGACTTGTTAGTCGTACCTGAGACCTTGAGGGACAAGACATTTGGGAACAGTCCGCTGGCGACGCACGGGGGCATTCGGTTCTATGCGGGGGCACCGCTTATTACCGCGGAAGGTTATGCGCTAGGAACGCTTTGTGTAATGGACTGTGTACCCCGTGGGTTGACGGAAGAGCAGACCGACGCGTTGCAAAGGCTGGCTTGCCAGGTAGTGGCCCAATTCGAATTACGCCGAAGGACAACGGCGGCAGCCTTCTCACGGAAGGGGCTCGCCGACAGGCAGGAAGAGGAAGAGGCTGACGGAATCTTGGGCGAGTTAGGACCACTTTATCGCACGCTTACGGAGACCGCCTCAGATGCCATCATCGTAATTGATGAGGACAACAATATCCTGCTGGTGAACCGCGCGACAGAAAAGACATTCGGATATCTGAAGGAGGAGCTACTGGGGCAGCAACTGACGATGCTGATGCCAGACTGTCTCCGTCAAGATGATCAGCAGGCCATCAAGCAGTACGTCGAAACCGGAAAGAGGCCCGGCTCTTGGGAAGATATGGAGCTTCGTGGGCTGCACAAAAGCGGCAAGGAGATTTGGCTTCAGATCTCCTTTGGCGAATTTGTCCGCGATGGCAAACACCTTTTTGTGGGAATATGCCGCGACATCACCGGGCGAAAACAAGCTGAAAAGGAACGATTCCAACTCGCTGCCATCGTTGAATCGTGCGATGACGCTATCATCGCCAACGATCTGGACGGGATCATTACCAGTTGGAACAGAGGGGCCGAGCGAATTTATGGATACTGTGCCGAAGAGGTGATCGGCCAACCCGTTTCTATCTTGACTTCCACGGAACGCCTTGACGAAATTCCCCAGATCATGGAAAAGCTCAAGCGCGGCGACCCAATCGAGCATTACCAAGCCGTGCGGGTAATAAAGAGCGGGCAGCACATTCTCGTCTCACTGACGGTTTCGCCTATCCGTGACAGGGCCGGGAGAATCGTGGGTGCCTCGTCCGTGGAACGAGATATTACGGAGCACAAACGAGTCGCAGAGAAACTGCATAAGCAGGAGACCCAGCTGCGGCTATTGGTCGAGCGGATGCCAGCAGTCCTATGGACCACCGACACCGAACTCCGAATTACTTTTTCTGCTGGTGCTGGACTGGCCGCCCCTGATTGGCATCCTGACCAGATGTTGGGCATAACCCTGTGGGAATACTTCCAAACCGACGATCCCCAATTTCCCGCCCTGGCAGCTCATCTGCGAGCCCTTCAAGGAGAACCTGTCAGCTATAAGATTACATGGAGTGGTCGTACGCTTGAGGCACGGGTCGAACCGCTCCGCGACTCCGAGGAGCGAATAGTGGGATGCATCGGCACAGCCCTCCATGCTCCAGCGGGGAAACCGGCGGAAGAGGCACTGCGAGCTTCGGAAGCCTATTACCGGTCGTTCTTCGAGGGCGCGGTGCATGGCATCTATCGAGTGAGCGTGGATGGCCAATTCTTAGAGGTAAGCCCGGCGTTGGCTGCCATGCTGGGTTATGACTCTCCCGATGAAGTCGGCAAGCTGAACCTAGCGAACCTCCATACGGATCAAGAGGAGAGGTCTCGCATGGTTCAGAAGTGGGTGGTGACTGAGAGAATAGAAGACGAAGTGAACTGGAATCGGCGCGATGGAGAAATCATTCGAGTTCGCCTGCGCGGTCGAACGCTGACCGATCAACAGGGCACCGTCCAGGGATTTGAAGTCGTCGCTGAGGATGTTACTGAGCGCCGGGCGCTGGAAGAACAGTTGCGACAAGCACAGAAGATCGAAGCCGTAGGCCAGTTGGCGAGTGGTCTCGCCCACGAGTTTAACAACTTCCTAGGAGTCATCCTCGGCTATAGCGAGCTTATGTCTGAAGAAGCCGGGGAAAACGAACGCCTGTGCCGGCAGATCGCCGAGATTAAAGCGGCCACACAACGTGCTGCTTCGCTCACTCGCCAGTTGCTCGCCTTTGGCCGCAAGCAGTTGCTGGAGCCAAAAGTACTGGATCTCAACTCGGCTATCTGGGAGACGCAAAAGCTGCTCCACCGTTTGGTACCAGCCAACATCGAAGTAGTTCCCGTGCTCTCTTCCAGGATCGGGCAGGTGAAGGTAGATCCCGGCCAGGTCCAGCAAATTCTTATCAATCTGGTCGTGAACGCGCGTGACGCGATGCCAAAGGGCGGCAAGGTGGTCATTGAAACCGCCAATGCCGACCTGGATGGAGTGTACGCGAGTCAACACCTGGGTCTGCGGCCAGGCACGTATGTCATGTTGTCCGTGAGCGACATTGGCCGGGGCATGGACGATGAGACGAGCTCTCACATTTTTGAGCCGTTCTTCACCACCAAGGAGCCTGGGAAAGGTACCGGACTAGGTCTATCAACCGTATACGGCATCGTCAAACAGAGTGGCGGTTACATTACAGTCGAGACCGCGGTTGGAATGGGCACGACCTTCCGTATCTATCTGCCTCTAGTTCAGGCCGCAGTTGAGGAAGCCCACGTCACACCACAGTTCCCGACCGAGCAGAGCGGGGGGGAGACGATCTTGGTAGTGGAGGACGAAACGACGCTTCGAAGGCTGCTCTGCCTGTCGCTGGAGAAACGAGGGTACAACGTGTATGCGGCACGAGATGGCGCCGAGGCCATGGAGATTTTTCGGCAACAACCTGGCGCGATCCATCTCGTAGTAAGCGATATCATGATGCCGCACATCGACGGCATAGAGCTCAAACGAAAAGTGGCAGCCCTACGCCCGGATGTGAAATTCCTCTTCATGTCTGGTTACTCCGAGGAGGTGATCGAGCAACTCCAGACCGTGGCGCAAGGCTGCGCCTTTCTGGAAAAGCCCTTTCTTCCCAAGGATCTCGTGACTAAGGTACAAGGATTACTCCGAGGGAAAGCTGAGGCGCGAACTGAGCTGGCGGTGACAAAGACGGCGTGATAACAGCGAGCAATGGTTCCGAGTTGCCGACATCGTCGCGCGGCTAATTTCCAAACCGATGTCTCTTTCCAGAATCACGCTCTGCCGATGCAGCGGTATATGATTGCAATACTTGCTGATGACCGTGTCGATGACGATCCGGTCACTCGCCAGGCACTTCTCGATGATCCGTGGTGGCAGTGGTGCTGAGACCACTCCGAGCTCTTCGCATGACCGGCAAGCCCGTTTCTCTCGTTTTGTGACCAGCACGAAGTACTTTGCTGGCTCCACATCTAGCTGGGAACTCTCTTCGTAGCCGATCACGACCGTTTCGTTGCCGCAGCGTTTGCACACACGCTGATCCGGCGTGCAGGCCAGAATCCGCTCCACGTGAGGAAAATTCGAAGGCAATTCCTGCCGACCGCCATGGTTGTGAGATCTCTTCGTCGAGCGGTGCACCGGCTCGCGCTCACTCTCCCCCCTCCACTATCACTTCACTGACGACCGGCTCAGGTCCGAACAATTGCATTTGCGCCTGCGAAAGTTTTTCGCCGCCTGCTCCATACTTCTCGATCCGCATCAGTCGCAGACGCTCTTCCAGCACACGAATCCACAGTTCCAGGTACTGCAACCGGCTCTTCAAGTTGTGCGATGAGTTCCAGATCGTCTGGAAGGGCCGCTGTTTGGCAACAGCGGCCTTAACTTGTTGCAACTCAATCCGACTCTTTGCGAATCTTTTTTCGGGCACGCTTTCGCGCCAAAGCTTGCTTTACGCGGCGCTTTTCGCCCGGCTTTAGGTAGTAGGAGTGACGCTTCACTTCCTTAATGATATCCTCGGTTTGAACCTTGCGCTTGAACCGGCGAAGGGCACTCTCCACCGACTCGCCCTCTTGCAATCGAACTTCTGCCAAACTCATCACCCCCAAACCAGCCCCAATTCGGACATATTAGAGCTTACTCCATTTGTCCTGCGCCCCCTCGAACTAATTGCCAAATAACACGCTGGTCAGCAGGGCTTAGGAAATCCAACTTCCCATTATTCATCGATTGTTGCCGCGGGGCCTAGTCCGGCCATTTCTTAGCTAAACGTTCTTCAGTTGGTTTTCATCCATCCCGAAATAATGGCCCAGTTCGTGGATGACAGTAAGGCGGATTTGTTCGCGGACTTCGGCCTCGCTGGAGCAGACCGCCTCAATATTCTTCTGATAAAGCACGATGTGATCAGGCCCTGTCGGTAGGTCAAATATGCTCTTCTTGGTCGTGGGCACGCCATGGAACAGACCCAGAAGCAGCCGCCTTTGCTGTCCCGGCTGCGGTGATGGCTGGTTCGGCGGCACATCCTCTACCAGAACAGCAACGTTACGAATGCGACTGCGAAATTCTTGTGGGAGCGAGTCGAGCGCCTCCTCGACTACCTTGACGAAATGTTCACGCTTCATCTTTCACCACGAAGATAAATAAGGACGCGCTCACTCCGAGTAGCCGTCGTCGGTCTTGTCGTCATCATCATCATCTTCTTTGTCTTCTTCTTCGTCTTCCTCTTCTTCCTCGTCTGGCTCTTGTCGCATGAGGACATCGGCAGCTACCAAAAGATCAGAGGGGTCTGAGTCGGGGCATTCTGGATGTATTTCGCCCATGCCCAATGGTACGCCTCGGAGCGTAACTAGAAGGTGAGGTCTAGGCACCAGCAATGCCGAGGGGTGCCGAGCAAGACATTACTTGGGTGGCGTATGTTCAAAAGGGAGCTGGGTGTATCGCGTTTTCTCGATCTCGATTATGAGCGCCACTCGCCCCTCGGGACTGCGAAACGGGAACGGCTTGCCCGTGTACTTGAGCGAGTTGTGTTCGGCTACGGAAGTCATCGAAACCGGACTGCCACTATGTCCTCCAGAGAAAAAGACACGAAAGCTTGCACGTGAGATTCAGTGGGACACTTTCTCCGGTCCGGTTTGAGGGAGGAAGTTGCGGAATTGCGGCGATTTCCAGCGATTCTCAGAGGAATGCAGCCGGGTTTCTCTGCAACCCAGACTGCGTGGCGGAGCGGGATGGATTCGAACTCTCAACACAACCTTCAACTATGCCTCTAAAAGCCCATGTGTCAGTGGCTTAGCGGGATTCCATTGTCGAAACGAGTCATATTTGCTGCGGCGCTGCCGACAATTTGAAACCATCATATCCATTAGCAATCCTGCCAATTCAGACAGCCGCGTCTTCACCAAATAAGAAAGCCGCAGTCGGCTGCGGCTTAGTCCTGAGAGCATGGGATATCGGATGCAGTCAGAGTTACTCGTGCTTGTCTTTGTAAATCTTCTTGCTCTGGCGGTTCGCTTCCCGATTGAGCTGTCGCTGGTCCTTCTTGGTCAGATGTCCATTATCAGCGGCCATGTCTTTCTTTTCATTGTTCTGCAGCCGCTGTTGGCCCTTTTCCAGGTTCGCGGTCTGCCCCGGCGTCAGCTTGTCGTTCTTGATGCCGTTAGCAATGCGGTCCTGCTGGTTTTGCTCGCGCTGATTGACCTGGTTTACCCGCGGATGGTTGGGATCGTCGACCCCAGCGCCTGCGCCAGAAGTGGTTGAATTGGTTGCGGTTTGAGCAGCGGCGGAACCAGCTAATATCAGACCCCCGATTGCCAGGACTAAAAGCGAGTTCGTGATTTTGTTGATCATGCTAGAGTAAACCCCCCGCCCAAGACGTTAGTTCTGGTTGACGCGACAGGCTAGGTTACGAAAGTCCTGACGAAGTAAGCATGGTTTGCTGGAGCAGGCTTGAGCCCTGGGCTCTTCGGCTCGGCAGCCACCTTGATGAAAGAGCGTTCTTGCCGGCGCCACCCCCGTCGCTTGTACGAAGGGCTGTTTCCTGTGTTGGCACCGGCGACTGTAGTTAGGATCGTCCGCCGCCTTTACCCGATTGACGGGTCCTCAGACAGAACCGGATTGAGGAAGAGTCCGCCGACTACTCGCCCAATCCGCTGCGCACCGACAAAGCGTCCCTGTCGCGCCATCCCCGGTCAGCAGCGAAATGGACTGACCGACGGGACATTATCTTGCCGTGGTGGAGACGACATCCCTCGGGATTTTGTCGTGGGTGATGTGCTCTGCGATCCTAGACACGAACTTCGGCGCGCGGCCCTTCACCATTTGCCGGATGCCAGGGCCAAACTCATGGAAGAGATTGACCCCGCTTCGCTGCCAATCGTCGAACCTAAATTGTTGAACGTCGCCGAAGCAGACCGCGCCCAATATGGACGATAAGCAGTGTCAACAGCGACCGATGTCAGCGCCCCGAGGAAACCCGAAGTGTTCAGCCTCCCCTTTCCGGAGTCGTCACGCGTGATAAAAATGCGCGAAGCTGGTAAGTGGCCCGGCCCATAAAGCTGGCGCTAGTCGAAGGGTGATAACCCAGGTCCTGCTTGAGCAAGGACGGATACAGGTACTTACCAAAAAAGGCGCTGGACTCTTTTTGAATAGACATCACTTTATAGAGGGCGGTTGAGCCGGGCTGCGGTCCGGGAGTGACACGTTCCAGTTCTGTTTCGCGCATTATGCCCGCGTTGATGCCATTCGCGCCAAGTGTCAAAGGCGAGCGCGCTTCATCGACGAACCTGTGAGATTTCTCTGCTTGTGTTGCAGGCTGGGCCGACGGAGCATCAGGAAGTGATCTCCACGTATTCATCTCCTGGCGCTGCACTTCCGGTGAGTTTGAGCCGTCCGCCTGAAGCGATTCGCCTGAAGGACGTTTGTTCTGGCAAAACGCCGCGCAAGCAGCCAATAGAAAAAAAGAAATGACCCGCATTGGTGTAATTCGCTTCAGCATAGCTCGGTTCTGCAAAGCGGCAAGCGACTTCCCGCTTTCTCGACGATTCGGCTGGAAGCACACCTCGATGTGAGCACTCCACGTGGCATTCGTCTGAGCAAGAGTGCTCATCCCGGGAGGCAGAGACTTTGTTGATGGAAGAGACGGTCCGCCGCGAGCCAAACTCAGTTTCCGATTTGGCGGCGACTGCAAGGCCATTTGGCCGATGGGATAGCTTCGACACCGCGACTACTCGTTCAAGTAGCTTTCCGGACGAACCATGGCAGAGTCAAGCCGACCGGAATTCCGGGCGCTGTTCGGGAAGCGTTCGGAAACAACCACGAGCGGTCTTTACTTACATTCCGAGCAAGTTGGGATGGAGTTTGGCGTAACCGTGCTCTTGCGCCCAGAGGTCAAGCGGGATCGATGCGAGTTCGTCGACAAGGGGGTCGGCCAAGCCGTTCTTGGTGAGGTCAATCGACTTGATGTAAGCGTGGCAGGTGTCGCAGCACTCGACGCGAATGTGCGGGAAGGTCTCGGCGGTGTAGACGGGAAGCTTGGCATGGTCCTCCTGGCCGCAGCCCGCGCAGACGATGCGCCGGAACTCCCATTCGGTGAGGCAGAAACCGCACAGCAGGCTGCGGCGAGCACCGTCGCCCTGCTGGCGAAGCACGCCGAGGGCGGGTTTGCGATCGCAGAACGGACACACCGAAAACGCGTAGCCTTCAAGTTGCAGCGCAGCCCGGGAGCGGACGAATTCAGCGTAAGGCTGAAGAAAGGCGAGGGCGAGGAATTCCTGCGGGGCGGCGGGCGGCACTTCGCTGGCGGACCAGAAGTTGTTCAGCAGATCTGACCGGGACCCCGAGGGCGCGTTGCGTAGACCGTGCGCGACCTGGGCAAGGCGAGGCGGACCTTTCTCTTCGACGAGAGAGAGAAACGGCGGGAAGCTGGTGAATAGTTCCGGCAACTCCGGCGGAAGCGGAGAGACTGGAACCTTGTTTCCAGAGGCGCGATCGATGCGCTGGTAGAGGTCCTCCTGAAAACGCGCGGTGTGGACGTAGAATCCGAGGACCTCTGCGGCGAAGGGATATTGGACGGCGAGGTATTCAGCGCGCCGGATGCGCTTCTGCCAGGGAGTGTTGGCCACGGGGCGATTATGCGGCTTCGACTCGCGGCAAGCAACTGCGTAAGTCTGGGGTTTCGTTGTGGTGGGTGGCGTCCGGTGGGTGGCGTCCGGTTGACTACGAATAGAAGGTGGGAATATATTTTAGGGGATTTTGGAGCGCAGTCCGGCCGCATTGCGTATTCGGCGGCCGTCACCAATTGTGATCGAAGCGGTCGGAGGACACCATGGAACTCTCCCGTAGAACCTTCCTTAAAGGTGCGCTCGTTGGTGGCGCGGGCTTCTCTCTTCTGGGATTTGATCTGACTCCTGCGGTTGCTCAGCTTAAAGAACTCAAGATTGCGCGCGCGACGGAGACGCGATCCACTTGCCCGTATTGTTCCGTCAGTTGCGGCGTTCTCATCTACACGACTGGCGACAAAGCCAAGAACGTGACGCCGCAGGTGATCCACGTCGAGGGCGATCCGGACCATCCCATCAATCGCGGCACGCTGTGCCCGAAGGGAGCATCGCTCGAGCAGGATATCCTGAATCCGCGGCGGCTCCTGAAGCCGCAGGTGCGGCGGCCCGGTTCAGACCACTGGGAAGACATTGCCTGGACGCAGGCAATTGACGAGATCGCCCACCGGGTAAAGAAGACGCGCGATGAAACCTTCGTTGAGAAAGACGCGCAGGCGCGCACCGTGAACCGCTGCGAAGGCATGGCGTGGATCGGCGGTTGCACCGACACCAACGAGTTCAACTACCTGGTCGTCAAGACCATGCGCAGCCTGGGGCTTACTTATATAGAAAACCAGGCCAGGGTTTGACACGGCCCTACGGTCTCAAGTTTGGGACCAACATTTGGACGCGGGGCCATGACCAATGGCTGGGTCGACATCAAGAACACAGACATGATGTTGATCATGGGCGGGAATCCTGCCGAGAATCACCCGTGCGGTTTCAAGTGGGCCATTGAAGCCAAGCGGACCCGCAATGCCAAGATGATCGTGGTGGATCCGCGCTTTACGCGCACGGCTGCGACATCAGACCTGTTCCTCCAGATTCGGGCCGGAGCGGATATTGCGTTTCTGGGTGGCGTCCTCCGCTACGCCATCGAAAACAACCGCATCGCCCAGGAATATCTTGCCAACTACACCAACGCCGCCTTCATCGTGAAGGAAGGTTTCAAGCTGCCCGAAGACGGGCTGTACTCCGGTTTCGACGCCGCCACACAGACTTACGATCGGTCCTCATGGAACTACGAAGGAGGCAACGATGCTGGGGCCGCTGTCCCTGCTCATGCCGCTCCGGTTGCCGCGACAAAATCCGTGGGAACGACCCTGGGAGCAGCCGCGACAACCCCAGCTCCTTTGCCGCCGATGCCTCCGAAGGTGGCGTATGACCTTAGCTTGCAACATCCTCGGTGTGTTTTTCAGTTGTTGAGACAGCAGTATTCGCGCTATACACCGGAAATGGTGGAGCGCATCACCGGCATACCAAGAGATCAGTTCCTGAAAGCTGCTGATCTGTTCACTTCCGTCCGCAAAGATGGCGACCTGAAGAAGGTGGCCACCATCATGTACGCGGTGGGGTGGACGCAACACAGCTTCGGCACGCAGATCATCCGGACGGCAGCAATCTTGCAGCTGCTGCTCGGTAACATCGGGCGCGCTGGAGGCGGCATCAACGCTCTTCGCGGCCACTCCAACATCCAGGGCGCTACCGACATGGGAGGCGTGTTCGACATCTGGCCAGGCTACTTAAAGGTGCCGAACCCGACCGATGTTGACCTGGCCGCTTATTTGAAACGAATCACGCCAACTGCATCCAAGCCGGCGCCGTGGGATTCGTTTAATTACTGGTCGAACACGCCGAAGTTTGCCGTCTCCTACTTGAAAGCAATGTACGGTGACGCGGCCACGAAAGAGAATGACTTTGCCTTCCATTACATGCCGAAGGTGGACCGCAACTACTCCTGGACGCAGATATGGGACAACATGTATCGCGGCTCGGTGAAGGGAATGCTCGCGTTCGGCATGAACGGCGTCGCTATTGGGCCGGACTCGCAGAAAAACATCGACGCGCTCAAGAAAGCCGACTGGCTCGTCGTTGGCGAGATTTATCCCGATGAGACCAGCGAATTCTGGAGGTCTCCGGGAATCACGCTTGAGGAAATGAAAACCATCAACACGACGGTCTATCGCCTGCCGTGTGCCGGTTTCGCCGAGAAAGACGGATCGATGACCAACTCGGCGCGCTGGCTGCAGTGGAAGAACGTCGCCGTTCCAACTCCGGGCGAGGCCCACCTGGACCAGGACATCGTGGCTCAAATCTTTCTCAGGGTGCGCGATCTCTACCAGAGCGAAGGGGGCAAGTTCCCAGACCCAATCATGAAACTGACATGGTCTTACACCGATCCCCAGCATCCCGCTCTTGGCGATTTAGCCAAAGAGTTAAACGGCAAGGCGCTCGCAGACCTCACCGATCCCAAGACGCAGGTCACCATCAAGCGCGGCCAACAATTGCCGGGATTCGCGTGGTTGAAAGATGACGGCACAACTTCCTGCGGGAACTGGATTTATTCCGGATGCTGGACCGAGGCCGGAAACCAGCTCGCGCGTCGCGGTACCGAAGATCCGTCGGGCCAGGGTATCTACCAGAACTGGGCGTGGTCGTGGCCGGCGAATCGCCGCGTTCTGTACAATCGCGCGTCCTGCGATCCCTCGGGAAAGCCCTGGGATGCGACGCGGAAGCAGATCTGGTGGGATGAGTCCGCGCAAAGCTGGGTAGGCAACGATGTGCCCGACTTCAAGGCGGATTCCAATCCGAAGGACCACATGGGGCCGTTCATCATGAATGCCGAAGGTGTCGGCCGGATATTTGCGCCTTTGGCTGCGTTCGCCGATGGGCCCTTCCCTGAGTTCTACGAACCCATCGAGAGTCCGGTGCAAAATGCGCTGCACCCCAACCAGTCGAGCAACCCCGTGGTCAAGAAGCTGAAGACGGCAGCAGACAAGTACGCCACCCCAGGCGATGGTTTCAACATCATCTGCACCACCTACCGGCTTACCGAGCACTACCACTACTGGACTAAGAACAATCAGATGAACGTGCAGCTTATTCCCGAGCCGTTCGTCGAGATTCCGGTCGAACTGGCGGCGGAGTTGGGGATCAAGGGCAACGACAAAGTGAAGGTTACGAGCGCGCGGAGCTATTACATAGCCAAGGCGTTCGTGACTAAACGCATCAAGCCGATGACGATTGACGGCAAGAAGGTTTACCAGATTGGCATTCCGATCCACCAAGGGTATCGCGGTATTCAGGAAGACGCGGGCAGAAATGCGAGGACGATCCTAAACCGGCTAACGCCGACGGTCGTGGATCCCAACGCCTTCACCCCGGAATTCAAGGGCTTTCTGGTGAAGCTCGAAAAGGCATAGCGCTTATGAGCCAAGCGACATTGGCAATCCGCAGAATTTCAGGCCACGCTGGAACCGCTCCCGGCGCTGGCGTGGAACGCGACTATCAGGTTTGCAAACTGGTGGACACCACCACCTGCATCGGATGCAAAGCCTGCGAAGTGGCCTGCCTCGAGTGGAACGGGTATACGTTCAGCGAAACGGTGTTCGACAACAGCTACCAGACCATGCCGGAGACGCAGTGGAATTACTGGAACCTGATTAAGTTCAACGAACACGAGCGCGAAGACGGCAGCGTAACGCTGCTCATGCGTAAAGATCAATGCATGCACTGTGCCGATCCGGGCTGTCTGGCAGCCTGCCCCGCGGATGGCGCCATCGTGCAATACACCAACGGCATCGTGGATTTTCAGCAGGCGAATTGCATTGGTTGCGGATATTGCGTGAGCGGATGCCCGTTCGATATTCCCAAGTTCAACCCCAAGACCAAGAAGATGTTCAAGTGCACGCTTTGCGTGGACCGGGTGAGCGAGGGACTGGAACCGGCGTGCATCAAGTCCTGCCCCACGGGCTGTCTCCACTTTGGAAGCAAGGATGACATGAAGGACCTGGCGGAGACTCGCGCAACCCAACTTCGCGAAAACTTCGGCTTCGAAAAAGCCGGCGTCTATGATCCGGCGGGTGTGGGAGGAACGGGCGTCATCTATGTGCTCCACGATGCTACGAATCCCGAAGTGTATGGCGGTTTGCCCAAGGACCCTCAGATTCCGTGGGTGGTTCGCTTCTGGAAAGGGCCCGCGAAGTGGATCGGAAATCTTGCCATGCTAGGTGGAATTCTCGGCGTGACCCTGCACTACTTGCGCTTCGGACCGAAGCAAGTGGATGCTTCGAGCGATGAGGACGGAGGGCAGCCGTGAGCGTGTCGCACGTCATTTCCTCTGGAAAAACCGCGGGTGAAACTGGAGGCCGCATTCTTCGCTATACGCTGGGCGAGCGCGTTCACCACTGGCTCGCAGCATTCACGTACATCTATTGCCTGATCACCGGCCTGGCTTTCTGGTCGCCGTATATGTTCTGGCTGGCCGTCCTGGTCGGCGGCGGCCCGACGGCCCGCTTCTGGCATCCCTGGCTTGGCCTGGGCTTTGCGCTGTCCGTGTTCTGGATGTACAAGATGTGGCACCGCGACATGCTTACGACCGACGCCGACCGGCGCTGGTCAAAGGCGATGAAGCACTACATTGAGAACGACGATCAGAATCTTCCGCCCATCGGCCGCTTTAACTACGGCCAGAAAATATTCTTCTGGCTGATGTTTTATGGCGTGATCCTGCTGGTGATTTCGGGCATAGGGCTATGGTTCGTTGAGCTCATTCCGTGGAGTCTGCGCTGGCTGCGGTATCTGGCGGTCACGGTACACGTGATCGCGGCACTGGCGACCATCGGCGGTTTCATCATTCACGTTTATATGGGAACGGCCATGGTCCGCGGAGGTTTCACTTCGATCATCCGGGGAGAAGTTACCGAGGCTTGGGCGAAAACCCATCACCGCCTCTGGTACGAGCAGGTCACGAAAGGAACGTCCGCGGAGAAATGAAAACCAGCAAGTGAGCGCGGAGCACCAGCCAAGGGAAAGCGAACCTCTCTCACTCAATCACGGCCCAAGCCCGGCAGATTCCAAGGTTAAAGAGAATGCGGACTCAAATGTGCTTGGGAGAACCTGACTAGGCTCAATCGTCTTCGCTGTATCCGAACGATATAAAAATCGGTTGCATATCCTTCCTTTCATTGTGCTTCACTAGTGTTCTCGATCGGGTGGCTGATAGTGAATAGCGGCAAGATTCCCAGGGCACAACCGTTCGACCCTTACCCGTTCTCGTTACTCGGAGTGATTGTTGCCGTGGAGGCGGTCATTCTCTCCAGCTTCATCCTCATGCGTCAGAACCGCATGATGCGCCGAGGGGAGCGTCGGGACCACCTGAATTTGCAAGTTGACTTGTTGGCAGAGAAGGAAATCACGAAGCTGTTACAGATGGTACGCGCACTTTGCGGGCATATGGGACTTCAGAACATCATGGCGGATAAGGAGATCCGTGATCTTAGCCAGAACACCTCTATTGAGTCGCTCAGTCAGACATGGCCATCGACGCAACTAGTCGATCGGACAGCCCTTACTCCGGATGAAAATCATTTCGCAATGTTGCGAACGGGCGAGATGGGTGTAGACTGGGTGCCGTTCTTGAAGTCAAAAAGGAGATTCCGAATAAGGAGGGTGACATGCGGAAATTTCTCTTGTTGTTACTTGCCGGCGCGCTGATTGTGTCGGTAGCCTCGGTGTCATTTGCCAGCGATGCCCAAACCGTGAACGGCTGGGTTAGCAACTCCAAGTGTGGCGTCAAGGACGCCAACGCGGACGGGGCCGCATGCACGAAAAAGTGCATCAAAGCCGGCGCCAGCCCGGTCATCGTAACTGACAATGACCAAAAGATATTGACAGTAGACAATCCCGAGGCCCTCAAGGGTCACTATGGACATCACGTTGCCGCGACTGGGCACATCGACGGCGATAAGATCCACGTTGACACTGTCGGAATGCTCTAGGGCCAACGAATCCAACAGATGCAAGTTAGGGCGGCCCTTGTGGCCGCCCAATGTTTTCTCCCTTTTAAGACAGTCTGCTACGTCACACATCCAGGCTGTTCGCGGCAGCGACGCGCCCATACCAGAGACCGGAGTCCTTTACGGTGCGCTTCCCGTTACGGAAATCTACATAAGTAAATCCATACCTCTGCGTATAGCCATCCGCCCACTCGAAGTTATCCACCAGGCTCCACGCATGATACGCGCGTACTCGGGCTCCGTCGGCGATGGCGCGCGCCAGCTCCCGCCAGGATCTGGCGGTGAAACGCGATACGGCGCGTGTCGGGAACACGGCCAGTTTCGTCGGGGCTGTCTAGATAACAACAGCCATTCTCGCTGATCTCGATGATTGGGTGGTTGTACTCGCGCGAGATCTGCATCACGAGGTCATAAATACCCTGCGGCCATATCTCCAGGCCCGCTTCGGTCAGCGGACCTTCGGTCGGCATCTCAACATGGATTTGTGCCAAGGGATCGCGGCTCGCGGAGCTTCCTTCTCCCTCGGTTTCCGTGCCGACGTGGCCCCCGTTGCTCGACTGCGAGCCACCACTTGTATTGGAGACGATGCGGCGGGTGTAGTAGTGAAATCCGAGCCAATCCAACGGAACCTTCATAATCTTCTCATCACCCGCCTTGAACCCCATGGCTTCATACGGCGTTCCTGCGACAAAAGCCTTCGGGTATTCGCCATAAATCGCGGTGTTGAGGAAGTAGAGATTGTTCATTGCATGGTAGCCTCCGGTTGCAGCGCGATCGGCCTCGCTGTCCGTCTTTGGATAAGCTGGAGCCATGCCGTATGCACTACCTACCGTGGCTTTGGAAGATGCTGCCTTGATCGCCCGGAAAGCCCCACCCTGCGCGAGGTTAACGGTGTGGGCTGCTTTGAGAAACTGGTCGAAATTGGCTTTGCCCGGAGGAAAGACACCAATGCCGTAGCCATAATAAATAAAGGTCCAGGGCATGTTGAAGGGAGCCCAGGTTGTGATTCGATCGCCGAGGTTTTTCGCCAGGATCTCTGCGAAATCGGCATAGTAAGCGGCAAGATCGCGGTTCGGCCATCCGCCCAGGTCTTCGAGCTTTTGGGGAAGGTCCGTGCAGAACGGACGTATGCCGGCTTCAAGCAAGGCATCGGTGAGGCGACTGTAATAATCGATGCCCTTTTGATTGACTGGCCCTGTGCCTGTGGGTTGGATTCGCGCCCATGAAGTCGAGAAGCGATAGCTTTTCTGATTCAGGCGCTTGAGGATAGCGATGTCTTCTTTGTATCGGTGATACTGATCGCAGGAAACGTCACCGGTGGCGCCGCCTTTGACTTTACCCACGGTATGAGAGAAGCGATCCCAGTTGGATTCGCCCTTTCCATCGACGTTCCATGCTCCTTCAACTTGGTAGGCGGCAGAGGCCATTCCCCAGAGGAATTCGCTCGGAAAGTGGGCACTGTCGATCTCAGAGAGTGAACCAGCGCGTAGAACCTGCTCCTGAGAAGCGGAGGTTCTAGCGGCGAAACCCCCGGCTGGCGAGCAGAGCGCTGCTGCCAGTGACAAGCGAGCTTCTCATGAAACTCCGGCGATCCACTTCGATGTGCGCTCCTGTCGGACGCGAAATTACCACCATTCGCATGCCCGAGTCAAAGGATTGACTTGACCGCAAAAGACCAAACCACGCAATCGACTCGAATCGGGCTCGTGAGATGAGATACAACCACGAAGAGTCTGCTCTTGCCTGGAATTCAAAACTGGCGGGAACGGAGATGCGGTTTCTCCGACAGCCTACTTCGAGTTCATGAAGTCTTTTTCATAAGCTCGGAACCCGGCCACTAACACGGGGATACGATTTCGCGGGGCGACCGTCGCCGGATGGCAATCTTGGGAGGACGCCGCTGGATGTCGTCAAACCGCAACACAATCGTCTACAATCCGGTATTCGCGACAAGATAGATGATCGTTCGCGCAGAATTATCTTTGTCATCCCCGCTCATGACCGAATAAACGGCCGACATCGTAACCTGGGGATCTGAAATTGAAATAAAGGAAGCTCTATGAAACTACCTCATTTTTCTCTCAGCATTCTTATTGGGCTCGCGTTCCTAACTACCTCGAATCAGGCGCAAACGTCAACGGATGAAACTGAAAGAGTAGTAATCGATGCCCAGGCGCCGGGGCAGCCCTTCCCCCATTTCTGGGAACAAACCTTCGGATCAGGACGCGCCATCCTTGTCTTGCGCGAGGGCTACCAAAGAGATCTCCGCGAGGTCAAGAAAGTCACCGAGTTCAGTTACGCCCGCTTTCACAACATCCTGCACGATGAGGTTGGCGTTTACGACGAAGACGAACAAGGCCATCCTATGTACAACTTTTCTTACGTCGATCAGATCTACGACGCTTTGCTGGCGAACGGGGTGCGGCCTTTCGTTGAGATCAGCTTCATGCCCAAGAAACTGGCGCTGCGCCAGGATGTGCATCCGTTCTGGTATAAGCAGATTGTTTCTCCGCCCAAGGACTACAACAAGTGGGATGACTTGATTCGCGCCCTTGCACAGCATCTCGTAGATCGCTATGGCCTCGACGAGGTGGCTCATTGGTACTTCGAGGTTTGGAACGAACCAAACATCGATTTCTGGACCGGCGATCCCAAACAAGCCACTTACTTTGAGCTATATGACCACACCGCGCGAGCTCTGAAGTCCGCGAGTCCACGTTTGCGTGTTGGCGGCCCCGCAACGTCATCGGCGCACTGGGTTGATGCGTTCATTCAGCACGCCGCAGCCGAGAACGTTCCCACTGACTTCATTTCCAGCCACGGCTACGCGGACGATACCGTGCAGGATTTATTTGGTACGAATGAACAGATTCCCATGGATCGCAGGCTTTGCCTCGCAATCAAGAAAGTGCACGATCAGATCGCGGCATCACAACGCCCGAACCTGCCCTTGATGTGGACGGAGTGGAATGTCCCATCTTTCGGACCGCTGAATGCGCGAGACACAGAATATGTTGGCGCAGCGCTCGCCGACGACATCCGGCAATGTGATGGTCTTGTAAATATGATGTCGTTCTGGACGTTTAGCGACGTCTTTGAAGAAGGCGGCCCTGGTCACGAACCATTTGATGGAAGCTTCGGTCTGGTTGCGCTCGGCGGGATCAAGAAGCCCAGCTATACGGCCTTTGCGCTGCTACACAAGCTTGGCCAAGAGAGGATTGCGCAAGATTCTCCCGAACTTCTGGTCACACGCCGCCGTGACGGCACACTTGCGATAGCCGCATGGAATCTGATCGATCCGGACAAAACAGGGCCGGATCGCATTGTCGATTTCCAGATTCGCGGCGTGTCGCTCGACAACCGTATCCGGGTGAGCCGTGCAGACTCTGAACATGGAAATACGCTCGCCGCCTACAAGAGAATGGGGCGTCCGCGGTATCCAACTCAAGGACAGATACGCGAACTCAATCAAGTCGCGGATGCTGACTCCACTCAAAGACTTCGACTCTCAAAAGGTTCTATCAAGTTGCAAGTACCTGTGAATGGCATCTTACTGCTAGAAGTGGTCAAGAAATAATTTCGATTTCGTCTTTACGAAATGGCAGGTCTCTTTCGCAGTGTTGTCACAGAGCGGACTCGTATTTGACCAGCGACCGAACGGGGTCGGAACACGCAAGCCGCAGTTCAATCGAAGTTTTGTGGTCGACCGTTTTGGAAATTAGAAGCATAGCCGCCCCATGTAACAAAGACCACATGGCTCGTATTACTGTGTTACAAATGTGGAGTTCCGCAAAAAGGACAACTGAAGAGTTGTCGAAGAAGAACCCGGGCGATGGTTTGCCGGAGCGTGGCAATGGACCAGGGATTATGCCGCTCGGGGCGAACCCGACGATCCCCGAGGGCGGAACTGGGACGATATTTCGGGGATGGACAGTCCCAGTCGACCGGCACGGGCGGAAGGGGAAACACGGCTCCGTTCGGCTACCAGGAAGCCATCGGTCGCAATACAGAGAGTAGCGTGATGATGAAAACTGCGCCAGCTCCTTCCTTCATAATGACCCAATCCAAGTTCTTGCTTAAGTTCTTCATAATCCCGCTCGATGATCCAGCGCTGCTTTGCCACACCGGCCAAGTCCTTGAGTTGGGTCTCTGCCGGCAGGGTTGAGAGCCAGTACCTGGTGGGTTCGGCTTCTGCGCTGGGCCACTCGATCAGCAGCCATTGCTCGGGATAGGGTTCCCTGCGTTCGAAATCGCGGTGAGCCGGACGGACCCGGCACCAGCTCCAGTCTCGAGTAGCCCAAGTGCAGCGTGTCTTCTATGCTGCGCTCTCGATGTCCGTGGACGTGTTCTCCGCCACTCCGGCCATCCTGGCTGACGTAACGTTGCCCTCAACCGCCCGCTGCAAGGCTGAACTCAAGGCACTCGCAAACTCCGCAGTGAGGCAATCGACATCACTACGAAGCGAAGACTTTGGGTACCTCCGATTGATGGCAAAGCAGCCGCGAACCTCTCCCCTTTCGGAAAGCAGGTCGAGCCGCAGTTCGCAGCCCTTACTTCGCTTTCCTTCTTCACTGCACCATGAGTATTGAGCCGAAGAAATCATTTGCGGAGCGCCATAAGACGGAGGCCATTCCGTTGCAGAAAAAGAGATCTCGACATGAAGATGTGCCGAACGATGCCCTTGCTGCTGGCAATTGCCGTGGTTGTCCTTACATTTTGGCTCGACGGGCTCCGGTTGAGGACCGCAGTTCCCAGCCAACGGACGCAAGAGGAACTGTACTAATATGCATCGCTTTTGCAGTTTCATATTGGTCATCTCGTCCAAGATGCGAGCTAACCAACAGATAAATCAGTCCGTTATGTTTTTTCTATATTTGGCACGCGGGGTGCTCATACAGCAGTGATTGCAGAACACCATATGGAAGCGCAGCGATCGCCATCCGCGGAAGAACTGAGACGTGTGTTCGAGACAGCCGTGTGCGACATTCATCAGGCTGATCTGGCTGCCAAGAAGAGTCTGCAGAATCGCACCCCCATCGTTCAGCGCGGAAGAACTTTAGGCATTTCCCAAACCGGTGCGGAGAAGCGCGCTCTGTCGGACGCGGCTCGGGCCCTAGCTCAGCTATGGAAGGTTTGAGCGAATCCCGCTCGTGGGAGGACGACCAGGGTGCCGATGCTCCGCGCCGACAGACGCGTCACCGGCTCGCTCTGGAATCTCCAGTACTGTCCCGAACCTCAGCCCGGGGTCTTCAGGTTTGTGTGGCGCACTCGGAGGCGGTTCGTTCCTTCCTGGCCCCAGCAATCCCACCTCATTCTTTGCCTGCTGCGGTTGCTCTTGGCTTTTTATTCGCGCGGACACCTTTTTTCTAGACGATGCTCGCGATGTCCGTGGGATTCGTTTTCCCATTACGGCGCCTTGATCAACGTCGACGACAAAACCTCACCCTCACGAAGGGCAGCGTCAGGAACTGGAAGACAAACTTCACCTTCGAGCGCGGTGCCAAGATCAATTGATCCTCGAGGGCGACATGGACAGCCGCAAGATTCACATGCACCTGCAGCTGGCTGACCGCAGTAAGTTCCCTTTGCTCTCACAGAACGTTCCCGGAAGAATTTGCACTTTTCATGCCGGACTCACGGAGTTCGGGTTTTTTCATTGACGTGATTCGGGCGTGGGATACCGTGTTACTCAGGCTTATTCCAGGAAATGTATAAAAGTGAACAGTTCTTGAAACCCTTAAGTAGGTATTCTGTCTTCGTCCGGAAGGAGCGCGGTCATGGGTTAATGTCGGAAACCCGACGTTCGGACCCTCACGACCGCGTTAATATACTCTACTTAGACCCGTATGTTTCAGGCTGGACTCACAGAGTTCGGCCTTTTTCTTTTACGTGATTCGCAGGTGTAAGTTTTGCGAACGTGAACGCGGCTGGGTAGCCCAGGCGCAGTGTGTTTTCTATGCGACGCTCGCGATGTCCGTGGGCTCGTTCTCCGCCACTTCGGCAATCCTGCCTGATCTAATGTGGCTCTCACCCGCTCGCTGCAAGGCTGCACTCAAGGCCCTCGCAAACTCTGCAGTGAGGCAATCGACATCACTGCGGAGTGAGGACTTTGCGTAACTTCGAATGATAGAAAAACAGCCGCGAACCTCTCCCTTTCGGGAAGCAAGTCGAGCCGCAGTTCCCAGCCCTTACTTCCCTTCTCTTCTTGACTGCGCCATACATATTGAAACGGAGAAATCATTTGCGCAGCGCCATAAGACGGAGGCCATTCCGGAGTAAACGACAATTCGAAACCATCGTAGTCATTACCCTGGAATGCCGTCTTAAGAATCCCGAGGACATCATCAACCGTTCTTGAGCGGGCCAGTCCGTCGCGCGCCGAATCGCAAGATTGTTGGAAATGATGGTCTTCTGCTCCCACGTTCTGCGGGCCATACGGCGCAGTTCATCCACTCGTGACAACCAAGATGCTGGAGCCCGAAAAAGACACCAAGACCCACGACGCTTTCCAAATCTCAGCCGAACGATTCCGCCGGTATTGATGGCAAAGAACTTAGTGGCTTTGTTTCGCAAACCGCTCTGCCCACCCTACATGATCGTGAATTCACGCACGCGGACCCGTGGTAGCAGAAAGCTCATGGACGGAGAGCCGTGCTCGAGCCCGTCGCAAATTACTACTTGAGGATTTGGACCAGTTCCCGCCACGTGATCAGCTTAATCTTCTGTTGAGCCAGAATCTCGCGAAACTGGTCGCTGGTAAAAAAATCGTAGTCGCGCTGCCTCCAGGCCGAACCCCACGTGGAGCGTTCCCTGGTGGCCGCGCGCAGTTCTTCATCGTCGAAACCGGGATGGATGACGAACTCGGTCACGCCGGGTTTCAAGTTTTTCAGCGCGGTAAGGTAAAACTCGGCCCATTTTTCCGGCGGAACTCCGGGTTCAATCGTGACCGTATGGTCCAGCACGATATCGCCCGGACCGAGGCTCTCCTGCAGATATGGGTGGTCAGCGAACCAATCTCTCGTAACGAAAACCGGCAACTTGTATTCGTGAGCCACTCGCAGCATCACGTCGAACAGTTCCTTGCCGCTCATGATCAGCCGGTACTGGTGCGAATCGAGATGTGTAGGACGAACACCCATCGCTAGCGCGCGCTCAATCTGGGCGCGCAGTTCGACCTCCACCTCCTTCGCGTTGACGTGTTCGTTGTGTTCCCAGTCATGATAGAGGTATCCGTTTTCATCGACGAGACTCGGCACCTTGTCTGCGGGCGCCACGGGACCCCAACGGTAATAAACTCGCTCGCTCGTCAACGTAAGGTGCAGTCCAAAGTCTGCGTCGGGATGGGATTTGGCGTAGTCGGCGATCTCGGGGAACCACGGGCAGGCCACCATCAGGCTCGCGGAATTGATCGTCCCACCCTGCAGAGCTTTGATGGCCGCGGCATTCACCGCGTGGGTTTCACCGAGGTCGTCCGCGTGAACAATAATCAGCTTTGTGCGGGGAGGGTATCCCAGACGCTCCGCCAGAGTTTGAGCGGAGACTGAAACCTGGAATGTGGACAAAAGAAAGCCGAGCATCAACACATGCAGATTGACCGCAGGAATCATTGCCGACTAGTAAACCACAGCCCCAGGCATCAATGCTAGGGCGCCTCCTGGACCATTTCATCTTCCCACTGCTCCAGCGTCATGCCATTGGCGAGAAATCCCCCGGCGCCGTTCGCCGCTTTCGCGGGACGCACATCCAGGTGGATGTCGGCGGCCTCGAGCACGCTGCCTTTCGCCAGCGCGTACGCCCGCTCGGCAAAGAGGGAGCCGCGCGAGAGTCCAGAAGAAAAAACCAAGTTTGCTGATCGTCAGATAGCTGCGCGCCAGCTCCTTCAACATGCGAACCCCTCCCTCCCTGTGGTAGACCGGCCGCAGCATTTTTGCGTACAGTAACTCGGCCAGCTTGCGCGCATCGATTCGGTCACTCTTACTGCCTTCTTTCAGCAAGGCGTTCCTTCGTGGATTGCACACCACGATCTTCTTGACGTGCGGCTTCAGCAGATCGTACAACCAGCCAGCCCAGGTTCGTTCTTCAAACGTAAGCTGCAGTTCTCCCGCATTCCTTTCACAAACTCCAGCATCGTGCTCGCCTTCGTTTCAAGGATCGATTCCATGACCAGCTTTCCCGCAGCATTCAAAACCGCAATCGAAATTGTTTCCTTGTGAACACCCATGCCGATATACTTCGTGCTATGCATATAAGGTGCTCCTTTCCGTAGGGGTTGACGCCAATCACTCACAACCTACGCCGAAAGGGGCGCCTTTTTATATAGCATCAACGATCGATTCCCACTCCGGTAAGCTCCTCCCAAACAAGTAGCTAATGCGATGGTCCGCCGCCTCAGCCCAAACAGCAGCTGGGGTATAACGGTGAACAGAGGAGATGTCCCATGGAACTACACACGATCGGAATTGATCTCGGCAAGACCATCTTTCATCCTATGCGTGGAATTGCAGCCGTGGATATCTTGTCAGAATTGTATTCATGAAAGATGTTCACTCACTGCTGTCCGGTTAAGATACAAGGTGCTGGCTGCAAGTAATAGCTGCGCAATAAGTTGAAGCCATTTCGGGCTTGCCGCGATTTGAATGCGAGGAGAGCAGACAATGGCTCATGAATCAGGGCCGCACCGTCTTCTCGCAATTGATCAGCTTCCTTCCCGACCGGGAGTTTCGTCGTTGCGTCGAGCGTTATCAGGGCGACAACCATCGAGAGAACGCAGTGAAGACGCAAATCTGGATTGCGGTGTCGGTCTACGTGTTGGTGGCGATCGTGCTCAAGCGACTGGGGCTGCGGGCCAGCCTGTACCAGATTCTACAGATTCTCAGCCTCACGCTTTTCGAGAAAACGCCAATTTTATGCCCCCTTCAGGCTATCGACACTGACGCCAATTCCGGCGAAAACGCCAACCAGCTCATTCTCTTCGACTTTTAGTCGGACAGCAGTGATGTTCACTATTGCACACAATTGGATTGTTTTCTCAAAGTGGAACGGTGCCTGCGGATATGTAGATTCATGGAGTTGTGGTCTGCGGCCACAGCGCAACGTGTTTAAGACTGTCAATCTTCTAGAGGCAGCCCTATGTGGTTTTCATCTGTTCATTCAATCGCAATGGTAACCGTGCCCATATTGGTACCTGTTCAAAATTGTACAGTTTTGAGAATAGGGCAAGAACTAAACTGTCATTGTTCGTGACGAGGGGCGGTGCTGTATGACTCAGACCGGACAACCAATCCCGCATCGAGTTCTGTTGGTGGATGACGACGGCGCGGTTCGCGCCATGATGAATGCAGCGCTTACGCGCAAGGGATTTGAAGTAGTCACTGCCGAGTGCGTGCCAGACGCTCTGAAATACATCGTAACTGAGAGCTTTGACGTGCTCATCACCGATCTGCACATGCCCGACCCAGGGGA
>Ga0182024_10003942_pt1 | contig 34703 bp, 26 predicted proteins | sample P32metaG_FD_120480 | JGI IMG/M metagenome (GOLD analysis project Ga0182024, IMG submission 120480) | Permafrost microbial communities from Stordalen Mire, Sweden - P3-2 metaG (Illumina Assembly) | ecosystem: Environmental > Terrestrial > Soil > Wetlands > Permafrost | place: Sweden: Stordalen...
AGCGAGTCAGCGAGGCGGCCGAGCGCGGACAGTATCCTGCTTGCTGTACACGAGCACCATGTGAACGGGCTGGCCATCGCCACCCTGTAGTTGCTTGAGATCCGTCTCGCGGATCAGCGCCGTGCCGCCCGCCGACAGGTAGTCGCGGCCCGTCAGCTTGAGGATGGCCTGGCCCCGCACCGAGAACTCACTCGCAAAGAGCGACGTATCGCCCTTCATCGTCACCTTCACGGAGAGCTGGCCGCCCTGCGGTAGTTCGCTCGTCAACTCGCCGCCGGTGGCCGGCCATTTGAATGACGTATGCTGGATCCCGCCCCGCGACGGGCCGAAATCGCCGGTCTGGTCCATCTGATAGACCGCGCCGCTGCGAACGATCTTCGATGTGTCGTTGCGCGGCACCGGCTGCCCGCCGAAATCGCTCTGAGCCAGGTTGAGTGTCCAGACGCCGGAGAAGTCAGGGCCTTTTGATTTCTGCGCTGCGCCTTGCGCGCTGCTCACGCCCGCGATGGCCAGCGTCAGCACGCAACACAGGAGCAGCGCGAGTCCCGTCACCAGGCTCGCCCCCTCCGCCGCGCGGCCCGGCGACTCCTCCAGCCGCTCGACGGCGGAACGCAATTCATCCATGATCGGCGCGCGGAAGCCGGTCTCGTGCAGCCGGTCGTAGACTCGGCGATACCAGTGCGCCGTCGGCTCTGCGCCGCGGCTGAAACGCGCCCATACCGAGTCGGCAAACGATGTGCGTTTAAGATCCGCCAGGATCGCGCTCGCGTTGTGCAGCGTGTGCGCCGCGCACAGCCAGCGCGAAGCCTCGCCGGCACTGGCCAATCGCGCGATCAGGTCGTCCTTGCGCTCATCCGATGCCATCTCCACGCCGGCATCGTCGGTGTTGCGCACGGTCACCGCCAGCACCGTCGCCAGTACATCCTGGCCGAACTTCGCGCCGATCCGCTCCTCCAGATCCTCGCGCGTCTGCCCATCGCGCACGCTGTCCGCGACCACATCCCGCAAGATCCCCGCGAGAACGGTATTCTCATCGCGCCCATACCGTGTGAGTATGATGGCGACGTTTGCGGGGTGCGTCAGATATGGAAGTGCGGTCCCCTTGCGCACCTGCTTGTCGTGGTGCTTGGCCGCAAAGGCGAACGCGTGGTTGATCCGGTCGGAATAGCCTACGACAGCGGCCATTCAGGAAGAATACAAGGGCGCCGGCTCACCGGTCAGGGGGAAACGGACTGGATCGCCGCTTCGGTGCGGTCGTACAGCTCGCGGGCGAGCCCGCTGTCCAAGGCCAACCGGCTGGGTTGCACCTCGCGGCACCAGGCGTAGTAGCGGCCCGTCGTCGTGCTCAGCTCCCGCGCGGTCGCGCAATACAGCGGCGTGCGCGCGCCCTCGTCGTTGGAGATCATGCGAAGCTTGAGTAGCCACTGCACCGGGCCGGGCAGCTCGCGCCAGAAGTCGGATGCCACGACCCCTGGGTGGAGCGAGTAGGTCGTGACGCGCGTGCCGGCGAGGCGCCGCGCCAGCTCCTTGGCGTGCAGCACGTTCATCAGCTTGGACATCGCGTAGATGTAGAGGCCCCCGCGTATCCGTGGCGGCCGCGCAAGCGCACCCCAGTTGAACCGCCCTACGCGCACGTGCGCCCGGCTCGCCACGTTCACGATCCGCCCCTGCGGGGCCGCGGTGAGGGCAGGCAGGAGGAGCTCCGTGAGCAGGAACGGCCCCACGTGATTCGTCTCGATCGTGACATCGAATCCGTCCGCCGTCGTGCCGCCGCGCCCCGCGCGCCGCCCGGCGTTGTTGATCAGCACATCGATCGGGCGCCCGGACGCCAGCACCTGCCGCGCCGCTTCGCGGACGGACGCGAGGCTCGCCAGGTCGAGCGCGACGACCGAGCACTCGAGCTGCGGATACGACTGGCGCAAAGCGCGCACGGTCTCCTGCGCCTTCGCATCGGAACGCGCGCCGATGATGAGCGTGGCACCGCGCGCAGCGAGTCCTTCCGCGACGGCCCGCCCGATCCCGGCGGTCGCCCCCGTGATGAAGAATGTCCGGCCTCTGAGATCGTCTGCAGCCATTGTGGGAGCCGTGAGAGGTCCTGGTCCTACACCAGGCCCTGGAGCTGCGCCAGAAATCTGGCGTCCAGGACGAGAAACGCGACTGCCTGCACGACGATGCCGAGGCCCGCACCCACCATCTCCAGACGCCGGCACGCGTACCATCCGGCCGACGCCAGCGTCGCGCCTACCGCAATGCCGCCAACGTCCAACCCGACGGCGAGCCAGAGCAGGTGATCCAGCCGCGTCGCGGCCGCCAGATCGCGCAGCGCGAGTCCGTGCCACTGCAGCACGGCAAGGGCCACCGCGAACGCACCCCAGGCCGCCGTCTGCACCGCGAAGTGAAAGAGCAGCGGGGATCGCGCGCCGCGCCGCGCGAGCCAGAGCAGGAGCAGTGCGCCCGCGAGCACACTGATGTGCGCCCAGATCGCGAGTCGCAGCAGAAAATCACGTTCGAGCTGCAGGAGGGAGTCAGCGAACAATGGCGGGCGCTCAGGAGTGGTCGTTCACCCAGTGTCGTTCACGCAGTGTCGTTCACACAGAGTCGTTCGGGCCGTGTGGCTCAGGCGGGGTCGTGCGGCATCGGCACGCGCGGCGGCGAGTCCGCGTCCCAGAGCACGATGCCACGCACACGGAGTCCTGAATCCTGTAGCGCGGACACCGAGGTCGCGAGCCGGGTGAGCGTCGTGAACGCTACCCGAGCGCACACGAGGGCCTCCGACACCGGTAGAATCCCGCGAGTGCCCGTTTGCGGCGCACCCGGCGGCGCTGCCACCACGATCAGCTCGTACCGCCGCCCGAGCCGCAGCAACTCGGCGCGTAGCTCGCCACGCGTGATCTCGTCGGGCACGGCATCGCCGGAGAGCCGGTACCCGCCGCGATGCCCTGCGGGAATCACGTCGAGCAACCGGTCTCGCCCCGCAGACGCCGTGACCGTCACCGCCGCCCAATCCGATCGCCCGGCCAGCACCTCGGCCACACCCGGCTCCCGCCGCGCGGACACGATCCCGGCCACGAGACCGGCGTCCGGGTCGGCATCGATGAGCAGCGCGCTCCGGAAGTCGTTGATCGCGGCGACGGCGATATTCGTCGCGACGGTCGCGACGATCGCGGCTTCGTCCCCCGTCACCGCGACGAACGGAAAGGCGAGCGGGCTCGTCCCCTGGCGATCGCTCACGTTGGCGTAGATGACCCGATAGGTCTCCGCCGACGCCTCGATGAGCGGCGACAGCGCCCGGTCGGCTGCGCGCCGCGCGCGAAAAGGTTCGGTGGGACTCGGTGTGATCGTGGCGAGGGTCGGCACACCCGCGACGCGCGCCGCCTCTGCGCCGTCCGCCACGCGCGGCCGCCGCAGCTCCGCACCGAATGTCATCGCGAAGCCGAGCGCGAGGCCGAGCACGAGGGCCGCACCCGCGAGCGCGAGTGGCGAGGCACTTTGATCGGTGATCGCACGCGCCTGCTCCGCCCGCGCATCGAGGTCCGCATCACGCCCGCGAGCGCGGGCGAGCGCCACGGCGATCGCGTCCAAGGCATGGCGCGCGGAATCCGCCCTCGCGGCGAGACGCAGCGTATCGGTGCTGTCCCGCCGCGGCGCGGCTTCCGCCGCCGGGTTGATGCGGGCGATCGCCGCACGCAGTGCACCACGCCGGGACTCGGCGATCGACTGGATGGCGTGCCCGATCGCGTTCACGCGGCCGGTGAGCGTCACGAAAATGGGGTCGACGCCCCCGGCCGCGTCGAATGCGTCGCGCGCCCGGGAGACATCGCTCAACGAGTCGAGCAGCACCTGCACCCTCGGGATCCCGGCGAGCGCCGCGGCACCTCCGAGCTCGCGGTACGACGACGTCAGCGGCGATCGCTCGGCGCGCGTCATCAGCGCATCGAGTTCGGCAGCTTCGGCGGCGAGAGTGTCACGATGCGCGCGGCCGGCGGGGGTCGTGTCGATCGCTGCCACCGCCCGTCCCGAATCCGGCGCGTGACGCGATGCCAGCGCGCGGGTGTGTGCATGCGCCAGCGCGGACTCCGCCGCGACGACGGCGGTTCGCGTGTCCGCGGCATGCCGCACGAGCAGCATCGTGTCCGGGCGGTTCGCGGTGTCCGCGAGCAACTGCGATGCCGCGCGGGTGGCGTGGCGCGGGATCAACAGCAGGGCAAGCGACGCCGCGGCGCAGACCAGGGCACTCACCCCGATAATGCGCAACGGGCGGCGGAGCGCATTGCGCGCCCTCGCCGCCAGCCATTGCGTGATCGTCGCCGCCGGGCGCGCCGGCGGCGGGTATTCGGTGATCGGGGTCGTGATTTACTGGACGGTGATCGTGCCCTTCATGCCGAGGGCCAGATGCGGCGTGCAGTTGAAGGCGTACTTCCCCGGCTTCACGCCCGCGAACGAGACCGTGTAGGTGTCGTTGGGCGCCGTGAGGAGCGGGCTGCTCAAATCGCCGATCTTCGCACTCGGGCCGGCACCGGTCTGGCCAGGCATGTTCGCCGCCATCTGCTTCGCGTTGGCCGAATCCGGGCCTTCCGCGGGCAGCGTGTTGAGCGCAAAGTTGTGCGGGCCGCCGCTCACGTTCGTGAACCTAACGCCATCGCCGACTTTGATCGTGAGCGTCGCGGGTTCGAAGCGGTAGCCTTTCTGGTCGCCGATCATCTTGACGTCCCACGTCTTGCCCGTGATGGGCGCGGGAGTGCCGGCCGTGGCGGCCGCTGCTCCCGGTGCCGCAGCGCCAGCAGCCGGCGTTGGCGCGGCGGCGGCCGCGGCGGTCGTGTCGGGCGTGGAACTCGCGTTCTTGTCGCCGCCTCCAGCACACGCGCCGAGCGCGATGACGCTGGCCGTGAGCACTACTCCTTTGAACCGCATCCTCTCAAGCCTCCCCGAATCTCGTATCAGAGTCGATCGGTCGGTGCACTGACCTGTTGGTGAGTGTCTGCCGCGCGAGTGTGCGCAGCTTGTGAAGGTATTCACGGGAGGACGGGAGTTCAATCGCGCACTCTGTAAGGCTATGCAGGGCTGCGACTGCGGCAGGCCGTGAATCCATTCAGTCGGTACGCATTCCGCGCGCCACGGAGTGCCGTACCACACTCGGGACAGCGGGCGCGTCCGGCTGTTCGTGGCGCGCGTGACACACCACCCCGGCGTCTGTTCGGCGAGGTCGCCCCGCGGGATCGCGTCGCGGGATCGCGTCGCGGGGCCGGGCATAAGAGATTCAGGGGCAGGCGGTTGCGCCGGATGTTGGTGCGGGCGCCAGCTTGGAGAGGTGCCGGTGCGGGTGGCATCAGGGCCGGACACGGCGCGTTTGCCGTCCCCAGCGGCCATGCGCCAGCCTCCACCGTAGTTTTCGCCGGCTCACATGACGCGGGCAGATGCAGGGCCGGACGGGGCACCCGAGGAGTACCATGGACCAAGTACGGCTGGACGATACGCAGTGATCGCGATCCCGGCGCTCGACCTCCGCAGCGGTGCCGCGGTGCGGCTCGCGGGCGGCGAATACAGTCGTGAGCAGCTCCGCATCGGCGACCCGCTCGGCGTCGCTCGCATGTGGGAACGCCTTGGCTTCCGGCAATTGCACATTGTCGATCTCGACGCGGCGTTCGGCATCGGCGCTAACGAGCAGGTCATCGATGATGTGCTGGCGGCGAGCCGGATGGACATCCAGGTCGGCGGCGGCGTCCGGACGGAAGACCACGTCGAGCGCCTCCTCGAGCGTGGTGCGCAGCGTGTCGTCGTCGGCACGCAGGCACTCGAGGACATGGGTTGGCTCGACGACGCCGCGTCACGATTCCCCAACGAATTGATCGTCGCGGCGGACGTTCGCGACCGGCGCATCGTGACCCGGGGGTGGCTTCGCACGCTACCAGCGGACATACTCGAGACGGTGCACGAGCTCAATGCCCTCCCGCTGGCCGGTGTCCTCGTGACTGCGGTGCACCGCCAGGGTCTCCAGCGCGGGACCGATCTCGCCCTGATGGAAGACGTGGTAGGCGCCGCGTCCATCCCTGTTTACGCCGCGGGCGGGATCGCGTCGCTCGACGACCTGCGCGCGCTGTCGGACCGGGGCGTGTCCGCCGCAATCGTCGGGCTGGCGCTCTATTCGGGCGCGATCGACCCGCGTGCGGCCGCCGAGGAGTTCGAGGAATGACTCGGCGGCGGACCAGTCGGGGCTCGGGCTCGGCGCGGATCACCGATGGCATGGCCGGCGGGGTCTCCGATCGTGCGAGCCGCCCGGCCACGGATGATGTCGCGCGCGACGTGGGGATCGAAGGATTGCAGCCGCTGCTCCACGGCGTCGCGGAGTTGGCGCGGCTCGCGGGCGATGTCGCGCTCGGATATTTCGACCGTGCGCGCCGCTCGGAACTACCGGTCAGTTACAAGGCGGACGGTTCGCCGGTCACGGCGGCCGACCGAGGTGCCGAAGCGGCTGCCCGCGAGTGGATCGAGCGCCATTTCCGCTTTGACGGGATCCTCGGTGAAGAGTTGGGCATGGTCCGGCCCGGCGCGCGGCGCCGCTGGGTCCTGGATCCAATCGACGGGACGAAGAGCTTCCTGCGCGGCGTGCCACTCTGGGGGACGCTCGTCGCGGTCGCCGAGGGTGAAGCGGTACTCGCCGGGGCGATTTACTGCCCGGCCGTCAATGAGATGGTCGCCGCCGCGGTGGGACAGGGATGTTGGTGGAATGGCGCGCGCTGCCGCGTGTCCGCCGAAGACGACTTGTCACGCGCGACGGTCCTGGCCACGGACGATCGGTTTCCAGTGGTGACCGCCGACGCCGGCGCGAGCGCGGAGCACGTGCGCACCGAGCGCGAACGGATGCTCGCCGGGTGGCATCGGGTGGCGGATCGCGCCGCCATCGCGCGCACCTGGGGCGATTGTTACGGGTATCTCATGGTGGCCACCGGCCGCGCCGAGGCGATGATGGATGCGGTGATGGCCCCGTGGGACACCGCGGCCCTGCATCCGGTCATCACCGAAGCGGGGGGCCGGTTCACGGATTGGTCGGGCGTACCCACCGCATTCGGCGGGAGCAGCGTCGCGACGAACGCCGCCCTTGGGCAACAGGTGCGCGCGTTGCTGCACGTCGGGCAGAAAGCGTACCTGGGCAAGAAGAAGTAGGCGACATGGCCGCCCGGCACGGCGGCGTCCATTGCACACACATTTGCACACACCTTCACGGAGAACACCAATGTCCATCGCGCAGTCGTTTCTACCGGAGTTCGACCACGAGATGGCCACCACGCGCACGCTCCTGGAACGCGTCCCCGGTGACAAGGCGGCGTGGAAGCCGCATCCGAAGTCTACCGCACTCGGCCGCCTGTCGATGCACATCGCGGAGCTGCCACAGTGGGTCGGAGGCACACTCAGGCAAACCGAGATCGACGTGCATCCGGTCGGCGGCCCCGCCTTCGTTGGCGCGTCGTTCGAGTCCACGCCCGCGATGGTCGCCGCGTTCGACGCTAACGCCAAGGCCGCACGCGCGATCCTCGAGGCGACGCCCGACGCTGACTTTTTCGTGCCATGGTCGCTCAAGAACGCCGGAAAGGTCGAGTTCACGATGCCGCGCGTGGCCGTACTCCGGTCGTTCGTGATGAACCATCTCGTGCACCACCGCGGGCAACTGAGCGTGTATCTGCGTCTGAACGACGTCCCGCTGCCGAGCATCTACGGTCCGACTGCGGACACCCCGTAAGGCGCAATCCGCGGGAGACCGCTAGAACTCGTCGACGACGCCTCGGGAAACGCGCGTGGTGTCACCCGCGTACGCGAACGCCACGTGCTTCATGTACATCCGCGCGACCCGCTGGATGTCGCTGGGCGTCACTTTGCGCAGCTCATCGACGAACCGGTCGGCATCGCGGAAATCCCCGCGATACAGCTCGGCGCGCACGAGGAGGTTGGCCTGGTCCGCGTTGGTCTCGTTGTCGAGGAAGTATTCGGTGATGAACTGCTGCACCAGCCGGCCGAGTGCCGATGGATCGACCAGATTGCTCTGGAGCGCGCTCAGCTCGTGGCGCATGATCTGGAGCACCGAGTCGGGCGCGACGGTCGTGACGTACAATCCGCCGGCGGAGAGCGCCCGGTCCACGAACGGCGCATTGACGGCGTACGACAGGTTGCGGCGGGACCGGATCTCCTCGAAGAACTGCCCGGAAAGCGCGGCGGCGGCCACCCGGAGCGCCTGATAGTCCTTGCTCGACGCGGGCGGCCCCTGGTAGTACCCCAGGATGTAATTCGTCGGTAACTCCCGTTGGCGCGCCACGAGCACGCTCTGCGCGCGGGGCGACGCCTGCGGGATCGTCCAGTGATAGGTGCCGGCCGGGAGCCGCCCGAGTGTCGCGTGCACGAGCTGCTCGACGCGCGACGGCACCACGTTGCCCACGACCACGACCAGGAGCCGCGACCGGACCATCTGCGCCTGCTCGTACGTCCGGAGCTGGGCGCGGGTGATGCTGGCGATCGAATGGTCCGTGCCCGAAAGCGGGCGGCCGTAGGCGGTGCCCGCGTATGTGGCGCTGTCGGCCAGATATTCGACGAGCGCGTCCGGGCTGTCGCCGCGCTGGCGCACCGCCGAGCGATACTGCTCGCGGATCAGCTCGACATCGGCGGAGTCGATGGTGGGATACATCAAGCGGTCCGCCATGACCGCCCACGTGGAATCGAACGTACCGGCGGTCGCGCGCACGCCGAGTGCGGTCCAGTCAGCCGAGGGGTCAACCACGATCGCCGTGCCGAGACGCGCCATGGTCTGGCGGAGCCGGTTGCGGTTGTAGTGGCGCGTCCCCCGCTCCGAGACGTCGAGCAGGAACGGCTCGATGCCGGCGTTGTCGTTGGTCATCTGCCGGAGACCGCCGACCAGGTACACGTTGGCGGTCACGACATCGTTGGCGGACACGCGGCGGACGATGACGGGGATCCCGTCCACGACGGTGCGGCTCGTCGCCGTGTCGGGAGCGAGGGGGGTGCCACCCGGCGCCGCGAGCGCCGCGGCCAGGGCCAGCGCAGTGATCACTGGACGCCCCCCGTGAGGTCGGCCTCGGTGAGATTGATCGACTGCCGGTCCGCGGGCGAGATCACCACCCCGGTCACGCGTGGCTTGCCGACGATGTACTTGTGGGCGTACGCCGCCAGATCGGCGTTGGTCTGGCCGGCCATGTTGTCGACGTAGCCGAGGTAGTACTCGATGCTCGCGACGCTCCACCAGAACCCGACGGTGTGCGCGTACCCGGACGCGCGCTCGCGCCCGAACGCGGAGTTGACGGTGCGCTGGGCTTTGACCTCGGTGAGCTGCTCTGGCGTGACGTAACCCACGCTGTCGAAGTGCGCGATCTCCTTGTCGAGCGCAGCGAGGGCCGCCCGCAGTTTGCCGGGCGTCGTCTGCCCGCTGATGCTGATGGGCCCCGTGTGATCGAGGGTGTAGTAGTTGACGCCGATGTCCTGAAACAGACCGCTGTCGACCAGATGCTGTTGGAATGTCGAGACGGGCTGGTTGAGCGCGTCGGAGAAGACGTCTGCGGCATAGGTGGACGCCGGATCCGATCGTACGCTTGGTCCCTGCCATTCGATGAGCACCGTCACCGCACCGACCGGCGCCTCGGCGATCACCGCCTGGCTCCCGGTCAACGGCGGGATCGGCGGGATCGGGTACGCCACAAATGGGTCGGCCTGCCGCGTCCAGTCACCGAAGATCTCTTGCGCGAGCGAGAAGACTTTGTCCGCGTCCACATCGCCGGTGACGATGAGCGCCGAGTTGTTCGGCACGTAGTACCGGTGCTGGATCTCGCGCATCTGCTCCGGCGTCACGTGGCGGACGACGTCCCGGTCGCCGATGACGTTTTTCCGGCTCCAGTTGCCGGGGTAGAGCTTCTGATCCATCGTCTGCGTCATCTGGAAGAACGGGCTTGCCTCCTGCCGGTCGTACTCGCCGAGGACGACTTCTTTTTCACGCGCAAGCTCCGACGGGAGAAAGAGCGGGCCGCGCAGCGCCGACGCCATGAAGTGGAGCGCGGCCGCCAGACTGTCGGACGGCAGTGTGAGGTAGTAGCTGACGCTCTCCTCCTTGGTGGTCCCGTTGAACACGGCACCGAGGTCGCCGGCCCGATCGACAAATGCGTCCGGCTCGGGGTACGTCTCGTTGGCCTTGAAGAACATGTGCTCGTACATGTGCGCCAGCCCGGCGTATTCGGGGCTCTGGGTGAAGGAGCCATTGCGCACATCGATCTCGACGGTGGCGAGCGGCACGCCGTGGTTCTCCACCACCACGAGCTGGAGCCCGTTGTCCAGCACTTTGCGCCGCGTGGCCCGCTCGAGCAACGCGCGTTCCGATACGGGCCCGGCCCCGGACACCGGCGATCCGGTGCCTGGTGGCGCAGCGGGTGTGGCCGCAGCGGACCGGGGCGGGGCTGCCGTCTGCTGCCCCGCGGCGCGCGCGAGCGGCAACGCGGCGATCGCACAGGCCAAGGCCCAGCACACGGCCGAGCACAATGCCGGCGCAACGACCGTGGCACGCGCGACCGCGGCCCACCCCGTGACGGCTCGTGCACGGGAGGCGTCCGCGGAGGGATGCCGGCCGCTGGCCGGTTGCGATGGCTGGTGCGTCAATGGCTGCGATAGCGCCCGCGAAATGGCGCGCGTTGTGGCGGGCCACGCGCGGCGGCACATTCTACCAGACTGCATGGCGACGATTCTCTCGGAAGACACGCTTGGCGCACTCGCGGCGCGGCTGGACGGTTCTCGGCTCCGCCGCGACGAACCGCTCGCGCCGTACACGACGTTCAAGATCGGCGGACCCGCGGACCTCCTGTACGATGCCACGTCGGCGGACGATCTCGCAAATGCCGTGCTATCCGCCCGCGAGCTCGGCGTGCCGTATTTCGTGTTGGGATTAGGTGCGAACATCCTCATCGGGGATCGGGGAGTGCGAGGCCTCGTGATTCGGAACACCGCTCGCCAGTTCGCGTTCCATCACGACGGCCGGATGTGGGTCGAGAGCGGGGCAGTTCTGGGGCGCCTGATTCCGGAGGCGGTCGTGCGCGGGTGGTCCGGGCTCGAGCATTACGTGGGCATTCCGACGACGATCGGCGGCGCGATCTGGCAGAATCTCCATTTTCTCTCGCCGGCGCCGGCCCGCGAGCGCACCATGTTCATCGCGGAGATCTTCACGTCGTGTGAGCTGCTGGCGGAGTCGAGAAGCCGCACGACGGCCGATCGCGCGGCCATGGCCTTCGGGTATGACACGAGCGCGCTGCATCACACGAAGGACGTCGTGCTGTCGGTGACCTTTCAGCTCACCCGCGGCGAGCCCGCGGAGATGCACCGCGTGATGCAGGAGAACCTGAGCTGGCGCGGCGGCAAGCATCCGTGGCTCGCGCTGTATCCGAGCGCGGGGTCGATCTTCAAGAAGATCGAAGGTGTCGGTGCCGGCCGGCTGATCGACCAGGCGGGTCTCAAGGGGTTCCGGCACGGCGACGCACAGATCTCGCACGTGCACGCCAACATCGTCGTCAACCTCGGTCACGCGACCGCACGGGACGTGCGGGGCCTGATCACGATTGCACAGGACGCCGTTTGGGAGAAGTTCCAGCAGCGTCTCGAGCCGGAGATCGGATTCATCGGGGAGTTCTAGCCTCCACTACAGCGCCGCGCCAAGCAGGAACAGAGCCTGAACCTTTGCGCCCGGGTCGAAGGATCGCGTGATGCCGGCGCCGGCAGCGCCACCGAAGAACCGGACGATGAGATCGGCCGACGAACGGACGCCGTTCGTCGGGCTCGACACGGGAATCGCCGTCCCTGCCGAATCGCGGAGCACCACGTTCGTCTTGGGATCGACCCGCGATCCGAGCGCGATCAGCGCGCGGCGCGCGGCCGCCGTCGACGCGTCGGCCCACCCGCTCTGGAGGCCGATCGCCAGCGCGGGCGCCGGACTGGGGAGCACGAGAGCGCCCAGGCGAAGCGGCGCGTTCCAGAATGGCAGCGCGTACAGTGCCTCGCCCTGCAGGACGGCCGCCTGATCACCCCCGAACTGCTTGTAGTTGTACGCGTACAGTCCCTCGATGGTGCCGATCTCGAACAACTGCTGCGGAGGAATGACGGTGCCCGCTACGATCCCCGCATCGGCCCGGCCGAGGACCGTGAATGGCCCCCATGTCCGGTCGGCCGCGACCCGCGCTTCGGCACGCTGCCACGCGAGCTGGCCCCCCGCTGCCTCGTAGTGGAAATGCACACCCACGCCCTGCTGGACGTAACCGGCGTCGACGCCCGGATGAATGTCGATCGTGAACGCACCGCGGAGATAACTGCCCGCCAGCACGTTCCGGTTGGGACGAAACAGCGAATCGGCCATCAGCACCCGCGGCGGGAAGATGCCGCGGGTCAAGCGTGCACGATCGCCGGCGTCTTCCCCGGGACCACCCTCGAATCGCACGACGACACCAGGGCCGGCGCCGGGACCCAGCCATCGGCGCACGGCGTAGACGCTTGCCGTCCGCCGGTCCACGTAGTCGTAGTCGTCCTGGACGATGAGTGACTCGAGTAGCGGGCCATTCGTGAAGGCGGTGCGGAAATCGTTCGTGTTGTCGAGTGTACGTGACGCGGTGGTGCCGAGCTCCCACGGCCCGTGCGTCCACGAGAGTGTGGCGCCGCCACGCGCCGTGCGTTCGCTCCATGCCCATCCGGCGTTTGCCCGTAGCACGAGCCCGGGCGCGGCATCGCGGAACCGCAGGGTGCCGCCGAGGCCCGTGAACAATCCTTCGACACGGTCGAAGTGGATGAAATCCGCGAGCCGCTGCGTGCCGAAGTCGAGTCGCGGAAAGCCCGTGGTGCGCCACCGGTCAGGCGTGAACGCGGCGAAATCATCGGCGCGGACGCTCATCGTCGCGGCACCAAGCGGCGTCCGCCACCCGGAAAACCCCGACAGGCTGTCGGCTGGCGCGAAGGTGAGGGTGTGCGGCAGCATCCGCATCCGGTCGGTGGCGAGCGTGGTGTCGCTGCTGCTCGTGTCCACCGCCGGCCCGGCGCCCGCCGCGCTTGTGTCGTTGAGCGTGTATGCCCCGAAGTGCGACACGATGCGAAACAGCGTGCGAGTCTCGCCGGTGACCGGCGAGCCGACCTCGACTTCAATGCGCTGCGTGGAGGGGAGCCAGAACCGGCCACCGGCTTCGCGGTTCGTGAGGTCAATGAACGCGACGCCCTCGATGGCGAGCGCTTCGAGACGTGCTCCGAGTTTGGCGTGACCACCCGCGGCCTCGAATGCCCCGCGCATTCGCACGATCTCCCCGTACCGCAGATCGATGTCGGCGTCGCCCTCGAACACCACGAACCGGCGCGCCAGATGCGGCTGCGGTGCGATGTGGATGCGCGCCACCGGGATGGTCTGCCCATTGACGCGGATCGTGAGCGCGGTGTCGCCGCCGGTGTAGCGGTAGACCTGGTCCCGGTCGCGCCCGAATGGATGGACGACGCGGACGACCGTGTCGCGGGTAGCGGCCCGGCGCGCCCGCCGCGTAGTGTCACCGCCGAGGAAGAGTCCCAGGCGGTTGCCATACAGGACGGGCACCGCCCACGCCCGCTTGATGAGGCTCAGGGCGGAGATGTCGAATCCCGACAACCGTGACCGGTACCCGACGACCCGTTGCGTGAACGCGCCCGTCCGCTGCCACCGGGCGACACTTTCGGTCTGCTCGACCTGTGTCGCCCCTTCGCGCCCATCGGGACTTCGGAGCAACACCGAGAGCTCGCTCTCGATCGTGACCCGGTACGAGCCGAGCCCGCGGGGCACGGTGGCGTTGCGCATGGCGACCCGCCCGGCCAGCGCGCGGAGCGCCGGTGTGGCGTAGACGGAATCCGGCGTGGAGTCCGGCGGCGGCACCCGTGGAGCGGCTTGGACGGCCTGCGGGCCGGTCACGGCGGTGAGTGCCGCGAGCAGGGATAACACTCAGCGAGCCAGCGGGTTGGAGTGACGCATAGCCGGGAGGAGGATGACGGCCCGAGCGGCCCCTCGTCGCACGGGGAGCGCTGGTCAGACCCCGCGCAGCGAGGTCATCTTTGAAGATATGCCCGCTCGCGCGAGACCGGCCTTGGTGCCGCCATCCGTGGTGTCGTATTGGCAAGCCAGCCGGGCGCCGCGATACAGTGTGCTGTTCGCACTCCCGCTGCTGCTGCTGTACGAAGCGATGGCCGCGTTTCTCCCGACGGGCCACGGCCCCGAGCTCCGCAACGGCGCCGACGTGCTGTTGTGGGATTTCTTTCTGACGGTGGCGGGACGGCGGTATGCGCCGCTCGTGTTCGGCCTCACGCTGATCGGATTCGGTGTGTGGCTCGTCGGCCGTGACCTGCGCTCGGCCCGCACACCGCTCCAGGGACGGTTCTTTCTCGGCATGGCGGTCGAGTCATTCGTCCTCGCGCTGTGTTTTGGCTCGGTCGTCGGCACGATCACCGCGCATCTGGTCCAAACCGCCGTGCGGCCCGCGGCCGCCGCCGCCGCGTGGGCGATGATGGCGCCGTCGCCCGTTGGCGGCGCGCTCGCGAGTGCGCCCGCCGCGACGCGCGTGATGCTGTCGCTCGGTGCGGGATTGTACGAGGAGCTGCTCTTTCGCGTCATCCTCGTGTCGGGGATCGCGCTGATCGGGCGGCGCCTCTTCGGCTGGCGGCCGTGGATCGCGGGCACGGTCGCGGTGTGCGTGTCGGCGCTGACGTTCGCCGCCTTCCACTACATCGGTCCCTACGGCGATCCGCTGCAGCTCGATTCGTTCGTGTTTCGGCTGCTCGGCGGGGTCGCGTTCAGCGTCCTCTATGTCAGCCGCGGGTTCGGGATCACTGCCTGGACCCACGCCTGCTACGATCTGCTGGTGCTCGTCGCGTAGGGGCACCGCTGGGTACGCTCATGGCCGCGGCTGGTGGGTGTGAGCCACCAGCCGCCCGCCGTGGGTTACCAGATGGACACGCGCTTGTCCGCCGGGCGTACCATCGGATCCGCCGCCTGGCAATGGAACGCCGCGGCAAACTCTGGCATGTTGGACAGCGGCCCGTTCACACGCCAGCGCCCCGGGGAATGGGGATCGGTCAGGATCAGGTTGCGCGCGAACTCGGGACGGGACGTCGTCGCCCAGATCCGCGCCCACGACAGGAAGAACTGCTGCTCCGGTGTGAACCCGGCATCCGTCTGCCGTGGCTTGTTCGCGAGCGATCGTTCCAGCGCCGCGTAGGCGATCTTGAGTCCGCCCAGGTCGGCGATGTTCTCGCCTTGCGTGAGCTTGCCGTTCACGTGCAGCGAGTCGTTGACCGTGTAGCCGTTGAACTGATCCACGATGCCCTGGGCCCGGTCCTGGAATCCCTTCGCGTCCTCGGCCGTCCACCAGTCGTGCAGGTTGCCCTGCGCGTCGAACTTCCGGCCCTGGTCGTCGAACCCGTGCGTCATCTCGTGCCCGATCGCCGCACCGATGCCACCGTAGTTGACGGCGTCCGGGGCCTTGGGATCGAAGAACGGTGGCTGCAGGATGCCCGCCGGGAACACCACTTCGTTGATGCTCGGGTTGTAGTAGGCGTTCACCGTTGGCGGCGACATCGTCCATTCCATGCGATCGGGCGGACGACCGATCTTGTTGATGCGGCGCGCGTAGTCGAAGTCGATGGCCGCGATGAAGTTGTCGACGAACGGACGACGTGCTACGTCGAGCTTGGAGTAGTCGCGCCACGTGTCGGGATACCCGATCTTGTTCAGGTATGCATCGAGCTTCGTGATCGCCTGTTGGCGCGTCGCGGGGCTCATCCAGGACAACGTGCCCAGATCCTCCCGCAGCACGGCTTCCATGTTGCGCACCATCGCCAGCGCTCTTGCCTTGGCTTCGGGCGGGAACGTGCGCGCGACGTACGCCTGTCCCAGCGCTTCACCCATCGATTGATCCGTGATGCGGACACAGCGCTGCCACCGGGGCAGCATTTCCTTCGTGCCGTTGAGAATGCTCTCCATGCGGAAGTCCTCGTTCACGAACCGCGAATCGAGCCACGGCTCGGTGCTGGCGAGGAAATGCCACCGGAGATACGTCCGCCAGTCCGCGATCGGGACCGTGGCGAGGAGCGTGTCGAGTGACCGGAAGAAATCCGGATCCGCGACGTTGACCGAGGTCACGTGCGGGACGTCCGCGTCTACGAGCCATTGCGCGAGACTGGCGTGCGGCACCAGCTTCTCCGCGTCGGCCAGCGGCATGAGATGGTACACCGCGTACGGATCGCGCCGCTCCGTGCGCGGACGGGCGATGCGGGCGAGCGATGTCTCGAGAGCCATCACGCGGTCCGCTTCACCCTTGGCCGTCGCATCGTCGTCGCCGGCCAGGGCGAGGACTCGCGCGATGTGGCCGGCATACGCGGCCCGCACGGCGGCGGATGCCGAATCGGTCTTGAGGTAGTAGTCGCGATCGGGAAGGCCCAGGCCACCCTGGGAGAGTTGAAGAATCACCTCGGTGCTCTTCTTCGGGTCCTGCTGCGAGTTCATGCCGAACACGTCGTTCCCGCGCATCGCCTGCAAACGGGCCGCCTCACGCCGGAACTCCGCTGGCGTGGCGACCGCCGCGAGCCGCGTGAGCTCCGGCTTGATCGGCGTCATACCGGCGGCTTCCACGGCTGCCGAATCCATACACGTCGCGTAGTAGAGCCCCACCTTCACCGTCGCGCTGTGCGCCGCCTTGTCGCCGGATGATCCGGCGTGGGCCGATCCGGACGACGCATTCGCTGATGGAGAGCCGGCGGCTTCCCGCGCCGCCTCCTCGAGTACCTCGCGAACGGTCGCGCGGTTGTGTTCCTGCAGCACGTCGAAGCTGCCCCACCGCGGAAACGCCGCTGGAATTGGATGATGCGCGCGCCATCCCCCCGTGGCGAACGAATAGAAATCCGCGCAGGCGGCGCAGGTCGTGTCGAGATCCGCGCGATCGATCCCGTGAACCATCGCGGTGGTGTCAGCGGCCGGCGGCGAACCTGTAGGCTGCTGCGCCGGGAGCACCGCGGCTGTGCCAGCAATGAGCGCAGCCAGGACGACGGAGTAGACAGACATGGAGGAAGGAACCTCGGCTGTTGGGGCGAACGGTACGGTGGCCGCGAGAGGACGGAACCGATCCAGCAGAATCTACGCCGCGCCCACGGGGTCACAGGCGCATGGGCTAGCCCCATGGGTACGCATGCGAGCCGCCGGCCGTTGGCCACGCTCAGCCGCCCGGTATTGCCGAGCGGTCTTCGCCGAGCGGTCTTCAGTGTTGCCCTTACCAGATCGCGACGCGCGCTGCCGGAGGGCGGACCATCGGGTCACGGGCCTGGCAGCCGAACGCCGCGGCGAACTCCGGCATATTGGACAGCGGCCCGTTTACACGCCACCGATTCGGTGCGTGCGGGTCGGTGAGCACGAGCCGACGGGCTAACTCAGGACGAGTCGTGGTCGCCCAGATGCGCGCCCATGACAGGAAGAATTGCTGCTCCGGCGTGAAGCCGGCCGATGAGTGCCGCGGTTTGCCCGCGAGCGATCGCTCGAGTGCCGCGTACGCAATCTTGAGACCTCCGAGATCCGCGATGTTCTCGTCCTGCGTGAGTTTCCCGTTCACGTGCAGCGAGTCGTTGACGGTATACGCGCCGAACTGCTCCACGACCGACCGGGCCCGATCTGCGAAGCTCTTCGCGTCGGCCGCCGTCCACCAGTCGCGGAGGTTCCCGCGCGCGTCGTACTGGCGCCCTTCGTCATCGAAGCCGTGGGTCATCTCGTGGCCAATGCCAGCGCCGATGCCGCCGTAATTGACCGCGTCCGGTGCGTCAGGATCGAAGAGGGGTGGCTGGAGAACGCCAGCCGGGAACACGACTTCGTTGTTGGTCGCGCTGTAGTACGCATTCACGGTGGGCGGTGACATGGTCCATTCCGTCCGGTCGGCGGGATGCCCGGCCAGGTGAACGCGCCGCGCGAACTCGAATGCGTTCGCCGACAGAAGATTTTCGACGAACCCCTGGCGCCGGATGTCGAGCCCGGAATAGTCCCGCCATTTGTCGGGATAGCCGATCTTGTTCTCGAATGCGTCGAGCTTCGCGATCGCCTGGCGGCGGGTCGCGGGACTCATCCAGGCCAGCGTTGCAAGATCGCTTCGCAGCACGGATTCCATATTCCGGACCATCGCCAGCGCCCGCGCTTTCGCTTCGGGTGAGAATGTCCGCGCGACGTACGCACGCCCCAGCGCGTCGCCCATCGCCCCGTCGGTCGCGCCGGCACAGCGCTGCCAGCGTGGCAGCATTTCGGTTGCGCCGTTGAGAACGGAGTCCATCCGGAACCCCTCGGCGGCGAACCGTGAACTCAGCCACGCATCGGTCGCATCGAGAACGTGCCACCGCAGGTACACGCGCCAATCGGCCACCGGTGTCGTCACGAGTAGCGTGTCGAGCGACTGGAAGAACCCCGGCTCGGCGACGTTGAACGATGCGACGCCGGGGGCACCGGCGTCGCGCAGCCACGTGCTCCAGGCAATGTGCGGGGAGAGGCGGTCTCCCGCGGCCAGGGACATCCGGTGGTACACTGCGTACGGATTCTGCTGCTCGGTGTTCGGGTGGGCGATCTGCGCCAGCTCCGTCTCGAGCGTCATGACCCGCGCGGCTTCAGCCGCCGCGGCCGAGCTGTCGTCGCCCGCCAATGTCAGGATCCGCGCGGCGTACGCGGCGTACGCAGTCCGGATCGCGACCGCGGCGGAGTCGGTCTTGAGGTAATAGTCCCGATCGGGAAGGCCAAGGCCGCCCTGGGAAACCGACAGAATCATCTCGCTGCTGTTCTTCGCATCCTGCCGCGAACCGATGGTGAACATCACGTGGGTTCCGCGGGCCTGCAGGTGCGCTGCTTCCTCGCGGAGCGCGGGCAGTCCGTCGATGGCGGCGATTCTCGCGAGCTCGGGCGCAATGGGTGACAGTCCCCGCGACTCCGCCGCAGCCGAATCCATGCACGTGGCGTAGAACATCCCGAGTTTTCTGATGTCGCGCTGCTCACCTCCGCCACTCATGACGCTCGTATCCCGCGCCGCCTCGTCGAGAACCTGCCGGACGGTTACACGGTTGTGCACCTGCAACACATTCAACGTTCCCCAATCCGCAAACGCCGCGGGCACAGGGTTCCGGGCCCGCCATCCGCCAATCGCGAATTGATAGAAGTCCTGGCAGGCCGCACACGTCGTGTCGAGATCGGCGCGGTCGATGCCGTGGACGACCGGCGCGGTGCCTTGCGCGGTGTCTGACGATGGGGCGGCCGCAGGCTGCTGGGCCGCGAGCGCGGCGGTCGTATTCGCGATCAACGCCGCGAGTACGAGGGTGCGCAGGAACATGGGTGGGGACCTCGATGGGCTGGGGAACAACCACGCGGCATCACGATGCCGTGTAGGCGCTACGATCGGCGGCAGGCCGCGACCGCCCACACGGGACCTGCCCGCGACACTACGGACCCCCACACCTGTTTGTTCCAACTCGTGATGGCGGCCGCGCGTCCCCGTACGCCATGCGGCAGCACCGCTGCCGCCGGTTAGCGCGCGTCGCTAGGGCGTCGTGGAGTCCGGCGGGGCGCCGATCCGCCGCGCACTGAAGTGGAGGAGCTTCGGATTGGTGGGGTCGCGCCGCAACGCGGTGGCCAACAAACTCTGGGCCTGCCGGCCGTGACCATCCTCCACCATCATGCGCGCGAGATCCACGACGGCGTCGCTGCACGCATCGTTCTCATCGAGCGCCTTCTCCCACGCAACACGCGCGGTGTCACGCATCCCCGCACGAAGCGCGGCCTCGCCGCGTACGACGTAAATCAGTGCACGCGACGCCCGCGCAGCGCTGTCGCCGGAACCGACGTGCGCTATGGGTTCCGGCGGCAACACGACAGCAGGAGCGCGGTGCACGCTATCCTGAGCGCCCGGCTGGGGCGCCGCAGTCTGTTGGCCTTTCAGTGGCACCGCGGCGCACGCCGCCACGGTGGCAGCGGCAAGCATCAATCGCATGTCGTCAAGCTATGGTATGTCCGGAGTCGCCGGAAGATGGTTCGGCGCCAGGTCGCACACGCCGGTAGTATCACGCGCGTGCGGTCAGGACGAACCTGCGGCGGACAGCCGCTCGAGCGATTCGGTGGCCGCCGTCCACGCCTCCAGTGCGGCATCGAGCGTCCGGCGCGCCCGCTCGAGTGTCGCGCCAAGTTCGGCGCTCCGCGCCACACCGTCTGGTGTGGTGTACAGCGCCGGATCCTCCAGCGCCGCGGCCAACGTCGCCACCGTACTCTCGGCCGCGGTCACGGCCTCCTCGGCCGCAGCCGCCTTGCGCCGCGCGGTCCGTAGCGCGGCCCGCTCGCGGTCGGGATTGGGCCCCGCACGCTCCGTCCGCCGGTGTTCGCGGACCCGGCGCAGCGATTCCTCTTCCGCCGCGGCCACCGACGCGGCATGCGCTCGCTCCGCGCTCACCACCTCCCATTCGGCGAAGCTCCCGTCGAATGTCGTGATCCGCTGCTCGTGCAAGACCCAGACGCGCGTCGCCAGCGCACGCAGCAGTGCACGATCGTGACTCACCAATAGCACTGTACCCGGGTAGCGCTCGACCGCGTCCTCCAGCGCTTCGATGGATTCGACATCGAGGTGATTCGTCGGCTCGTCGAAGATCAGCAGGTTCGCGCCCGACAGCATGATCATCGCGAGCGCGACCCGTGCGCGCTCGCCGCCCGAGAGTGAACTGGCTCGCCGCAGGACCTCATCGCCCGAGAACCCGAAGCGGCCGAGGTGTCCCTGGATCTGTCCCCGTGTCCAGAGGGGGCGCAGGTCGTTGATGATGTCGTAGAGGCTCTTGTCCAGCGGCACCTGCGCGAGATCCTGCCGGTAATACGCGGCGCTGATCGAACCGCCCACCCGCAACTCGCCGGCGGCCGTCTCGCGACGCCCCATGATGGTTTCCAGCAGCGTCGACTTGCCGGCGCCGTTCGGGCCGACGAGCCCCACCCGGTCGCCGCGCATGATCCGGGAACCAAACTCGCGGACCAGCGTGCGGTCCTCGATGGCGATCCGTACGTCGCGTGCCTCGAGTACCTGGTCACCGCCCCGCTCGCGGACGTCGAACGCCACCGCCATCGTGTCGTCGGCGGAGAGGGGCGGGCTGAGGCGCGGGAGCCGGTCGAGACGTTTGCGCCGGCCTTTGGCCTGCCGGCTATTCTGCCCCGCGATGTTGCGGCGGATGTAGTCCTGTTCCTTGTCGACGACCCGCCGCTGGCGATCGGCGGCACGCTGCTGAGTGAGCCGGCGCTCGCCGTATTGCGTGACGAAGGCGGCGTAGCCCCCGGTGTACGGCGTCGCCGTGCCGTTCTCGACGTGCAACACATGATCGGCCACGGTGGCGAGGAATGCCCGGTCGTGGCTGATCACCACCACGGTCGACGTCGTATCGCGCAGATATTCCTCGAGCCACTGCGTCGTCTCGAGATCCAGGTGATTGGTCGGCTCGTCGAGGAGCAGGACATCGCCTGAGACCACGAGCTGCCGGGCAAGACCGAGCCGGCCGCGCTCCCCGCCGGACAGCGCCGCCAGTGGTCGCGTGCGCGCCTCGGACGGATCGAAGCCGAGGCCGTGCAACACCGTGTCGACCCGCGGGGCGATCGTGTAGCCGCCGTCTCGCTCGAACCGTTCGAGGTCGTGGCCATACCGTGCCAACGCGCTGTCGCTGGCGTCCGCACCCAACGCAATCGCCTGTTCGGAGAGCGAGCGCTCGAGAGCGAGCAACTCCGCGAATTCACCCGCCGCCGCTTCCCAGACCGTCGTCGCGTCCCCGAAGTCGCGGTGCTGCTCCAGCAGAGACACCCGTACGCCGCTGGCACGGGACACCTGGCCGCGGGTCGGCGCGAGCGCGCCGGTGATCAGCCGGAAGAGCGTCGTCTTGCCCGTGCCGTTGCGGCCGACGATCCCCCACTTCTCGCCGGCAGAGATGGTGACCGTGACATCGCGGAGCAGATCCGTGGCGCCAAACGACACGCCGACGTTCGAAAACGAGAGTTGCGTCATGGGAAGGGAGAAGTCTACCGCGACCGCCGGTCCAGCCGCAGGAAATATCGGCGCTGGAACGAAGGCGTGACGGTCGTGCGCGCGCCGCGGCGCGGTTCGCGGGGTCAGGCCTTGGTGCGCGCCTGCCCGGGAGTCACACTGGCGCCCGCCGCGACCCACTCCTTCCACGCGGCTTCGTCGAGACCGATCGTCAGACGATGCTGCCAGCGCGCCAGCGGAATTCGCAGCAGCAGCGGATCGCCGACCAGCAGCTCCAGCCACCGCTCGTCCGAATACCGGGCGGTGCCGAGTCCCCGCCCTGCGAAATGGCTTCCGGTACGCGCGATCAACGCCTCGGCCCCGAACTTCTGCGCGAACCGCTTGAGCTCACCGAGCGACGCCGCGCGTTCCTGCAGGTCGACGAAGTGGGTCCGGATGCGGCGCTCCGCGAAGAACCGGAGCGCCTTCCGGGTGTCGGAATCCTTCTTGGTGCCGAAGATCTGAACTTCCAATCTGAAAGCCCGGCTTTCGGTGAACGGCGGATTGTGTCCGCGCTACGAATGACGATAGCCCTGCCGCGTGACGCCCGAAGACCGGCCCATCCCGCTCACGCCGGAGACGGAGCCGCGGACGTCATGCTCTGCCCCAGCTCCGAGGACATCACCTCGAGGTCGAATCCTTCCTTCCGGATCCGGAGATCGTAGTACAGCAGCGTGATCACAACCGTGAAGAACGGATAGATCAGCAGACTCGCAATGTTGCCGGCCAATGTCGTGAACGCCGGCCCGGCGTGAGCCAGCACACCGATGAGGCCCAGAGCCATCCCGGCGATGATTTCGATGACGAGGACGAGGATCAGGCTGAGGAAGAGGATACCGAGGATGCGGCCCACTGATCCAGATGCGAGCTGTCTGGAGCGGCCGAGCGCGGCGAAGGTGCCTTTCCCTTCGATGACCACGACCACCGTCGCGGCGAAGAACCAGGCCGCGAACAGCAGGCCCGGGATCAGAAAGAAAATTGACCCGGCCATCGCGAGGAGGAATTGCAGGAACGCAGTCCAGAACACGGGCCAGATCCGGTTGATCACGCGCTGCACCGCCGCGCCAATCGAGACCTCACGTCCGAGGTAACTGTCCGAGACGACGACCACGACCGCGGCACTCGACACGATACTGAATACAATCGTGACCGCCAGTCCGACTCCGAACAACCCCAGTTGATTGCCGGCAGGCAGCCGGCCCGCGCGAATGTCCGGCAGAAACAGCTTGAGGATGAACGCGGGGATCAAAAAAATCGCGGAGGTCGTGATGATCTCCATATAATGCTGCCGCAGCAGCACCACGGCGGCATCGATCAGCTCGGTCGTTGAGCGCGGGCGAAGTGCGACTGGCGGCATGAACGCTCCGGACGCAGGGTGGACGCTCTCGGGGGCAACAGCACGAGCCAGGAACGAGACTGCGGCGGAGCTGACACCGGCGGCGCCGCGGACGGTATTCCGCGTATCCGGCCACTGGCATCCGCTGAAATCTGGATGGTGCAGATAGTGGCACGCGGGGCGTCAAAAATGTAGCATTGCCGAGCTCGGCTCGCACGCGTCCTCACCGCCGCATCCCTGGAGTCCCCTGGTGTCCCCTATGCCGTCCGGACGCGATGCTCCTCGCCCCTACCGGCCCGCTTGGTGGTTGCCAGGCCGGCACTTACGGACCCTCTGGGGTCGGCTGGGGCGCCGGATTCCGGTGGTCGCGACCCGCCGGGAGCGGCTGGACACGCCCGATGGAGATGTGCTGGAGCTCGACCGGCTCGACGGACCGGCGGCGGACGCACCAAGGCTCGTCGTCCTTCATGGGCTCGAAGGCACGCCGCAGTCGCGGTACGCTCGCGGCGCCCTCGCCGAAGCGGATCGACGCGGCTGGGGCGCGGACCTGCTCTACTTCCGGTCATGTGCCGGCACCCTCAACCGCGCGCGGCGCCTCTATCACTCGGGCGAGACGAGCGACCTCGCGTTTGTCGTCGAGCATCTCGTGCGTGAGCATCCCCGTTCGCCACTGGTGTTCGCCGGATTTTCACTCGGTGGCAACGTGCTGCTCAAATGGCTGGGAGAGCGTGGCACCGGTCTCCCCCCACAAGTGCGCGGTGCCGCCGCGGTCTCCGTCCCCTTCGATCTCGCGCGCGGCGCGCGGCACATCGGAAAGGGATTCGCCCGCGTCTACGAGGCGAGCTTCCTGCGCTCGCTCAAACGCAAGACGCTCGCGAAGCTCGAGCAGTATCCGGATCTCACGGACCCCGTACGACTCGCGCGCTCCCGATCGATCTATGAGTTCGACGATGCGGTGACCGCGCCCGTTCACGGATTCCGGAGTGCGGATGACTACTACGCGCGATCGAGTTCGTTGGGGTATCTGGCGGCAATTCGTATTCCTACACTGTTGTTGAGTGCTGCCGATGATCCGTTTCTGCCGGCGGCGGTACTCGGCGAAGTACACACGATTGCCACGCGTACGCCGGCGCTCACGCTGGAGTTCGTGCCGCGCGGAGGGCACGTCGGCTTCGTGATGGGGCCTCCCTGGCGCCCGTTCTACTACGCAGAATGGCGGGTGGCCGAGTTTCTCGCCGAGGTACTCGACACCGCCTCACACGGCCGCCATCCTCTGGCATCGGCTCATGTATGATCGCCATCCAATTCGAGGTCGCGTGCTGCACACACGCCAGAGAATCGCGCGCCGGTGGATGCGGCCGCATGCGGTGGTCGCGCTGATGGCCGCCGCCAGCGCAGGAGCAGGTATCGCCGCGAGCGCACAGAATGCGCCCGCGCAGAGCGCGCCCGCCAATCCGGTACGGCCGCCCGTAGGGCGCTCGGTCGTCGCGACGACGTACGGCATCGTGGCGACCAGCCAGCCGCTCGCGTCGATGGCAGGCATTCAGATCCTCGAACGCGGCGGAAACGCGATCGATGCCGCCATCGCCGCCAATGCCACGATTGGCCTGATGGAGCCCATGATGAACGGCATGGGTGGCGATCTCTTTGCGATCGTCTACGAGGCGAAGACGGGAAAACTCTACGGGCTCAACTCGAGCGGCTGGGCTCCCACGGGCCTCACGCCGGAGCTGGTGACTACCCGCGGAGCCGCGCACCAGAGCGAGACGGACGCGCCTCGCATGCCGAATCGCGGCATTTACACGGTGACGGTACCTGGCGCGGTCGCGGGATGGGACGCACTGCACGAGCGGTTCGGGCATCTGCCCTTCTCCACGATACTCGCCCCGGCCATCCATTACGCCGAGTCGGGGTTTCCGGTGAGCGAGGTGGACGCGCGCATGTGGGGTGAGGCGCAGGCGCTGTTGTCGGCGGATCCCGGCGCCACTGCCACGTATCTCCCGGGAGGCCACTCGCCCGCCGCCGGTACGCTGTTCCGCAACCCCGATCTGGCGGCATCACTCCGCGCGGTCGCGGCGCACGGGCGCGATGGCTTCTATCGCGGTCGCACGGCGGACGCACTGGTGGCCTTCTCGCATGCCCAAGGCGGCACGCTCACATCCGGCGACCTCACAGAGTTCCGGCCGGAATGGGTTACGCCGGTACAGACCACCTACCGGGGCTGGACCGTGAGCGAACTGCCGCCCAACACACAGGGCGTCGGCGCGCTCATGATGCTGAACATCATGGAGCGGTTCCCGCTCGGCGAATACGGATTCCACAGCGCCCGGGCGATGCATGTGATGATCGAAGCGAAGAAGCTCGCGTACGCCGATGTGCTGCGCTACGTCGGTGATCCGCGGTTCAGCGAGATTCCCGTGCAGGCGATGCTGAGCAAGGATCACGCGGCCGCCCGCGCGGCGCTCATCGACCCGCAGCGCGCCCAGTGCGATGCGCAGCCGTCGACGCTGGCCGGCGCACGGCCGGCGGCGGGAAGCGAGACGATTTACCTGAGCGTCGTCGACCGCGCGGGCAACATCGTGTCGCTGATCCAGAGCAACTACTCGGCGTTCGGCTCGGGACTTGTCGCACCAGGCACGGGGTTTGTCCTGCAGAACCGCGGCGCCCTATTCAGCCTCGCGGCTGGCCAGGCCAACACGCTCGCGCCCCACAAACGCCCGCTGCACACGCTGATCCCCGGCTTCATGCAGAAGGGAGACACCCGGATCGGATTCGGGATCATGGGCGGATGGAACCAGGCCCAGGCCCACGCGCAGTTCGTGGCCGGGATCGCCGACTTCGGCTTCAATATTCAGGAAGCGCTCGAGGCGGGCCGGTTCACGAAGCTGACGTTCGCGGGATGCGACGTTGAGATCGAGTCGCTGGTGAGCGACTCCACGCGCCGCAGTCTCGCCGCCCTCGGACATCAACTCAGAGTGCTCCCCCCGCGAACCGGAGAGTTCGGCTACGGGCAGGCGGTGATGAGCGACTCGGCGGGAGTGCACTTCGGTGCGTCCGACCCGCGCCATGACGGCGCCGCCATCCCCGAGGGACCCCAGGATGCGTTCCCGCTATCGGCCCCCGTCACACCGCATCCGAGAGGCTCGTGAAGTTGAAGTCGTGAGCTTTGACGGCGGGCATGGCGACATCGCCGCCCGCTTCCGTCCCGGCGAGCCGCGCGGGGGCGCTCATGGCTTCGACGTTGTTGAGCAGGAAGATCGGCGAGTCGTTGAACCGGAAGTTCTTCACCGGGTGCGTCACCGCGCCGTGCTCGATCAGATACGTCCCATCGCGCGTCAATCCCGTGAACAGCGCCGTGCGCGGATCCACCGGGCGCAGGTACCAGAGCCGGGTGACGAGCACCCCGCGCTCAGTCCCCTTGATCATGTCGTCGAGCGTCGACGAGCCGCCCGCCAGCTTGACCGAGTTGCGGATCCCCGAGAAAGGCTTGCCCTGTTTCTTGGCCCAGAACCGGGTGTAGGACAGGTTGGCCAGCACACCCTTGTCGATCCAGACTTGCCGGGTGAGGGGATAGCCCTCGTTGTCAAAGGGCGCTGCCAGCAGTTGGGGATCGGCCGGATCGGAGAACAGCGTGACGCTGGAATCGGCGACCTTCTGCCCGATCTTCGATCCGCCGGACGCGCTGGTGAATGGGCTGCGCCCCTCGTCTGCCTGCCGCGCGTCAAGGAAGAAATTCAGGAGCTGCACGAGATCACCGACCGCCTGCGGCTCGAGCACCACCGTGTAGCGCCCCGGCTCGACCGCGACGGCATCGCGTGACCGGCGCGCCTTTTCGAGCGCGTGGGCGGCAATGGCACCCGCGTCGATCTTGCCCCAATCGCGCTCGTCCGCGCCGGCCCAGCCCGAGCCCGTCCCATCGGCCGTCCGGACCGTCAGGGTGTAATTGGCGTCCGTGTCGCGATGGTAGGCGGACAGCCCGGCTTTGTTGGAGAGAAGTGTCGCGCGGTTCATGACGATGATGTACCCGGCGGCCACCGACGCCTCGGCGCCCGACGACGCGCGTGCAGGTTGCAGGGCAGTCAATGCGGCGCGCGCCCGCTGCTCCGGCGTCACGGAGGCCGTCGTATCGAAGTACGCGTCGACGGCCGGATATTGCTGCGGGCCGAGTGGCGGCATGGCATCCGGATCGTCGGGCGCGAGCTTCGCCAGGACCTCGGACCGCGCGACCGCGGCGGCGACCGCATCCTCCGACGTGTCGTTGATCTGGACGACCGCGTGCTTGGGGCCGAACGACGTGTTGATCGTCACGGTGGTGTCCGTGACGTCGCCCGCCGTCGCGAGCTGGTTCGCCGCAAAGCGCGTGTTGCCGGCCACGGTGCTGGTCACGGTGATCTCGCATCCATCGGCGGTCGAGTGCTTCAACGCGCGGTCGGCGATCCCCTGCATCTCATCACGTGTGAGCACCACGAACCCGTCACTCGCGCGATGGCGGCGCCCGCCCAACGTTGAGACCGCGTCGCGGATCACTTCGCGGCGGGAAAGCCGCGTGGAAGTCGTGAGGCGGCTCATGCTTTTCTCCCCGTGTTGATCACGTTGACTTGTGAGAAGTGTACGGGGACCGCGCCGTGGCTCACCGCGTTGATCTGCGGGGGTTGGCCCTTGCCGTCGAAGAATGAGCCGTTGAGCTCATACGAGCGCTTGCCGCCGATCATCTTCATGCTGTTCCAGAAGTCAGGGGTCCGGATCTGATAGGCGACGTCCTTGAGCATGCCCGTGATCTTGCCGCCTTTGATCTCGTAGAAGAGCTGTCCGCTGAACTGCGCGTTGTAGCGCTGCTGGTCGATCGAGAAGGAGCCGTCGCCGATGATCGCGATGCCGCGGTCGGTGGCCGCGATCAGATCCTCCCACGTATGGTCATCCTTCCCTGGGAGCAGCGACACGTTGGGCATCCGCTGGAACTGCACGTTGGCCCAGTCCTGCGCATAGCAGCAGCCGTGCGACCGGGTCGGCCGTCCCTGCTTGTCGTACCACCACTTGAGCCAGGGCGCTTGCTCCCGCGTCGTCTGGTAGTCGTCGAGGATGCCGTTCTTGATGATCAGGAAATCCTCGGGACGGACGCCGTCGTCATCGTATCCCATGGTCGAGAGACCCCCCGCCTGCGAGCGGTCGCCCTGGATGTTCATCATCGGCGGGCCGTAGCGCAGGTGTCCAAGGGTCTGCTCGGGCGGCGTCACGAAGCTCGTGCCCGCGTAGTTCGCCTCGTATCCCTTCGCGCGGTCGAGTTCCGTCGGATGGCCGATCGATTCGTGGATCGTGAGCCAGAGGTTCGACGGATGCAGTACGAGATCGTAGCGGCCCACGTCGACCGGTTTGGCCGAGAGGCGCTGGTTGGCATCCTCGCCCCACTGCTGCGCGTGGCCCGGGAGATCCTTTTCGATCACGTACTCCCATCCGCGGCCCATCGGCGCCACGACGTTCGTCCGGTTCTGGAAGTCGGTGCGGTCGGCGGAGACCGCCGTGATCTGCATCGTCGGGAAGCTGCGAATCAGCGTCTGGCGAATCGAAGATCCGGCGGTCGAAGCGTAGTTCCGCTCTTCCTTGGCGAAGAACAACCCGCTCGTGACGAACTTGACGTTGGGCGCCTTGAGCGCCGCCGCGTTGGCTTTCAGCAGAACGTCGGTCTTCTGCTCGAGCGTTATCGTCCACGGATCGGTCGTGAAATCGCTCTGCCACGTGACGTCGGCAAACGCGGGCGCTGGCGCCAGGACCACGGCGGCATCACGCGCCACCCGTGTACCGCGCGCCGTCGCCACGGCCTGGCGAGCGGCACCCGCGACGGCGTCCAGCGTCAGCGCGCGCGTGGCCGCGAATCCCCACGTGCCGTCGACCATCGCGCGAACACCGCAGCCAATGGTGTCGAGATCCACGACGTTCAGAATCTGCTGCTCTCGCGTGAAGACGAAGTTCCGCTGCAGGCGCTGGATCCGCACGTCGGCGTACTGCGCGCCCGCCATCGTGGCGGCGTTGATAGCAGCGGCCAGTAACTCCTTGATCGCTGGCGCATCGCCGATCACGTCCACGGAATGTCCCGGCACATCCTCTTTCGTGATGCCGAGTACCGGGGATTCCCAGAGGGGGCCGCGCCGGGTCTGCACCGCAAGCACGGCGGCGGCAGCGGCGCCCTGCTTCAGGAACTCACGACGATCTGCCATTCGACGTCCTCGAACGAGATGGAGTGATGCGACGGGGTACAGCCTTGGTGGGACACGCCGCCGGCGGCCGGCAGTTGCCAGCCGCGACACATATTCGGCGAGCACGAACGAAGCCCGCACCGAAGCGGGACCGAAGATAGCCGACGGCACACAGGGACGGCGACCCGGGCGTGTAACCGGCGCTCAAGCCGGCATTGCGGCCGGCAAGCGGAGGGTCGCAATACAGCCGGGGGCGCCTTCGCGGTTGACGAGCGTGAGGGTCCCGCCATGTGCCTCGGCAATCTGCCGGCTCAACGCCAATCCGATTCCGGACCCTTGCGGCTTGGTCGTGAAGAACGGAACGAACAAGTTGGCGGTAGCCGCAAGGCCAGGCCCTTCGTCCGACACCGTGATGTCCACATGTCCGTCGCCAATGGTCCACGCCAGGCCGAGTCCGCCGCCGGTCTCGAGCGATGCATCGGCGGCGTTGCGCACGAGATTGATCAGAAGTTGGTCGAGCTGGTCGGCGTCACCCGCCACGGTCACCGCCGGGCCGCTGTCCACATGCACCGGCACCCGCGTCTCGAGGGTCGCCGTGCGCCGCACCCAGCCGTCGACATCCATGGGCGAGAGCCGGGGACGTGGAAGCTGTGCCAGCCGTGCGTAGGCGGACATGAACCGGGAGAGCGCCTCGGAGCGCGATCCGATGATCGCCAGTCCGCGGCTCACATCGTCCGCCAGGCCGGACGGCGGCGGCTGCCGTGATACCATCTCCCGGAGGGTGTACGCGATCGACTGGATCGGAGCCAGCGAGTTGTTGATCTCATGGCTCAGCACACGCACGATGCGCTGCCACGCCGCCAGTTGCTCTTCGCGGAGCGTGCGGCTCAGGTCTGTGAGCACGAGCAGCGTATGAGACCGCCCGCCCCGGCGAATGTGCGTGCGGCGCACGCCCCAGCGGCCGGCGCCCCCTGGGAGCGCGAAGTCCTCGACGCGGGGCACCTCACCCGTCAACGCGGGCGCCAGCTGCAGCGCGGCAGCCTCGCGGCCGATGAGACGCTCGCCGGGCTGCGCGAGCAGCCGCTCGCCCGCGCGGTTGACCAGCCGGAGGCGCCCGTCCTCGTCGAACGCGAACACGGCCACGTCGATTTCCGTCATTACCGTCCGGAGCAGTGCCGTGGCCTCCATCTCGCCCAGACGGCGCGTGCGGAGCTGGTCGCCGAACAGATTGGTTTCGAGCAGCGCGAGACCGAGCGCATCATCCGGGCGCGCGCCGCGCAGGCGCAGCGTGTAGTCACCGTCGCGGAGTCCCGCGATCAGATTCGACAGGGTGCGCAGCGGGTGCACCACGACGGCGCGGACGGCGAGCGCGCCCCCGATCCAGCACACGGCGAGTGCGACGAGCGCGGACCAGCGGGCGGCCGCGGGCATGCGCGCGCGTTCCAGAAAAAACGTGGCGGCTACGAGCGCCGGGAGTGCGGGGAGGAGCGCCAACGCGAAGACCTGGTGCTCGTGCCGCACCCGCTGCCACCAGTGATCGCCCGGCCCGAGCGCCCGCGATCCGCGATCGGTCGTCACCGGCCCCGCGATCGCGCCAGGGTCTTCGGCAGACGGGACTACGGCAGCAGGTGGGGCGCGCCCGGCTGGCGCGGGTGCCGCGGCCGCCGGGGCCCGGACCGATGGGCGCACCTCACTGGCCATTGCTTTCCAAGCGGCGGTAGAGCGCGCTCCGGCTCAATCCCAGTGCCTTCGCGGCCTGGCTCACGTTCCCACCGAAGCGGGAGAGGGCACGATCGATGATCGCGCGCTCGGCCTCGGCCAGCGTGAGATCCTCGAGGCGCGCGGGCGGCCCAGGCAGACGGAGCCCGAGATCGCCGGCGCGGACGGTCGCGCCCTGCGCCAGCAGCACGCCGCGCTCCACCGCGTGATCGAGTTCGCGCACGTTGCCCGGCCAGTTGTGCGTCAGGAGCGCCTGGGCCGCGCCGGCATCAAGCGTGAGCCCGCGCCGGCCGTATCGGAGCGCGTGCTGATCGAGGAAATGGCGAGCGAGGGGCAAGATGTCCTCGCGGCGGTCACGGAGCGGGGGTAACGCGATCTCGATCGTGTTGATGCGGAACAGCAGATCCTCGCGGAACCGGCCGCCCGTCACTTCGTCGCGCAGATCGGCGTTCGTCGCGGCCATGATGCGGACATCCACCCGCTTGGTTCGCGATGAGCCGACTCGTTCGACTTCCCGCGTCTGCAGCACGCGGAGCAACTTGGACTGCTGGCCCATGGAGATATTGGCGATCTCGTCGAGAAAGAGCGAGCCCCCATCGGCGAGCTCGAACCGGCCGGCCCGATCGGTCTTGGCATCCGTGAACGCGCCCCGCACGTGGCCGAACATCTCGCTCTCGAACACGCCCTCGGACAAGCCGCCGAGATTCACCGCTGTAAAGGGGCGCTGCGCACGTCCTGACGCGGCGTGCAACCAGTGCGCGACCAGCTCCTTGCCGGTGCCGTGCTCGCCGGTGATGAGCACGTTGGCTTCGGATGGCGCGATCCGCGCCATGAGATCGAGCACGGGACGCATGCGCGGCGATTCGGCGATCAGCAGTGGGCGGCCGGGGCTCGAACGCAGTGTGTCGATTTCGGTCTGGAGCTGGCGTCCGGCGCGGAGCGCGCGGCCCATCTCGACCTGGCGGCGGAGCGTGAGGACGAGGCGCTCGTTGCTCCACGGTTTCTCGACGTAGTCGTACGCGCCGCGCCGCATCGCCTCCACCGCGCCGTCGACGCTGCCCCACGCCGTCATGACCGACACCGGCAGCGTCGGATCCGCGGCGCGGATGCGGCCAAGCAGGTCGATCCCTTCGTCGCCTGAGGTCGTGTCGCGCGCGTAGTTCAGATCGATGAGCGCGGCATCGAGATCGCCGCCCTGGACGGCGAGCAGCACGCCGGCCGGCGACAGCGCCGTCTCGACGTCGTAGTCCTCACCCTTGAGCAGGAGCCGCAGCGCTTCGAGGATGTCGGGCTGATCATCCGCGACGAGTACGCGCGGGCGGCGGACTACGATGGTGGTATCGGTCATCGGAACCTCGAATCGCCGCGCGTCACGGTCTACTCCGCCCGGAGCGCCACGAGGGGATCGGTCCGCGCAGCGCGGCGGGCCGGAAGATAGCTCGCCGCGAGTGCGGTCGTCCCCAGCAGAAGGGCGACGCCCACGAAGGTCACGGGATCGAATGCAGTCACGCCGAACAGCATCCCCCGCATCGCGCGCCCGAGCAGCCACGCGCCCCAGATGCCCAATCCGATGCCGGTGAACGCGAGCGCCAACGCGCGGCGGATCATCAACCCGATGATGTCGCCGGGTCGCGCACCCAGCGCGACACGGATGCCCATTTCAGCCGTCCGCTGCGACACGGTATACGCGATGACGCCGTAGATGCCGAGCGCGGCGAGGACGAACGCTACGATCGAGAACGCGCCCAGCAATGACATAAGGAACCGCTCTCGGATCGTTCCCGCCGCCGCCATGTCGTCATAGCGCTCCACCTCTATCACGGCCGCAGGGTCGATAGGCTGCAGCGCGAGGCGAATGGCGGCCATGAGCGCGCCCGGCGGTCCCACGGTCCGCACGACGAATTGCCCCCCGCTCGCCGGATTAGCGGGGACGTACACGAGCCTCGCCGGAGGGTCGGCGCGAGAATACCGGCGCACGTCCCCGGCCACCCCGACGACCGTGGCCGTCATGGGCTTGCCGAAGTCAGGATCGCCGTGTGCCGCATCGACCACCGTGATCCGATGGCCGATGGGGTCACCGCCAGGCCAATAGTGCTGCGCCGCCGCGCGGCTCACGATGGCCACCCGCGGCGGCCAGACGGAATCGGCGCTCGTGAACTGCCGGCCACGTGCCATTGGGATCCGCATCACCGAGAAATACGACTGCGAGACGGTCATGTACCCTGATTCGACGGAGTCCGAGGCGGGGTCCGCGCCGTCGGCGCCCACCGGTGTATCGGTGCCGCCCGGACTGAGCGGCGGATGATTGACGAGGGTGATGGATTCGACGCCCGGGAGCATCAGGGCGGTGTTCACCCGTTGGACCTCCGCCATCCGCGCGCCCGTCGCGCGCGACGCGCGAACGTTTACGATGAGCAGGTGGCTCGGATCGAATCCCGGATCGGCGCCGCGGAGCGCGGCAAAACTCCGGATGAGAAGCCCGGCACCAACGACAAGCACCATGGCGAGAGCAAACTGCGCGGTGACGATGGCTCCGCGAAGGCGCAGCGTGCCCCGGCCCGCGCTCGGTCCGCGGCCACCACTCTTGAGCGCGGGGACGAGGTCCGCGCGACCCACGATCACGACCGGGGCCAGCGTGCAGACGGCGGTCGCGATCACAGCCGCCACGGCCAGCGCGATGAGGGTACCACCACCGACGACCACTTCGTCGGCCCTTGGAATGTCACCCGGCGACGCTGCGACGAACGCGCGAACGCCGGCCGTCGCGAGAATCGCGCCCCCGAGACTCCCCGCGAGCGCCAGCAGGGCGCTTTCCGCCGCCAGGTATCGGGCGACGCGCGCCCACCTGGCACCGAGCGCCGCACGGACGGCGAGCTCTCGCGCACGGGCCGTGGCCCGGAGGAGCGCGAGATTCGCGACATCGGCACAGGCAAGGAGAAAGACGAGCAGGACTGCCGCGGCGAGGACGGCGAGCGCGGGGCGTGCATCACCGATCACCGTATCCCGCAGCGGCGTCACGTCGGCACGCACGCCAGAATCGGATTTCGGATAGGCGGCCGCGAGCCGCGCCGCGATCGGACGGAGACGCGCCCGCGCCTGCTCGAGCGTCACTCCTGGTTTGAGCCGGGCGATGGTTCGGGAGTCCGAATGACTCTCCCGGCTGTGCAATGCCGGGAGTTGCAGCGCGGGAACGCTGGAGAGCGGCACGAACAGGTCCGAGTACGCGCCGGGCACCCATTCGGGAAGCGCCTGTCCGGGCGCCAGCACGCCGGCGATCGTGAACGAGTGGCCGTTCAGCTCGAGGCTCTCGCCGATGATGTGCGGATCGCCCCCGAAATGATTGATCCAGAGCGCGTGGCTCAGGACCGTCACCGG
>Ga0182024_10003943_pt1 | contig 34702 bp, 31 predicted proteins | sample P32metaG_FD_120480 | JGI IMG/M metagenome (GOLD analysis project Ga0182024, IMG submission 120480) | Permafrost microbial communities from Stordalen Mire, Sweden - P3-2 metaG (Illumina Assembly) | ecosystem: Environmental > Terrestrial > Soil > Wetlands > Permafrost | place: Sweden: Stordalen...
CCCGCGGCCGGCGGGTCTTCTTCGCCGAGCCCAACGGGCCGGATTGGTTTGTCCTGCTGCTCGGGCTGCTCCGGGCCGGAGCGACGGCCGCCCCGCTCGACCCCGGCGAGCCGCCCGCCGCGCAACGCGAATTGGCCCGCGCCGCCGGCGGCGCGTTTCTCTGGTCGGCCGGAGCGTTGGAGCCGGTCGGGCCCGTTCGCCGGTCCCGGGCGGCCGGAGCGGTGATCAAACTCACCTCCGGCAGCACCGGCCGGCCGCGCGCGCTCAGCTTCACCGGCCGGCAGCTGCTCGCCGACGGCCGCCAAATCTGCGCCACGATGCGCATTCGGCCGGGCGACCTCAATGTGGGCCTGATCCCGCTCGGGCATTCCTATGGCCTCGGCAACCTGGTCGTGCCGCTGCTCGCGCAAGGCACCGCCGTGCTCTGCGGGTTGCCCGCCCTGCCCCAGGCCCTGGCCGCGGCAATCGCCCGTTACCGGCCCACGGTGTTTCCCGCCGTCCCGGCGATCCTGCGCGCCCTCGCCGAATCGGAAATCCCGCCCGGCCGCCTGCGGAGCCTGCGGCTGGTGATCACCGCCGGGGCGCCGCTGGCCCCGGAAGTCGCGCCGCGGTTTGCGGCCCGCTTCGGCCGCCGGATTCATAATTTCTACGGATCCAGCGAAACCGGCGGCATCGCCTACGATCGCTCCGGCGCCGCTACCTTGGCCGGCCGCGGCGTCGGACGCCCGCTGGCCGGCGTCCGTCTCGCCTTCGGACGCGGCGGGCGCTTTGCGGTCGCCAGCCCGGCCGTCTTGGGCGGCCGCCACCGGCCTGCCGACCGCGGGAGCCTGAACTCCCGCGGCGAACTCGTTTTGCTCGGGCGGACCGGCCGCATGCTGAAGGTGGCGGGCCGCCGGCTCGATCCCGCGGAAGTGGAGCGGGCGCTTCGTCTCATCCCCGGCGTGCGTGAGGCCTGGGTGGCGCCGCATCCCTTGCGGCCGGACGCGCTGGCGGCGGTCATCGCCGCGGAGATCGTAGGGGCGGACGTGACTGGCGCGCTGCGCGCGCGGCTGGCCGCCTGGAAGATCCCGAAGAAAATCGCGATCGTGCCGGAGTTCCCGGTGACCGCTCGCGGAAAGCCGGATTTGCGGCGGCTGGCCGCCCACTTGGCCGAATCGACCGCCGGCCTCTAGCGGCAGCGGGGTCGAAGGCCGCCACCGGGCCGCGCGTGAAATAATCCGCCGCCTTTCCCCGGATCGCGTTAGTGCCCATCGCCGCGAGCGTCTTGTCGTCGAGTTCGAGCGCCTTCACGGGGAAGCTGAGTGTCATCCCCAATCTTTGGCCGAGGTCTCCCCGGGCGAAGAAGTCCGACGCGGATTTGAGGGGGGCCGGATCGAGTCCACCCGGCACGGGAAGGTCCACGAATGCGGGGATTGAGGGAAGCGGGGAGATTTGGTCCCCAAAAGAGAAGCCGGCGGGCTGCGCCCACGAGCCTCGATTCCGTTGACGAGCGAGATGCGTCCGGCAGAATGGACCGGAATGACATGAGCTACCAAGTGTTCATAAGTCACTCGTCGAAGGACAAAGGCGTGGCCGGCGCGGCCTGCGCCGCTTTGGAGCGGCAGGGCATCCGCTGCTGGGTGGCGCCGCGCGATGTGCTGCCCGGGCTCGAGTACGGCGAGGCGATTGTGGATGCAATTGCGGCCTGCCAGATCGTAGTGCTGATCTTTTCCCGACAGGCCAATGAATCGCCTCAGGTCAGGCGCGAAATCGAGCGCTCGGTCAGTCGGGGAAAGACGATTCTCCCGTTCCGTATCGAAGATGCGCTGCCGGTCGGCGCGATGGAGTACGCGCTGAGCAATACGCACTTTATGGATGCGTTCGAGTCTCCCGTGGAACGGCACCTGCCCACCCTTTGCCGGGCGGTGGCGGCGCTCCTGCAAAGAGCGCCCCTCGCGGAATCGGGCGCTCTGGGGCAACCGCCCCCCAAGCCGGGTATGCCTCCCGCCACCGTTCCCCCTGATCGCCGCAAGTATCCGCGGCGATTGTGCTTCGCCATCGGCGTCGCGGTCGCTTTGGGGTTGGCGGCCGCAGCCGCTGGCTGGGTGCACCGCTCCACGAGGCAACAATGGGCGCGCGAGCAGGCGGTGCCGGCGTTCAACCGCCTGCAGGATGCCCGCCGACTGCTGGAAGCATATGCGATCCTCGCCACGGCCGAGAAGTACCAGCCGTCCGACCCGCGCTTGAAGCAGTTGGGCGACGAGAACAGCCGGATCGTTTCGATTCACTCCTCGCCTCCGGGGGCCAGCGTCGAAATCGCGGACTACGTCGCGCCGCCCGGGCCCTGGCACGCGCTGGGTGTCACTCCGCTCGATGGCGTCCGCATCCCCAATGGGTATTTCCGCTGGCGGCTGTCCAAGACCGGGGTGGGCGAACTGGTGGTGGCACCGAGGACCAAGGCAGTTATGGAATTCCCGCTGGACGCCGCGCAGAGCTGGCCCGAGGGAATGGTGTTCGCCCCGGGGGGCCAGTGGTCCGGGGAGGCGGCGTTCATCGGCTGGATCGGCCCCTATCAATTGCCGCCGTATTATGTCGACCGTTACGAGGTGACCAATCGCCAGTACCAGGCGTTTGTTGACAGCGGTGGCTACCAGAATCGCCAGTACTGGCCCGCGGAGTTTCATCAAAATGGCCGCCCGCTGTCGTGGGACGAAGCCATGGCGCAATTTCGCGATGCGACGGGCCGGCCCGGACCTTCGACCTGGGAGGGAGGGCACTACGCCGAGGGCAACGCGGACTATCCCGTGTCGGGCGTAAGCTGGTTCGAGGCCTCCGCCTACGCCGCCTCTGCGGGCCAGAGCCTGCCTGTGCTGTCGCAATGGCTCGATTTTGCCCCCCCCGACCTTTCCCCCTACGTCGTGGCCGCGAGCAACATCTCGAATTCGGCGCTGGCCCCAGTCGGAAAATACCCCGGCCTGGGTCCCTACGGGACCTACGACGCCGCCGGCAACGTCAGCGAATGGGTGGCCAACACGGTGGACGACGACATGCGGTTCGTCCTGGGCGGCTCGTGGAAATCGCCGGGGTACCAGTATTTCAGCCCCGAGACGGTCTCTCCCTTTGACCGCTCCGATGAGAATGGCTTCCGCTGCGTGAAAAACCTGGGGCCGATCCCGCCGGAGGCCTCTGCGCCGGTGAAACGCATCATTCGCGATTTCTCCCGCTACCAGCCGGTGTCGGACAGCGTGTTTGAAGCTTACAAACTGCTCTACGCGTACCCGAAGACACCGCTGCAAGCGACCGACGACGGCATCGTCGAAGAAACCGTCTATTGGCGCGAAGTAAAGGCGACCTTCAACACGGGATATCGCGGCGAGCGCATTTCCGCGTATTTGTTTCTGCCGAAACAGGTGCCGCCGCCGTTTCAGACCGTTCTTTTCTTCCCCAGCGCGCGCATCTATTTCCAGTCCGACAACGAAGGCGGACGGCGGCTCGGCGATGTCGGCTTCTTCGACTATGTGGTGAAGAGTGGCCGCGCGGTCGTGTACCCGATCTATCAGAACACCTATGAGCGGCGGCTGAAATTTTCCCTGCCGAGCGGCTCCCAGTCCATTCAACTGACGTCCGACTGGTACAAGGATGCCGCGCGCACCTTGGATTATCTGGAGGGCCGTCCGGATATCGATACCGGCCGGCTGGCATTCCTGGGCGTCAGCATGGGCTCGGCGGATGGCATCATCACTGCCAGCCTGCTGCAGGACCGGATCAAGACGGCAGTCCTGCTTGACGGCGGCTATTTTATGGAGCCGCCAGTGCCGGGCGGGGACCAGGCTGACTTCGTCACCCGCATGAAAAAACCGGTGCTCATGGTCAACGGCCGCTACGATTTCACGTTCCCGCTGGAAACGTCGCAGAAGCCGTTTTTCGCGATGCTGGGCACGCCCCCCGCGGACAAGCGCCATATTGTGCTGGACACGCCCCACGACGTCACCGAGCAGCGCGCTCAACTCACGCAGGCAGTGCTTGAGTGGCTCGACCAGCGCCTCGGACGGGTGCGGTAGGACTCTGCAGGATACATGCGGGACCGGCCCGCTCGCGCCCGGCCATTAAATTACTCGAGATCGGCGGCGGGCGGGCGGCCAATCGTTCGAGCAGCGGAGAGCTTGGCCGCGCGAGCTGGCGAGCCCCGCGCCGGCGCTGCCGGCCCTTCACGATGGCGCCACCAGCGTCGCTTCAATCTCCACCAGGAGTGCCCCGCGGCACAAATCGGCCTGCAGCCAGGTCACGCGGTCGGCGGCCCCGAACAGGGCGCCCTCGAGGCGGGTTTTCGCCGCGGCCAAATCCTCCACCCGGCGGAGGTAGACCTTGAAGTGCCGCTTCAGGCCGCGACTGGCCGCCAGGTCCGGCCCCAGGCCGGCGGATTCGGAGACCAGGCGCAAATTGTCGAGCGTGCAATCGAGCTGGGCGTCCAGCCGCTCCGGAGCCACCGTGCCGTGGCCCTTGATCGCCGCGGTGCCGGAAATAAACACCAGCGGCCGGCCGCCGCTGGCCGCCGCCGTCGCCCGGGAAAAGCTCGGCGAGCGGGGACCGTGTTCCCGCGGGTAGCGGTAGGCCGGCACCTGTTCAGGGTTTTCAAAATGCCGCGGCGCCGTCGCGCCGGCGGCGAAAATCACCGCCAAGGCATTGCCGCCGCATCCGACCGCCGACGCGGCCGGCAGCACGACCGGAAAATCCGGTCCGCAGGCCTCTTCGAAAGCCAGGGACCGGCCCGCGCTGAAGGCGCGATAATTTTCCACGCCGGCCACGGCCGCATTGATCGCCGGCACATAATTCCAAATGCGGTAGAGGAAGCGGTCCCCGGCCGCCCGCAACAGCCGCCGGTAGAGTTCCCGGCTGGCCGCTGCCATATCGCCCGCCAGCGGCTGAATCGCATAGCCCAGGAGCAACTGGCCGGCGGTGAAGAGCTGAAAGCCGTCGGCCTCTCCGGCAGCGGCCACCGCGCCGAAAATCCGTTCCGCTTCTCCGCCCAGGAGCGGGAGCGGCAGGCGCAGCCCGGCGCCCGCGGCGATGGACGCCGCGGCGCCAAACTCGATTTGCCAGGGCAAGAGCGGCGGCCGGGAGGCGGAGGCGGCAATCATGCGTTCAAGCCGACTTGGACTGCGGCTGTGCCCACAACCCGGCGGCGATCACCGCCAGCAAACAAGCTAAAGCACCGACAAAACGTTGGATCGGTCTCTTCATAAAGGAATCGGAGTGGACAAACTCAATCGCCGGCCGGAGGCTCCAGCAAGTCATTTTGCCCCGGCGCCGGCGCGGAACTTAACGTGTCGCCCCGCCGCCCGCGGTTCCCCCACCCGATGCGATTTCGCCGCCCCCTGCCCCGGTCTCTCCTGCTCGGCCTCACCGGAATCGCCGTGCTGGCGGCCTCCGTTGGATTTGTCTGGGCCGGAGGGAACGCCCGGCTGACTGCCTGGATCGCGGTCTTCCGCGATGCCGGCCCGCTGCCGTTTTTTGCGGCCATGGCGGTCCTGCCCGCCTGCGGCTTCCCGCTGCTGCCTTTCCTGCTCGCGGCCGGCCTCGTGTTCGGACCCCTCCTGGGTCCATTGCCAGCCGCCGGATATGCGGCGGCCGCCCTCGCCGTGAATGTGTCGGTGTCGTACTGGATTGCCGACCGCGCCTTTCGGCCGGCGGTCACCCGCTGGGTACAGCGGCTGGGCTACCCCCTGCCGTCCTGGAGCGGCGCCTCGGCCTGGGACGTCGCGCTGCTCGTGCGGGCGATCCCCGGGCCGCCCTTCTTTCTCCAAAGCTACCTGCTGGGCCTCGCCCGAATTCCTTTCGGAATCTATCTGGCCACCTCCTTTGTGATTCCCGCGCTGTCGTTCACCGGCGCCGCCGTCTTTGGCGAAGCGTGGGCCCGCGGCGACCGCCGCGGCTTAATCTTCGGCGTGGGCGTGCTGGTGATTGTCTCCGCCGTCGTCCACCGCGTCCGGCGCCGGTTGAGCGCGAGCCGCCGGAGCGAGACGCCAATTCCAACCGGCCCAGCCCCCGCGGCCGGCGACCTGCCTTAATTGAGCTGGGCCGCCGTCGGCACCGTGCAGCGGTAGCCCTGAGCGGTCAGTCCGGTCAGCACCCGCGCGATGGCCTCCACGCGCACGGCCGGCGCCACGCCACGGCCCTCGTGCAGCAAAATGATCGCCCCGGGCGTCGCCGCGCGGAGCACCCGCGCGGCGACATGGGCCGGATCGCGGGCGATGCTGTCCCACCCGCGCGCGCTCCAGGCCACGCAGCGCAAATTCCGAACCTCCAGCGCCTGGCGCAGAAACAAATTCTTGATCCCGACCGGCGGCCGAAACCACTGCGGACGCACTCCGGCCACCTGCAGCACGGCGAGTCCGCGCTCCAGCTCCCGCGCTGTCCCCCCGGGCAACTGGCACCAAAAGCTTCCCGCCGGATGGGAGTAACTGTGGTGCCCCAAATCGTGGCCGCGGCGAATGATCTCCGCCACCAACTCCGGCGACCGGGCAGCCCGTTCCCCAATGACAAAGAAGGTCGCGCGGGCCTGATGGCGCTCGAGCAGTTCGAGGATCCGCGGCGTATCGGCCGGATCAGGTCCATCGTCGATCGTCAGCCAGACTTCGCGGTGCGAGGTCTGGAAACGGGTGGAGACCGGCCCGAGCCCCTGGGCTGACGGGACAAACAGATGGTAGAGCAGGTAGAGGTCCGGGCTGACGAAGACCAGGACCGCCCACCCGGGATGGAAAAACGCCAGCGCCACCGCCAGCGCTTTCGCAGTCAGATTCAACGTCACTTGTCGTCGCGTCATGGTCCGAGCAAAACGAAAGCGGCCAGGTCGATCGCGCCGGGCCCGGATCGCTTGCGCGCGATCGTCGATTCGGAAACCCAAAACGCGAGTCCGACGAGCGCCGAGGGAGGAATCGACATGGTGCGCCGACGTTGGCGCAGGCGCCGGCCCCCGGCGACGCCAAAATGCCCCGGCCGCGCCGGCGGCGGCCGCGCCGGAAAATCGCTTGCCCGCCTCTCCCGGCCCTGCCGCACTAGGGCTCAAGCCCATGACCTTTTTCGAGCTGTCCGCGCGGGCCTCCGTTGATCGACCCGGCCTTTCGCCGGCCGGCCGCTCCCGCCCGTGAACGAGGACCTGCGCGACTCCTACCGCGTTCTCGAATTGGACGCCGATTCACCGCCCGAGGCGGTCAAGCGCTCGTACCGCGATCTGGTCAAGCTGTGGCACCCCGATCGCTATTCTCCGGGCTCCCCGCTGCAGCACAAGGCCGAGGAGCGGCTGAAGGAAATCAATCTGGCCTACGAGAGGATCATCAAAAAACCCCACGCCGCGGGACCGGGCGAGCCGCCGCCTAAATCCGCCCACGCCGCGCCCGAGGCGGCGGAAGAGCCGCCGCCGCGGAAACGGTCCTGGGTGGACGACGAGGGGGACGCGCCGGAAACAGAGTCCGCGGGCCAGCCGGAAACCCACGGAATGGAAACCGCGCAGGAGACGGCAGTCCCGCCCGATTCCCCCGCGGACGAGCCGCCGCCGGTCGCAGCGCCGCCGCCGGTCCCCCCTCCGCGCTCGGCCGGCCGCTCGCTCCGCTGGGCCTGGGCCGGGCTCGCCCTGGTTTTGATCGGCGTGGGAGCCTGGGGCGTTCAGGCGTTGCGCCGGCCCCCCCCCGCCGAGGTCGCCGCGCCCGCGGCGGCAGCCTCCCTCCCGCCGGTCGCCGGCGGCGCCGCCGCAACGGAGGCCGCGGCTTCGGCCGATGTCCCCGCCGCGCCGGCCGCCTTCGGCGCGCCCGCAGCAACGCCGTCCGCCCCGGCCCCACCGGCGACCGCCGCGCCCGTGGCCGGAGCGCCCACCCCGCCGCTGGACGGCACGCTCGCCGCCGTGCGCCTGGGGTACTTTACCGTCGGGTCCTCCAAAGCCGAGGTCGCCGCCGTCCAGGGCAAACCGGACAGCTTTTCGAGCACCACGTTTCAATACGGGTCGTCGACCGTCACCTTTCGCGACGACCGCGTCGAGTCGTGGCGCGACGGCTCTCCGGCGCTGAAGGCGCGCGTCTCCAGCGCCCTGATTACGCCGGTGCTGGATTATTTTATGGTGGGTTCCACCCGCAATGAGGTGGTGGCGGTGCAGGGCCGACCGGACCGCTCCACCGCCACCCAGTACCAATATGGATCCTCGCTGGTAATCTTCGACCGCGACCGCGTCGTCGCGTGGGAGGCCGGATCCATTCCCCTCCGCGCGCGGACCGACCGCCCCTTGCCGGCCGAACACCTGACGCTTTTTGCCCTCGGATCGTCCAAGGATGACGTCGTGTCGATCCAAGGGCTGCCGGATCGGTTCACCGCGACCGAATTTCATTATGGCACCTCCACCGTCTACTTTCGGGACGACAAGGTGATCAATTGGCAAATGGGCTCGCCGCCGCTCAAAGTCCGCATCCCCGTCGCTCCGGGAGCAATACCGGCGCCGGGAAACTGACCGTGGCTGACCGCGGGCTTGCCTCGCCGGGGCCGAAGCCCACGCTCGGGCCGATGAATTCGCGCCTCTTCGGTCGCACTGGACGCCGGGTCGGGGAAGTCGGCTTGGGCACCTGGCAACTTGGGGCCGGCTGGGGCGACGTGCCCGACGAAACGGCCATGGCCACGCTCCGTGCGGCCACGGCGGCCGGGACGACCCTCCTCGATACCGCCGACGTCTACGGCATGGGCCGCAGCGAGACCCTGATCGGAGACTTTCTGCACGAGACCGGCGCCGAGCTTTACGTGGCGACGAAACTGGGCCGGTTCAGCCCGCCGGGCTGGCCCCAGAACTTCACCCGCGAAGGCGTGCGCGGGCACATCGAAGCGTCGCTGCGCCGCCTGCAGGTGGACGCGCTCGATCTCGCCCAGCTCCACTGCGTTCCCACCGCGGTCCTGCGCGAGGGTGCCATTTTCGCCCACCTGCGCGAATTGAAACGCGAGGGCAAGATCCGGGATTTTGGCGCCAGCGTCGAATCGATGGAGGAAGCGCTGATCTGCCTCCAGCAGGACGGCCTCGCCGCCCTCCAGATCATCTTCAACCTCTTCCGGCAAAAACCCATCACGACCCTGTTCGCCGCCGCGCAAAAACAGCAGGTCGCCCTCTTGGTGCGGCTGCCCCTCGCCAGCGGGTTGCTCGGCGGCAAGATGACCGCGGCGACCACGTTCCCGGCCGACGATCACCGCAACTTCAATCGGGACGGGCAACAGTTCAACGTGGGCGAGACTTTTGCCGGCCTGCCGTTCGGCAAAGGGATCGAGCTGGCAGACGCCCTCAAGGCGTGGCTGCCCCCGGGCTTTTCCCTGGCCGACCTGGCCCTGCGCTGGTGCCTCGATTTCCCGGCGGTGACGGCGATCATTCCCGGCGCGCGCAATCCGGCGCAGGCGGCGGCGAACGCGCGCGCGTCCGCGCTGCCGCCCCTCAGCCCGCAACTGCATGCCCAGCTGGCGGCCTTTTACACCCAGCAGGTCGCGCCCCATATCCGCGGGCCCTATTGATCCTTTGCTCCACCCCATGAAATCGTTGCTCCGCCTTCTGCCCTGGCTCGCCCTCCTGCTGCTGCCGCTCGCGGCCGCCGACGATCCGGCGCTCGCCGCCGTGCGGCACGCCGATGACGCGCGGGTCGCCGCCAGCCTCGCGGGCGACCGGGCCCAACTGGCCGCACTGTTTTCGGCCGATCTCAATTACCGCCATTCCAGCGGGCTGATCAACGACAAGGCCGCCCTGATCGATCACCTCACCAACGAAAGCCGGTACCTGTCGTTCCAATATGAGGACCGCAATTTTACCTCGGCCTCTCCCGTCATCGTGCTGATGACCGGTCACTGCCGGTTGAAATCCGAAAGCAAGGGCAAGACGAAGGACCTGCACTTGAGCTTCCTGGGGGTCTGGCGCCGGGAGGGGGAAACCTGGCGCTTGCTCGCCTGGCAATCCTGCAACGTGGCGCCCGGCAAACCATAATCCGCCGGCGCTGGCGCCGCGGACATCCGCTGGGCATTTTTTGCCCCCGAAAACCGGAACTCCGGCGGCTCCGGCGGCCTTCCGCCCACGGACGGCATTTGAATAGCATTAACATATTATTGTTAAATGGGTTGTATTATTACCGCCCGGCGCTGGCACGAAATTGGCTATGTCTGGCTACCATGTCCATCAGCAGCATTGCCTCCCTCCAAGCCTCCCGCGTCGCCGACCTCCACGCCCGTTTCCAAGCCCACGCCGATCTTAAAGCCCTGAACGGGGATTTGCAGGCCGGAAACCTCACTGCGGCGAAAACCGACTTCGCCACCCTGTTGCAGGACGCGCCCCAGTTCCAAAATCAATTGGCCAGCGCGAGCGGCACCCCGGAAGGGACCGCGCTGTCGGCCCTGTCCTCCGCGCTGCAGTCCGGCAACATTCCCACCGCCCAAACCGCGGCGGCCTCGCTGCAAGCGGCGATGTTCCGCCAAGACCGCGCGCATCTGAATTTGAACCATCCGGGGCTGGCCGCCTCGGCCGCCGGCGGCCCGAAGCTCCAAGTTACACTCTGACCGGTCTGCGGCGCCCGGCCGAGGCGCGATTGCATTTGCCCCGGGTTCCCCGCAGGCTGAGCGGGAAATCTCGATGACCATTTTCCGTCGCCCGCTTGTGTCTCTGCTCGCCGCGGGCCTGCTGCTTGGCGCCGGCTGCACTTAGCAACTCCGCGAGCATCATGTCTTGGCGAACGCCCAGGACGCCTTCGAGGCCGGGCACTACGATGAGGCGGAGGCCGAATGCCGCAAGGCCCTGCAGATCTCCCCCAAGGATCCCAAGGCCGTCCGCGAACTCGGCCTCATCTTCTTCGCCGAGGGCCGGCTGGCCGAAAGCAGCGGCACGCCCGCGCTGAACGAGGAATCGCGCCAGCTCATCCAGAAGCTCGCGCAATCGGGCCGGGACCAGGCGAGCTACCATGTGGCCCTGGCGATGCTCAAATTGCTGCAGCGCGACAACGCCGGAGCGGAGCCCGAGCTCAAGCGCGCGCTCGAACTGGATCCCAAGTCGAGCGCGGCCTACTACGAAACCGCCGGGCTCGATTTGCTGCGCCACGATGAAGCGGCGGCCCCGGGGCGGCGATGAAGCAAGCGGCGGCGCTGGCCCCCTGAACAAGCCGGACCGGGCCCGCGAACTGGCGAAGGACGCGCATGAACTGGTCCCCAACGATGCGCCCAGCACCGCGGCGCTGGGCCTCGCCCGCCGTTTTTAGCCTAAATTATTTGCCCGTAGCCAGTTAGTTCACTGCCCGCGGGCGAGTCGCCGCCAATGGAACTTTGCCGCCGGATGTTTCGTCTCAGAAGGCATCTATGAGCCTCAATCGCTTCCTTCTCGCCGGCGCTTTAGTCGCGGCCCCCACCGCCGCATTCGGGTATACCCGGGTGGGCTTTGGCTTCAATTTTGGCTTCCCGCTCTACGACTATCCGGCGCCGACGCGCGTGGTGGTTGTGCCGCAGCCCGCGGCGACCGAGATGGTGCCCCCGTCCCCGGGGCCGGATTACGTCTGGATTCCGGGCCGCTGGGAGTGGGACACTGCGGGCAAACGCTGGATCTGGTACGGCGGCAATTGGCAGCGTCCGGCTGCCCCGAACGCGGTGTGGCAGGCCGGCTATTGGTCCCAGCAGGGCAGCGGCTGGTCCTGGGTCCCGGCCCATTGGATGGTGCCCAACCCGGCCCCGGCCGCCGCCGCGGCGCCCGCCGGCCCTCCGCCCATCCCGGAAACCGCTCCGGCGCCCGCCGAGGAAGCGGCCCCGGCCCCCGATGTGATGGTGAACGAGGCGCCCCCGGCGCCGCTGGTGGAAGATATTTATGCCGCGCCGGGACCCGACTACGTTTGGATCGGCGGAGCGTGGGCCTGGCACAACGCCTGGGTCTGGGCTCCCGGCCACTACGTGCTGCCGCCGCACCGCGGCGCCGTTTGGGTCGGCGGCGGCTGGGCGGCCAATGGCCGGGGCTGGGGCTGGACCGGCGGCCACTGGCGCTAACCGGACAGCTGGTCCTTAGTTCCGATCGACCGGCGCGCGTTGCCGGTCGATCCCGAGCGCCGGGCCAGGCTCCGGCCGACCGCCGCGGGTGGCGGCCGCCGTATCCGCGTGCCGCCGGAGCATCGCCTCGACGGCCACGACATCGAACGGCTTCGATAAAACTTCCATCGCCCCGGCCGCGAGCGCCCGGACCACCAGATCCTGGGACACGCAGGCGGTCATGAGGACGACCGGCACCCCTTGGGTCGACGCATTCGCCTTCAGCGCGGTGAGGACGGCCAGCCCATGCATGCCGGGCATATTGGCGTCGATCAAGGCCACATCCACCGCTTGCTCGGTGATCAGCCGCAGGCCCTCGGCACCATTGGCCGCGAGGATTACGCGGTGGCCGACATCCTGAAGATAATATTCGAATATCTTTCGGATGGAGGCGGAATCATCAACTACAGCAATGGTCGCCATGACTGAGGCCGAAGCTATACAATCGATAATACATTGCACCAACGGATTGCCCCGTAGAATTACCCACGCAGATTCGGGCCGGAAGCGGTCCTAATCGGCCGGCCACAGCCGCTGCTGCAGTTCCACGAACCGGCCGATGATCGCCCCCTGCAAGGGATGCCGGCCATTCGCCAGCCGCGGCCGGGCGCCCACCCAGACGTCGCGAATCGCGCGGCGCTCCAGGGCAAAAACCACCTGCGCGAGGAGGGAGCCGGTATCCGCCCCGACGACGGACGGGTCAAACAAACTGACCGTGAAAAAGTCGGCCGGCCGGCCCACCTCCAGCGCGCCTCCGGGAGCCCCGAGGCTGCGGGCTCCGGCCACCGTCAGGGCATGAAACCAGGCCGCCGCGGGCGAGCGCCCCGGCCGCGGACCCGAGCCCTGGGCCCCGATCAGCCGGGCGCCGGCGAGCAGGTTAAACTGCCCTGAGCCGCCGCTGCCCACCGCGATCTCCGCCCCGGCGGACCGCAATTCGTCCAAAGGGGCGATCGGCCGCCCCGGGTTCGAGCCGGACGAGGGGCAGACGCAAACGGTCGCCTTGGCCGCGCCGATCAGGCGCGCCTCCTCGGCGCTGATCTGCGCCGCGTGAATGGCCGTGAACCGCTTGCCGAGCAGCCCCAGTTCGGCCAAGAGCGCCACCGGCCGGCGGCCATGTTCGGCCACGCACGCCTCATTGTCCTCCGGGCGCTCCGCCACCGGCGCGAAGAAACGCAGGCGGTGGGTGTGAGCATAGGCCGCCAGGCCCTTCAGGTAGTCAAGCGGCACGGTCCGCAGGCTGTGGGGGGCGATCCCAATCCACGCTTCGTCCGCCGGATAGTGGGCGGCGGCGAATTCCCGCAGGCGATCGGTCTGCGCGGCATACCGCTCAAGCGGCCCGGTCGCCAGGCACGCCTCCGCCGGATTGTCCGGCTGCTGAAAGCCGGCGCGGCCAAAAGCCACGTTGACCAGCGCCAGGCGCAGCCCGAGGTCGTGCGCCGCGCGCAGAATCTCCCGCGCGCCCGGGTCTAGCTCCGCTCCCAGCCCGCCCGCGGGCGGCCCGTGAATGGCGTGAAACTCGCTCGTGCAAGTGACGCCCGAAAGCATCATTTCCAAAAACGCCATCCGCGCCAAATCGTACCGGTCCTCGGCGCTCAGGCGGCCCGCCGCCTGCCCCACCCAATCCGGCCAGCCCGGCCCGGCGGGGAGCGTCCGCGCCCGCGGTTCGCTGCGGCCCCGCAGCGCGCGCGCGAAGGTCTGCCCGTGACCGTTCACGAGTCCCGGCAGGGCCGCCTGCCCGGGCAGCCGCTTGGCGGCCGCCAGATCGGCCGGCGTGCGGGAAAACCGGGTAATGCGCCCCAGGCCGTCGGCAAAAAAGGCCAGCCCGGACTCAAACTTCTCGCCCGTGTAGACGCAGTCCGGCAACCAGCCGGTTTCGGCCGCGACGCTCACGGGCAAGGGTGGTTCCGGGGGCGGGGAAAGGTCATCGGGAATCGGAGTCCACTCTTGCCCTCCATTCCCGGCGCGTCCAGCGGCGAATCGGGCCGCCCCCTGCTCCGAGCGCTCCGCGAACGGGCCAAAGCTCGGGGTCTGGTTTGAGGCCCGGCGACTTTTCCCGCGACCCCGCGGTGGTCGCCGTGCTGCTGGGATATTTCTGGGGCGACGAGGCGCTGGGCCTGCGAACCGTTCTGGGCGCGGCGCTGGTGCTGATTAGCGTGGGGGTGATCACCACCACAAAAGCCCAGCCGCGCGGCGGAGCACTCACTCCGCTCCGCGGCTCGCCAGGGACAGGCGGTCGATCTGGGCCGTGAGCACCGCCTGCTCCCGCGGAGAAATCTTCGCCGACGCGAAGACCGGCGCAACCCCTTCCGCACGGGCCGCCCGCCCGCGCCAAAAAGCGGCGGACGGCGCCGGTGCGCAGCCCCGAGCTCTACGGCTGCAGATCGGCTTCGATGGTAATCGCGATGGCCACATCCTGGCCGAGCATCTTTTGCAGCATCGCCGGCCCAACCACGCCGAAGTCCGTGCGGTTGATCGTGGTCGAGGCCTCCCAGCCGGAAAGTTGGGCGCCTTGCATCCCGGGGCCAAAGCCGAGGGAGGTGACCTTCAGCACGACCGACTTGGTCACGTCCTTGATCGTCAGATCGCCCGTGACATCGTAGCTGTCATCGCCGGTCTTCTTCCACGCGGTGCTCTTGAAAGTGATGGCGCCAAACTTCGCGGCGTCGAAAAAGTCGGGCGACTTCAAATGATTGTCCCGTTTGTCGTTCGCCGTGGTAACGCTGCCGACCTCGATGGTCGCATCGGCGTGGCTGTTTTCGACGTTGTCTTTGTCGAAGACGATCGTGCCGCTGAATTGCGAGAATGTGCCCGGCACCTTGCTCACGAAGTGGCGGACGGAAAAACCCACCGACGAGTGGACGGGATCAATCGCGTAGGTTTCGGGCGCCGCGGAGGCGACGGTGGCCAAGCCGGCCGCGAGGCTGAGCCAGGTGATAATTTTCAGGAGGGATTTCATGAGCCAATTAGATGATTAGGACGGATTTATTGAACCGTGATCAGAGTCACGGGAATCCAAAAAGATTCCGCCCCCGCCGAATAGCAAATGCCCCGGCCGCTTTTACGGGGCGACTTGCTTCGGGTCCGCCACCGTGTCGGCCACGAGCAAAGCCGGGCCGAATTCCGCCGTAATCTTCACGTCCCGCAAGGTGATGCCCTGGGTATAGGCGATCTGCAGCCCTTTGGGTGCAGCGATGCTAACATGCTCCCGTAAAATATCTTGCGCAGGCCATTCGGGCAATCCCAGGAGGTAAAACAACGCTGGCCCAGTGGTTGCGATCAGAAAACACGCCCGGGGGCGCGGCGGCCGGAGTCCGCCCTAGAGGATGGCGCGGCGCAAAGCGGCCCCCAATAGGCCCAAGACCGCGCCCGCCCCGACGTCCAGCGCCACATGCTGTTTGGTGGCGAGCGTCGAGTAGGCAATCCCCAGCCCCCACCCCAGATTGAGGACCCGGGCCCACCCCGGAGCGCTCGCCCTCCGGAGGATCCGGTCCAGCCAAACGCCGGAGAAAACCGCGAAGGCCACGTGGAGCGACGGGCAGGCGTTGCCGGAGGAGTCGATGTGCCGCAGGAAGTCAAAACCGGGGTAACGGCTCCAATCGATCTCCGGCGGCGGAATTTTGGTCGGCCAAAAAAAGAAGATCAGCATGCCGACGCCGCCCACCGCCGCGGCCATTCCGGCGTAACGCACGCCCTGCCTCAGCGTGGCGAGGAATACGGGCGGCAGGGAAACGTAGAGCCAAAGCGATCCGTACAAAAGCAGCGTCCACGGATGAAACCCCGTCGCCCGATCGAGGCCGATTGCCGGCATTTGGGTCACGGGGAAGACAGGGAAATTCATCACGACGAAGTAGAGGGCGAAGAAAACGCCCATGAACGTGAGTAGCCCGCTCACCTTCCACGCATGATCAGCCCTGGCGTTGCGGCGCAACTGTTCCCACCAAGCCCCTCCCTGGCTGATCTTCACGAACCATACAACGCGCCGCCGGATAACCCGCGTCAAGCGGAACGGCCGCTTCCACGCAATTTAGGGACCGGGAGCGGAATTTCGGTCCGGGAGGTCATCGCCAGGTTGGACGCCCCGCGTCAAGGCGGGGGCGCCGTGACGCGGAACCAATCAAAATCAGCGAAGCCTGACGCTGGCGTGCCGGGCGCCGCGTTCGCTATGAGCCCGACCTTGGCGCCGATCCACCGGTCGCCCGAGGCGAGAAAGGGTCCGCCCAGGCTGGTGAAGCTCCGGTGGTCGAAGCTATAGGAAAACGTGCAGGTGGCGTCGGGGCGCACGCTGACGCGGAGGTAAACAGGGCCCGCCGCGGCGGCGGCCGAAGCGATTTCGCGCTCCTGCGCCCCGGGACGGTTAGCCCCGTGATTGATCCGGTAAACGAGTTTTTCGCCGACCGCGGAGCGCTCGAGCCCCAAGAAGGCATAGTCGTAGCCGAACACGACCAGTCCGGCGCGATCGCCGTCGGCGACCGGCGCGAACTCCATGGCCGTGGTGACGGTGAATTCCGGCGCGGGAAATTTCTGCAGCAGGAAATTGGACGCATCGTAGATGCTATGCGGGGCGGCCAATCCGTTGTTGCGCGTTGCCGGCGCCGGCACGCAGGCCAGCCGCAGATATCCCGGGCGGGCGTCCAGCGAGGACCACTCCGGCCGCGGGTTGGCGTTCCACTGCCACTGGAGCCCCAGGACGCCGCCGCCGAACTCATCGCTGGTCTGCGGCTCCGCCCGGGGGTAAACGCTGCCCACCTTGGGTTTGCGATACGACAAGACCGGCTGGCCTTTCCCGGAACCGGTCGGATCCTCGCCGATCACCGGCCAGTCGTTCCGCCAGACCATCGGTTCCAGGTGAACGACCCGGCCAAACGGCCCCCGGTCCTGAAAATGCAGGAACCAATCCTCGCCCGTCACTGTATCCACCCAAGCGCCCTGGTGCGGCCCGTTGATCGGGGTGTGACCCTGGTCCAGCACGATGCGGTGCTCGTAGGGGCCGGTGATGGTTTGGGCCCGAAAGACCGCCTGGTATCCGCCCCCCACGCCGCCCGAGGGCGCGAAAACATAGTAGTAGCCATGGCGCTTGTAGAGCTTGGGCCCTTCCAGGGTATTCCAATTGGGAATCTGGTTGCCGTCGATGATCACGGTGCCGACGTCGAGCAGTTTGAGGCCGTCCGGGCTGAGCTTGTGCAAAGTCAATTGATTGGCGATGCCCGCGCGGCTTTTGGCCCAGCCGTGGATCAGATAAAGCTGGCCGTCGTCATCCCAGAACGGACACGGATCGATCAGCCCCCGACCCGCCTTGATCAGCCGGGGCGGGGTCCACGCCCCCGCCGGGTCCGTGGCGGTGGTCAGGTAAATGCCCGCATCCGGATCCGGATAGGTGATCCAGAATTTGCCCGCGTGGAAGCGAATCGCGGGCGCCCACACCCCCTCGCCGTGACGCGGCCGCACGAACCGGTCGGCGGGCGGCTGCTGCGCGAAGACGTGATTGATGATGGTCCAATTGACCAGATCCTTGGAAAAGAGAATCGGCAGCCCCGGCGTCGCGAGAAAACTGGAGGAGGTCAGATAGTAGTCCGTCCCGACCCGGATGGCGTCCGGATCGGAGTAGTCGGCAAAAAGGACGGGGTTGCGGTACGTCCCATCGCCGCGGTCGGGCACCCAGGGGGCCGCCGACGACGACGCGTCCGCGCGCACGAAGTCCGGGCTCGGGATCAGTGGGCCGGGCGCCGCGCATACGGAGAAATGGGCCCGAATGCGCGGGCGCGGTGCGGCGGCGGGGGCAGCCGCAGGGGGCGTCTGGGCCCCGGCGAATCCGGCGAAAGCCAAGCCCGCGAGGCAGAGCACAAGACGGGGTTGCATCGCCGGAAATTTTTCGCTTCGCCCCGACCGACGCGAGATTCTAAATCGCGCCGGAGGCGATTTTCCCGGTTCCCGGCGCGGGCCCCAATTTCCGTAGGCGCCGCCCGGCGCGAAATTTGAGGTTGGAGGGCAATGAAGGCTTCGTACTCTGCTGCATGGACCGGCGCGCCTTTCTTGCCTTCTCCGGCGCCGGATTGGCTGCGCTCTCGATGAAAGCCGCTCTGCCGGCCAGCCTGCTTTCGGCGCCCGGCGACGATTTCCTCGAAGATCTGCAACGGCGGTGCTTTCGTTATTTTCTGGAGCATACCGATCCGAACACCGGGCTAACCCTCGACCGTGCCTGCTTCAACGGCGGGCCCTACACCCTCGACGAGCGCCCGACCGCCAATATCACCGTCACCGGATTCGGTTTGGCGGCGTTTTGCATCGCAGCGGAGCGCGGCTGGATCAGCCGGGCCGAGGCGGCGGAAAGGGTGCGGAGTGCGCTGCGTTTCTTTGCCCGCCGCGCCCCGCACGAGCGGGGTTGGTTTTACCATTGGATTCATCTGGTCCGGGGCACCCGGGCGGCCGCATTCTCGACTCGCGGGGAGCTGAGCGAAGTGTCCACCGTCGACAGCGCGTTCCTGCTCGCCGGTGTGCTCACGGCTCGTCAGTATTTCGGGTCGGACGAGGAGATCGCGGCTCTGGCCGGAGAAATTTACGGGCGGGTCGATTTCCCCTGGATGCTGAAACCAACCGCGCCTAATTTTTGTCACGGCTGGACCCCGGAAGGGGGATTTCTCCCATATGGCTGGACCGCCTACAGCGAGGCGAGCGTTCTCTATCTGCTGGGGATCGGATCACCCACCCACCCGGTTCCCGCCTCCTCCTGGTATGCCTGGGCGCGCGCGCCAAACCTCTACGACACCTATCGGTTCATCGGCACGGCGCCGCTTTTCATCCATCAATACTCCCATGCATTTGTTGACTTCCGCGGCCAGCGGGACAGCGGCGGGACCGGAACGGATTGGTTCGCCAATTCGGTCGCTGCGACTCGGGCCCACCGGAAATTCTGCATGGATCTGAATAAAACCTTCCCCGGCTATTCATCCGAGATGTGGGGCATCACCTGTTCGATGAGCGCCGCCGGGTACCTCGATTGGGGCGGACCTCCGCTCGATCCCCGCACCGACGGCACGGTCGTGCCGGCCGCGGCCGGCGGTTCGCTCATGTTTGCGCCGGATATCTGTTTGGCCGTCTTAAGGGCCATGAAGGACCGCTTCGGGGAGCGAATCTATGGCCGTTACGGCTTCACCGACTCCTTTCATCCCACGAACGGCTGGGTTTCCGCCAATGTCATCGGGCTGAATTTGGGCATCACGCTTCTCTCCATAGAAAACCTCCGCTCGGGCAACCTGTGGAGCTGGTTCATGGCCAACCCGGAGCCGAAGCGCGCGATGGAATTGGCCGGCTTCCGGCCGGCGGTCGATGCGCCAACGGGGACGCTCTGAAATCGGGCTCGTCGTTAGCAATCAGACGAGGCAAACGCCCTGCGGGCCGCCCCACCCTCGCACTAAAATCAAGTCGCCTGTTTCAGCCAGCCTTGACAACCATTCGGTATTGCTGATGATACCACCGTGTCATGCATCGTCGACACCAACATTCTCTTCTCGGGACTTCGTTCCCGCTCGGGATACTCGTTCCGGCTCATTCGGGCCGTGGCCGAGGGGTCGGTGCTGCCTGCGGTCACAGTTCCGCTGGTCCTAGAGTACGAGGAGGTATTGGCGCGCCCCGGAGCTCTGCCCCACTTATCCCGCAAGGAAATCAGAGATTTTGTCGATTGGTGGGTTTCACGATCTACCACTCACGCAGTCCACTTCCTCTGGCGGCCGTTGCTGCCCGATCCGAAGGATGACATGGTCCTGGAAGCGGCAATCGCCGCGGGCGCGAAACACATTGTATCGTTCAACCTCCGCCATCTTGAGCCCTGCTTGAAACTGGGCATCAAACCCGTCTCGCCCGCGGAATATCTTAAACTGACCAAATCATGAGTACCCTCAGCATTCGTCTTCCCAATTCCATCCACGCGCACACCAAGAAACTTGCTCAGCAGGAGGGCATTTCGATCAATCAGTTCGTCGCCAGTGCGGTGGCGGAGAAGCTTTCAGCCATCGATACCGAACGTTATCTGACCGAACGGACCGCCCGCGGCAGGAAGGTGAATATCGCGCGCATCCTGGCCAAGGTGCCGAACGTCCCGCCTGCGGATGAGGATCGGATCAAGTAAACCCGGCCCAACAGGCGATCGACCGGCCTGCGGTGTGCCGGAGATCTTCAACCCCCGCCGCGGTGGGCCAATTCAGCGGCTGATCGTGCCAACTCAGTTGACGAACCCAGCGGCTTGTCAGTCGCCGATGTGATTTCCGCAGAGCGGCGCTTTTCCCGTTTTGACTTGCCGGAGACCGCCTCCAAACGCACTTTTAGGGTGCATTTCGGCTTCGCCAGAGTAGCTCAGTGGTAGAGCAGAGGACTCATAATTCGCTCTGGTCTAATTGGCTGCAATCACCCTGAGTCATCAGAGGTTATCACGGCGCTGACCGTAAGCAGCTTACAAAATATTCCCGTCATCCGGCGCCATCCCGAGAAGGCCCAAATTTCTGAATCGGGTGACAACTCGGGTGACAATAAATGTCCCGACTCGCGAACTCTCCCGAATTAAGCGGCGAAAATGTCGACCCGGGCCGAATAGCCGAGCTGTTTTAGAATCTGCTCGCAGTCTTCCCACGCCAACCCAAACGCCCGCACGTCGGCGACTCCAATTCGGCCGACCACGGTTGCCAGCAGTTTGGCATTCCTCGCCTCGAACGTGCCTTCCTGCAGGGCATCCTCCGCCCACGCCACGAGACCGCCGAGCGTCAGCTCCTGGCTGAGGTAAGCAGCGAGCTTGTTGACAACGGCTTTCTTCGTAATGGTCACGGACGGGCGCGGAGCCAGCCTGCAATCAACGTGCCTGAGGCGCCGCCGGGATCCGGGCAGGAAACGAGACAACCTTGTGCCCAAGCTTGTGCTGGCGACGCGTAGCGTCCGCCACGATCTTTTTGAGATCGAAGTCGAACTTGGCTGCATGTTGCTCACGGGTGCGGCGGACTTCCTCAACAATTGCATCTTTCATAATTCAAATTCCCATCAAAGCTTCAGGTGTGCAAATCGTCGGACAGGAATAGCCCGTCGCTTCGCACTGCTCCCTTATCTTGGGGATAAATTCCGCATTGGCAAGATGCGTGCAGTTCCAAGTCAGCAAGAATTCCATGCCGTTCACAGCGGCGACTGCGACGTGGAGCGAGTCGGTTGCAGCCTTGACTGGCAGCCGGCACGACCCTTGAAGATGGGTTGCAAGGGCGAGAACTCGATCATCCACCTCCAGCAGCGGAAACCCGGCCAGAAGCTCTAGCCTCCGTCGTGCGGCGTCCGGATCGCCTCCGGCAGACTCGTCGAGCACAAAGGCAGAGATGAAGATTTCAAAGTCGCCCCTGCGATTCTGCCACCACTCCCGCGTCGTTTGCTGATGGCCAGCCATCACCAAATCCCGGCTAATCCAAGCCGTCAAATAGCTCGGGATGGTGGTCTCCAGATAGAGCCGCGGCTTCATACTTCAGCTTAGTAACCGGTAGCCTCTTCGATGTTGCCTGAAGGGCAAGCCAATGAATTACCGGGTTCACCGCCGGCAGCGTCGTTGTTCAGATGCATCCACCAATGTCGTCGAACGGTCGAAAGGAGAATTGGCGGGGATGGGGGGACGCGCGGAGCGCGGCTCCCCATCCCGCCCTTTCCTTGTCAATCCTCGGTGTAATTGACGCAACTCCCGGTGGAGGCGGACGCCAGACACGGCGGGAGCCCGTGGAGTCTCTTTTTCTTGTTACCATGGCGGGGCCGCGAATAATATTGCGACCTGGATGAACTATCGTTCGACGAAAATGAGATTCCTGATTAGCGCGTTAGTAATAGGCATTGCCGTCTCCAGAATCGCAACTGCCGCTGCACCCGACCCTGAGGCAGCCTATCGAATCAAGATCTCACCTCATCTCTCTTCACTGGCAGAAAAGGCCGAACTGGCGATTAGGCAGGTGCTGCTGACCGAAAAGAAAGATGAAGACAACGTCCCCAGGCATTATATTTCCGGCGACATTGATGGCGACGGACAGGACGACCTTCTTGTTGTGACCACCTTTACCAACGGGAGCGGGAACTACTGGGGCTGTTACTTTGTGCTAATCCTGTCCTCTGCGCCGGATCGTCCCATCATCAAACAATTCGGTGGCAAAAGTGAGCGGGCCTATGACTCTATCAACATGAATGAAGGAGGGATTTCCGTCGACTTTCTATACTATGGCGGCACCGATGCGCTCTGCTGTCCCTCGATCAAGAAAAAGGGGCACTTCATTCTGAAAAACAGCACCCTGGTCGAAGAAGGAGCGCGTTGAGATCGCGTCGTCGCTCTCAACGACCGGCCGGTATCGGCGTGACCGCGTGACTGCCGCCGCGACCGACGCGTCTGCCAATCGTCGAAAGGCGTTCTTTCATAGAAATCAGCCCGACCTAAATTTGCTTGCCGGTCGCGCTGGCCAACTAGCATTCTAGACCATTCAGGGCCAGCCAGAGTAGCTCAGTGGTAGAGCAGAGGACTCATAAGCCTTTGGTCGCCGGTTCAATCCCGGCCTCTGGCACCATTTTCCGTCAGGGCGCCGATCGGCGCCGGAACCCGAAGATCTGGCCGGGCACGCGCGCAACGGCCTCCAGCCGGATGGTCGTCTCCGCGTAGCTGATTTCGGCCCATTCCGCCGCCGCCACCGCCCGCACATAGGCGGCGGAATGGGCGAAGCGCCCGGAGGGAAGCACCGCATAGGTGCCCTCGCCTTTCAGTTCCGTGCTCACCGCCATCAGGCCACCCGGCCGGACGGCGTTGGCCGCGGCCGCGAACAACGGGGCCAAGTCACCGAAGTAAATCAACACATCGGCGGCCGCCAGAAGATCAAATCGCCCCGGCGACCGCGCGAGAAACCCGACCAGGTCGGCGCAGATCAGTTCGTCATAAAGTCCCCGCTTGGCGGCTTGGGCGAGCATCTTGGCCGCGAGGTCAACGCCCACGAGCGAGCGGGCCAGCGGGCGCAGCCACGGGCCGCACAAGCCCGTGCCGCAGCCGGCATCCAACGCATCGTAGCGCGCCGCGGGGTCGCTGACCGCCCGTACCGCCGCTCCGAGCTTTTCCGGCAAATCGTAGCCGAGCGCGCCGACCAGCTGGGCCTCGAATCCCTCGGCGAAGGCATCAAAATGTTCGGCGATATAAGCGGGCGGAGCCCGGTCCAGCACCGACTCGCCTTCCACCGCTTTCAGGAGGTAGGTCATCGATGGGCTGTCGGGCCACAATTCGAGATGCTTCCGGCCCAATCGAATTGCCGCGTCGCGGTGACCAAACCCGCTCAGGAAACCGAACGCCGCGTGAAAGGCGTTTTCCAAATCCTGGCCCGAGCCGCGTTCGGCGGAAATGCCCGACCCCCGATAATTGGTCAGCGCCTCGTCGATCGTCGGGCATTCCAGCACCGCGCGCAGGAAAAGGGTTTTCCGCTCCATTTCCTGGAAATAGAGATTGGCCGGATCCAACCGCACCGCGTCGCGGTAGGCTTGGGCCGATTCCGGAATTCGTCCGGTTTGGTGCAGCAGCTTCCCCAGATTGGCGCACAGCGGCGCCGTGGCCCGCCCCCGCCGAATGCACTCCAAAAAACAATCGATCGCTTCCGGATATTGCTTCTGCCCCTCCTTGAGGAGTCCGAGGCATTGCCACGCCAAGGCCGAGTCCGGATCCTGCTGCAGCGCGACCCGATAGGCGGCTTCGGCCGCCGCCGCCTCGCCCAGTTTCGCCCGGGTGAGGCCCAAGAGGAGCCAAGTGTCCGGCTGCTGCGGCGTCAGGGCAAGGGAGCGGTCCAACGCGGCGACCGCCTCGGACAGCGCTCCGGCGCGGTCAAGCGCCACGCCGTAGTTGGTCCAAGCCGCGGGATCTTCCGGAGCCAAGACCGTCACCGCGCGCAAACACTCCACCGCCGCCGGAAATTCGTTCTGCTGCACGAAGTGGCTGCCCAGCCGCAAAAGCGCCGCCGCCGGCGCGAGGCCGGCGGCGAGCCAGCCCTGAAACTTTGGCGCCGCGGCCGCCCAAGACGCCACCACGGCCTCGGCCTCGCGGTGGGCGGGATCCCCCGCTCCTAGCGCCATTGGCTGCCGGCTCCGGCAATCCCAGTCGCGCGGGCGGCAGCGTCAGTACGGCTCCCCGGCCAAAGTGTGAATTGTCCCATCGCCCGACGTTGCGAAATTGCCCGGCCGCTGCGAGCAAATCTTGCCCGCCCCCGGTCTTGGCCTGCCTTGGCCGGCCACGATTAGCTTGTCCTTCCCCTCCGAATGGCTGAATAAGAAAGCACCCATGATTCGACCGCGCCTTCTCCCGCTCCTGAGTTTGGTCATCCTCGCCGGCTGCCTCGCGCCGGGCATGGGATCGCTGTCGATGAACCCGACCATCGCCGGCGGCGAAAAGGTCCGGGTGGATTTTGACGGCAAGGGCCAAGTCATCCTGCCGGAAAATAGCGATATCCAGATGTTATCGCCCGTCCTACGCATCGACAGCAAGCTGAAGCAGGCGCGCTATGGGTTCGGCTTCGTGGTGAAGACCAATCAGGCCCCCAAGAAGATTATCGTCGAGGATGTGTCGGATGAAACCCCGGTCACCTGGGCGGTGGACACGCAGCCGGAGCTGAAAGACCGCCACTGGATTTGGGACACCCGGTTTTTCGAGCCCACCGAAAAAAATTTGCAATGGGTCTATCAGCTCGATGGCAGTGTGCGCATTTTCCGCTTTACGATCACCACCGCCGACGGCCGGACACTGGTGATGTACGGAGCCACCAATTACATCGCGATGGTGAAGACCTACTACCGGATGCTCCTCGGCATTGACAAGCCGCCGCCGAAGACTACCTGATTGGCCGGCGCCCGCCGCTCCGACATGAGAATCGCCATAATTGAGGATCACTCATTGCTGGCGGAGCTGCTCGCCACCCTCTGCCGCCGGGATTTTAAGTTTCGGGTCGTCCTCGAGGAGACCCACGGGCTCAAGGGGTTGGCGAAAATCCGCGTCCTCAAGCCCGATATGGTGCTCCTCGATCTTTCGCTGCCGGACGCCGATGGGCTCGATATCGCCGCGGTCATTCTCCAGGAATTGCCGGATACCAAGGTGCTGGCCATCTCCTCGCTCCGCGACCGGTTTACCCTCAAACGGGTGCGGGACCTCGGGATCCACGGCTTCATGGACAAGCGGGAGCAAAACGTGAAGCTGTTGCGGGAGGCGATCCACTTGGTGAGCCGGGGTCACGGGTATTTTTCGCCGGTGATGCTCGCGGTGACCGGGGAGATGGGGCGCGATAAGAAGGCGTTTCACCGGGTCCTGTCCCCGCATGATCAGCGGGTGCTCGGCTTGATCGGCCACTCGCTCTCCGACGAAGAGCTGGCCGCGAAGCTGAGTATCACCAAGGCCACCGCTCAGTCCCGCCGGCGCGATATCATGGCCAAGCTGGGGATCCACACCACCCCCAAGCTCATCCGCTACGCGATCGACCAGGGGCTCACCCGGCCAGAGTATTCTCCGCCGCCGCCAAGCTCGATCTGAAGTCGCGGATGCCCTGGCTCAGCTCCGCTGCCTTGGCCGCCGCGCAGTCCCGGTCGCGATTTACGGCCGCCTCTTCGATTTGCTGCACGATCGCCAACAGGCGGACGTGTTCCAAGATCGCCAGGTGCGAGACCAGTTTGTGGGCCGAGCGGCGCAGCGATTCGTATTCGCCGGCCGCCAAGGCGGCGCCGATCGCCGCGTAGTAGCCGTCGAGTTCCTCGACGTACCGCCGCAGGCGCCGCCCCAATTCGGTTTCGTCCCCGTTTGCGACGTAGCGCAGGGCATCCAAGCTGTAGGGGGCGGGCGGAGCCGCATCCGCGGCCGCGAACCGCACCGACGGCGCCGCCAGCCGGGCTCCGAGAGGATCGGCCACCGACGCCCGCAGCTTCTCCAGGGTAATGGGTTTGGCGACAAATCCGTCCATGCCCGCCCGCACGCATTCCTCCACCGTCTGCCGTGTCGCCGAGCCGGTGGTCGCTATGATTAGCGCCCGGTGGCTCGCCCGCTCCCGGTTGCGGATCTCCTGGGCGAATTCCGTCCCGCTCATCCCGGGCAGGTCGCAATCCACCAAGAGGAGCGCGTAGGGCTTTTCCGCCGCGGCCGCCAGCGCCGCCTCGCCGGTCGACACGACGTCGGCCTCGATGCCCATTTGCCTCAGGAGGGCCACCATCACCAGGGCGTTGAACTCCTGGTCCTCCACGACCAGCGCCGCAATCGGCGCAAATACGACGCCGGGGGCCTGCGGCGCCTCGATCTCGGCCGGCGCGGCGGACAGCGGGATCCGCAGGTAAAAGAACGAGCCCCGCCCTTTTTCGCTCTGCACCATGGTGGTGCCGCCCATTTTCTCCGCCAGCGCGCGGCAAACGGCGAGCCCCAGGCCAGTGCCCGCCACGTTCCGGAGCCGGGCCGCGCTGCCGCGCTTGAACTTGGTGAACAGCTCGCCCTGTTCGGCGACGGGAATACCCGGGCCTTCATCCCCCACCACAAAGGTAATCTCAAAATGGTCCGCGACCGGCACCGCGTAAAGGGAAAGGGTAACGCGGCCCTGGCCGGCATATTTCAGGGCGTTGCCTACGTAATTGAGCAAGACCTGCCGGATCTTCTGCTTGTCCCCGACCAGCAGCGGGGGCACCGCGGCGTCGAGCTTCAGATCAATCGGGATGCCGCAGGCCGCGCTTTGGCCGGACAACACCGCCCGGACCGAATCCAAAAGCTCGCCGACCGCAAAGGGCTTGGCGTCGAGGGTGATCTCCCCGGCCTCGATGCGGGAGAAGTCGAGGATGTCCTCCACCAGGCCCGAGAGATGGTCGGCGCATTGCCGCATCAACGTCAGATGATGTCGTTGCGACGGGTCCAAGTCGGAATCCTGCAGGATCGCCGATAAGCCGATCACCCCGTTCAGGGGGTTGCGGATCTCGTGGCTGATGCTCGCCACAAACTCGTCCTTGGCCGCACTGGCCCGCTCCAGCTCCGCCGTCCGCACTTGAACCAGGCGCGCCAGCTCGCGATTCTTCGCCAAAACTAGCCGATGGCGCCAACGGATGACTCCGAAAATCGTCCCGCCCGTGAGCAGCAGATAGCCGGCGTAGGCCCAGGCCGTGCGGAACCACGGCGGCAGCACTTCGAAGGGCAACGCCACCGGATCACTCACCGCGCCCGACGGCCCCATGGTGCGAATCTCCAAAGTGTAGCTGGCCGCCGGCAGAAAAGAGAACTCCTTCACCGCCCGGGCGCTCGGCCGCGACCATTCGTCGGTCTGGCCCCGCAGGCGCGTCTGGAAAAATAAGCTCCCCCCGTGGCGGAAGTCGGTCATCCCCAGATGAACACTCAGCCGGTTCCCGGCGGCAGCAAAGGCGAGTCCCGGGGCGCCCAAGCGCGAATGAGCGGCCAGGCCGTTTACCTCCCCGTAGTCGATGAAGGGCGGGGGCGGAATGGTCAACGGCCCCAGCTGGGCGGTCTGAACCCGCAGGATTCCTTCGGTGCCCCCAATCCAAAGCACGTCGCCCGCCGCGTCCGGAATTGCCGTCGCCGATCGCACACGCCCGATGGCACTCAGATCGGGCAGATCGAATTCCCGCCAAGTCACCTCCGCGTCGCCGAGCCCGCTCAGGCAACCGATCCCCTCCACTGCCACCCCATCGATCGGGGAGCGCTCCAGCGTGACCCATAAATCCGGGCCCGAAGGGCTCGGCGCCAAGCTCGTGATCCGCGCCACGGGAAAGGCGCCGAGCCGGCGCAATTCGCCGCTCGACGAATCGAGCGCGAAGGCCGCGCCGCCCAGAAACGCGAAGATGCGCGACCGCGCGCGCACCACCACCGCCTGACCGTCGTTCACGCTGCCGGGCAGCGCCGGCCGTGTTATCTCGGCCTCCGCATCCGGCCTCATCCGCACGCGGTAAAGACCGTGGGTCCGCATGCCCACCCAAACGTCACCGTCCGGACCCACACAAATCGAATTGGCCGCATCCGGCAGAGTCGCACTCTGGATTTGGCGCAACGTTCCGTCCGTCCCGACAGCCAGGACCTCGACTTGAACGCCATACGTCACCCACAGCGTGCGCGGCGCCTCGGGCGCCACCGCCAGCGTATTCACATCGCGCGGACTGGACCAGCGGGCCGCCGCCCCGGCCGCGCTCAATTCGTCGATCCCTTGCGCCTGCGCCCCATAAACGTGCCCAGCCACCGCGGCGACGTCCCTATACCAGAGGCCCTCGTGCGGGTCGGGCGCGAATCGCCGCGCGCCGGAAACCAGGTCCAGACGGAACAAACCGTCGTCCGTCAGCGCGAGCAACGTGGACCCCACATCCACCAGTCCAAAGGCCGATCGGGAAACGAGCCCGCTCCGGCTGTCCAAGACCGTGGCCGGGGAGCGAAAATCGATCCGGGTCATGCCCGCGTCGGTGGCGACCCAGATCGAGCCCTGCGTGTCCTGATAAAGCGAAAAGACGGCCCGGCTCAGCAGGCCCTGCTCGCGCGAAAGCACCCCTAAAAACCGTCCATCGTCCGCCACCAAAACCAAGCCGCCTTCGAACGTGCCGATGACGATGTTTCGATTCGCCAAACGCACCGCGGCCGTGATCCGATTGTGGCTGAGGTATTCGCTCGCCTCCGGGGCGAAGGGACTGAGCTTTCCCAACCGGTAGTGAAAGAGGCCATCGCCCCGTCCCAGCAGGAATTCGCTCGGCCCGATGGCCTCCGCCCAAACCACCCCCGAAGCGCCCAGAATCCCAACGGGTATGATCAGTTTCAGTTGACCGTCCCGGAGTTCGAACAAACCCACCGACGGTTGGTGAATAAAAATCCGACCCGCACTCTGCGATGCGAAGAGCCGGCGGCCGGCGGGCAGCGCGATCACGTCGAACCGGCTTCCGTTCCAGACGAGAATCCGGTCGTCCGTGACGAAATCGACTCTGCTTCCGTCCAAGAAAACGTACCATACGTTGTGGATCTGCCCGGTGCCGGGCGGCAGCTGGTCCACGAGAGAATGATAGCGCCAATCGCCCGAGCGGCCACCGGTGAAATAGCCGACCTGGTTCAAGGCCCCCACCCACACTCGTCCGTCGGGGGCGGCGGCGATGGCCCGCACGCAATCGCCATCGGGCAGCGCCGCGGTCCGCCAGTCCGCTCCGTTATAAATCGTCAATCCGTTGGTGCCGATCAGCAGGCGGCCAGATTGGTCCTGCGTCGCGGTCCAGCAATCGGCTTCGACCCCCATTTCCCGGAGCGAAAAATTCTGCAACACCGGAAAGCCAAAACCGACGGGAGCTCCCAGAGCTGTTCCGCCGCGAAGCAGACCAGCCCCTAAAAAGCACCAATACAAAATCGGGCGAGAAAAACGCACCGGACGAGACCCTAAATTTAGGGGGGGCGATTACCTTAAGTCAGGCTTTTTCGTCGATAGTCGGCGACTGGAGTTTGGACGACAATGGGGCGTATGAAAAAACTCATTCCCTCCCTCCTCCTCGCCGCCGTCGCTACTGTTCTCCTCAACCTCGGATTCGTTCGGGCCGCCGCCAAATGGGACCCGACCTTCAAACCCGCAACCATTGTCCAGCTCGACGCCGCGCGTCCCAGTCCGGACTGCGATTCGCCTTGTGCGTGCGAGGAGTAACTTGCGTCCTCGCATCGCCCTGGTTTCTCGCGACTCCAATGCTCAACCTCGCGGCATTTCGGTATCGCCGGGTCTTCGCCGAACGCGGAGGCCCGGTGGAGCGGGTCGAAACGATCGATCTGTCCAGGCAGGATCGACGCATGTTCCAGGCCAATGCCTACTTACGTGCCGAATTGCAACCGGCCCGCGCGAAGCGCGCCGTCTATGGCAACGCCTCCGGTTCCGGCACTCATCCCTCGCCGATGATCGCCCGGTACATGGCGATTTCGGAGTCCTTGGAGCGCTGGGCCTATGCCGCGACGGTGGCGTCGCCGGACCGCGCCAAGTATGGGTTTGCAGTCGACCCGATGTCCAATGGAATGGCCGCGTTCCCGGGCATTTTCGCGGTCCAGGCCCGGCGGACCGCCTATTTGGAAGCGGTCGAGCGCTTCAGCCTGATCGCCTGGTGGGAAGGCATGCTGCCGGCGATTTCTAAGGCTACCGAGTGGCCCGATGTCGAAGCAGCCGTAATTTGGGCCAAACCCGGGGCCGTCGTCGTCATCGTGCACAAGCAGACCGCGGAAGGCCAATACGCCTACGGCCACGCCGCGGCGGGCGACTTTGCCAGCGCCTGCCGCAAAGCGGCGGTGGAATTGGGCCGCCACGAATACGTTATCCGCAGCTACCGCCTCGCGCGCGCCTGCAGCGGCGGCAGCGCGGCGGCTCCGACCAATTTACTGGAACGGCGCAGCGTGCATTTCGCCTCCGAAGAGGGCCACGAGCAATTCGTCCGGCGCCTGCGCACCCCGCCGACGCAAATTGCGGCGCCCCGGCGCGTCGCCTTCGACGGCGAGATTCCCGGCCCATGGACGCGGTACGCGCATGTTTGGCGCTTCGTCTTTCACCCGGTCACTTTGGATTTCCTCAACAACGACGAACGCTACTTCCTTTGGTGATCTGCCCCCGGCGAGCGACCGTCCGCCAACCCCCGGCGATCGCACCATGAAATTCCTTCATCTTGAGGATAACGCCGCCGATGCCGAGCTGGTGTTTCATGTGGTCCGGCGGGAGTGGCCGCAATGCGAGATCACCCTGTGCCGGGACCGGGCCGAATTTCAGGCTGCCCTGGACCGGGCGACGTTCGACCTCATTCTTTCCGATCACACCCTGCCGACTTTCGACGGCTTTGAAGCCCTGAAATTGGCGCAGCGCCTGGCGCCGGAGACGCCGTTTATCCTCCTTTCCGGCGCGATCGGCGAGGAACTGGCCATTCAGGCCGTGCGCACGGGCGCCGCCGACTACATTCTCAAGGATCGGATGGGGCGCCTGATCACCGCCATGCACCGGGCGATCGATTCCAGCCAGGAGCGAAAAAGGCGGAAGGAGCTCGAAGACCTGATCCACCGCGCGCAGCGCATGGAAAATATCGGCCTGCTCGCCGCCGGGATTGCCCATGATCTCAACAATATCCTGGCGCCGATGATGCTCATCGCGCCCGTCCTGCGCGAGCGGGTCACCAATCCCGAGGACCGGAACCTGCTCGTGCTGCTCGAAAAGAGCGCGGCCCGCGGGGCCCGCCTCGTCCGCCAGATCCTGGAGTTTGCGCGGGGCTCGGCCCCGCCCCATCAGCGGACCCAGGTGCGGCCGCTGCTGCACGAAATTGTTTCCCTGGCCATGGAGACATTTCCGAAACACCTGCGGGTGGAGCAGGAAATTGCGGAGGATCTTTGGTCGGTGCCGGCGGACGCGACGCAAATTCACCAAGTGGTGTTCAACCTCTGCATCAATGCGCGCGACGCGATGCCGACGGGCGGGACGCTGCGGCTGAGCGCGGACAACTGTGTCCTGGACCGCATCCACGCGGCGTCGATCGCGGGCGGGCGGCCCGGGGCCTTTGTCGTCCTGAAGATCGCGGACACCGGTATCGGAATCGCGCCCGAGATCGTGCCGCATATCTGGGAGCCTTTTTTCACCACCAAGAAACCCGGCAACGGCACGGGCCTCGGCTTGGCGACGGTGCGCGGGATTGTCGAAAGCCATCGGGGATTCATCGACCTGGGGACGGCCGCCGGCGTCGGCACGACCTTTCGGATCTACCTGCCGGCGACCAATCTGACGCCCGCCGAGGACCAGCCCAGCCTCCCGGCTTCGCTGTCCGATCTGCGGACCGCTTGAGCGGAGTTGAGGGCGGGCTGCAGTTAGGCGGCAAATCGACCGGCGCGCGGCCGCCGGTTTCTTTTGACTCAAGGCCCCACCGTGCCGATTAAAGAGCCAGTGAGTGAAAACCGGAATCCCCGCTATGCATCTCCTCTACCCAATGCGCAGCCCGCTCCCCGCGGCAGCCCGAAGGGATCCGTGACCGCCGAGGATGTGATCCGCGATCTGCGGCAATTACCGTCGACGCCGAAGATCCTGCCCAAGCTGTTGGAGATTCTGCGTGACGATCAGGCGTCAATGGGGGACGTCGTATCGCTGATCAAGATCGATCCGGGCATGGCCGCCCGCGTCCTGCAGATCGGCAACAGCGCCTACTACAGCCCAAGCCATGCCGCCCGCTGCCCGACCATGGAGGACGCCGTGTACCGGGTCGGATTGGTCAAGGTCTATGAGCTGGTGGCCTATGCGGCCACGGCGCAGTTGCTCATGAGGCCTTTGCGCTCCTATCGCCTGGAGGCGGAGGCCGTCTGGCAGTCATCCGTGACCTGCGCCCTCGCGGCCGAACGGCTCGGCCGGCATGTCGACGTCGATTTCAACACCGCCTATACGGCCGGCCTGCTCCACGCCGTGGGGATTGTCGCCGTGGATACCTGGGCGGCCACGCAGGAGTCGCCGATTTACTTCCTGAACGCGCAGCTGCCCAATGAAACCACCGAGAGCGAAAAAAGCCTGCTGGGCTTCCACAATGCCGCCGTGGCCGGGACGCTCCTGAAGACCTGGGCCTTCCCCGCGTCCATCCTTGAGCCGATCCGGTGGCAATACGCCCCCACCCTGGCGGGCCCGCACAAAAAGATGGCGGCGCTGATCCACACCGCCAAATGGCTGCGCGATGCCGTGCACGTGGCGGCGGAGCAGCCGCTGCCCCCGGCCCCCGAACCGGCGATTTTGGGGCTATTGCAACTCGAGCCCGCCGATTTGGAGGCATCGCTCGACGAAGTGAAGGACGCCTTTCTCAAGGCGAGCCTCCTCTTGGCGGAGCCGGGCGAGGCCGGCGCGGAAAACTAACGGTTGCCGACGGGCGGTCCCGGGTGGGATCGGGAGCGGATGGGAACCCCGAAGCCCGGGTCCGGTCAATTTTGGCTACCGCTGCGTCCCGACCCAACGATTCGATTTCTCCCCTGGCATTTTGAGCCCCGCCGACCCCGTGAACCCCACCCTCCACATCCTCATGGTCGAGGACAATCCGCTGGATGTCGAATTGGCGACGCATGCGTTACGGGGGCATGGCTTGGACTTCGCGCTGACCTGCGTGGAAACCAAGGGCGACTTCGAGCGGAAGCTGGCGGAATGCTCCCCGGACGTCATTCTTTCGGACTACGCCCTCCCGACCTTCGACGGCTTGGGCGCCCTGGCGATCGCCAAGGCGACGGCGCCGGACGTGCCATTTATTTTCGTCACCGGCACGATGGGCGAGGAGGTCGCGATCCTCACGCTCAAGACCGGCGCGACCGACTACGTCCTGAAAAACCGCCTGACGCGCCTGGGCTCGGCGGTGCAGCGCGCCTTGCGGGAGTCGGTTGAGCGCAAGGAGCGCAAACAGGCGGAGGAAAATCTCCATCGGTCCAACGAACAGCTGCGGGCCCTGACCAGCTACCTCCAGCAAGTGCGGGAGGAGGAGCGGACCCGGATTGCCCGGCAAGTCCACGACGAATTGGGCCAGGCGCTGACCGGCCTCAAATTGGACCTGGCCTGGCTGGACAATCACCTGCCCCGGGACGCCCGGACCCTGCACCAGAAGGCAAAGACCATGTCCGCCTACATCGACGCCACGATTCAAACCGTGCGGCGGATCGCCACCGAACTGCGCCCGGGCATTCTGGACGATCTCGGGCTGATCGCGGCAATCGAATGGCAAGCCCACGAATTCGAACAGCGGACCGGTATCCGCTGTTCGGTCCGCACGACGATCAAGGAGACCATGTGGCGGCAGGATTTCTCCACCGTGTTTTTCCGGATTTTTCAGGAAACGCTGACCAATATCATCCGGCACGCGCAATCCAGCCGGGTCGAGGTCGAGCTGACCGAGGAAAATGACCGCCTGGTGCTGACCATCCGCGACAACGGCCGCGGCATCACGCCCGCGGAGGCCGCCAGTTCGAAGTCCATCGGCCTGGTGGGCATGCGCGAGCGAGCCTCCCTGCTGGGCGGCGAAGTCCAGTTCCACGGGCTGCCCGGCAAGGGGACGACGGTGAGCGTGCGGATCCCGTTGGAACCGACCGGGCAATTGCTCGCCGCCTCATGAGAATTCTGATCGCAGACGATCATTCGGTCGTCCGGCACGGGCTGAAGCAGATTCTGGCCGCCGAGTATCGCAAGGCCGTCTTTGGCGAAGCCAGCACCGGCCAGCAGGCGATCGATCTGGTGTGGAAACAGCCCTGGGACGTCGTCGTGCTGGACATCACGATGCCCGGAGGCAGCGGGCTGGACGTGCTCAAGGAGATCAAGAAATCCCGGCCGAAGCTGCCCGTCCTGATGCTCAGCATGCACCCCGAGGATCAATTTGCCGTGCGCATGCTGAAGAGCGGCGCGGCCGGCTATATGACCAAGGAAAGCGCGCCGGCCGAATTGGTCGGAGCGGTGAAGAAAGTCATCTCCGGGGGCCGTTACGTCAGCCCGACGCTCGCGGAAAAAATGGCCGCCTTCATGGCGATCGACGTGCAGACGCTGCCGCACGAGCGCCTGTCCGATCGCGAATTTCTCGTGCTGCGCCTGATCGCCTCGGGCAAGACCGTGAGCGCCATCGGCAAGGAACTGTGCCTGAGCGTCAAAACGATCAGCACCTATCGCACGCGCATCCTCGAGAAGACCGG
>Ga0182024_10003944_pt1 | contig 34696 bp, 40 predicted proteins | sample P32metaG_FD_120480 | JGI IMG/M metagenome (GOLD analysis project Ga0182024, IMG submission 120480) | Permafrost microbial communities from Stordalen Mire, Sweden - P3-2 metaG (Illumina Assembly) | ecosystem: Environmental > Terrestrial > Soil > Wetlands > Permafrost | place: Sweden: Stordalen...
ATACAACACCAAACTCCTGCGCTTCGGCTACACTTCGCTGACCACTCCCGAATCTGTTTTCGACTACAACATGGAAACGCGGGAGCGGGAACTCAAGAAGCAGCAGGAAGTGCTGGGCGGCTACGACCCGACGCAGTATCAATCCGAGCGCATCTTCGCGACCGCGCCGGACGGCGTCAAAGTACCAGTTTCATTGGTCTATAAGAAGGGCCTGGTGAAAAACGGACAAGCGCCGCTGCTGCTGTATGGCTACGGCGCCTACGGGATCAGCATGGACCCGGGGTTCTCATCCGATCGTCTCAGCCTCCTGGATCGCGGATTCGTTTACGCGATCGCGCACATTCGGGGCGGCGCGGATCTGGGAAAGCCGTGGCATGAAGACGGGCGTCTTCTCAAGAAGCGCAACACTTTCACCGATTTCATCGCCTGCGCCGAATTTCTCATCGCCCGGAAATTCACATCGCCCACGCATCTTGCGATTATGGGAGGCAGCGCCGGCGGATTGCTGATGGGCGCTGTGACCAACCTGCGCCCCGACCTGTTCGCCGTGGTGGTCGCGATGGTGCCGTTCGTCGATGCGCTGAATACCATGCTGGATGCGTCACTGCCGTTGACCGTCGGGGAATACGAGGAGTGGGGCGATCCCAACGAGAAGCCGGCTTACGACTACATCAAATCCTACGCGCCTTACGAAAACGTGGCGCCGAAAGCTTACCCGACGATTCTGGTGACTGCTGGCCTCAACGATCCGCGCGTGTCGTATTGGGAGCCGGCCAAGTGGATTGCGAAACTGCGCGCGCTGAAAACCGACGACCATCGGCTGTTGCTCAAGACCAACATGGGCAGCGGGCACTTTGGAGCATCGGGCCGCTACGAGCATCTGAAGGAAACTGCTTTCAACTATGCTTTCATCCTCGATTCTTTTGGGATCGAGTAACGCGCCCGTGAAGGCCGCGCGAGAAACATTCCCACGCGAGACGCTATCCTTAATAGGATGAACCCACCAGCGGCCGCACCCAAGATTCACTTATCCAGCACCACCGACTATCGCGAGAATTACGCCAACAGCGTGCAGGTGCGCGTGAGCCTGTGGGACTTTTTCCTCAGCTTTGGCACCATCAATCAGACCACTCCTGACGCTGTCGCCATTCACAACTTTCAGGGGGTTTTTCTCAGCCCGCAGCAAGCTAAGGCGCTGACCAACGTTCTTGCGCAAAACGTCCAGCAGTACGAAACCGCGTTCGGCGAGATCAAACTGGAGCCGAATCCCGCCGGCCCGATGATCCAATAGCAGACCAGTTTCGGAGATAGCGTAAGTCATCTTCGAGAAACCCGCTGCTTTGGGAAAAACTGTGACGACCCGCACCAAACCGGCCGACGCAAAATCACGAGCTGGCCTGGCGCTGTCGAAACCCGCATCCATCGCGGTTTTCTTTGCCGGCTTCGCCGTGATCCTCGCCATCCTTCACGCGCCATATTTGAATCTGCCGTATTTTTGGGACGAACTCGGCCAGTTCGTTCCCGCGTCGCTCGACATTTTTCAGCATGGCGATTGGATTCCGAAAACCACGCTGCCCAACGTGCATCCGCCCGGCGTGATGGCCTACCTCGCGCTCACCTGGAAAATCTTCGGCTACTCCATTCCGGCCACCCGCATCGCCATGCTGTTGATGGCATCGGCGGGCGTGTTGTTCTCGTTTCTGCTGGCGATCCGCCTTGGACGCAACACTCCGGGCGCGCCCGCCTTCGCCGCCGCCGCTTTCCTGATCGCCACGCCGATGTTCTACACGCAATCAATGATGGCTGAGCTCGACATGCCCGCGATGGTCTTCACTGCGCTCGCGCTGCTGCTGTTTCTCGACAATCGCATCGTCGCCTGCGTCGCCGCATGCACCGCGCTTGTGCTGGTGAAAGAAACCGGTATCTCCACTCCTTTCGTACTCGCCCTGTGGCTGATGTTTCGCGAAAAACGCATTCGCGCGTCGCTGTACTTTCTTGTGCCCGCCGCCGCGCTGGGCGTTTGGCTGGTGATTCTTCATCACGCGACAGGCCGTTGGCTCGGCAACGAAGAGTTCACCAAATACAACGTTTCCGATTCGCTGCAACTCAGCCACATCCTGGGTTCGCTGTGGCGCCGCGGTTATTTCCTGTTCATCGCCGATGGGCTGTGGATCGGCGCCGTAGTGATGTTCGCGGGATGGCGCGCGCTTCGCGGTCGCGATTGGACCATCGCGTTCCTGGTCGCCGGCGCTCACATCCTCCTGATCAGCGTTTTCGGCGGCGCGTCGCTCGATCGCTACACCATGCCCGCATTTCCCGTGCTCTATGCCGCCATGGCCGTCGCCGGTTCCACGCTTCCCGTGAGTTGGCGATGGGTCACGCGCGCGTTCATGATCGGCGCATTGGCCGTTGGCCTCTGGTGGAATCCGCCGTATCCTTTCTCATGGGAGAACAATCTCGCGATGACCGATTTTGTTTCGCTCCAGGAGAATGCCGCGTCCTATCTCGACCAGCACAACCCCAACGCCCGCGTCGCCAGCGCCTGGCCGTTTACGGATGAGCTGCGCCGTACGGAATTCGGCTACGTGCATCATCGAATGAACGTTGAGCAGATCGAGGATTTTCGACCCGAGTCTCTCGCAAAACTCGATCCTCACAAGATCGACATCCTGGTCGTGTATTGCCGCGTGTGGGCACTGGACGGCGGCGCGCTCGATATCGCGTGGCTCAGAAGTTATTTGGACCGCGTGTGGGGAATCCATCGACAGGCCACGCCGGAACAGATCCGCAGCGCCCTCGGCTTTGTTCCTGTAATTCGCTGGGATCGTCGGGGCCAGTGGATCGAGATCTATCTGCCGGAAAGCGTGCTGGCGAGACTACCTTCCGAGGACTACATCGATTCCGGAAAGCACCAAACTCAGAATATCCTGCGGTAGCTTCCCAATGCGCTTGACGAGGAGGTCTTTGTCGACAGCGATAATCTGTGAAACATTGGCAACTGAGTCTCGTTTGAGGCTCGAAAGCCGCGGCGAGAGCAAGACATTGCCAGGTGCATCGGCTAGGTCAAGATTCGTTGTGATGGGGACACATATGACCGTGGCAATACGACTTCGATTGAGTGGATCTCCCTGGACGATAACAACCGGCCTTCGGTACCCCGGTCCAGACCCCACTGGTTCAGGAAGATCTGCCCACCAGATCTCGCCTTGCGCGGGAATTACCACTCGACGCGCTCAAGGATTCTGCGCGCCGCGGCCGTGACAAATGGATCTCGCGTGTCGCCAACTTTATCGCAGACTTGATTCATCGCTTCGGTGATCGTGTCATCCGTGTGCCGATTCACGTACTCTCGAACGGCGTCGCTGTAAAGCCGGCTACGCGATTTCTTGGTGCGTTTCGCAAGCTTTTCGGCGCGCGTGAACACTTCGTCGGGAATCGAGATTGCCGTCTTCATACCTTTAGTATAACCGTGCCGCTAATCCTCGCCGCTGCCCCCAACCTTCAGCACCGCGAGGAACGCCTCCTGCGGAATCTCCACGCGACCCACCCGCTTCATTCGCCGCTTGCCTTCCTTTTGCTTTTCGAGCAGCTTTCGTTTGCGCGAAATATCACCGCCATAGCATTTGGCAAGCACGTTCTTGCGCATCCCTGAAATGGTTTCTCTCGCGATCACTTTATTGCCGATCGCCGCCTGCAGCGCTACTTCGAACATCTGCCGCGGAATCAATTTCCGCAAACGTTCGATCAAAATCTTGCCGCGCTCATACGCGAAATCCCGATGCACGATCAGCGAAAGAGCGTCCACCGGCTCGCCCGCCACCAGAACATCCAGCCGAACCATCGGCGACACACGGTGCCCCGAGAAGTGATAGTCGAGCGACGCATACCCGCGCGAGGCCGACTTCAACCGGTCATAGAAATCCAGCACGATTTCGTTCAGCGGCAGCTCATACACCAGCAGCACACGCCCCGTTCCGATGTATTCGAATTTCTTCTGCGTCCCGCGCTTTTCCTCCAGCAGCTTCAGAATTTCGCCGATGTACTCTTCGCGCGTGATCACCGTCGCGTCGATAATCGGTTCCTCAATCTGCTTGATCCCGGAGGGATCGGGGAACTTCGTCGGATTGTCCACTTCGAGCACCTGGCCGTCGGTCATCGTCACCTTGTAACGAACGCCGGGCGCGGTGGTGATTAGGTCGATCTTGAACTCGCGCTCCAGCCGCTCTTGAATAATTTCAAGATGGAGCAGCCCCAGAAATCCGCAGCGGAATCCGAATCCGAGCGCCACGGAATTTTCGGGTTCAAAAGTGAACGCACTGTCGTTGAGGCGCAGTTTTTCCAGCGCATCTCGCAACAATCCATGCTCATGCGATTCGATGGGATAAAGACCGGCGAAGACCAGCGGCTTCAATTCCTCAAAGCCGGGCAGCGGCTCCGGCGCGGGGTTCACATGATCGATGATCGTGTCACCGATCTGCGCGTCGGAAACCGTCTTGATATTGGCAAACATGAATCCCACTTCGCCCGCCGACAGCTCATCGCACGGGACGGGCTTGGGCGATTGATACCCCAGCCCCTCCACTTCGTGGACGCTCTGGTTTGACCACAGCCGGATTTTCTGTCCGATCCGCAGCTTCCCTGAAAAAACACGCGTGAGAATAATCACGCCGCGATACGGATCGAACCACGAATCGAAAATCAGCGCGCGCAGCGGATCGTCGGGAGAGCCCTTTGGATGCGGAACCAGATGCACTACCGCTTCCAGAACATCTTCGATACCGATTCCGTTCTTCGCGCTGGCCAGAATCGCGCCGCTCGCGTCGAGCCCGATCAGATGTTCAATCTGCTCGCGAATCCGCTCCGGCTCGGCCGACGGCAGATCGATTTTGTTGATCACTGGAATAATTTCCAGGTTGTGATGCAGCGCCAGATAGGTGTTAGCCAGCGTCTGCGCTTCCACGCCCTGTGACGCATCCACCACCAGCAGCGCACCTTCGCAGGCCTGCAAGCTGCGCGAAACTTCGTATGTGAAATCGACATGACCCGGCGTGTCGATCAGATTCAGTTGATAATCCAAGCCATCCTTCGCGCGATAATTCAGCCGCACCGCGTGAGCTTTGATGGTGATGCCGCGCTCGCGCTCCAGGTCCATCGTGTCCAGAACCTGCGCCATCATTTCCCGCTGCGAAAGCGCGCCGGTCACCTCCAGCAGACGGTCGGCCAGCGTCGATTTGCCGTGGTCGATGTGCGCAATGATGCTGAAGTTGCGGATGTATTCGGGGAGCATGCGGATCTTTTCTTTACGCGCACAGTCTTCTCTCGAACGGAGCGCAGCGGTCGTCTCCAACTGAGAGTGACCTCCGCACCCTGTGCGCTATCATGAAGCTCAGAAGCCTGGAACCTCGATTATCCCACGATGTCCCATCAGCAAATCGAATGGCAGCCGGAAGGCGTGCATGACGCGCGTGGCCTGAAATTCGCCATCGTGGTCGCGCGATTCAACAGCAACATTACCTGCAAGCTGTTGGAAGGTGCGCGCGCAGCGCTCAAAGAAGCTCGTGCCGACGCGCCGGATGAATTTTTCGTGCCCGGCGCGTTCGAATTGCCCTTCGCGGCCAAGCGTCTCAGCGCAAATTATCACGGAATCATCGCGTTGGGGGCGGTGGTTCGCGGCGAAACGCCGCACTTCGATTATGTTTGCGCCGAATCCGCGCGCGGATTGCAGCAGGTCGCGCTCGAAACCGGCGTGCCGGTCGCTTTCGGCGTGCTCACCACCGATACCACGGAGCAGGCCGAGGCGCGCGCCGGTGGCCGGCACGGGAACAAGGGGTACGACGCCGCCATGACGGCCGTCGAAATGGCCCGGTTCCCCAGGCGGACCTGAATATGCCCGCGCGTCACCGTTCCCGCCAACGGGCCTTACAGGTTTTGTTTCTGTGGGATCAGCGCAAGCAGGCGATCGACGAAGCCATCCGCGCGTTTTACGAAACGCTTTCCTCGGACGATACACTTCCCTCCGACGACGACCAATCCCCGCCCGCGGCGCCCGACGAATTCATGGAGGTCCTGGTGCGCGGCGCTTCCGAACACGCCGCCGGAATCGATCGCCGCATCAGCGGAAAGTCCGAGAACTGGCGCATCGAGCGCATGCCCGCCGTCGATCGAAACATTCTGCGTCTCGCGGTCTACGAAATGAGCGAACTCGAAACCCCCGCGCCGGTGGTGATCGACGAAGCGCTGGAGTTGGCCCGCCAATTTTCCGGAGACGAGTCGGTGTCCTTCATCAACGGGGTGCTGGATGCTCTATATAAAGCCGCAGTACACAAAGACGCCGCGCACAAGGACGCCGCCCCCGGCGCGCCTCGCGAAACGCTTCCCGCCGGCCCGCCCGATCCAACGTGATCCGGCCAGCCGCGAGCCGGCATTTACGAATGGGCGAACATAACCGAGCTGCCGTGAACCCGCTCCGAATCGTTCTCGCCTCTCCGCGCAATCCCCTCAATATCGGCGCAGCCGCGCGCGCGATGAGCAATTTCGGCGTTTCCGAACTGCGCCTGGTGAATCCCTATGAAGTTGCGTTTCGCGAAGCCAAATCGGCCGTGAAATCTCACCATATCTTGCAAGCAGCGCGCGAATATCCATCGGTCGCGGATGCCGTCGCCGATTGCGGACTGGTGGTCGGCACTACCTCGAAAGGTCATCGCACCCTGGACCATCCCCTGCGCCGCCTCGAAATGGGTGGCCGCATCATTCGAAGAAAGCTGGCGGCAACACCGGTGGCGCTGCTGTTCGGTTCGGAAAAATTCGGGCTCTCGAACGACGAAATGAGTCATTGCCATTGGCTGATGCGCATTCCAGCGCGCGAAGAGCACGGCTCCATGAACCTCGGCCAGGCCGTCGCGGTATGCCTCTACGAAATCATGCGCGATCCCGCCGCCGCGAAAGCCGCGCCCGGTCCCAAGCAGGCCGCCACCGCCGAACAAGCCGAGCGCGTCACGCAACTGCTCGAAGAAATTCTGGACCGCTCTGGCTACGTTCACGCTCGCGTCGCCGGATCCACGCGATTGAAAATCCGGCGCCTCATCCGCCGCATGGATTTGACCGCGCACGACGCCGAGGTATGGCTCGGAATGCTACGGCAGATCCTGTGGAAGCTGGTATCCTAAAGTTCTTGAGCGCACAACGCATTCGCCGTGCGCTCTTTAGTTCTTCCCCCATGACCAAAGTAACTTTGCATTACGATCTCACCCGCCCCTTGACCGATGACGATCTCACCGCTATTTCCGATGTGCACTCCACCTACGGCCTTGCCCGCGTGCAACTCGCGCCCACTCTGGATAAACTGATTGTCGATTACGACGCGTCGCGCCTGCTCAAGTCCGACGTCGAGGCCGCGCTGTTGCGCCACGGAATTCCGATTCCATCCACGGCGCAAGCGGTCGCGTAGGGCGATCACCGGTCTTCCGAGCCGCGACCGGATTTTTACGAGCCGCGACCAAAGGGAGCGGTTAAAGTTTCTTCCAAAGCCCTTTCCGTCGCTCTGCCCCCTCTACTTTCGAACACTGACCCTCAACAACTCAGCGCAGATCTGCCTCGTCCAATCCTGCGCGTGGCTCCACGATCGCCACACATCCGCGGCCCACTTCATCAGCGCCGCATCGCGTTTCGCACCCGGCTCCGCCTGCAAAACATCCGCAACCGTCATCCCGTATTCAGGGGGCGGATCGAACCACGTCCACGTCCGCTTGGTTCGGCCGAGCTCCATATGTGCAAGCTGCACTTGCCGTCCCGAGTATCCCTTTTCAAGCGCGAGATAAAGACCGATCAACGAAAACGCGATGCCGATATTCGATTTCGACGCAACCAGGTGCTGCGCCTGCCACGCGTCGACAGCGTGTTGATGAATGAATTTCGGATCGCCGTGCGTTAGTGTGTACGCGGATAATTCACCGAAGAGACCCCAGCATTCCGCCGAAGCGTTGTGACGTGCCTCAGGCGATTTACCGCTGGAAGGTTGCTCGATTCCGCACCCCGGACAGATCGACGACGCCACGGATCACTTCCGCGGCTGATCCAAGCGATCCACCGGCTTGTACGCGACGCAGTCGATCTCCACGCGCATGTCCGCGTGAAAGCTCGCGACCACGGTGGTCCGAGCCGGCTTGTGCGCTTCGAAAAATTCGGCGTACACTTCGTTCATCGCTTTGAAATCGCCGCCGTCTTTCAGGAACACGCCGCATTTCACGACGTCGCTCAGCGATACTCCGCAACCCTGCAGGATCCGAAGAATGTTCCCGAGTACCAGCCGCGTTTCGTGCCGGATGTCGCCCGGCGACAGTTTATCCGTCGCCGGATCGATTAAACATTCCGTTGGAGGTTTCATGATACAAGAGAAGCACGCGCCAGTAGCTCAGGGCCTGGGCGAGGCGACAGCGAGAACGCGGGAGCGGCATGCCGGAGCTGACGAATAGGTTCGATGCGCCGGACACGTTGATGAAGAGCACGTCGATAAAGGACGAGAGAGCGTCGAAGGTTGGGCCGGCCGGGATCGACATCGCCTACCAGCGCCTGGGGAAAGCCGATGCGCCTGCCGTGCTGCTGGTCATGGGGATCGCCGCGCAATCCATTCATTGGCCTGATGCGTTTTGCCAGGCCCTGGCCGCCGGCGGCCTGCAAGTCATCCGCTTCGACAATCGCGACTCCGGACTCTCCACGCACATGACGGATGCCCCACCCCCGAATTTGCCTGCGGCGCTGGCCGGCGATCTGTCGTCGGTGTCCTACACGCTGTCGGACATGGCCGCCGACGCGGTGGGATTGTTGGACTGTCTTCGCATCGAAAAGGCCCACGTCGCCGGCGCGTCCATGGGAGGCGCGATTGCGCAGACCATGGCTATCGAGCATCCGGACCGTGTGCGCTCTCTCACATCGATGATGGCCACCACCGGCAACATGCAAGTGGGGCAGCCATCGCCAGAGGTGCTTCGCACGATTTTTTCCGGCCCGCCGGCCGTGACGCGCGACGAAGCGATTCAGCAGAGGCTCCGAGCTGTCCGCGCCATGGGCTCACCGGGATATCCGGCGGACGAGGAGGAAGTCGCTGTGGGAGCAGGGCGCGCCTTTGACCGCTGCCACGATCCGGCTGGCACCGCGCGTCAGGTGGTGGCGACAGTGGCCTCCGGCGATCGGACGGAACTCCTGCGCCGGCTCAAAGTTCCCGCGCTGGTTATCCACGGCCTTGCGGATAAGATGTGCGACGTCAGCGGCGGGCGAGCGACGGCTGAAGCCATTCCCGGCGCGGAACTGGTCCTGATGGAAGGAATGGGGCACAATCTGCCACCCGGTTTGCGATCCGAGCTGGCCGCACTTATCGCCCGATTCGTGTGGCGGGCGGAGCCGCCTCCGGCGGTTTTGGCGCGATAGGCGCGACAGGTTTGGTGGGCACGTAAACCACGTTCCTGTAGTCGCCCTCGGCGGTTTGGCGCGATAGTCGCGACAGGTTTTGGTGGGCTGCCCACGAAATCAGGTGGGGGAAATTGCTAGCGGCCCTTTCCACCAGGCGACGGGGTCCAGATCGAATCTGCGGTATGCGCTCGGGTTGGCGTTGCGGATTCTTAACCGCTCCATTGGCGCAAGCGCAACTTGGTCGCGGCTCGTTAAGAGTCATCAAGAATACACGGCTTTCTGCTATCCTTAAACCAGATGTGGTTCACGCTTCCGCGCCAGCGGACGTCCGTTCCCGTTTTTCCTCCTGAAGTTCGCCTTAAAGCCGGAACGCGCGCCCTGACGGGCGCGGCTCGAAGCCGGAACGCACTCACCAACCTCCACCTCGAATGAAGTCCAGCGTACAGATCAGCCGCGGCATTGAGTCACTGTTCGGGACGCGCGATGAAAACATCCGTCTGATCGAAGACGGATTGCAGGTGCGCACCCGGCTGCTAAACGATTCGATCGAAATCGAGGGTGAGGACGCGTGCGTCGCTCGCGCGCAGGAAATCTTGAGCGACTACGCCGCGCTGGTGCGCGAAGGGCACGTTTTCAACAACGGCGATTTGAACAGCTATCTGCGCGTGGTGACGGCGGACGCCGGATCGAGCCTTCGCCGGCTGGTGGAGAGCGGCAAACAGCGCAACTTCGGCAAGCGAGTGGTGACGCCGAAGACCATGAACCAGCGCCGCTACGTGGATGCGATTGAACGGCACGATTTGGTGTTCGGCATCGGACCGGCGGGAACCGGCAAGACTTATCTGGCGGTGGCGATGGCGGTATCCGCGCTGATGTCGAAACGCGTGAGCCGCATCGTACTGGCGCGTCCAGCGGTGGAAGCGGGGGAACGGCTCGGATTCCTGCCCGGCACATTGCAGGAAAAGGTCGACCCGTATCTGCGGCCGCTTTATGACGCGCTCTACGACATGCTGGAAGCGGAGAAAGTGGAGAAACTGCTGGAGCGGAACATCATCGAGGTGGCTCCCATCGCGTTCATGCGCGGCCGCACGCTGAACGATAGTTTCATCATCATGGATGAGGCGCAGAACAGCACGCCCGAACAGATGAAGATGATTCTGACGCGGCAGGGCTACAACTCAAAGATGGTGGTCACCGGCGATCCCACGCAAATCGATTTGCCGGGAGGCTTACGCAGCGGATTGATCGAGGTGATCGACGTGCTGCGCGGAATCGAAGGCATCAGCTTCGTGCCGTTCGACGATCGCGACGTGGTGCGCCACAGCCTGGTGCAAAAAATCGTCAAGGCGTACGAGCGCTATAACGAATTGATCGGCGTGAATCGCCAGCTGTCGCTGAAACTGGGCGATCAGGCGGCGGAAGGCTCCAAAGTCGACGGGGCAACGCCGGCGGCCACGGGAATGCCCACGCCCAGTGGTCCCGAACCGGTCCGCGAATTCCCGGCGGCCTGAGGGGGGCATGTCTCCCGATATGTCTCCAGAAATGTCTACCGACGACGGCCCATTGCTCGGCACATTGCTTATTCGTGGGTGCGTGCGGCAGCCGTCGCGGCGCGTTCGTCAACTTTCGAGCCGGGCGCTGCGCGAATTTCTGGAAGAGATCACGCGGCGTGTGGCGCGGGGCCGCGGTGTGGTGTGTCTGATTACAGGTGATGCAGAGTTGCGGCGGCTGAATCGTCAATTTCTGGGGAAGGATTACGCGACGGATGTGCTGTCGTTTCCGGCTGGGGATGGGGTTGGTGATCCCCGCCCTGACGGGCGGGGCTTGAGAGCCGGAGCGCGCGCCCTGACGGGCGCGCCTCAAAGTGGGAACGGGCTCTCTAACGATCGCGGTTCAGCCGGCGAAATCGCGATCTCGATCGATCGAGCGGCGGCGCAGGCAAAGGAACACGGACACTCGCTGGCCGATGAGTTGCGCATCCTGATTCTGCACGGGGTGCTGCACCTGGCAGGATTCGATCACGAAAAAGATTCCGGCGAAATGCGGGACACGGAAACGCGATGGCGCAAGCGTTTCGGCTTGCCGCCGGGGCTGACGGAGCGCGAGACGGCACGGGCGCGGGTCCAACCCGTGGCGCACGCCCATACCCAACCCAGGCAGGGAAGAGCGCGGCGATGACGCTGGCCTTTTCGATCGCCGCGCTGCTGGCCGCCGTCATCGTGACGGTGGTGACGTGCGTCCAGCTCCTGTATCTGGAATCGTTGCGGATACGCACCCGCGAGCGCCCCGCGCTTGAGTTTTTCAAACAGACGCTCGAAGCCAAACTTGGCCTGGAAACCGAGCGAGGGAACCGCATTTTTTCATTGATCAAACACGTGGGCCTGACCCTCATCGGCGGCCTGACGCTGGCCGCGACCTGGAGCAGCACACCGGGGTGGCAGGGATTGATTTCCGCGGGTTTGCTGGCGGGATTTTTCACCATCGTGGGAACGTACATCATCCCGCAGATCGTGTATCGCAAGAGCACGGGCGAGGGATTGCTTGCGCTGGTGCCATTGCTGCGCGTGCTGGCGCTGGTGGTGGCGCCGTTGATGTGGGCCATCGAGTTTATCGAATCGTTGTTCGAATTACGCAACGCGCCGGAAACGGCCGAAGACGCGCGCCCGGAAGAACACATCGAGGCGTTGATCATGGCGGGTGAAGAAGAAGGCCTGATCGAAAAAGCGGACCGCGAGCTGATTCAATCCGTGGTCGCATTCGGCGATAAGACGGTGCGTGAGGTGATGACGCCACGTCCGCGCATAGTGGCGATCCGCCAGGACGCGACGCTCGATGAATTGCGCCAACTGGTGATCCATGAACAGTATTCGCGCATTCCTGTTTACGAGGAAAGCATCGATCAGATTGCGGGGTTCGTGCACGTCCGCGACGTCTTCGAGCTGGACGAAGGGCAGCGCGCGCGCAGACGCGTTCGCGACATCATGCGGCCCATCCGCGCGGTTCCGGAATCGAAAGCCGTAAACGATTTGCTGCGCGAAATGCAGGAGGAAGGCGCGCACATGGCTGTGGTGGTGGACGAATACGGGTCGACTGCCGGCATCGTGACCATGGAGGACATGGTGGAAGAGATCGTGGGAGAGATTCACGACGAGCATGAGCCCGATCGTGATTTTCGACAGGACCCCGACGGCAGCTACGTGGTTTCAGGTAGCTTCGATATCGGGCGTCTGGAAGACCTGCTGGATTTTCATTCGGATCACGGCACCGAGTCGACCACGGTGGGCGGCCTGGTTACGGAATGGCTGGGCCACGTGCCCGCGGTGGGAGAAGAAACTGAGCGCGACGGCATTTCCATCAAAGTGCTGGCCGCGACGAATCGGCGCGTGGACCAGGTTCGGGTGGCCAAGGTGACGAATCAGGCGCAACCGGGATGAGCGAAAGAGTAGAACATCGCGCGGGGTTCGTTGTGATCCTGGGCCGGCCGAACGCCGGAAAATCCACGCTGCTGAATGCGCTGGTGGGCGCGAAGCTTGCGATCGTCGCATCGAAGCCGCAGACGACGCGGACCTCGATTCAGGGCGTGGTTACGTTGCGTGAGGCGCAGATCATTTTTGTCGACACACCGGGAATTCATAAATCGGGCACACGGCTGAACCGGCGGATGATGGACGAGGTGCGATCGGCGGCGGCGGGTCCTGACCTGGCGCTGTTCGTGGTGGATGCGCTCGCGCCCGCACGTGAGGAAGACGCGGAGGCCGTGGATTTAGTGAAGAAGATCGGCTTGCCGGCGGTTGCGGTGTTCAACAAGATCGATCAGCTACGTGATAAGCCGAAGCTGCTGGCGTTGATCGAGCGCTATCGCGCGATGCACGAGTTCGCGGCGTACGTGCCGATTTCGGCGCTGAGCGGGGACGGTATCGATGCTCTGCGGAAGGAGATCATCGCGCGGTTGCCGCCGGGTCCGGCTCTCTATCCCGCGGATTATCTTACCGATCAGCCCCAGCGTTTCCTCGCCGCAGAAATTCTTCGCGAAAAAATACTGCAGTTCACTACGGAAGAAGTGCCGCACGCGGTCGCCGTCATGATCGAGTCCTGGGAGGAGTCAAAAAAGCTGGTACGCATCGCCGCGACGATTTATGTGGAGCGTCCCGGCCAGAAGGCGATCCTGATCGGTTCCAATGGGAGTGCGCTCAAGAGAATCGGGACGCAGGCGCGCAAGGATCTGGAGGAATCCCTGGGACGGAAAGTGTTCCTGCAAACCTTCGTCAAAGTGCAGCCCAACTGGCGCCAGGATCCCGAGTTCATCGCGTCCACAAGCTGGCGGGGCAGGCACGGTGAGTAACTTTGATGTAGTTTAGGGTTATGGTCACGCGCACGCTCTCCCTGCTGATTGTGTTTGCTCTGATGGTCCCGATGCTGGTGGCGCAAGGCACGCCCGCCGATGACAAGATTTACGACGCGGTCCGCACCAAGCTGGCGAACGATCCGGACGTGAAGGGCGCTGGACTGGATATCACAGTGAAGGCCGGCGTAGTGATCCTGCGCGGCCGTGTGCATGACGATAGGGCCAAGGAGAAGGCGAGCAAACTGGCCAAGAGCGTGAAGGGCGTGGTCAGCGTCACGAATGAGCTGAAACTTTTCAGCCAGGATTAAGCGCTGGGGAGTGCGCCGCGTCGCGATCGCTCTTGTCAAAAAGCGCGGCGGGCGGCGGTCGACAGTCAGTGGCGGAAATGCCGGATGCCGGTGAACACCATGGCCAGCCCCAGGCGATCCGCGGCGGCGATCACTTCGTCATCGCGCACGGAGCCGCCGGGCTGAATCAACGCCGTGATTCCATATTTCGCGGCTTCCTCCACGCCGTCCGCGAACGGAAAGAATGCATCGGATGCCAGCACGGTTCCCGCCAGCGGGAGAACCGCCTTCATCGCGCCGACCTTCACGGAGTCGACGCGACTCATCTGTCCCGCTCCGACGCTGATGGTCTGTCCGGCGCGCGCGTAGACGATGGCGTTGGACTTGACGTGTTTCGCGACCTTCCATCCGAATTCCAGCGCGGCCCACTCTTCGACAGTGGGCGCGCGCTGCGTTTTCACCTGTGTTTGCGCGCGATCGAGGCGGCCCACATCGGGAGTCTGCGCGAGGAATCCTCCACTAATCGATTTGACCACCAGCCCCGGGGGCGCCTCGGCGACACGCAGCACGCGCAGATTTCTTCGCGCGGCCAGGATCCGCAGCGCTTCTTCCGAGTACTCCGGCGCGGCAATCGCTTCGGTGAAGATCTTCGCGACCTCGGCCGCCGTTTCATGGTCCATCGTGCGATTGAAGGCCAGAACTCCACCGTAGGCGGAAATGGGATCGGCCTCGAGCGCGCGCCGGTAACTTTCCACGAGCGAAGAGCTGGTTGCATTGGAGGAAACTTCGGCGCAGCCGCAAGGATTGGTGTGTTTGACGATGGCCGCGGCGGGCGCGTCGAACTCGGCGATCAACTGCCACGCGGCATCCAGATCCACCAGGTTGTTGTAGGAAAGCTCCCTGCCCTGGATCTGCGTGGCTCCGGCGATTCCAGTTTGTCCGCTCGAATACAACGCCGCCGATTGATGCGGATTTTCACCATACCGCAAAGCCAGCGTTTTCGGCGCGCGAATGTCGAGCGTGGCGGGGATCGGGTCTTCAATGTGCCCGGCGGCGTGGCCCGATACGGCGTGCCCAAGCGCAGCGACCTGATCGAGCCTCATTGAAACCGCGCGATCGTAGGCGGCAGTGGTCGAGAATGCTTGCTTCGCCAGCTTCCAATGCGTTTCGGGTGAAAGCGATCCGCCGCTTTCGCGCAGCTCGTCGATAATAGCGACGTAATCTTCCGGCGATGTCACCACCGCGACATCCTGATAATTCTTCGCCGCCGCGCGAATCATGGTCGGCCCGCCGATGTCGATATTCTCGATCAACTCCGCGAGCGGCGCGTCCTTGTTCGACGCGACTTTTTCGAACTCATACAGATTCACGCACACTAGATCGATCGGCGGGATTCCATGCTGTTCAATCGCGCGCATGTGATCCGCGTTCGCGCGCATCGCCAGAATGCCGCCGGCGATGGAAAAATGGAGGGTCTTCACGCGCCCATCCAGCATTTCCGGGAACCGCGTCACGTCGGAAACTTCGCGCAAGCGAGCGATACCAGCCTCTTTGAGAACTCGAAAAGTGCCGCCGGTCGAAAGGATCTCAACGTCGAGAGCACCGAGAGAGCGCGCGAACCCGGTGATTCCGGATTTATTGGTGACGCTCAGGAGAGCGCGTCGTATGCGAGGCATGAACCACTATTGTGCGCTAATGCGTGCGCTATTTGCCTCGCGCCTTGGCAACCTCGGCCAGGAAGTAGCGCGCGCGTTCGACGAAAACTTCGAAGTGCCCTTTCTCCAGATTCTTGCTGTCGATCAGATCGCCGCCCACCGCGACCGCGCAGGCGCCCGCCTTCAGGAACTCCGCGGTGGTCTCGAGCGTGACGCCGCCGGTCGGAATCATTTCGATTTCGGGGAAAAGCGCCTTCAACGCGCGGATATATTTCGGGCCGCCCATCGCGCCGCATGGAAAGATCTTGACGATGTCCGCGCCCGCGTCCCAGGCGGCCAGAACCTCGGTGGGCGTCAGCGCCCCGGCTGTGATCACTTTCGAATAGCGCTTCGCCATTTCGATGGTCTTGAGGCTCAGCACCGGCGTCACCAGGAATTGCGCGCCCGCAAGCATACACACGCGCGCGGTTTCCGGGTCGAGCACCGTTCCGGCTCCCAGCGTGATCTTGTCCCCGAACTCGTCGGCCACTTTTTCGAGGGCGCGCAACGCGCCGGGAACCGTCATGGTGATTTCCGCGGCGCGAATGCCGCCTTGAAACACTGCCTCCACGGCGCGCACGGCGCTGTCCGCCGAGCCGGTCCGGACCACCGGGACGACTCCGATATCGATTATCGAATCCAGGATGCTTTTTCGGCTCATAATGCTGATAGTGTACTCTCAAAAGTTATGAAGCTCGTTACCTTTCGCCGGCCTGGCAGCGCACCCGAGGCAGGCATCCTTTCGGGAAATCGCGTAGCCGGGACCGGCATGGACATGCTCACGTTGATCGCCACCGGAAAGTTACCGGCGCCCAGCGACCTGACTTACGAACTCGGCGAAGTGAAGCTGCTCGCTCCGATTCCGCGTCCGCCGAAGCTGATCTGCATCGGCCTGAACTATCGCGATCACGCCGAGGAAACGAAGAACGCGATTCCCACGGTCCCCACGATCTTCAATAAATTCACGAACGTGGTGATCGGTCCGGGCGATTCGATCGTTCTTCCGAAAGCTTCGAGCCGGCCGGATTACGAAGCCGAATTCGCGTTTGTCATCGGGCTCGGCGGCCGCCACATCTCCGCGTCGCGCGCGATGGAGCACGTGTATGGCTATACGATGGTGAACGATGTCAGCGCGCGCGATTTCCAAATGGCGACGTCGCAATGGCTGATGGGAAAGACGTTCGACACGTTCGCGCCGATGGGGCCGTGGCTGGTGACCGCCGATGAAATCGCCGATCCGCACGCTCTGGACATTTCGCTTGAGATTATTTCAAAGGAATCGGGCACGGAACGTCTTCAGCATTCCAATACGCGCGAACTTATTTTCAAGATACCCGAGCTGATCGAATACCTCTCTACTGTTGTGACGCTGGAACCCGGCGATGTGGTTTCAACGGGAACGCCGGCGGGCGTCGGATTCGCGCGGAAACCGCCGCGTTATCTGAAACCTGGCGACGAAGTCGTCATTCGCGTCGAAGGGCTTGGGGAGCTACGAAATCCCTGCGTCGCCGAGGCCTGAGACACCTGAGGCCAAAGCCGGCGCGTCTGGATCGCTGAAAACCCGATAGGTTACATCCCCTCCTCAGGCGCTATTACGTAGCGTCGAAACGGTACACAACCATTCCTCCACCGGGCGCATCAAAGAGATGTGAGGTGATGGTTATGATGCGACCAATTTATAAAGCAACACTTGGTTTCGCCTTGGCTGCGTTGGCAGCGCCGGCTTGGGCCAATCCCAATCCCGCGCGGCAGATGGGCCCCGCGCAACCGGGAACTTTGAATTATGTGGAAGGGCAAGCGACTCTTGACGGCCAGCCTGTCGACCGCAACGCGGTTGGATCGATCCAGTTGCAGGCGGGCCAAATGCTGGCGACGCAAAACGGCAGAACCGAGATTCTGTTGACGCCCGGCGTTTTCGTCCGGATGGGCGCCAACGGCTCGGTCCAGATGGTTTCTCCGAATCCGGCGAATACGGAAATTCGGCTGGGCAAAGGCAGAGCGCTGGTGGAAGTGGACTGGATTCAGAAGGAGAATCGGATTCTGGTCGACGTAGGCCCGCGGCAGATCGAATTACAGGAAAAGGGTCTGTATGATTTCGACGCGGATCGGAGCGTGGCGCGCGTTTTTGACGGCCGCGCCGCGGTTCTCGAACCCGGCCGGGAAGAACACATTCAAGGTGGGCACGAGATGACGCTGACCGCAGCCAAACCGAAGGCGGTCGGCTTTGACAAGAAGGCCTATGAGGACGACCTGTATCGTTGGTCGCAACTCCGGGCGTCGTATCTCGGCGAAGCCAACGTACAACTGGCGCGGACGTATTACGGCGGTTACGGCTGGGCGCCTTCGCCGTGGGTTGGTCCAGGCTGGTATTGGGATCCGTGGTTCACGGCCTATACCTGGCTTCCTGGCGACGGGTTGTTCTGGAGCCCCTTCGGCTTCGGGTTCTACTCGCCGCTGTTCGTGTATCGTGCACCGTTTTTCGCCGGGTTGTATGGGTACCATACGTTTGGTCCGGGGTTCCGCCCGGCAATCGCGGCGGCGAATGTCCAATTCCATGGCAACGGCTACGTAAACACGCAAGCCGCTGCGCGATCTAACGGATACAGCGCTGCGTCGCGCGGCGGATTCGCGGCTGGTGGATTCCACAGTGGCGGCGGGTTCAGTGGTGGAGGCGGAAGCTTCCACGGAGGGCGCCGTTAAATCGAGTAGCTGAGGTACAGTTGGGTCCTGACAACGCGGGTGAGCGCTGATCGAACCATGACCAGCGCTCATCCGCGTTTGTTTTTCAGGCGACCTGCTTCGCGTATTCTTTCGTGATGTAGTCGCAGGCTCTGACGGTGATGGCCATCATGGTCAGAGTCGGATTCTGATTGCCGCTCGAAACCCAGGACGCGCCATCGGTGACGAAGATATTCTTCACATCGTGCGCCTGGTTGAATCGATTGACGACGCTCGATCGTGGATCGTTCCCCATGCCCGCGGTCCCCACCTCATGGATGCAGAAACCGAAAACCGAAGGCTGGCCGGTCAGTTGCACGTCCTTGGCTCCAGCCGCTTCCAGCATTTCGGCTGCCTGCAACTGGCTATCCTTCCATAACCTGGATTCGTTGTCGCCGTATTCGGCGTGCATCTTGAGGATCGGCACGCCCCAGGCATCCACGCGATCGCGATCGATCTCCGCGTAGTTTTCCTTGCGCGCGAGGCACTCGCAAAATGCCAGCATGGAGATGTTCCACCGGCCGCGCCGCACTGCGTCTTTATACTGCGCCCCGAATCCGGGGGCGTCCGTGTCGAACCCCGGATAAGATACGCTGAGCGCGGGGGCGTCCGTGTTGAACACGGGTGAGCTGCCTCCCTGATATCCGTAGCCCCGAATGAATCCGTTGGTTGCCGACTCTTTCACATTCCGGAAACGCGGGATATAAATTCCGTTCGGCCGGCGCGGAGGACCCGCCCACGGCTTCGCCTCGAGCATCGGCATCACTCCCGCGGCCCCGCCGCCATAGTGATGGTCCATGACGTAATGCCCCAACGCGTCGTTCTGATCGCAGATTCCGGAATTGAGCAACAGGCGGGTCGATTCCAGCGTGGAGGCGCACAGCACCACCACTTTCGCGCGCACTTCCTTGGGCTCGCGCGTCACGCGATCGATATACATTACGCCGGTCGCCTTGCCGTCGCGCGCGGGGATCTTCGCCGCTACCGCGTCGCAGATCAGCGTGAATTTGCCGGTTCGCTGCGCGTCGGCAATAGTGGTCCAGGGGCTCGAGAAATAAGAAAACGTGGAGCAGCCCTGCTCGCAGGGCCCGCAGTAGTGGCACGCGGCGCGGCCGTTATGTTTTTGCGTAAGAATCGCGACACGGCCGATGGTGACCACGCGGCCCATCTTGTCGCGCATCTGATCGCGAAAAATAGTCTCGCCGCAAGTCATCTCCATGGGCGGAAGGAACACGCTATCGGGAAGCTGAGCAAGGCCCTCGGCTTGCCCGCTGATACCGACGTATTTCTCGACGATCTCGTAATACGGGACCATTTCGTCGTAGGAAATCGGCCAATCGTCGCCATAGCCGTCGTGGCTGGCGGCTTTGAAATCGAGGTCGCTCATGCGGTAAGTCTGGCGACCCCAACTGAGGCTGCGTCCGCCGAGCACGCGCTGCCGGATCCAGTGAAACGGTTTTTCCTGCGTGTAGGGATTCTCGAAATCGTTGACGAACCACTGCTGGTTGGATTCGCGGCAGGCGTAGCACAGGCTCTGAATGGGCCGCTGATGCGAGATCAGCGGAGATTGGCCCAAGTACGGCAACTGCCACGATTGGGTGTGCTCCGAAAAATCCTTCGGCGTGATTTTCGACCCGGCTTCGAGCATTGCGACATTCCAGCCGGCTTCGGTGAGCCGTTTGGCGGCCCAGCCGCCGGTGGCGCCGGAGCCGACGACGATCGCATCGAAGGGTTCTTTCGGAACCGAGATTTGAAACATAAACTGAAGTATACAGCGTCGTTATTAGCTGTGGCGAACGCGTTCGCACGCCGCTGCGAGGTGTCATAATGAAACGGTATTTCCCCGAAATTCATGGAATCTTTGTTGCAGGATTTGCGATTTGGCTTCAGAATTTTGCTGCGATCGCCTGGAATCACGCTGGCCGTGATTGTGGCGCTGACGCTCGGCATCGGCGCGAACGCCGCGATGTTCAGCCTGGTGGACGCGCTACTGCTCCATCCTTTGCGGTATAGCGATCCTGCCACGCTGGCGATGGTGTTCGATCGCGATCCGCAAGGCGTGGCGCAAACCGCCTCCCCAGCGAATTTTATCGATTGGCGAAAGGCCAAATCCTTCAGCGAACTGGCGGGGTGGCGAGGCGGTTCGTACGTGATCACCGGCGGCGACCGCCCGGAGCAGGTGTTTGGAGCATCGGTCACCGCGAATTTTTTCAAGACGCTGGGTGTGAAGCCGATCCTGGGCCGGACTTTTCTGGCGGATGAGGATGGCATTGACAATCCCGCGTCGGCTTCCAAGGTCGCCATGATCGGAGCGCGTTTCTGGCAGGAGAATTTCGGCAGCGATCCCAATGTTCTGGGCCGGCAAATTAATCTGAACGGGATTCCCTACGCGATTGTCGGCGTCACACCGCCGGAGTTTCAGTTTATGTCGCGGCAGCCGCGGGTGTGGATTCCGCTTATTGTCAATCGCCAGAATCGCGATTACCATTCCCTGCTGGTGGTCGGCCGGCTGCGCACGCGACGAGAGGTGGCCGGCGCGGAAATGGCCACGCTCGCGGACTCGCTCGCCCGGGAGTATCCCAAGAGCAACAAAGGCTGGTCCATTGAAGTGGACGACCTGATGGAGTGGGTGATCAACCGCGGCTTTCGAACGCGACTGCTGTTGTTGTTCGGCGCGGTGGGTCTGGTGCTCCTGATCGCGTGCACCAACATCGCGAGTCTTCTGCTGGCACGGTCCGCCACGCGTAATCGGGAAGTCGCGGTGCGTATTTCTCTGGGCGCGACCAGAGCGCGGCTCACGCGCCAACTGCTCACCGAGAGTGTGCTGCTCGCCTGCGCGGGCGGCGCCGCGGGAATCGGACTCGCATGGTGGCTGATCCGCATCGCGCCCGCAATCCTGCCGCCGGCGGCCCTGTCGACGGCGGCGCCCATCGAGCTTAACAGGCTGGTGGTGCTGTTCTCCGTCGCGATCACCGCGGTCACGGGCGTTCTGTTCGGAATCGCGCCTGCGCTGGCAGCAACGCGCTTCGATATTCAATCCTCGCTCAAGGATTCCAGCCGGGGCTCCACGGGCGGGCCGGCCAAGCAGCGCTTCAGGCAGATCATGGTCGCCGCGGAAGTGGCGGTCGCGCTGATGCTGCTCGCCGGAGCGGGCCTGATGATCGAAAGTCTCCAGAAAATGAATCAGATCGACCTGGGCTTCGATCCCAGACACGTGCTGACGCTGCGTCTATTTCTCCCCTCCGCGCAATACGATTCCGTGAAGGCTTACCGTTTTCACCGCGAGGCGCTGGACCGCATCGCGGCGCTGCCGGGAGTGGAGAGCGTCACGGTCGCGAGCAATTTGCCGCTGGAACGGGCGGTCACCATGGAAGTACCTTTCGACCTGCCCAACGCGCCGCCGCGCGATCTGGCTGAGCGCCCCGGCGTCGGATACATCAGCATCAGCAGCGAATATGTGAAGACGCTCGCGATTCCAGTGAAACGCGGGCGCCCGTTCACGGATGCCGACAATCGCAATGCGCCGCCGGTGGCGATCGTGAATGAGGCGTTTGTCGAGCGGTATTTCCCCGGCCAGAATCCCGTCGGCCAACGCCTGTTGTTGAACCGTCCGATTTTGGGCGGCACCGGGTTCGAGGAATCCATTTATCCCGAGATCGTGGGTGTGATCGGCAACGTGAAGCTGGACAATCTGCTGGCTCGGACCGATCCTCTGCTGTACGTCCCGCAAGCGCAAAATGTTTGGTCGTCGGTGTCGTATTTTGCGGTGCGCACGGCGACGGAGGGCGCGAGTCTGGCGCCCGCGATTCGCCGCGCGCTGATGGAACTCGACAAGGATGAGCCGGTGGATCAGCTCAGTTCTTTCGACCAGATTCTGGTCAGCCATATGGCGGAGCCGCGTTTTCAGACGCAGTTGATGGGGGCGTTCGCGCTCGTCGCGCTGATGCTGGCGATCGTCGGAATTTACGGCGTGAACGCATATGCGGTGGAGCAGCGCCGCAATGAAATCGGCTTGCGAATGGCGCTGGGTGCGACTCCGGGGCAAGTGGTGCGCGAAATTTTGAAGCAAGGGATGCGCCTCACGGCGATCGGAATCGCGGTTGGACTGGCAGGCGCGGTGGCGATCGCGTCGCTGCTGAAGAGCGTGCTGGTGGGTGTCAGCGCCACCGATCCGATGACGCTGGGCTGCGTCGCGCTGCTGCTGGCGCTGGTCGCGGCGACGGCGTGCTACATTCCCGCACGCAGGGCAACGCACATCGATCCAGCAATCGCGCTCCGGCAGGAGTAGTAAATCGGCAGGCGATCGGGACTACGGTTTCGGCGGCGCGGCCTTAACCGAGGTCCAACTCAGGTAGGTCTTGAACTCGGCGGCACCCGGCGGTGCGACTTCGAACTTTCCGTCGAGATTCTTTCCGCGCAAAGTATACGAAAGACGATACTTGGGTCCGGACTGCGTGCCGTCGGACTCGAAAACGGCTAAGTTGGGAGCGGGTGTCCTCAGGTTGTAGCGAATTACGTGACCTTCGGAGTCGAAATAAATCGCGCGGAGGGAATCCGGCGCTTCGCTGTAGATGATCAGAAGATCGTCGTGGCGCGTGCCGGCGTTGGGACCGTCGTGATACTCGGCCAAGTTGCGCCGCACCACGATACTGCGGTCCAGATCGGGTGTGAAGGAGAATGCACCCTGGCCTTGCCCGGTTTGCGTCCCTCCACCTTCAGCCGTCCAGTTGCCGAGCAGGAATTGAATGGGTTTCCAGAGGGCGTCACGGCCGGCCGGAGCGTCGGGCTTTGGGTTGGAGCTTTGGGCAAGAAGCAATGCATGCCCGAGCAGGAAAACTGCAAACACCCGCATCGTCTCGACCGTCCCTTCGGGGGAGCCGGACCAGGGGGTCCGGCGCGGACGAGGGCGTCCGCCCCACAAATTCGGATTATTCTTCGGGGGCTTCGCCTTCGTCTTTGCCCTGGCGGAGCGCCTGCAACTTCTCTTCGCGGCGTTTGGCGCGTTCGGCGGCGCGCTTCACCAACTCGGAGCCCACCAGCTCGATCATGGCCTGCTCGGCTCCGTCGCCCTTGCGATTTCCCAGGCGCACGATGCGAGTATAGCCGCCGGGGCGCTGTCCGAATCGCGTCCCCAACTTGTCGAACAGCTTCTGCAACGCCGCGGGCGATTCGATAAACGCAGCGGCCTGGCGCCGCGTGTGCAGCGTATCGCGCTTGGCGAGCGTGATCATCTTTTCGACCAGCGGCCGGACGGCTTTCGCCTTGGGGACGGTGGTGATGACGCGCTCATGCTCGATGATGCTGGTGACCAGCCCTCTGAACAGCGACCTGCGCGCAGCGACATTGCGCTTGAGTTTATATCCGCCTAATTTATGTCTCATGTGTGTGTCTCACCAACGTCCACGCGCCCCCTTACGGTTGCGCCTCAAAACCCGGAAAGCGCTCCATTCTGTCGCGCCTCAATAGCCGCTCGCTTACGCTCGCGGTTCTGAAAAACAAAGCGGTTACTCCGCGGCCGGGCTCGCCTCCTCGTCCTCGTCTTCCTCGAGTCCTTCGTCGTCGAGGTCGGCGTCGTCAACGCCCGAGCCGAGCATGGCCGGCTGACCAGCGGGCGAGACCAATCTGCCCTGCGCGTCGAACTTCATTCCGAACGTCAGTCCGAGGCCGGAGAGAATCTCCTTGATCTCATTCAGCGACTTGCGCCCGAAATTCTTGGTGCGCAGCATTTCGGCTTCGGTCTTCTGCACCAGGTCGCCGATGGTCTGAATGTTCGCGTTCTTCAGGCAGTTGTAGGAGCGCACGCTCAGTTCCAGCTCTTCCACCGAACGATTCAGCACTTCGTTCATCTGGCTCAAGGCGCGTTCGGCCGGCTCCTCGGCGGACTCCGGCAGCTCTTCGAAATTGATGAAGATCGCCATATGATCCTTGAGCAGCTTGGCGGCCTGGCCGACTGCGTCGGCCGGCGAAATCGCGCCGTTGGTCCAGACCTCCATGGTGAGCTTGTCGTAATCGGTCATCTGTCCCAGGCGCGCTGCCTCGACCGAAAAATTCACCTTGCGAACCGGCGAGTGCACCGAGTCGATGGGAATGTAGCCGACCGGCAAGTCTTCGTCGTTATTGCGATCCGCCGCGACGTAGCCGCGGCCGGATTTCAGGCGCATTTCGATCGCCAGCTTGCCACTCGGTCCAATGGTGGCGATGTGCATATTGCGATCCAGCACTTCGATTTCGGAATCGGTCTCGATCTGCCCGCTCAACACCTGCCCCGCCGAATCGGCGCGAAGGCGAACGGTGCGGGTACCTTCGCCGATCATTTTGAAGGGGACCTGCTTCAGATTGAGAATAATATCAGTGGCGTCTTCCACGACGCCGGGAATGGGGCTGAACTCATGCGCAACGCCCTCAATGCGGACCGCAGTGATGGCGGCGCCTTCGATGGAGCTCAACAGCACGCGGCGCAGACCGGTGCCGATGGTCGAGCCGAATCCGCGCTCGAACGGTTGGGCGGTGAACATGCCATAGCGCTCGTTCAGCGTTTCCGTGTTGGCGACCAGGCGTTTTGGTTTTTGAAATCCTTTGAACATAATGTTTCGCTCCTTCTAATCCGGGCTCTCATTCAGCGCAGTCACGGGGAGTACAACACGCACTCCCTGGCGGTCGCGCCTCACAACTTTCTAAAATTCCCCTATTTCGAATACAGTTGGCCTATTTTGAATTAAAGCTCGCCTATTTTGAATAAAGCTCCACGATGAGCTGCTCGTTTAATTGAATCTGGACCAGGTCATCGCGCTTGGGCTGGCCGAGCACGCGGCCGCGAAGGGCTTCGCGGTCCACTTCCAGCCAATTGGGGCTGGGAGCGTGGGCCGTCGCGTCGCGGGCATGCAAAATGGTCTCGTTCTTCTTGCTGTTCTCGCGGACCTCGATCACGTCGTTGGGCTTGACCATGAAAGAAGGGATGTCTACGCGCCGGCCGTTCACGTCGATATGGCCATGCCGCACCAGTTGGCGCGCCTGCGCGCGCGAGGTTCCGAATCCCATGCGATACAAAACGTTATCGAGGCGGCGCTCCAGCATGTTGAGCATGTTGTCGCCGGTGATGCCCTTCATCGCGCTGGCTTTCTCGAACAGATTGCGAAACTGTCCTTCGAGAAGCTGATAGTAGCGGCGCGCTTTTTGCTTTTCACGAAGCTGGAGGCCGTAGCCGACAATCTTCGGCTTGCGATCCTTGCCATGCTGCCCGGGCGGGAAATTGCGCTTCTCAATCGCGCACTTTTCGGTATGGCAGCGCTCGCCCTTCAGGAATAACTTCATGCCCTCGCGCCGGCAGTGCCGGCATACGGGACCGATATATCGTGCCAAATTCTTCTACCTCCCTTTACGAAGCGCACAGCAAATTTCAGCGTTGTGCGCGTTCAAAATTCAGGTGCAGTTTACGGCTTTCGCCTTCGTCCTGCTTACTGCTTCACTAAAACACGCGCTCCCTTACGGTCGCGCCTCAAATAAGCCGGCTTGAAAGCCCGGCTTGCCGGCAAGACTGCCGGCCCCACATGCTAAACTCTCCGTTTTTTCGGCGGCCGGCAGCCATTATGCGGAATCGGCGTCCGGTCCTTAATCGAACGAACTTCGAGACCCGCGGTCGCGAGCGCTCTGACCGCCGATTCACGGCCCGCTCCCGGTCCGCTAACCCGCACTTCCACCGAGCGCAGCCCGGATTCCTTAGCCTTATTTGCCGCCGTCAAGGAGGCCTGCTGCGCGGCGAACGGCGTGCCCTTGCGCGACCCGCGAAAACCCAGCGAGCCCGAACTGGACCAGGCTATCACGTGCCCGACTGGATCCGTGATGGTGATGATGGTGTTGTTGAACGAAGCCTGCACGTGCACCAGTCCGGTGGGCACAACACGCTTTTCCTTCTTCTTGAAGGTCTTCTTCTTGCCGGCTTTTGCTGGTGCTTTCGCCATTTTTCCTCTTTATACGCGATGCCTCTTTGCGACCCCCACCGTAACGGGTGAGGTTGGAAACGCCTAGGTCTTGCCTGTCGCCTTCTTCTTATTCGCCACCGTGCCGCGCCGGGGACCCTTGCGGGTGCGCGCATTGGTGTGGGTCCGCTGCCCGCGAACCGGCAGACCGCGCCGATGGCGCAGCCCGCGATAGGAGCCCATCTCAATGAGGCGCTTCACGTTCATGGAGAGCTCTTTGCGCAGGTCGCCTTCGACGCCGCCCTCGGCTTCGAGAATCTGGCGGACCCGGTTCACCTGATCTTCGGTGAGATCCGCAACCTTGGTATCCGGGTTGATGCCGGCGCGATGGCACAGCGACTTCGCCCGCGTGCGACCGATGCCGTAAATGTAAGTCAGCCCGATTTCCGCCCGCTTCTTAACCGGTAAATCCACGCCTGCTAAACGCGCCATAATGCCTCTCTACCCTTGCCTCTGCTTGTGCTTCGGATTCACGCAGATCACTCTCACCACGCCTTCGCGGTGGATGACCTTGCACTTGTCGCAGATTTTCTTGACCGACGCCCGTACTTTCATAAAACCCTCATTTCACCAACTCTGCTCAGATCCGCTCTCTTACGGTCGCGGTTCAGAAGCCTTGCTCACTTAAGCAGCTCTACGATCCTGCCCCGGGTCCGATCATGCGGCGAAAGCTCCACTCGCACCCGATCGCCGGGACGCAGCCTTACAAAATTCGTGGCGTTCGCACCTGTCGCGTGCGCCAGCACCAGATCCTCATTCCCCAACTTCAGCCGGTAGGCCGCGGCGGGCATCAACTCCACCACCACCGCTTCGACTCCGCCGTCTGTCCCCACATTCTTTTCGCGGTTCACTGAACACGCACTCCATGCTGTCGCGCCTCGACGAACAGGCACTTCACGGCCTGGTTAAGACCCAGGGGCCATCCGCCGTAATCGCGACGGTGTGCTCAAAATGCGCCGAATTCCGGCCATCTTCGGTCACCGCCGTCCACCGGTCCGGACGAACCCGGCTTCCGGCTTTACCCGCATTCACCATCGGCTCGATGGCCAGCACCATACCTTCTTTCAACCGCGGATTCTCGTTCTTGCGGTCGATGTAGTTCGGAATCTGCGGCTCCTCATGCATATGCGTTCCGATCCCGTGCCCCACAAACTCCCGAACCACCGTAAACCCGTTGGCGGTCACGTGCCGCTCCACGGTCCCGCAAATATCGAACAGCCGGTTGCCGGCGCGCGCCTTTTCGATGGCCAGCTCGAGCGACTCCCGGGTCACCTGGAGCAACCGCTCCGTTTCCTCCGAAATCTCCCCGACCGCCACGGTCACCGCCGAATCGCCGTAATACCCATTCAACTGCACGCCGGTATCGATGGAAACGATATCGCCGCTTTTGAGCGCCCGTTTCTGCGACGGCATACCGTGCACAATCTCGTCATTCACCGAAGTACACAGCACGAACGGGAACTTGGTTCCCGCCGCCGGCGTCGAATATCCTTTGAAGGCCGGCTTGGCGCCCGCATCCGTCATCATCTTTTCGGCCGCCGCCTCCAGCTCATAAGTGGTCACGCCCTCGCGAACCATGGTCCTCAACTTGTCAAGGATCTGCCAAACCAACAATCCCGCGGCCCGCATCTTTTCGAGCTCGGCCATGTTCCTGCGGACGATCATCCGTTCATCTTCTCCGGCAATCCACTCCGCGGCATCGCTCGATTTATTTGGGCGCCGCTAAGCCGCAGCGCCAAACTCCCCTTCAACCAGTCCCTCTATTTCCGCCACGATCTCCCGCGGCGTCCGCGCGCCGGCTTCGATCCCAAAGCAGCGATACCCGGCGCTTTTCAGGAATTCCAGCACGGGCGTGGTCTGGACTTCGTACGCCCTGAGCCGTTCCCGCACCGTTTCCGGAGCGTCATCCGCCCGCACAATCAACCTCTCGGCATCCTTCGAACAAACTTGCTTCTCGGGCAGCGTATCCGGCGGCAAATTGTAAACCGTGCCGCACGCCGGGCACTGCCGACGGCCGGAAAGGCGGGCGATAATAATATTATAGTCCACTTTCAGGTGGATCACCACCGTGCCAATCCCCTTGGCCCGAAGCGCGCCATCGAGCAGCGTCGCCTGCTGCACCGTCCTGGGATACCCGTCCAGAATGAACCCCTTGGCTGCATCCGGGAGCTCGATCCGATCCTCCACCAGCTTGTTGACCGTCTCATCCCGGACCAGCGCGCCGGTTTTCATGGTCCTGGCCACCCGCTGGCCCAATTCGTCTCCGAGCAGCACCCGCTCGCGCAGCATCTCGCCGGTTGAAATATGCGCAAATCCAAGCTTGTCGCGCAACAGCACGGCTTGTGTGCCTTTCCCCGAACCGGGCGGACCGAACAGGATCAGGCAAAGGCGTTGGCTCATCGATAGAAACGCGAGGTCCTCAGACGCTGCTGCGGCGTCCGCGGATGCGGCCGGCTCGCGGCGTAAACCCTTCGTAATGGCGCATGATCAACTGGGCTTCGATCTGGTTGACCGTATCCATGGCAACGCCAACCACAATCAGCAGCGAAGTTCCGCCGAAATAAAACGTGACGCCCAGGCCGTCCAGCAGCCAGCGCGGGAAGTGCTCGTCGATAAAATAACCGACCAGCGGCAGGGTCTGGAGCTTGATCCCGGATATCATGATCATCGGAATCAGGGACAGGATCGACAGATACAGCCCGCCCACCACCGTGATCTTGGTCAGAATCTTGTTCATGTACTCGGCCGTATTCTTGCCCGGCCGGATGCCCGGAATGAAGCCGCCGTATTTGCGCATGTTGTCGGCCGCTTCGTTGGGATTGAAAATAATGGACACGTAAAAGAAGCAGAAGAAGATGATCAGCACGACATACAGGAGATAGTAGAGCGGGTGCGCTCCGCTGATGGCGCCGAGCATTCCCGACAGAGCCGGGCTGTTCTTCACGAAATCGACCGCCATCAGAGTTTGTGGAAAGGTCAGCAGGGAACTGGCGAAAATCACCGGGATGACGCCGCCCGCGTTCACTTTGAGGGGCAGGTGGGTTGACTGTCCGCCCATCATCCTGCGTCCGATCACTCGCTTGGCGTACTGCACAGGGATGCGGCGTTCGCCGCGTTCGACCAGCACGATGAAGGCGACCACGGCGACCATCATCACCAGAATGATCAGCACCTGAATCAGGGGCCAGTCGCCGGTTTGCACCTTTTCGACCAAGTCGCGGATAGCGTTAGGAAGCCCAACTACGATGCCGGTGAAAATCAGCAGGCTCATGCCGTTGCCGATTCCGCGCTCGGTAATCTGCTCACCCAGCCACATGATGAAGGCCGTTCCGGTGGTCAGGCTGAGAATGGTCATCAGATAGAATCCGATGCCGGGGTGCAGCACCATGCCGGCTTGCTGCTGCAAAGCGAAGGCGATGCCGAACGACTGGATCAGCGCCAAAATCACGGTGAGGTAGCGGGTCCACTGCGTAATTTTGCGCCGCCCCAACTCGCCTTCCTTTTGCAGCTTTTCGAGGGTCGGCCAGACCACGGTGAGCAACTGGAGAATAATCGACGCCGTGATATACGGCATGATGCCGAGCGCGAAGATGGTCAGCTTGCGCAGCATTCCGCCGCTGAACAGATCGATGAAACCGAACACGCTGCCGGAATTGCGCTGGAAAAATTCGGACAAGCGGTTGGCGTCGATGCCCGGCGTGGGAATGTGACCGCCTAAGCGATAGACCGCCAGGAGTCCCAGCGCAAACAGCAGCCGCTTGCGCAGATCCGGAACGCGAAATACGTTGGCTACGGCTTCGAAAAACTTCATAAACTTGAATCTCCGGCGCTTCTTCCTTCTAGCTTATCTCCGCTCGGACTCAGCTTAATCTCCACTCGCTCTCTAGCTTATCTCTTGCCTATCTCTTGGATGCCCAGCAGCGGATGTTCGGCAGGCTGGCATCCGGAAACCTTCGGTCTATTGCTCCGCGCCGATCACTTCCGCTCGACCGCCGGCCGCCTGAATCTTTTCGAGGGCCGATTTTGAAAATACATGTGCCTTGACGGTGATGGCGCGCTTCAGCTCGCCCCATCCCAGAATCTTGAGTCCGTGGTGGAGTTTCCGGATCGCTCCCACCTCCAGCAGTTTACCCGGATCGAAGGTATTGCCGTCGAGCCCTTCGAGCTTACCCAGATTGACGATCGCGTACTCCTTGCGAAAAATGTTGGTGAATCCGCGCTTCGGCAGACGGCGATGCAGTGGCATCTGGCCGCCTTCAAATCCCCGCATGCGGGAATAACCGGAGACCGATTTCGCGCCCTTTGCTCCTCGTCCCGAATATTTTCCGCGGCCGGAGCCCATGCCATGTCCGATGCGCTGCTGCTTCTGTTTTTGCCCCTTGGGCGGTTTCAATTGGCTGAGATTCATGTCGTTGCTCCACGCCCTCTTATTTGACGATCTCCAGCAGGTGCGGAATTTTCTTCACCATGCCTCGAAAGGCCGGCGTGTCCGGCCGCTCCACGATACGGTTCATTTTCTTGAGACCCAGCGCCCGCACAATCACCTTATGTTTTTCCGGGGTGCAGATGACGCTGCGAACTAATTTGATTTTGATGGTTTCCGCCATGGTTACCCTACCTTTTCGATCGCGACGCCGCGCATATCCGCCATCTCTGCTTTGTCGCGCAACTGTTCCAGCGCGTCGATGGTCGCTTTCACCACGTTGTGCGGATTGTGCGAGCCGAGCGATTTGGTCAACACGTTGGGAATCCCGACGGCGGTGATCACAGCGCGCACCGGGCCGCCCGCGATCACGCCGGTTCCGGCCGGCGCCGGCTTCAGGAGGACTCTTCCGCTACCGAACACGCCCAACACCGGATGCTGAATGGTGGTCGCCAGCACATGCACTTTGCGCAGATTCTTCTTGGCCGCCTCGATGCCTTTCTTAATGGCCGCGGGCACTTCCTTGGCCTTGCCGGTGCCGAAGCCGACGATCTTCGCGCCCGGATCGCCCACCACGATCAGCGCCGAAAAACTCAGATTCTTGCCGCCCTTCACCACCTTGGTGACACGGTTGATCGAAACCACCTGCTCTTTCAAGTTCAGGTTGCTCGCATCGATTCGTTTCGCCGGCGTTGTTGCCATATTTTTCTCTAATATCCTTCTAACCCTGCTCGACAGCCCGTGCGCGTCACGGCGCCGGGCAAATTCCTCAGAATTCCAGTCCCGCCGCTCTGGCGGCGTCGGCCAGCGCCTTTACGCGGCCATGATACAAGTAACCGCCGCGATCGAACACGACGGCTTTAATTCCCTTATCCTGGGCTCGCTCGGCGATCAGTTTGCCGACGCTTTTCGCGCCAGCCACATTTCCGCCGGAAGCGTTCCTGGTGGTTTTCTTTTCCGCAGAGGAAGCCGCCACCACGGTGTGGCCTTTGGCGTCGTCGATCACCTGCGCATAGATATGTTTGACGCTGCGAAACACAGCCAGACGCGGACGCTGCTCAGAGCCGGTCACGCGGCCGCGGATGCGCTTGTGGATGCGCAGCCGGATGTCGTTTTTGGAATCGCGTGGCATTTATTCCCCAGTCCTTTCTTACTTGGTTGCGGTAGCGCCGGTTTTGCCGACCTTCTTCCGCAGCGGCTCCCCGGCATACCGCACGCCCTTGTTCTTGTACGGATCGGGCGGGCGCAGGGCGCGCATGTTCGCGGCCACCTGCCCCAGAAGCTGTCGATCCACCCCGGTGAGGATGAGCGGCGTCAGATTGTTCACCGGTTTTTCCACGCGCAGGTCGATGCCGTCCGGAAGATAAAACTCGATCGGGTGCGAGTAACCGAGCGTGAAAGTCGCGATACGCCCCTTCACCTCACACCGGTACCCGATGCCGAAAATCTGCAGCTCCCGCGTAAATCCGGTCGAAACCCCCTGCACCGCATTGGCGGCGAGCGCCCGCGTCAGCCCGTGCAGCGCGGCATAGCTTTCGCCGTCGCGCTGGAGTTCGAGCGTCCCGTCTTTCTGGTGCAGCGAAATACCAGCCGGCACCGGGACGGTCTGCTTGCCTTTGGGTCCCTCGACGTTCACATGCCCTTCGCCGATCGAGAGCTTCACGCCCTTCGGCAGCGGAATCGGCTTTTTCCCTACTCGTGACATATTCTCATTCCCCTACTTCGCTACTCACCGCTCGAACCGCCTGGTTCAAACTTCAACCGCGATCATTTCCTCACAGCACCGCAAATCAGATGCCTCACCTCTTCACTAACCGCACCGGCTGGTTCAACCCTAATCGCTCTCGACCTCGACAAAGAACGCTGGAAGCGTTACCAGACGTGGCAGAGGACTTCGCCTCCGACGCCTTCTTTGCGCGCGCTCGACCCGGTCATCACGCCGCGCGGGGTCGTCAAAATATTGATCCCCAACCCGCCCAGCACCCGCGGCACGGCTTTCGATCCAACATACACGCGGCAGCCCGGACGCGAGACGCGTTCAATACGCGAGATCACCGGCATATTGCCCGGCGTGTACTTGAGATAAATGCGAATCGACTTCTTCGCGCCCTCTTCGGTCAGCTTGTAGTTGGCGATATAGCCTTCGTCCTTCAATATTTTCGCGATATCCGTTTTCAGCCGCGACGCCGGCACGTCCACCTTGGGGTGGCGAGCTTGCAAACCATTGCGAATGCGCGTCAGCATGTCGGCGATCGGATCGGTTGTCGTCATTCCTTGTCCTCCAGCAATTACTCTTGCCCCGCCATTACCAGGACGCCTTGATGACGCCCGGGACTTCACCCGCCAACGCGAGCTTGCGGAAACAGATCCGGCACAGCTTGAACTTCCGCAGAAATCCGCGCGGGCGCCCGCACCGGAAGCAACGGTTGCGATGCCGGCAGGCGAACTTCGGCTTCTGGTGGGCTGCCACGGACGCCGCTGTCGCAGCGGCGATCTTGTCATCTCTTGCAATCTTGGCTGTCGTCGCCATAATTCCTTAAATCTCCCTCGCGCACAACGCTCTCGCTGTGCGCTTCCTTCTCCATCACGCACCACGATTTCGCGGTGCGCTCATTTCCATTCCTCAATCCATCAGCCGAACCGGCCCACTCCCTGCCCACTCGCCGCCACCTTGCGCGGCAACCAAAAGAGGGGAGCCTCTTACTGCGTCCTAAAAGGCATGCCGAGATGCTTCAACAACGCCAGACCCTCGGCATCGGTCTTGGCGGTAGTGGTGATGCAAATATTCATCCCCTTGGTTTTGTCGACCTTGTTGTAATCGATCTCGGGAAAAATCAGCTGATCTTTCACGCCCAGCGTGTAGTTGCCGCGGCCGTCGAAAGACTTGCTCGACACGCCGCGAAAATCGCGCACGCGCGGCAGCGCCACGTTCACCAGACGGTCGAAAAATTCGTACATGCGGTCGCCCCGCAGCGTCACCGCGCAGCCGATGGCCATGCCTTCGCGCAGCTTAAACGCCGCAATCGACTTACGCGCCTTGGTGATCACCGGCTTCTGTCCGGCGATCTGCGTCAACTCATTCACCGCGCTGTCCATGATCTTGGCGTTCTGCGTGGCTTCGCCCATGCCCATGTTCAGCGAAATCTTTTCGATTCTCGGCACTGCATTGCTGTTCTTGTATCCGAATTCCTTGGTGAGCGCCGGAACCACGTTTTTTTGATAGAGCTCTTTCAGCCTGGCAGCCATACGTTATGCTTTCTTATCCAGAATCTCTCCGCCTTTTTTGGCGATGCGCACACGCCGCGTCCCCGCGCCGGCGGCTTCCATACGATAACCGATCCGCGTCGCCACGCCGCCCGAGGTCATGATCATCACGTTCGAAATCGCGATGGCGCTTTCGCGCTCGGCGATTCCGCCCTTAACCTGCTTGGATGGATTCGGCCGGGTGTGCCGCTTCACCATGCTTACGCCCTCGACCAGCACTTTCCCCGTCACGCGATCCACATTCAACACGCGGCCGGTCTTACCTTTGTCGCGTCCGGCGATCACCTTTACGGTGTCGTCTTTTTTTAGCTTTGCCTTGTGCTTGACCATGGGCGCGTTCACGTCGCGCCGCCGTATCTTGAACGCCATCTCTTAGATCACCTCCGGGGTCATTGCTGAAATCACCTCCGGGATCATTACTTAAATGACCTCCGGTGCAAGCGATACGATCTTCATGAACTTTTTGTCGCGCAGCTCGCGGGCCACCGGGCCGAATACACGCGTGCCGATGGGTTCGCCGATTTCCGAGATCAGCACGGCCGCGTTCGAATCGAAACGAATGTAGGTGCCGTCTTTCCGCCGGG